>Ga0209407_1000167_pt1 | contig 93043 bp, 59 predicted proteins | sample AD_JPNHG3_MetaG_FD_184410 | JGI IMG/M metagenome (GOLD analysis project Ga0209407, IMG submission 184410) | Active sludge microbial communities of municipal wastewater-treating anaerobic digesters from Japan - AD_JPNHG3_MetaG (SPAdes) (version 2) | ecosystem: Engineered > Bioreactor > Anaerobic... | reverse complement strand
GCGCGCTGTCGGGCGTGAACCTGAGCCGCGTCGAGAAGATGGTGATCGGTGTGGGCAGCAAGACCAGCCCGAAGGCCGGCGGAACCGGCACCGTCTATATCGACGACATCGGCTACGGCCACCCGGCGGCTGAGTAGTTCCGCCGGCGCAGAAGGATCTATACAGGGGGCCTGGGTTCCCACGATCCGGGCCCCTTGTCATTGGCGGCCGTTCCGGCCACATCCGATTCGCATCTGGTCACTACTCCGGGCCGATCCGGTAGAGTCCGGCCCCATGCGACGGGATTGACGCGCCGAATTCATCCGAGAACGCGCCAAGGTCTTTCCTGCCCCACAGGTCCCGAACGAGGCAGCAGCCCTGCAAACCAACCATATCGAAGGGCACGTTCACGGACGCAGCCTCGTTGGCGTCACGGGTGTTAAACAAAGCCACATATTTGTCGTTGGAATCCGGAATATCGGCCGCCCAGGCAATGAGTCCGTCGCGGCGGTACAACTGGCGATTGTTCGTACTGTTCTGATTGACCGCCAGGACTTCATCGTTCGTCAGCAGTGACAGGGTGAACTCGTCGTTGCTGGGCAGGTCTCCTCCAAACATCAACGGAGAGCGGAAGATGGACCAGAGCGTCATCAGCGTGATCTGCTCGTCTCGGGTCAGACGGGTCCGGCGGTCATCGCCGCGTTCACCCCGAATGCTGATGCGCCCGAGAGGGAGCATGTCGGCATCCGGCCAGTGGCCGGGTCCGCTGTGCGGGGCCCAGTTGCGGCAGCGTTCGAACATCTCCAGAATGTCCACCCAGCGATCCCAGAAGTCATCGCTGATGCGCCAGAGATTGGCGTGCGTCTTGACGTGCTCGGCGGCCTCCAGCGGGGTCGCCCCGGGCGAGGTACTCAGGACCATCGGCCGGCCGCAACCGTCAATGGCTCTGCGGATCAGTTCAATCTCGGCTCGATGATACGGCCGCGACAGATCGTCGATCTTGACGTAGTCCACATCCCACGAGGCGTAGAGCTGGAAGATCGAATCGTAATACTCCTGCGCGCCGGGTCGGTCGGCGACGATCGTGTACATATCGCGCAGCCATGGGCACTGCTGCTCGGTGCTGTAGACGTCGGCCGCCCGCGCGCTGCTGCCGAGGATCGGTGTGTTCTTCCGGACCGCCTCAACCGGGATGCCTCGCATGACGTGGATGCCGAATTTGAGTCCCCTACTATGGATGTAGTCGGCCAGAGGTTTGAAGCCCTTGCCGCCAGCCGCCGAGGGGAAGCGGTTCGCCGCCGGCAGGAACCGGCCGTATTCGTCCATCACGTAGCGAGGATCGGTCTGGTTGTACCCGTGCGCCTTCGTGTTCTCAACGAACCAGCGGATGTCCACCACGACGTATTGCCAGCCGTGCGACCTGAGGTGCTCGGCCATGTAGTCGGCGTTGGCCTTCACTTCCGCTTCCCTCACCGTCGGTCCGTAGCAGTCCCAACTGTTCCAGCCCATCGGAGGCGTCGGGGCCCAGGACCAGAAGCCGGGCGACGATGCCGAGGCCGCCTGATTTTTCAGCATCGCTCCCAACACAAAAAGGTGGAACACAGCCACGCACATTGTGAACGTCTTGCCGCTTGTCACGCGACTCATAATCAGTCTCCCATCTTCTTTGGACAGATTCCGTGATCATCCACTCCGGCTGCGCCGTCGTCGCCGCTGTTTCTGCTTGCGAATCTTCGCGGCCTTCAGAGCCGCCGGGCTCTTGACGGGCGGTTCCGATCCCGCAGCGCAGGCGGATTGGAACCGCCGTTCCTCGATCAGCTCGCACAGCCGCTTGCGCGCGCGGTATCGATTCAGAGGCTGCGACCGCTCTCTCTGCATCTTCACTTCCAGACCACTGGGGACATGCCGGAGGACCACGCAACTGGATGTCTTGTTGACCTTCTGCCCGCCGGGACCCGAGGAGCGGATGAATTTCTCTTCGAAGTCCTCTTCACGCAGCCCGAGCGCCGCCATACGGGCCTCCAACTCCGCCTGTTTTCTGTCCGTCACGCCGAAGTTCATTCTGGCATCACACCGTCAACCAACAATACCCTTCCAGTGGACGACCTCTGCCTGCCTACTTGGCAGAGGAGAACCGCACCTTCACACCCGCCTCGCAGATCATGAAGATGTGAAGGTAGTTCAGCATGAACGTGCGTCCCTTGGCATCCTCCAGTTCCAGGTACTGAACGAACGGCCCCTTCACCTCGTTGACGTCTTCGAAGGTCCGCTTACCCTTGACCGTAACGTTTCGGCAGGCGCATACTCCCTTGCGCATGTGATAGTAGACATCATAGCGTTTCCTGAGGTCGAAGTTGTTCAGGGGTAAGGTGCTCTTCGGGGCGGTGACCTTCTTCGCCTTGGCCATACCGTGCCTCCCTTCTGCCTGCTGGCGCAAGAGGCAATCCTGACACCACGCATGCGGCATCCAACTGCCATGCCATGATTGTACGTCCTGCACCGAGCCGTATCAACGGCCATCGCATCCGGAGTCCGGCTCTGCCAGGCTCATAGTGTCTGTAGCTTCGCGTTGGGCAACGTCTATCGGGCGGTCGCGGTAATCTCGATTTCGGTCGTTGCCTCGGCAAGACCAGGCGCTCGCGCCGTCAGACGCACTCGGCCCGGCTGGCGTGCGGCCTGCAAGAAAGCTAAACCCCGTCCTTGACGGGCTTTGTGGGTGTTGTCCTTGGGATCGTCGAGGCTGTTCAGGTCGCCATTCTCGATGCCGATGATCCGGCCGGGACCATCCACGTCAAACGTAACCTCATGGTCGGCATCGGGAACACACACGCCGTGGTCGTCGGTAATCCGGAATTCGATGTGGCAGATATCCTTGCCGTCCGCCGACAGGCGGGTCGTGTCGGACAACAGGACAATTCTCGCCGCCGGCCCGGCTGTCGTGAGCGAAAACTCGCAGACCTCGTGGCCGCTGTTTCGTCCCACCGCCCGCAGAACGCCCGGACGGAACGGGACCTCCCACGCCAATACGCCGTTGCGCGCCTCGGACAAACGCCGGGTGCCGAACGCTTCCCCGTTGAGAATCAGCGAGACCTCCTCGCAATTCGTGAAGCAATTGACGCCCACACGAGCATCCGGCGGCCAGTTCCAGTGCTCGGCTCCAGCCATATCCGGCCCTCGCCGGCCCGGACGGCCGGAAACGCAGAGGTACACCATCGGCTCTTCGCTCCACAGGCTTTGACGGAACCACGCGACGGGCTTCTTGAACCCACACAGATCGAGCAGGCCGGCGCCGTTGGCGCGATTGGGCCAGCGGCCGGCCTCACCCAGATAGTCGATCCCGGTCCAGAGGAACTGGCCCGCCACGTAGTCGTTGTCCCGCACCGCTACCCAGGCGTCATAGCTGTCGCCGTTTTCGCTGCCGAAAATGAACCGGCTCGGGTAGGTCTTGTGGTCGGCCTCGTAGTGCCGCTCCTGATAGTTGTATCCGACCACATCGAGCAGTTGTGGCAAGCCGACGGCGTTGGACATGTCGATGCTCGCCAGAGCCGCCGTCACCGGCCGCGTGCGGTCCCATTTCTTGACCGCCTCGATGAGTGGCTTGGCATACGTGACAAGATTCTCGGCAGGCGGATGCTCCGGCCGGTAGTTGTTGCCCAGCACCGGATGGGAGAACGGGTCGTTCGGATAGTCGATCTCGTTGCCGATGCTCCACATGATGACGCACGGATGGTTGCGGTCCCGGCGAACGAGGTCTTCCATGTCACGGACCGACCACTCGGCAAAGACCTCGCCGTAGCCGAACTTGCCGGGCTGGCCCGCGTTCCAGCCTGTGACCCACTTGTTCTTGGGCGGTGTGAACTCATCAAACGCCTCGTCCTTGACGAGCAGGCCGAGCCGGTCGCACATGTCCAGCAGCTCCGGGGCCGGCGGGTTGTGGCTGGTGCGAATCGCGTTGGCGCCGAGCTCCTTCATCAGCCGCAGCCGCCGTTCAAGCACTTTGTCCGGCACCGCCGCACCGAGACAACCGGCATCGTGATGCAGACAGACGCCCTTGAGCTTCACCGCCCTGTCGTTCAGAAAGAAGCCATTGTCGGGATCGAACGCGATCGTGCGAATCCCGAAGGGCGTGGACACCTCCTGCACGATTTCGTCGCCCGCCCTCAATACACTGCGAAGCGTGTACATGTGGGGCGACTCGACCGACCACCGTTGGGGATTGGGAATCTTGATCTGCGGAACGAAGACCTGCTCGGCATGGGGGTCGAGGCTCCCGGACTGGCTGAGACCGGCGACCATCTTCCCATCCGGGGCAACAACGCTCGATTCGAGCGACAAGGTCACGATCTGGTCACGGTCGTTCCTGACAACCGTCTCGACACGAATTGTGGCGGAGTCTTCGCTCACTTCGGGCGTGGTAACGTAGACGCCCCATTGTCCGATGTGGAGCCTGTCGATGATGTGCAGACGAACGTGTCGATAGATGCCCGAGCCGGTATACCAGCGCGAGTCCGCGAACTTCGTATGGTCCACGCGGACGGCGATCACGTTCTGGTCCTCTGTGAACTTCAGGTGACGCGTCAGGTCGTACTGAAAGCTGGAATAGCCGTAGGGCCGCCGACCGACGAAGTACCCGTTGATCCAGACCTCGGAGTTGTGATAGACGCCGTCGAATTCGATGACCACGAGCTTGTCGCGGCTGGCCGCATCGAGCTTGAAATGTTTGCGATACCATCCGATCCCGCCGGGGGCATAGCCGCTACCGCTGGCATACTCGGCGCCAAACGGTCCCTCCACACTCCAGTCGTGAGGAACGTTCACCGTTCGCCAGCCGGAATCATCGAACGCCGGCATCATCGCGGTCGCGAAATCCCCCTTGCTGAAACGCCAGTCAAAGTCGAAATCCATCGCACCCAGCGGCATCGCCTGTATGAGAGGGATGATGGCTGCCATGCAGATCCAGACAACTTGTCGCGATTGATTCATGTGAATGCCACTCCCACCCTGCACACTGTGTTATCGTTTGTCGAAGTAGCTCAGGTCCCACTGGTCGAGCCACGTGAGCGTGAACGTTCCGTCCGGCTGGATCACGAGCGGCAGCCAGACGTAGCGGGAATCGTGCAGCCGCCTGGGGGTCCAGCGGTCGGCCATGAGAATATAGCAGCCCGGCTTGCCCGCCACCGGAAACACGCACGTGCTCTGCGTCTGGAAGGTGGTGTCGGCGTCGGGTCCGACACACGGATTGCCCTTCGATTCCCAGGGACCGAGGATGTGGTCGGCGACGGCGTAATCGGCCGCATTGGGCTTCCAGCCGGTACATCCCGACGTGATCAGGTAGTGCCGGCCCTGGAACTTGAACGGCGCGGGCGCCTCGCGGTACTTGCCGATCAGGACGCGCGCCCAGGTCCAGCCTTGCACGATCGGGCTCTCGGGCGCCGTAAAGTCGCCGTTTAGCCGAACGATGTACATCGTCGCGTTGTGCTCGGAGGCATAGAACGCATAAGCCTTGCCGTCGTCATCCACAAAGAGGTTCATGTCGCGGTAGGTCCCGCCGAATTCCTTCTGCCGGTCGGGATCGTCGTCCTTGTAGCCGAAATCGTACTGGATGGGCCGCATGTGATGGACGAAGGCGAATGGACCCTGCGGCCTGTCGCTTTGGGCGACACCTGCCCTGGCGAAGTGGTACCCCCACTGCTCAAGGTGCATCCACATGACGTACTTGCCCGTCTTCGGATTGAAGACGACCTTGGGCCGCTCGATAAACGTTCGGTCGCGGATGTCAGAAGACAGCGATTCCTGCGGAAAGGCCACGCCCTCGTGCTTCCAGCGGTACAGATCGGTTGAGCTGTAGCAGGAGACGCCGGTCTGGCGGCTGGGCGTGCGGTCTTCGCCGTACCAGTAGTACGTGCCGTCCCGCACCAGCACCGCCCCCCCGTGGGCCTGGATCGGTTTGCCGTCCGTGTCGAGCCAGACCTCACCGGGAACGAACCGGCCGTCTTCACCTTGTGCCCAGGCGGGGCCTTCAAAAACAAGGGACCACAACGCAACGTATGTCACGACAGCCATTGCGCGAACTGCTTTCATATCTCCACCTCAGGTCATGCCACTGCAATACGGAAATGGTTTTATCTCCAGGCATGGTATCCGTGTGTCTTCGCCACCGGCTTTCGGCGCCACCACGTGGCCAGGATCGAGCCGGAGACGTTCATCCACGGTCCGAAGATGGCCGGCGCCAGCGCCGCCTTGGCGCTGACGAGCGTCTTGAGTGCCAGGCCGGAAGCCATCCCGCCGTTCTGGAGGCCCACCTCGATGGACACCGTCCGGCACGCGATCTCGTTGAGTCGAAACAGTCGAGCGCCCCAGTAGCCCAGTACATAGCCGATGCCGTTGTGCAGCATGGCCGCGAGAATGATGTACGGGGCGATTCTCATCAGATCATCGCGCGATTGGGCCGTGATGATGCCGATGATCAGACAGATGCCGGCCATAGAGACAACCGGCAGGACCTTGTCCATCCAGTTCTCGGGCCCGTTTAACCAGACGCCGATCACCAGCTTGGCCAGCGCCACGATGCCGATCAGCAGCAGACCCACCACCAGCCCGTCCTTCCCGAGGCTGCCGTTGCCTATTGTGATGACGGCTTTCGGAGCATACGCCGCGATGAGTGTCGAGGCACCAACGCTGCCGGCAGCGACGAGACCCAACATCCATCCTCGATCGAATACCTTTCGCCGGCCATACAGCATGTGGTTGGCCAGCAGACCGGCCACGATGGGAACGACGATCATGTTGATGATCGTGAACATCATCCCGAAAAACGGGACCGGGACCATCTTGCCCGCCAGCAGTTCCATCATCAGCGGCGTCATGACGGGCGAGGCCAGCGTCGAGCAGGCCGTCATGGTCACCGACAGGGCCACGTCGCCACCGGCCAGGTACGTCATCACGTTGGAGGCGACGCCGCCGGGGCAGGCCCCGATCAGAACCACACCGGCCGCCACCTCCGGCTCAAAGCGAAAGCCTTTGGCCAGCATGAAACCGACCAGGGGCATGATGGAGAACTGAAGAACGAAACCGACAAAAACCGGCCATGGCATCTTGACGACGCGGGCGAAGTCCGCCACGCTCAAGGTCGTGCCCATGCCGAACATGATGATCTGAATCAGCGGAACGATCAGAATGGCCAGGTCGAACCCGGGCCAGGTCATGAAGGCCGCAGGGTACACCATCGAGGCGGTCACGAAGGCGAAGACCCATATCGTGAAAGCGAAGCTCTTGAATACCGGATGGCCCATGCAGTACAACGCCAGCGATGCGAACATCACGATCAGCGCGGGTCCGGCGATGGCCCGATGCCCCATCGCAAATGCGGCTACTGCAACCAGCAGACCGATCGCCGACACGGTCCAACAGTGTCTCAACATCGAGCGTTCCATTCGCGGTGTTCTCCCCTGACTGTAGACTCTGAACGCGTGGCCGCCTCAAACGCAGCTTGGGGATGGCCCATTATTGCGAACCATCCTCAAGTCCTATGGACTTGAGGCTGCCACCCGTCTGCAAGTCATATCTCTAACTCCACAGGCGATCGTTCGAGCGATCCTGGTTCCACTCCTCGGTGGGCGCGAACAGCTCCTGGCCGCGTTCGAGGTGCTCTTGGATCACTTCGAGGTTCAACTCGATGCCCAGTCCGGGCCCCTCGGGGACACGGGCGAAACCGCCGGTGTGGAACGGCTTGTCGAACCCCGTGACCAGGTCTTCCCACCAGTCGACATCGACGGAGTGGTGCTCCAAGGCTATGAAGTTCTCTGTCGCCGCGGCACAGTGCAGATTGGCCATGAAGCACACCGGCGTTCCGGCGAAATGCATGGCCATCGCGATGCCGCTCTGCTCGGCGTAGTCGCCGATCTTCTTCGTTTCCAGGATTCCACCGGCGGTCGCCAGGTCGGGATGCACCATGTCGACGGCGCGCTCGTCGATCAGTTTCTTGAAACCGCCGTCGAGGGTGTAGATGTCCTCGCCCGTCAGCAAGGGCACGTCGATGGCATTCTTGATTTCCTTGAGCATGTCGGTGTATTCCCACGGGACCATGTCTTCGAGCCAGGCGAGCGCATAGGGCTGGAGGGCCCTGCCCAGCTTGATGCAACTGTTGACGCCCATGTGGCCGAAGTGGTCCGATGCCACCGGGATCTCCCAACCGACCACTTCACGAACCTCGGCAAACCGTTCGGCCATCAAGGCGGCCCCTTTATCGGACAGTTGGATGGCGGTGAAGGGGTGCTTGCCGCGCCAGTTGGTCTCCTTGGTCGGGTAGCTCAGCGCGCCGGGGACGTTGCGGATGGTTTGGATGCCGCAATCGTACTTGAGAAATGTGAATCCCTGCTCGATCCGTTTCTTCAGGCCGCTCACCTGACCGTCGGGCGTGTCGGCATACAGACGGATCCGGTCGCGGTATCGACCGCCCAGCATCTGATACACCGGGACGCCGTACGCCTTGCCCGCCAAGTCCCACAGGGCCATCTCCACGCCGGAGACACCGCCGCCCTGCCGGGCATGGCCGCCGAACTGCCTGATCTTCTTGAACAGTCTTTCGACGTTGCAGGGGTTTTCTCGCAGCAAGCGGCTTTTGAGCATCAGCGCGTACTTCTCGCTCGCTCCGTCACGGACTTCGCCATAGCCACAGATGCCCTGATTGGTGTCGATGCGGATCAACGGGCAGCGCATCGGCGCCCGGGTCACCACCGCGACCCGCAGGTCGGTGATCCGCAGCTCCGATGGGCTGGAATTCCGCTGGATATTCTGTGTGGCGCAGGCGATCTGCTCTTCGAGGGGGGCGTCGATCATCCCCGCCAGGGTCAGACCGGCAAAGCCCGCTCCGACGGTCTTCAGCAGGGAACGTCTCGAAGTCGCCATCTCGTGTTGTCGCTCGTTCTTCATGAGTCCTCTTCTTATCTTAACAAAGGCTTCGATCGTGTGGGTCCTACCAGTTTCGCGTCTTGGGATCGAGCATCTCCTCGATCACCTGCTTGGGCACCGGCAGTTCGTTGATATTTTTTTTGAGCCAGTCGCGGAAGTCCTCACGGATTTCGGGCGTCCACCGGCTGTCGATCTGTCCGGGCGTATACTTGCCCTCTTTCAGGCGCTGATGTCCAAACATGTCGCGCAACGTGATGGCTTCCGATTCGGTGACCACCTTCTCAGCCAGATGAGCGGGAATGAAGACGATCCCCTCGCGTTTGGCCAGCACGACGTCGCCGGGGCAGGCGACCGCCCGCCCGATCCGGATGGGAACGTTGATCGCGCTGAGCATCACCTCTTTCAGGTAGCTGGGGTCGGCGCCCTTGTGCCAGGCATTGAAGCCTTCGATCTCTTCGAGGCCTTCGAGGTCGCGGACGCCGGCGTCGAAGATGACGCCGTTGCCGCTTCGGGCGTAGATCGCATTGCCCAGGTTGTCGCCGATCAGCGTGCCGTCGAGAACCTTGCCGAACCCGTCGGCGACGTACACATCGCCCTTCTGGAGCATGTCGATAGGCCAGGAATTAGAGTTGCCCAGCCGCCCTTCGGCGTGTCCCTGGTCCATGATCGCCTTGTTGAAGTCGGGCTGCATGGGCATGTACTGCGCGGTCAGCACGCGACCGACAATCGCCTCGTCGGGACGCATGACCTGCCAGCCCAGCGCCGTCTCGTAGCAGTTGTGATAGCCGGCACCGCTGACGATACTCCAGGCCATTGTGATCGGAACATTTCGCATTCGCTTGAGCAGATCGTCGGATACCCACGGCCGACCGTCGGCCATGCGCGGCCCGGTCCATTTCGGCGTGCATTGCAGCACACGAACGGGACAGGAAACCACCGGCGGCTCAATGCCCCCGTCGGCGGCCTGAATGCGAAGGTTGCGCCAGCGCACCTCGTAGGGACCGGCCTCATTGCCGATGCCGTGCACCTGAAGACCGATAATGCCACGGGCGGTCATGCTGTCCCGCAGATCCACACAGGGGACGTCGTTGACCCACGTCCGAATCCGGTCGCCCTGGCACTCGATGCGGTACTTGTTCCACTGGCCGTCCTTGAACGCCTTGCTCGCGACGGGATCGCTCGTCGTGCTGGCCAGCATGAACGCCCGACGCGCCTCGTCGTAGATGCTGCCCGACGAACCTGCCTTCTCGGTGGCGATCTCCACCTGATAGCCATAGACGCGGTCGGCCGGAATCACAACCGACTGGGGCGTTCCGTCCCGGCCGGCAAACACGAACGCCATCTCCGTCGGCGCGATCTGACTGCGGACCTGCACACCGGAATTGAGCCGAGGGTCCAGCTTGACCTCGAACTCCAGAACGAAGTCGCCATACTGGCGATCCGTGCAGAGAAATGTGTTCGGACTGCCCTTGACCGTCGTGCCGACGATCTCGTCACCCTCAACGTGGTACCTGGCGGTGCCGCTGTGGACGGACCATCCGTTCAGTGTCTTCCCGTCGAACAGATCAACCCATTGGTCTCGATCCTGGCTCCGCGCAGGACCTGCCGCCACGGCAGCAAGCAACAGCACGATCACCGCTCCAAACACCCATCTGTGATTCATACGGCACTCCTTTCCCTGTTGATGTCACGCAATACCGATTCTTGGGCAAATGCCTCCAGGCGTTCGATCGCGTGTCTTTGCACGTCATCGATAGCCCTCCCGCGTCAGGCGAATCACCGCGTCGGCATTGTCCCGGTCGATGATCGCCGCTCCCGCGTCGATATCCGACGGCTGAATCTGGTAGCGGCAGTAAAGCGCGAGCTGCACGACGGGATAGAACCCCTGAATGTACGGCTGTTGGTCCACCGTACAGCGGATGACGCCGGCCTTGACCAGCCGCAGGGTCGTATCGGAAAGGTCAAACCCGGCCGACCAGTAATCCTGGCCTGCAAAGTGCTTCTCCAGGGCCAGACCTGCCGCCTCGGTGTCGGATTGACCGGTCCCCAGAACGATGCGAATGTCGCTGTGCTCGCGCAGCGCTTGGGCGATGCGCTCGGCACCTCTGGTGGAATCGTTGCCCGTGACGAGCACGGTCCATCGGACCCCCTTGTCCTTGAGCACATCCTGCAAGCCCCGGAGTCGGTCTTCGAGCGCCGAAACCCCCTCATCGTGCATGGTCATCAAGACGTGCGCATTTGCGGGAATCTCCGGCAGCAGTTCCGAAGCAAGCGACCGCCCCGCTTCGTACAGCCGCTGGTTGACACTGGCCAGCCGGGCGTTGGGCGAGGCGTGGTCATCCACATTGAACGCGACCACCGGCACGCCCTGATCGATGGCCTCCTGCACCACGCCGTCGAACGCCCCGGGGTCGATGAGATTCAGCGCGATGCCGTCGTAGCCTTCCTTGACCGCCCGGCGCACCATCTCCACCTGAGCCGGGATATCGACGCCCTCCGTGCCGAGAAAGTCCGCCTCCACGCGCATCACCTGGGCGGCGTCGCGCACGCCCTTCTTCACCGGCCCGAAGAACTTCGCGTTGACCGTGCAGGTGATAAACGCAAACCGCAGCGGTCCGTCCTCCGGCAGGCGGCTCGACCGGCCCATGCCGCAGCCGGCGACCATCATCGTGACCATCGACACGGCAAGAAGTCGCATGACATTACCTCCAAGGAACCGATCGGTCCGCTATCGGAAGACCACGTACAGGACGATCATCGTCAGCGCCAACAGCGCGCTGAGGATTTTGTAGTTGCCCGGGCCGGGCCAGCCTTTCTCATGCAGGGGCTCCCAGGGAGACTTCCAGACCAGAGCCATCTTCGTTGCCGCCGGCTCATCCGGGAAGGCGAGCGAAAGGACGATCATCACCACCCCGCAGAGGCACGCCAGAAAGAAACTGATCACCATGAAATTCAGGAACCCAAAACTGGGGTGAGTCTCTTTGAACGCCGCCAACGTCTTGGTGAAGTCCAGAAGGAAGACGACGAAACCCACCGCCGAGCCGGTGATCAACGTGATGAAGGAAGCCTTCGAAGAGGCCTTCTTCCAGAACACGCCGGCGACGAATACCACGGTGATCGGCGGCGCCAGGTAACTGATCGCCGCATTGATGCCCTGAAAAACCGTGGGGAAGCGACCGCATAGAGGCGACCAGACCACCGCCAGGACCATCGCGACAAACGTCACGATCCGGCCGATCATCACAAGCCGGTCCTCGGATGTGCCGGGCGACCAGCGTTTGTACAGATCATAGGAGAACAATGTGGCTGCCGAATTCAGAGCGCCGGAGACCGTGCTCATCAGCGCCGCCATCAGGGCGGCCGCAACGACACCCCGCAAGCCGACCGGCAGTAACGTGCCGATCATGTGCGAGTACGTCAACGCGGCGTCGGGCTGACCTTCTTCGTTCAGCGGCAGAGCCGGGATCGCACCCTTTTGGACCAAGGCCAGACAGACCAGGCCCGGCAGCACGAAGATGAAAACAGGCAGAATCTTGATGAATCCGGCAAACAACGGCCCGATCCGCGCGTGGTTCTCATCCTTGGCGCCGAGGACGCGCTGCACGATGGTCTGGTCGGTGCACCAGTACCAGATCCCGATGATCGGATAGCCCAGGAACACCGAATACCACGGCAGTCCCGAGGCGTCGCCTGCCGGACGCAAGACGGTGAGCTTCACCGGGTCCACCTGCTCGGCCAACCCGCCCCAGCCGCCGACCTTGACCAGACTGATCCCGGTCAGGATGACCGCCCCGGCCAGCAGGATGATCGTCTGGACCGACTCGGTGAGCACGACCGCCATCAGGCCGCCGACCATCGTATACAAGCCGGTGATAACCGCGATCAGGACGATGCTCCACATCTTCGGGATCCCGAAGAGCCCCTCCAGGACGGTCGCTCCGGCGTACAAGGAGAAGCCAATGTGAATGAAAACCGCCGAGATGATCGACAGGACCGCCAGCCAGTCCCGACTGGCCCGGCTGTACCGCTTCTCCAGGAAGTCGGGCAGCGTCGCCACACCCGAGCGGATGTAGAACGGCGCGAAGAACAACGCCAGCGCAATCAGCGTGAACGGCGCCATCCACTCGAAGTTGCCATAAGCCAGGCCGTTCGTATACCCTTCTTCCGCGAGACTGACCAGATGCACGGTCGAGATGTTGGTCGCGAACAACGCCAGGCCGATGACGGGCCAGCGCAGCGTTTTGCCTGCGAGAAAGTACTCGTCCGCCTTGTCGCGGGCCCTGCGGCGCAGGCCCGCCCAGCATCCCAGCGCGAGGATCCCCACGATGTAGGCCACGATAATCGTGGTGTCGGGCCAACCGATCTGCACGGAGCTCTCCTTACGGAAGAATCCCTTCACATAGCGCCACGGCATGGGCGAATGATTATTTGCCCCTACGGGTTATCGTCCGTCCCAGCTGGCGGTCTGACCGCGGGCCAAGGCCAACTCCGTGGTGACCTGCCCACAGCGAAGCCGGCAGGGTCTGCCCGCGAGGGAACGAATGGTCGACGAGACGAGCCTGCCATCTTTCCATTCGATGTCCACCTCAAAGCCGCCGCGGGCGCGGAGCCCGCTGACCGAGCCGCTCGACCAGGCTTCGGGCAGCGCCGGCAGCAACTCGATCCGATCCGTGTGGCTTTGCAGTAGCATCTCCGCGATGCCGGCGGTGGCGCCGAAGTTGCCGTCGATCTGGAACGGCGGATGCGCGTCAAACAGATTGGGGTACACTCCGCCACCGTCCTGGTAGTCGGTGCCCTTGAACGCAACCGGCGTCAGGAGATTGCGCAGCAGGGTGTACGCATGGTCGCCGTCGAGCAGACGGGCCCAGAAGTTGATCTTCCAGGCGCGGCTCCATCCGGTTCCGCCGTCGCCGCGAGCACCCAGCGAGACCGCCGCGGCTCGGGCCAGATCGGGCGTGGTGCGCGGCGCGATCTGGCGTCCCGGATGCAGGCCGAACAGGTGCGAGACATGCCGATGCTGGTCCTTGGGGTCATCGCGATCGGTCATCCACTCCTGCAACTGGCCCCACTTGCCGATCTGCGGACCAAGCAACTTGCCTCGCAATTCAGACAGATGGTCACGAAACGCGCGGTCGATCCCCAATTCGTCGGCTGCCTCGATCGTGTTGGTGAACAGGTCCCAGACCAGCATCTGATCGTAGGTGACACCCTGCTCTTCCGGCCCATGCTCGGGCGACCAGCCGTCAGGGGTCACCAGCCGGCCGTCGGGCAGCGCGACCAGACGATCTATCCAGAAGTGACAGACCTCCTCGAGGATCGGATACGCCCTGTCGCGAAGATAAGTCTTGTCCTGCCCGAAGGCGTAATGCTCCCAGAGATGCTGGCAATACCACGCGCTGCCCGGCGGGTTCCACCGCCAGCTCGAACCGCCGTAGATGTTGTTCTCGGTCTGGACCGTCCAGCCCCGTTCGCACTTGTAGTACTCCTGCGTCGCCCGCTTGCGGACCCGCCGCTGGTTGTCAATGTAATCGATGAAAGGCACGTGACACTCCGCCAAGTTGGTCGGTTCGGCGAGCCAGTAGTTCATCTGGACGTTGATGTTCGAGTGGTAGTCGGACCTCCACGGCGGGTTGTTGCTGTGGTTCCACAGCCCCTGGAGATTGGCGGGCAGACCGCCGGGCCGAGACGAGCTGATGAGAAGATAGCGACCGTACTGAAAGAACAGCTCCTCGAGGTCTGGATCGCTTCTCTTCTCGCGGTGATACGCAAGGATCCGCTGGTCTGTGGTCAGAGCCAAAGTCTCGTTTGAAGAAGCGCCCAGGTCCAGTTCCACGCGGTTGAACAGGGCCTGGTAGTCCGCGATGTGAGCCTTTCGCAGCTCGTCAACCGACTTGCGGGCCGCGCTTTCGACAGCCTGCACAAGACGTTCGTGAGGATGCGGCCCACGCCAACCTCGATCCGAGCGGTTGACGTAGTTGGTGCCGGCGGCCAGCAGGATCGTCAGGCCGTCGGCCTTGGAGAATCTCAGCGTTCCATCCTTGGCCTGTACATCCGCCCCGTCGCAGAGCAGGCGCACCTGCGCCTCGTATTCCAGGCCGTTGTTCAACTTGCCGGCGACCATCAGCCTGTCGCCAAAGGCACGGACGGGGGCGTCGTGGGCGTCACTCAGCAGGAGAGTTCCGCTGTAGCTGCCCGGGCGGCTCGCCGTGAATCGCAGGACCATCACACCGTCGGGATGGCTGCAGAATGCCTCCCGCTCATAGACCACTTCGCCCCTGCGATAACGGACACGGTGAGTTGCGGTGGTCAGGTCCAATTCCCGCCGATATTCAAGCGCGGCCGCGTCGTCTGCCGACAGGTCGAGCGTCAGCCCGCCGAAGTTCTGGTACGCGCCGGTGTCCTTCTCGTCGCCGGTCCACAGGCTCTGCTCATTGAATTGGATACGGACGGTGTCCACACCGCCGAAAAGCATCGCGCCGAGCGAGCCGTTGCCAATGGGCAGGGCCTCAGTCATCCAATCGGTTGCCGGCTTGTCGTAGCGCAACACAAGATCGGCGCCCGAGGCAGACGAACCAAGCGTCAGACAGGCGGCAAGAATCGAGAGGAACGTATGCAGGGGATACATGCTCATCGTAATCTCCATCGTTGGGTCCCCCTATGGCTGGCCGCCCACAAAGCCGGCCAGTGCATAGACCAAGCCCGCCTGCCAGTTGATCGCAATCTCGTTGGTGCGATAGTCCTCCTGGTCGTCGTGCCAGCCGGTGGCGGAGTGTCCGCCTCCAACAAGGTAGCCGGGCCAAGGCGGTTCGATGCCGTCGGCCCCGCAGCGGCGGTCGTGCGGATGCATGGGCGGATCGATTCCCAGCCCCGTGACATAGGAGCGGTTGTAGTAGTTGCGGCCGAACAGGTGCGCGATGGCATCCGATGCGGCGTTCAAGTACTCGGGCTTCGGCGAGAGCCTGTACGCCACCTGAAGGTTCAGCACCTGCCGGGCGGCGGTTCCGTTGCAGCCCCAGTAGTAGCGCCGCATCGCACGGCCGTAGACATCCTCATTCGCCTGGGCGACCAGCCGGTCGGCGGTCGCGAGCACATCATCGCGCACACTCGCCAGTAGCTCGGCGTTTCTCCCCTCGCGTTTCGACAGGACGTAGGTGAACATCGCGAGATTCCGCACGTTGCCCCAGTCCCAATCCTCATCAATCTTGCCGGCCGGAGCAGGTCCCCTTCCGCGTGCAGGCGGCGCTGCGGCTCGCTCTTCGAAATCCTGGAGGCACCGGGCATCGCCGGTGGTCTCCCACATCTCGGCGGCCGCCCAAAGCCGGTCGTCGGAATCGCTGGTCTGGTATCCGCCCGTTCGGAAGTCACCCTGCTGAAATCGCTTCTCTTCGGGATTGGCCTGGAGAAAAGCATAGCTGGTCCGAGCGGCGTCGAGGCACTTCTGTGCGTAGGCGGCGTCGTAGGGCTGGAAGTAGCGGGCGGCCATGGCCATCATCGCGACAAAATCGGCGGTCGCGGCTGAACTCCACTCGGTGAAGTAGCGCCTGGCATCGTCTTTCTCGGGCATGATGAAACCCGAGAAGTTCGTCCTTGTCAGTTTGTGCGAAACCCTGCCCGAACCGTCCGGGTACGGCATCTTCAAGAGCCAGTCGGTCTCCCACTTGAGCTCCTTGAGAAAGTCCGGATAGCCCGGCGCGGTATCGGGAAGACCGAGTGAGATACCCTTGAGCTTGTCCTGGAAATGGTCCCACGCCAGGAACAGACAGCCGACGGTGATCCCGGCGTTGACGGTGTACTTGCCGTAGTCGCCCGCATCATGCCAGCCCCCGGTGCCGTCTCTCCTGGCGCCCTCCCGTCCCAGGTAGTCCTCGTAGCCGTCGTCCAGATGACAGGCGGCGTGGGTGTAGCGAACCCCGTTGTGCGTGCCCTCGACGGCGCAGCCGCATCTCCAGAGATAAAACCCTCGCATGGCCGTGACATAAGCCAAATCGTAGACCTTCTGGCCGATCTCGAAATCGACTGAGCGCCCCACGCCGGGGACGTCAAGGTAGAACTTGCCGTCGCTGCGCAGCTCCGAGAAGTCAGCGATCCAGACGTCCTGGCCCACATCTTCCTGGTGTCGAGGTCCGGCGGTTCGGCCCGAGTACACCACCGCGCCGTCGGAGGCACGCTTCACAGCGAAATCGGAGCACGAGGCGACAATCGACGCCTTCTTCGCCAACCCGGAAAGAAAGCCAAGCGAATTGAGACGGATGTCGGAATTTGCCGCCGGAACCCCACTCGTAATCGACAGGGCAATCACGGCAACAAGAGACAAATGCCTCTGCATACTCATACCTCCTTCAATCCGCGTGCGAGTCCTGGAAGGTGGATTCCGCACACCGGGACGAGTCCGAAGCACCGTCCCCGACACGTCAACGTCCCCAGCCTCGCGTCGGTCGGCCCCTCAGGACCGCTTCGGCCCGGCCGTTGATGTCGTCCGAGATGTTCAGGTCACGAATCTTCTGTGCCAGATCGCGGGCGGCTTCTCGATCCCGGCGAAGCATGTTGCCCGCCAATTCCACCGCCGCCAGGGCCGCCTCGGCCTTGAAATCGCCTTCCTTGGCGAGAGCCAGGAGGCGTTCGGCGACCTTGGGACTCGGTAGAGCCCCCATCGCAGCAACAACCTGCCGCCTTTCTTCGTCCCGGCGGGCATGGTCGAACGCACGGAAGCAGAGACTTACACGGTCGTCGAGTGGAGCCGAGTCGCTGGTCACGATCAAACGCAGCGCTCCCCGCATCGCCAGGACGTAGTGCGTCAGCGACGTTTCGGAGTTCGATGCAATCATCATCAGAACGTCGGCCGCGGCAAAATCAGGCCAGTTGCCGAGCGTGCGGATGCCCGCTTCGCGCAGCGTCTCATCGGACGCCTGCGCAGCCTGTGTGACCACCTCCAGTGCCGCCGGACCGCCTGCTGCGTCGAGGGACATCAGCAGGGTGACTTTGACGTCGCCGCCGGCGTTCTTGACCCGTTCGATAACCGCCTCGGCCGCAGCGGTCTTGGCGGGGGCCTTGGCCAGCACCGCGCGCAGGGCCGCGCCGGCGCTGCTGCGAGCACCCTGGCCGCTCGTCTTGGCAACGAGATCGGCCAACGTCCCGGCATCAACCATATCCGCGACGTCCACCATCGCCCTGAAGGCCGCCGAGTTGACCTCCTCATTCCCGTCCGTCGCGTACGCTGTCAAGGCTTCCACGACTCCAGGAGCCCGGCGTTTGCCCAGCAGACCGATGGCTACGCTGCGCTTGTTCACGTCGCCCGAAGCCGCACTGGCACTGATGACCTCATCGACCCGTGGACCGACCATCAACACCAGCCCTTCGCGGGCCGCACGCTGAACTGCGCCCGAACCATTCACGGCGATGTCCAGCAGCGCCTCAGCCGACTCGTCGCAACCGATCTCCGTCAGCGTTTCGATTGCCGCCAGACGCACCGCTTCAAAGTCGCTGTGCAGAACCTTCTTGACCGGACCGACGGACGACAAGTCTCCGCGGTCGGCAATCACGCCCAGGACCTGAACCTGGTAGTGAGGAGCCAGTTCCGGCAGCACGCGTGCAAGCGCCCGCATGGGGGCGGTCGTCGGCGTCTGGCGCGCCACCTGCACGGCGACGCGTCCGACCCTCGGATCACCATCTCGAATGATATTGACAATCTCTCCGGCCGCCTTGTCGGGATCGCACGCCATCAGGCCGTTGATCGCCGCCACGCGGATGCTGAACGGGTTGGGGCTGTTGGGGTCGCGAGTCAGCTTCGTCGCCCAGTTGTAGACAGCGACATAGAGCTTGCCGGCATTGACCAGGTCATTGTGCGCGGTCCTCTCCTGTGCGATGTCGATCAAGGCCTGGGCAGCCTTCATCGAGACCGGCCCCAGGGGTTTGTTGAGCACGCCGAACAGGGCCTTGGCGCTCGCGGCCCCACCGATATTCGCCAGAGCGGACGCGGCAGCGGAGGCCACATTGGGGTCCGGATCGCCCAGGGACTCGGCGATCCGCTCGATCGCCTCTTCCGCACGGCGCTGCCCCAGCGAGTTGAGCAGGCCGATCTTCCACACGGCCTGGTCCGCCGAGGCCAGCTTCTCCAGCAGGGCCTCGGTCGCACTGGGATCAGGGTTCTTCTCCAAAGCGCGCCGGGCATAATCGCGGAGGTGCTGGTCATCGGCCGACATCAGCTTGACAAGGGCCGGGACCGACTCGCCCTTGCCGATCCGTTCGAGTTGCAGCACCAACCAGTGACGCACGACGTCGAGCACGTCGGCACGATCAAGAGTTGCCGCGATCACCTTAGCCAACACTTCCCGCTCCGTCTCGGCACCGGGACGGGCGGCATAGGAACCCATGTCCTGCAGCATGATCTGGTAGCTGTAGCGGCTGGGCACATTCTCCGCTGACATCAGCGGTATCAGGTAGTCGACGGCCTTCTGGTAGGCCTGGGCCAACTGGGCGGCGTCCCGCGCCGGGGCCTCGGCCTTGCCGCACAACTGCTGGACCAGGTCGGCTCCATCTTGCGCCGGCGCGCTGGCGGCTAATGCCAGAAGAACCGCGAGGATGATTCCACGATTCGTGATGCTTGAGAGCTTGTTCCTCATCGTCAATTTCCTTTCGATCGACGTCGATATCTCCAGGCCAAACAGGGGAATGATTCTTTGCCGCTACAGCACGTATGGTGCGCGCCGTGGCCGGTCGTACCAGCGTTCGGCGGCCGGATCGTCGAGAATTCTCTCCTCAACCGGGTCCCAGTGGATCGGCCTTCCCAGACGTTCGGCGATGCCGCTGAGATGGCAGATCGTCGCGGTTCGGTGGCCGATCTCGGCGGGACAGATCGTCGTTCTGCGCGTCCGGATGCACTCGATCCAGTTGCCCTCGTGGTCGTTCGAGTCGTACAGATGAATCTCGCTGGGCAGCAGCGGAGCCTGGGCCAGTTCCACCGGCCTGGTGTCGAGGCGCCCGCCGCGACTGACCATCACCTCGCCTTCCGTGCCAATGAACTGGATCATGTGGCCGCCTCGGATGGGGTGATCGCGCAGGACCCTCGTGCCGTCGGCATAGTAGTGCGTCTGGTATTGGTGGCCGGGCCAGCCCTTCGGGACGAACTTGACCGGGCCCGAATCGTCCATGCCCAGCGCCCACTGGATGATATCGAAGTGGTGAGCGCCCCAGTCGCCGTTCTTGCGGGAGCCGTACTCCCAGAATCGTCGCCATCCGCCGCCGTAATCGCCCTTGACCCGCTCCGCATTGTACGGGAACCAGGGAGTCGGGCCGAGCCACCGGTCGTAGTCGAATCCCTCGGGGATCGGCTGGGCCGGAAGCGTCGTCGGAGGAGCAAACGAGCCAAGGCTCGCGTAGATGGTATGCACCTTGCCGATCCAGCCGTTGCGCACGATCTCCGACGCCTTGCGGAAAGCCCATTCGGAGCGCTGCTGCGAGCCGACCTGGAAAACCGTTCCGTACTGCTTGCAGGCGTCGCTCATCAGCCGCCCTTCGCGGATCGTCAGCGTCATGGGCTTCTGGCAGTACACGTCCTTGCCGGCCTTGATGGCGGCCAGAGAGCACATCGCATGCCAGTGGTCGGGGGTTACCACAAAGACCGCGTCAATGTCCGGCCGGGCGCACAGCTTCTCGTACTCCAGATAGGCATCGCAGCCCTTATAGGCGCCATCGGTGGCTCGATCGGCGTAGACTCGTTCGACCTGGCTCTTGGCACTCTCCCGTCGGCGCCGGTCCACATCGCAGACCGCCAGCACCTGCACGTCGTTGCGTCCGAGCATCCCCTGCAGGTGTCCACTCATCATCAGGCCCATGCCGATCATGCCCATCGTGATGCGGTTGCTGGGCGCGGTGGCGCCGAAAACCGTCGAGGGCACGACGTGGGGAAACGCCACGGCCGCACCGAGGGTCACCACTCCTTTAAACATGAAGTCGCGACGACTCAGAGAAAGCTTCTTTTTCATCGATTCCGTCTCCTGTCTGCACTTGTCCACAGCCATTCTGTTGCTGCACACATCATCGCGGGCGTGGGTTCCCACGGCCAACACAGGTGCACTATAAAAGATATCCGATTCAATTGCCATTGATCGGTCCAGACAAAATCCAGTGCCGCCTGCACCGCACCCAGACGTGAGGATCAAAGCGGCCGCGAGCGGCCAGAGCGAGCCCGGCGACCGAATCCCTGCATCGAAGGCAACCGTCCCTCATAGCCGGAGAATCTGCATCGGCTCGGTAAACAACAAGATAGTCACATCTTACGACGCCCAGACGGGTGAACCTCACTATGCCAGACAGCAATCCGAGTGCGTGAAGGGCATCCAAGAATCACCTGTGGCCAAGTAGGAGAAGGTCCGCGAGGATCGCTGGCTGTGGGCGTCATCCGACCGTTGAACTTGGACCGAAACCGTCCTCCGAGACGCACTGCCGTGGTCCATTCTCATCCTCGGTTGGTTATAGGACTGCCGCTGACATCATCGTGGCAAATCCAGAGGAACCCAGTCCGCCCTCTCCAGACACAACACTCTTTGCCATCTTGATTTTGGGATGGTAAAATAGGAAGCTATGTCCCTGGGGTGAATGAACCTTGAAATAGACAACAACGCGTCTCTTCCTGCGGGGCATCTCAGAGGCCCGATAGAACGCTGGACGGACTGACTGAGAACGTACCGGCGGACGCCGGATCGGTTGTTGTGCCGGTGTACCTGCCGATTCGCAACGCGCAGGAGAGCAATGGCCTGGCGACAATAGGCTGACCGTGCTCGGGCGACCCTGCATCTCCTGCCAGGGAGGTGGAAAAACACGGAAAAAGCGTTACGAACGGCGTTTTCCCTGGCACTAATCTGAGCCAGTCATATGTCCGACATTGAGAATCAGAAACGGATTCGTAGTCAATTGTCTTGGTTCAGAGAGGAGTTCGACATGAACGGTCTGAGTCAATCGCGCGTAAGAGGCCTCGTGGCCCTGGCGGCCCTGTGCCTCGTGGCTTCGGCGGCCTATGGCGCCCCGACGAGCCTGAGCAACGGCGTTCCGGTCACCGGCATCTCCGGTGCAGCCGGAAGCGAGCAGTTCTACATGATCGCCGTACCGGCCGGGCAGGATGACCTGGAGATCAAGATCTCCGGCGGAACGGGTGACTGCGACCTCTATGTGCGCAGAGGCGCCGTCCCGACAACCACGACGTACGACTACCGGCCCTACAAGGTCGGAAACAACGAGACGGTGCTCGTGGAGAGCCCCGCAGCCGGCACGTGGTACATCATGCTGCGAGGCTACACCGCTTTTGCCGGTCTAACCCTACAGGCCAGTTATTCAGCCAGCATCACCGTCGTGACGCTGAACAACGGCGTATCGGTGACCGGCCTGAGCGATACTACGGCGGGCGAGAAATACTACAAGATCGAGGTGCCCAGCGGACAGACCAAGCTCCAGATCAGCATCTCCGGGGGAACCGGCGACTGCGATCTCTACGTCAAGCAGGGCGCCTTGCCCACCACGACCAGCTACGACTACCGTCCATTCCTCTCCGGCAACAACGAATCCGTCACCGTGGACAGCCCGACTGCCGGAACGTGGTACATCATGCTCAGAGCCTACAGCACCTACACCGGAGTGACGCTGCTGGCCAGCTACACCGGCGGCGTGGGCACGCTCCTGAGCAACGGCGTTCCCGTCACCGGCCTTTCCGGTGCGCAGGCCAGCTCGAGGATCTACCGCATCGACGTTCCGGCCGGCCAAACCAATCTGGAGATCAAGATCTCTGGCGGCACCGGCGACTGCGATCTCTACGTCAAGCTCGGCGCCGCGCCGACCACGACAGACTACGACTACCGGCCGTTCCTCTCCGGCAACGAGGAAACCGTTACGGTCAGCAATCCGACCGCCGGCACATGGTATATCATGCTCCGCGGGTACAGCGCGTACTCCGGCGTAACCCTTGTCGCCACCTATGGCACCATTCTGACCCTGGAGGACAACGTTCCGGTATCCGGCATCTCCGGGTCCAGCGGCAGTGAGAAGGTCTATAAGATCAATGTTCCGTCGGGTCAATCCGTGCTGGAAATCAAGATCTCCGGCGGAAGCGGCAACTGTGATCTCTACGTCCGACGGGGCGCGGTGCCCACCACGTCGGTTTGGGACTACCGACCCTATCTGTCGGGCAACAATGAGACGGTGACCGTCAACAACCCGCAGGCCGGCACGTGGTACATCATGCTGCGGGCTCGCACCGCCTACAGCGGTGTGACGCTCAAAGCGGACTACTGGTTCACTGAGTCGGTGACGGTTCTGAGCAACGGCGTGCCCGTGACCAATATCTCGGGCGCCGAAGGCAGCGAGAAGCTCTATCGCATCACCGTGCCCGCGGGCCAGACGAAGTTCGAGATCGAGATCTCCGGCGGCACCGGCGACGCCGATCTGTACGTCAAGAGAGGCGCCGCGCCAACAACCTCCGACTACGAGTATCGTCCGTACGAGATCGGCAACAACGAGATCGTCACGATCGACAACCCGCCGAGCGGCGACTGGTTCATCATGCTTCGCGGCTATCACGCCTACACCGGCGTGACGCTCGTGGCCACCTATGGCGGCGCTGGTGATACCGTCACGGCACTGAACAACGGCGTCCCGGTGACCGGATTGTCCGGCGCCACCGGCAGCGAGGTCTACTACAAGATCGACGTGCCCGCCGGCCAGGCGAAGCTGGAAATCCAGACCTCCGGCGGCACGGGCGACCTGGACATGTACGTCCGCAGGGGCAGCAAGCCCACGACTACGGAGTGGGATTATCGTCCGTACCTGAGCGGCAACAACGAGATCGTCACCATCAACAGCCCGGCGGCCGACACGTACTACATCATGCTGCGAGGCTACCAGGCCTACACGGGCGCGACCCTGGTGGCGACGTACACCCCCGTCTCGGACCCGACCGTGATCACTCTGAGCAACGGTGTCCCGGTGACGGGGATCTCGGGTGCGGCCGGCAGTGAGAAGTTCTACAAGATCGTGGTTCCGGCCGGCCAGGACTTCCTGAACATCACCATCTCGGGCGGCACCGGAGACTGCGACCTCTACGTCAAGAGGGGCGCTCAGCCCACCACGACCAGCTACGACTATCGGCCGTATCTGATTGGAAACAACGAAAGCGTCGATGTCACCAGTCCGGCCGCTGCGACCTGGTATATCATGCTCCGGGCCTATCAAGCCTACTCCGGACTGACCCTCGTGGCCACCTACGGAACGGTGGCGGTCGGCAACGACTTTACCGCCGACCCGGACTGTGTGGCCCTGTGGCGATTCGAAACGGGTCAATTGACCGCCGATTCCATCGGCTCCAATACGCTGCAAACCGTCGAGACCCCCACGGCCAACGCCACCGACCACAAGGAAGGTGAAGCGGCGGGTGACACCCAGTACGGCTACTTCCGGATCGATGACGCGAACCTGGACACGGGTTTTCCGCTCAAGAGCGGCGCCGCAACGACGCGATTCTCGGTGGCCTTCTGGTTCAAAGCCCGCAGCGGATCCAGCCAGGTGACCGGAGCCGGCATGTTCACCAAGGGTGCGGAAACCGGGCCCTACACCTACTCCTTCGCCATCGGGCTCCATGAACCAGGAGGGGCCGGAACCGGAACCATCATCCTCAACGTGGGAACCAGTGACGGCTCGAACCTGTGGCTGAACAACAGCGGTCTGACCAAGATCGTCCAGAGAGACCAATGGTATCACTTGGCCGTCACCTATGAGCAGACCACCTCAACATCCGGGACTCTGAAATCGTATCTCTATGACCCCAGCGACGACAGCGTTGCGACGGCGACCATTGCCTCGACGAAGATCCCGGTCTTCAATGGCCCGCTGGCGCTCGGAATCCTCCGCTGGAGCACGTCGCGCTTCGACGGATTGCTGGACGAAGTCGTCGTCTTCAAAGACATCCTGACACCGGCAGAGGTTAACCAGATTCGTCAGGGCAGCTACGGGAAACCGTAGAGTACATCGGAAAAGGCAGTATCTCCAGGCAGATTGGCGTCGGACGTTTGCGATCGGCCCGGTCCGTGACCGGGCCGATCGCTCTTGAGCGTGTGGAGTCGATATGATGCGTCGAAGAAGCACCCCGGCAAGCGAAAACGACAAACAGACAACCCGGAGCTTCCTCAGGTCGGAATGGCCACTGTTTCTGTATCCGGCCCTGGTGGTGGCCGCCATCCTCCTTCTCCAGGCGGTCCACCAGTCCATCGAGAAAGACCTGACGCCATCGCCACATCAGCCGCACCCATCCGCATCGGGGTCTGCCACGCGAACGGAAGATGAGAATAGCCAGAGCACCTCGCAGACCGGCCTCGCGGAAGACGAACCGACTTCGCATCCCGATACGATGGCGTCATCGCCCGACACAAGCGCTACGGACACAGATCCGGCAGCCGACCGACTGCGGATGATCGCGGCTCTCCGACATCGCGCTGACTCGGCAACCTCCGGAGGCTTTGCCGGCGGTGGGGACCAACCACAGGACCTTCAGGAGGTAAGCGCCATACTGGCATCGCTGCGCCAGGCGGTCCGGGACCAGGACCATGCCCGAATCAAAGAAACCCTGGAGAACCTGGTCGCGCTCGGCGATGAGGTAGTAACACCGCTGAGCGACGTCGTCGCCGGCGGAACGGACGAAGCCGCCCTGTGGGCAGCCGAAGCACTGGCACGAATCGGCACACCGGCGGCAACCGCCGCTTTGTTCGAGACGCTGGCGCAGATGGAGGACGGCCCCTACAAGGAGCAGATCGCCAAGACCGCGTCGAACATCAGCAACCACGACAGTTGGCCTGTGCTGTTGGACACGCTCCAGGGTACAGAGGACGCGATGGTGCAGCGGGCGGCTGGCGCCTCCCTGTCACGGATGGCGGACACGCCGGTTCTGGATGAGATCGTCGCGCGCTACGACGCCGCCCTGACAGATGAAGAAGCGGCGCGTCTGGCACAGTTGGTCAGTACCATCCGTTCACCCCAAGCCGGCGAGTCTCTGCGAGCGCTGGCCGGCGCCATCTCGTCGCCCGCTCTGGACAGCCTCCAACAGGCTGCCATCAAGGCACTGGCCAACGTCGGCGACGCCCCGTCCGTCAACTACCTCCTGAGCAGGCTCGAAGCCACATCGCCTGGCGAAGGTGGTTCCCTCTTCGACACCATTACCAGGATCAGCGCACCGCAGGCCCAATCGGCCCTGCTCTATGCGGCGGCGGGAAGCAAGGACGTTTCGGCCGAACAGGGTCGCACCGCGGCCATTTACGCCCTGGAGAACTATCCCAACGCCGAGACGTGCGCTCTGCTCGAACAGATTGTGGCTACGGAGGACAACACGGCGGTTCTCACCGCGGCCCTGCGAACGTTGGAGAACATCCAGAAGGCCGTTCCCTCGGTCGCGGAAAGCGCCACCTCCAAGGCTGACACGGGCATCCTGCTCCCGCTGGACCCCCTCCAGAAGTAGGCATCCGTCCCCTGTCGGATTGCGGGTTGCGGATTTCGGATTCGCTTCTGGCGGCTGATCCGCAATCCGAAATCGGAAATCCGCAATCGTTCTTGGCGCGGGTATGCTATAATAGGACCGCCGAATGGGCCCTTCGGGCCAGCGAGATGCGGCGGATCGGCCTGAGGCACACTGGTGGTCCAGAGTCGGTAGGAGAGCATCGCAGATGGCAGGTCTGACAAGAACACTCCTGGTTTTCATGGTCTCTGTCGCTCTATGGTGCCATCCGGCATCGGCCCAGACCGCTCAGGACGGTCGCAGCGACGTGGTGCTGGTCATCAGTGAATTCGTCGCCTCGAACGACCACAGCAAACGAGACAGGGACGGTGACTATCCCGATTGGATCGAGATACAAAACACGTCCGCCGACACCGTGAACCTCGATGGATGGTCCCTGACCGATGACCCGGACGATTTGACGAAGTGGGAATTCCCGGCCGTCGAATTGGCTCCGGGCGGCTTCCTCGTGGTCTTTGCGTCGGGCAAAAACCAACGCAATCCGGCGGCGGAACTGCACACCAGTTTCGCCCTGGCCGCCGGCGGAGAGTCGCTGGCCCTGGTGGCACCGGATGGAACGGTGGCCCATGCCTACGTCGACTATCCGCCGCAATTCGCCGACATCTCCTATGGTCTCAGCACAGGAAGCACCAGCGGCCAAACCGAGATGATTCTGGTGCCGGAAGAGGCGCAGGCCAAGGCCTGGATCCCCGGCAACGGATCACTGGGTACAGACTGGATGCTGGCGTCGTTCGACGACAGCGAATGGCTCACCGGCACCACGGGTGTCGGATATGACTACCCAGGTTACGTCGGGCTCGACGTCAGTTGGATGCGAGGCGTCGCCACCACCGTGTACATCCGCATCCCGTTCCGCGTCGAAGATCCCATTTCTGTGGATCGCCTGATCCTGCGCATGAAATACGAGGACGGCTTCGTCGCGTACCTCAATGGTTTCGAAGTCGCGCGGGCCAATGCGCCCGAAGGTCAGGACGTGCCCTGGAACGCCGCGGCCACCGCCATCCGAGAGGACAGTGACGCCGTCCACTCCGAGGAGTTTGACATCTCGGCCTGCAAAGACCGGCTCGTCGCGGGCGACAATCTTCTGGCCATCCAGGGTCTCAATATCGACCTGATCAGTTCCGATCTTCTGGCCCTTCCGGAGCTGACAGCGATTCACATCGAGCGCATCGACCTGGAAGGCATCGCGGAGGGCTATCTCCTCCAGCCGACTCCAGGGGCCGCCAATCAGGCAGCGCTGGCCCAGATCGGCCCGACCATTCGCGACGTCACGGAAAATCCCCCGCCTCCCGATCCCGACGAAGATCTCGTGATCACGGCGCGGGTCGTGGAGACGCTGGCTCCGGTTGTTGGTGTAATGTTGACCTGGCAAGTGGATTTCGCCGTCACCGCGCGGACAGAAACCCATGACACACTCCCGATGGTCGACGATGGAACCGGCGGCGATGCCACCGCCGGAGACGGCGTGTACACCGCCATCATTCCCGCATGGGCCTATCAGGCGGGCAGCCTGATTCGCTGGCGCGTCGACGCCGTGGACAGCCAGGGGCGGACGTCGCGCGATCCGCTCTTTCTGCGGCCTGCCGATTCACCGGAATACTATGGAACCGTCGCGCAGGATCTGACACTCAGCACGTCGTTGCCTGTCCTCTATTGGTTCTCGGAGCAGCCCGCGCGCACGCGAACGCGAAGCGGAGGCCGGGCGTCCGTGTTCTTCGACGGCGAGTTCTACGACAACGTCTTCGTCCGCGAACGCGGCGCCTACACGACAAACGGTTCGCAGAAGTTCGTCTTCAACCGAGGACACAAGTTCCGCTTCTCGCCCGAGCACGCCCGCGTCCGAGAGTTCAACCTGAACAGCAATGGTTCGGACTCCAGCTATCTGCGCCAGCCCCTGGCCTTCGAGACGATGCGAAACGCCGGAAGTCCGGCCTCGCTTTCCTTCCTGATGCTGTCGGTGTGCAACGGCAACATCGATCGCGTCGGCATTTTCATCGAACAGGTGGACGAAGAGTTTCTCGAACGCAACAACCTGGACCCGGCCGGCGCGCTGTACAAATTCGTGCAGCGATCGTCGTCGGCGCCGGTATTCAACGATATCAGCTCGGGCATCGAGAAGAAGACCCGCGAGAACGAGGGGTTTGACGACGTCGCCGCCATCGTGGCGGGCCTGAACGCCTCATCCGAGCAGAAGCGAAGAGCGTTCGTCTTCGACCACTTCAACCTTCCTCAGATGATGTGCTATCTGGCTGCCCGATGTCTGCTTCAGGACACCGACGACATCCGCAAAAACTTCTACTTCTACTGCGACAGTGATGGCACCGGGGAATGGTCGATCCTCCCCTGGGACAAAGACTGGACCTTCGGCGTCGTCGGTGACGGCGGGGTCTACACCACACACCCGTTCCTCGGGGCCGATTCGCATCCGAAGGCCGGCGGCTCCCAGTGGAGTGTATACCTCAGTGTCATGTACCACCTTCCGGAGACGCAGGAGATGTTCCTGCGCCGGCTGCGGACGGTGATGGATGAGCAACTCCAGCCGCCGGAGACACCGTTTGAACAACGGCGATTCGAGAAGCGCATCGACGAGATGGTCCTCCAAGCACGCGGGTATCTCGCTGGGTCTGTCAGTTCTTTGAAGAGCTACTTCCCGCCTCGCCGCAGCCAGTTGTACGTCGAACACAGCATCCACAACACCACGAATCCGCCGGCAGGAGGCGTCGCCGGGATTCCGGATTCGCAGCCGGACGATGTATCCATCCTCTTCGGGGATTACGACCACAACCCGGTTTCCGGCAACCAGGACGAGGAGTACATCGAGCTGATCAACCCCAATGCCTACGCCGTCGACATCTCCGGCTGGAAGCTGACGGGAGGAATCGAGCACGAATTCGCTCCCGGCACGGTCATCATCTCCGGCGGCAGTCTGTACGTCTCGCCCGATGTGCGAGCCTTCCGTCAGCGAAAGACCTACCCAACCGGCGGACAGGGGCTGTTCGTCCAGGGCAACTATCGCGGCCATCTCTCCAGTCGAGGCGAGACAATCGATCTCCAAGACCGATCCGAGCGGCTCGTGGCGACGCTGACGTATCCCGGCGCTGACTAACCGAAGGGTGCTACTGCGGCGGGTCGAACTTGTAGCCGATCTCGCGGAGGGTGTGGATGTAGATGGGATTGTGAGGATCGGGCTCGATTTTGTTCCGCAGGGTCGTGACGAAGCGGTCGATCGTGCGCGGGCCGGAGATGGAATCGTAGCCCCACACGAGATTGAGGATTTCGTCGCGGCTGAGTGCCCGTCCGGGCTTCTTGACGAACAGTTCGAGCAGCCGGAACTCCTTGGGCGATAGCTTGATCTCTTTCGATCCGCGTGTCAGCTTCCGGGCGGCGATGTCCAGCTCGCAGTCGCCAAATCGGTAGACTTCCAGCTCCGCCGAACGCATCCGCCGCAACAGCGCCTCGGTGCGAGCCAGCAGCTCCTTGATACTGAAGGGCTTGGTGACGTAATCGTCGGCGCCGAGGTTCAGGCCCAAAACGATGTCGGATTCCTCACCCTTGGCGGTGAGCATAATGATCGGCATTTCCAGCTTTTCCTTGCGGATCAGCCGGCAGACCTCGTAGCCGTTGATCTTGGGGAGCATCAGATCCAACAGGATCAGATCGGGCCTGGCGTTTAGCGCGGCGTTCAGGCCGGCCTCGCCGTCGTCGGCGGTCAGAACGCGATAGCCGTGGAACTCGAAGTTGTCTTTCAGACCCCGCAACATGGTGGGGTCGTCTTCAACGATGAGGATGGTTTCCATAGGGTCAAGCCATCTCAAACTGGTATCCCATATCGCCGACCTCCGTGATGCGCGGCGAACGCGTCGGATAGGATCCGATCTTGTCGTTCAACACCGCGACGGTCTTGTCGATGTCCTTCAGCGATCCGAAACAAGCACGAAAGCCCAAACCCTTAGATTCGAAACCAGCCTTCGGCCGGGACTTTGAGACATTCGAACTTGCGTCATTCGAATTTGTTTCGGATTTCATGATTCGTGCTTCGCCTTTCAGTCCGCAGGTCCTTCTCGTGGATGTCCTTTCCGCCAACGGTTCAGTCTCTCGCCGGCAGTGTGACCGTGAACGTGCTTCCCTGACCCGGTCGGCTTTCAACGCGAATCGTCCCGGCATGGGCGTCGACGATGAACTTCGCGATGCTCAGCCCCAGGCCGCAACCTTCGGCGCGACGCGACAGCGTGCGGTCCACCTGATAGAACCGCTTGAAGATCCGCTTGAGAGCCCGACGGGGGATGCCCACGCCGTTGTCCGAGACCGCGAAATGAACCGATTGACTCTCACTCGTGACACGCAACGCAATGTGTTTGTCGTCGCGCGAGTACTTGTACGCGTTGTCCAACAGGTTAACCAGGACCGTAACCATCGCGTCCGGATCCGCCATGACGTCGGGCAGTCCCTCGGGAATCTCGGCCTCGAAATGGCAGTTGGGTCGGTCGAACTTGGTGCGGACCGCCTCGGCGGCATTGTGCGCGATCACCGCCGCAGAGGTCGGACGTATCTGAAAGGCCTGTTTGTTGCGCTCCATCCGCGAGAAGGTCAGGAAGTTGTCGATCAGGCGGCTGAGCCGCCCGTTCTCCTTCGAGATCAGCTGCAGATAGTCCGTCACCTGCTGCTGATCCCGATAGTGGCCTTCCAGCAACGTGTCGACCAGAACGCGCATCGAGGCCAGAGGTGTCTTCAGTTCGTGCGTCACGGTGGCGATGAAGTCATTCTTGAGCCGGTTAAGCTTGACCTGCTTGCCGATGGACCGGGCGGCGACCGCGCCGCAGATGAGGATCAGCAGGATCACGAGGGTGCCGGTCCAGGTGTAAACCGCGATGCGCTGCCCGGCAGCCCGGTCGAGCACATCCCCTTCCTTGAAGAACAACTCGATCTTCCAGTTCGGGAAATACGCTCCGAGCGGACCGACGGCAAAGGGCTCGGTTGGCAGGTCCGCCAATCCCATGAAGAGTTGACCCTCCTCGTCCAGGACGCGACATTCGACGTAGTTCCTGGGAAAGATGCCGACGAACTCATCGAGTGCCGCATGGACGGTCTGGTCGGAAAACAGAGCAAGATACGCTGTGCGGCCGGACCTGTGCAGAAGGCCGTACGAAACCGCATCCCCTGTCTCCATCGGGCGCAACTGGTCCGGCTTCCATGTCTCAAAGTCCGCCATCGTTCCAAACCGTTCGGCCAACGCCAGGGACCGTTCTTCGATCTCCATCAGCCGCTCCAACGGCAAGCCTTCGATCTGCAAGGGTCTCGACTTAAGCCGAGCGTTCGCAGAGGTCATCTCCATCGCCTTGCGGGCGATGAAGAGATTCTGGTCGGCCGTCAGCGAACCCCCTGCCTGATTCGACTGATACAGCATGCCATGGAGTTTGGAGAACGTCTCCTCGAACAGGTCCTGGTACTGCACACGGTCCTGCATCCAGGTGAGCATCAGCAGTCGCGCGTTGGCGATCCGCGAGAGGATGCCGGTATCGGTACCGTCTGCCAGGGCACTAAACGCGACCTGCCGGCACACGGCGATCGCCTCGCCAATCCGGCCGAGCTTGGCCAGACAGCGGGCCTGTCCGATCAGGGCGTCGAGCAATCCACGATCGTCCAGCGGCGGGTCCTTGCCGACCCACTCCGCCAGACGCCGACGATAGCCGGAGGCCGAAAGAGCATGCTGTTCGTACAGAACCGCGGCTCCCGCGTAATCCCGATCCACGAACTCCAGCTGCCAGGCGTCGGCCAGGACCTCAGAGGAATTGCTCGCACGGTCGGTCTCGCTGGAAGACACGGGGTACAGACGCCGGCCGGACTGGCTGAAGATCAGCAGCGCATCGCAACCTCCCGGCTCGGCGGCCGATACGAGGCGGTCGTACGGATGAGCTTCGTTCTCCTTCTCGATCCGTCGACAGCGCCGGGCCCATTCGTCGTCAGCCTTGCGCCGGGCCTTCTCCAACTGGTCGCTGTGCAACAGAACAAGCTTCTGACGGATCACGAAACGCTCGTTGTTAATCGCTTCGTTCATGAACCAGAGCAAACAGACGGTGGGCAGCACCACTGCCACCGCAAGCAGCGATACCACCCACCGATACTGGCCGTAGTCCGCGTTGAGTTTCAGCCGTCTTCGCACGGGCTACCTCGTTGCCTCCGAGGCCTCGTCACTTTCCCGCCAGCTTGGCGATCTCCGCCCCGTCGAGGGCGCAATTGTAAAGGCGCACGTCATCAATCGAACCGTTCCAGAAGCGATCCCCCATGTCCGTATTCGCGCCGATCTGTACGAGGGTGTCATTCGTGTTGATGGTGCCCGAGGCCTCTTGGGAAGCATCCAGAACGCCATCAACGTACAGGCACATCTTCGCGCCGTCGTAGACCCCGGCGACATGGCGCCACTGGCCCGGGCTGATTTCCTTGGCTCCAAACAGACTACCGTAGTCGTTGCCGCCGGGGATGCCGAGACCGGTACAGGCAAACTCAAGCGTATTGGCTTCGTTGTTTCGCTGAATGCGCCAGGCGCTGTCGCCCTTGGTCACGATCGCCTGCCAGGGTCTGTCAAACTGGTTTACCTTGATCCATGCCGCCACGGTGACACCGCCCATGCAATCGAAGCCGGATTCATCGGCCACGTCGAGGAAGTCACCATCACCACCCAGCGCAATGGCGCCCCCGAACTTGCCATCGACCGGCTGCCACGTCGGGCCGCCCTGGACCGTCGCGTTGTGACCGTTGCCGGAGCTGTCTGCGGCGGTCCGCCCGTCTCTCTCGTCGAGCTTCCACCAGGCGACCAGGCCGAGCGGCTGGGCGACACCGAAGGCCCTGGTATTCTGCCAGGCATCGTCTTCTGTGGCGTTCCAGGCAAGCTTCGAGTCCCGCTCACCGCCATCGTCGTCGTCATTGACCTGGACGTCGAATCCGATCGACGTGCCCGGCGAGGGCTTGGCCTTGAGCACGTTCCAGGGGAAACGGACTTCCAGCCGATAGCCGTCGTCGGTTCGGGCGAAGGCGAACTCCACTCCGTCCGTCTTTCCCTGTTTCGACTCGCCCATTACCGGTGAGGTAGGGTGCCATTGGAAGTAGTACTGGTAATCGTCGTCGCCATAACTGCCCGATCGGCTGTTGTCCGCGTCGATGAAGATCTCCACGCCGTCGTCAAACCAGAACTCGGCGGAATCGCTGCGCAGGTCGTCGTCGGTGACCTCGACCAGGACGTAGAGATCGTCCTTGTCGTACAGCGTCTTGAACGAAGCGGAGCAATCGCTGCCATCCGCAACGGAATCGTAGAAGTTGTGCTCCAGCGCATACGCCTGAGCCCTGGCCCAACAGCCATCGACCTTGCCGTCGATAGTCGGGGCCTGGTCCGTCGGCGCGATGCCTGCGAACGACACCGGTTCGGCACGCCACTCTTCATCCCGACCTTCGATCTCCGCCATGCCGTCAGCGATCTGCTGGATCGGGCCCAGGAGCGTCGAGATCGCCGGCAGATTATCGACCGTCAGGTGAACGGCGAAGCTGTTGGCCTCTTCGCTGGTCTGGAGCCGCACCGTCGTCTTGGCGCTGGCCTGGGCCAGTTGGGCCATCGCCTCACGCACACGGTCGGCCACCGCGCCCGAAGAAAGCCCCATATTCTCGACGGCGTACTGCATCGCTCCAGCGACGTTCACCACGGCCAGTTTGCTGGTCGTTTCCGGCAGCGACTTCAGCGGCTCCTGCAAGGGGCCGCCCTGGAGCGCGCCGGCGCGCTGCCTGGCGGCGCGGATGGACGCATCGACCAGATCGGAGCTCAGAGACAGGACGGTGACCTTCCCGGCCTGGTCCATACACCCAAAGAGCTTCTGCTGGTTCGGCAGGGTGAAATCAAATCGCCCGCCCGCAGGCTGCGTTTCCCCAGTGACCATGTTGGCCGAACGCAGTACCGAACTGAGAATCTGATAGGTCTGCTGAGGATCGACACTGGCAATCGCCAGACCGATGGACTTGATCTGAGGCGGCATATCCTGGCTCAGTTGCTCGGTCGGCTTTCGGAACGGCACGGCAAACAGCGTGATCTGCTCGATGTTGTCGAACAACTGCGGCCCGATGTCCAGGCCCATCACATTGCGGATCTGCTCGCTGACCGCCACCGCCTGTGGCGTGCCCGACTCGCCCACGCCCAGCGAGATCAATGCGATCGCATCCGAGGGAACAGCGTCGAGCGCCGCCATGTTGAGGGGCGGCGTGCGGATCAGGTTGTAGGCCAGACAATTGTGGCCTTCCTTGAGATGGACGTTGGCGTCCAGCGCCAGGCCCGAGGGGCGAATCGACAGCGAGGCAATGACGTCGTCAATATTCTTGAGATCGGCGAACTGCTCCGCCATATGAAGTTCCTCCGGCATTTCATCCGGCGGAAGGATCGCTTTGAGATTCTGGTACGCCTCGTCGGCATTGAACCAGACCGTCAGCATGTTGTCCTGCCTGGCCTTCCTATCGATCTTGCTGAACGACTTGTTGCTGGAGGCCAGCGACGGCTCCTTGATGAGCCCCTTGTACTGCTTCACGGACCATTGGAGCAAGTCGGCACCCCTGGGGCTCGGACTGGTCACGATGATCACAGTGTCGTCGTAGGCCGCCCCGCCGCCATCGCCGAACGACAGCGTCGTCATCCCCTCGATGGCCTGCGCGGGCTGGCCGACGAGACCCAAACCCACCTGAATAATCCCGCGCAGCACATCGCTCTTGCCGGGATACAGGACCGCAATCGCCGGCGGATTGTCCTGGGTGATCCCGGTAATGCCGATGCCGATGCCGCGGATCTTCTTGAACTCGGCCATCATGCTCGGGTTCATCAGCGAACTGACGATCTGCTGCGGGCCCATCGGGTTGCCAGACTGACCGGCACCGATCACGGCCAGCGGATTCTCGAACGGCGTGTCCTTCAGCATGCTCAGGATGGTCTCGATCTGTTTGCCCGGGCTGCCGATCTCGATGTAGGCCAGGGTGTCGGGCGGCATCAGACTGGCCGGGTCGGCGTTGCCCAGCTCTTCCAGCAGAGGCTTGACCTTCTCGATCAGTTGGGTCTGATCGCTGTACTCGGTGGCGAGTCGGCGAAATGCCGCCGTGGCCTCCGCATCGTCTTTCCTCTTCATGTGACACATGCCCAGACGATACAGGGCCTGCGCCACCTGCTCTCGCGGCGCCGAAGCGTCGGCGATGATCTGCTTGTAGACGCCGATGGCCGCGTCGAGGTCGCCTTCCACCTCCTCGGAGTACAGGCCCTCCCGCAGCAGCACCGACGCCGACTTGGCCAAGGCAATCGCGCCGACCACGCCAACGAGTACGAGCAGAATGATGGTGAACGGCTTTGTCTTTCTCATGGCTCCACTCCTTTCAATAGGACCACGTTAGCAGTGACGGTTCGTTTTGCACAAGCGTAATATGCCGATGGCGTGTTACGGATCTGTTACGGGGGCGCGCCTTTTCGGTGACTTTTCACACGGGAAGGAAGGGCGTACGAGGACGCCTTGTGCAGGCGGTGGGGAAGAAAAGGGTGGCACCGGAAATCCAGCGATTGCCCATGCCACCCGTGATCTCCATTTCGGGGACAACTACTTCAGTTTCTCCGTGGTTTTTCCCTGCTCGGGCGGAGCCTGCTGTGCGCCGGGCGTGCGGCCTTTGTCCGGCTTCTCCGTCGTGTCGCCGAGGTACTGCGGCAACTCCACGCCGGCCATGCCCGCCACCTCGTGCAGCGGCGGGATCGACCGGATCAGGCTTGAGAGGAAGTTGGCGGTCGACGACGTGCCTTTCTCGTTGCTGCCCGAATCCCAGACGGTGACCTTGTCGATCTTGATGTTCTTGATGGCCTCCACCTGGCGGGCCACAATGTCCTCGATCTTCTCGATCATCAGCAGGGTTGAAGCGGCCCGGGCGTCGCCGTTGCAGCTCTTGACCAGGGCCTGATAGCCGGCGGCCTTACTGTCGAGCACCTGGCGAATGCCCTTGGCTTCCGCCTCGTACTTGGCCAAGGTCGCGTCGGCCTGTCCCTTGGCCTCGCGGCGGTACTTCTCCGCCTGGGCCTCGGCGGCAATCTCGATCTTTCGTCGCTCGATCTCCTGCCGCACCACTTCCTCGGCGTTCAGACGTTCCTGCTCGGCGAGGTATTGCGCCTTCTGGATGGCCACTTCCGCCTTGCGTTTGGCGACCTCGCCCTTCTCAAAGGCCTCGGCCTGCCGGATCGCCAGTTCCGCGTTGTACTCGGCGATCTTCGCCTTGGCCTTGTTCTCCCCATCGACCGCCAGTGCCTCCTGCTGCTGAACGAAGATACGCTGATTGGCTTCAGCCTGTTTCTCGCCCTTGACGGCTTCGGCTTCCTGTTGCTGCACGAAGATGCGCTGGTCGGCCTCGGCCTTCTTCCGGCCCTTTTCCGCCTGGGCCAGGTTCTCGGCGACCCGGATCGATCGCTCCCGGTTCGCCTCGGCCTCCCCGACCGTCGCGATCGTCTCCTGCTGCTGGACGAAGATGCGCCGGTCCGCCTCGGCCTTCTTCTGGCCCTTCTCCGACTCGGCGGTGTGCTCGGCCACACGAATCGACCGTTCGCGATTGGCCTGGGCCTCACCGATGGCGCCGAACTTGGCCTGTTCGGCGACGTCCACCTTGGCCTTGTTGATGGCCTCGGCCGCCGCCTTCTTGCCGATGGACTCGATGTAGTCCGACTCATCCGTGATGTCGGTGATGTTGACGTTGATCAAATACAGACCGATCTTGTTCAGCTCGGGTTCGACGTTCTTCCGGATGGCATCGAGAAAACTCTCGCGGTCCTGATTGATCTGCTCGATCGTCAGCGACGCGACCGTCAGACGCAGTTGGCCGAAAATAATCTCCTTGGCCATGTCCTCGATCTCGCGTGGCTGGAGGCGCAACAGACGCTCGGCCGCGTTGTTCATGATCGCCTTGTCCGTACTGACGCCCACGGTGAACGTGCTCGGGACGTTGATGCGGATGTTCTGAAGGGACAGGGCCCCCTGCAGCGGGATGCTGATCGTCATGGGGGTCAGGCTCATGTACGAGTAGTCCTGAATCAGCGGCCAGACGAATGCACCACCCCCATGGATGCACCGCGAGGACTGATCCTGCCCCACCTTGCCGTAGATCACCAGGATGCGGTCCGATGGACAGCGTTTGTACCGCGACGCGAGAAACAGCACCGTCGAGACCAACAGCAGGACGAACGCAATCAGAGCGATCAGCCATAGACTCTGTCCCAGCGTGCTCTGCGCCAGAGGCCCCAGAAGTGTCATTTCCATGTCTCCGCTCCTGTTGTAAGAGTTTGACTTGGCTTTTGCATTGCGGTCTACCCGCCCTGCGGTCCTTGTGCAATCTTCTCCACGACCAGCACATCCTGCGGCGTGACATCGACGACGCGGACCCGCTGCCCCGTACGGATCTCCTCGCTGCCGGCCGATACGGCGTCGTAGATGCGCAGCCGCTCCTGGACGGTGATCTTCGCCTTGCCGGTCCCGGCGCTCGGAATCGTCAGATAGACTTCGCCCTGCTGACCGATGGCATTGCGCAGATTGATGTTGCCGCTGGCCTGCAACGTGCCGGCCTTGCGGAAGATCAGTCCGATAACCCAGACCGTCCCGAACCCGGCGAGGGACGCGGCGATCAGCGCCGCCACCGGCCCCTGCTGCGTCTGGCGCATCATTGCCAGACCCACGAGGCCGAACATCATGAAGAACGCCGTCAGGCCCTGGAACGACAGGACTTTGAAGCTCAGGTACGTGTCGTGCGCATCAAGATGGGCATCGCCGGTGAAATCGCCGTGGACGTCGGCCCCGCCGGCATCCACGTCACCCACATCGGAAACACCTCCGACGTCGTGGCCGCCTGCGCTGTCGCCTCCGAGGAATTGCAGGACCAGGCGGACTACGAACAGAACCCCTCCGAGGACGGCGCAGACGAGAAACAGCATCTCAATGCCACTGAGCTGGACAGACAACGCACCCATACATCGGTCCTTTCAAATCCGCTTCGGGCGCCATTATACCGGTCGCCCGGCCGATGGCCAGCCCGCAGGATCAGAAATCTCCCGTCTCAATCATAGACTGGCGGCGCAAGCGAATCTTGCGCCGCCGAAGGAGGTTTTCAGGAGCCCTGTACCCTCTCCTGCTGCCTATCGCGTCAGCGGCCGACGCCCCCGGAATCCGCAGGCTTTTCCGCCGAAGACAGAAGCGGCTGGTACCACTTCGGCCGGTCTGGCCGCTCGGGCGAATCGAGCAGGGTGCGCCAGGCCTCGTCGGTGAGCCGGTCGCTCATGGGGTGCTTGAACTCGTAGTAACTCAGCACCGGTCCGGCGGCCAGGAAGACCGAACCATCGACCGCCGGGCAGGCTACCACGAGGATGTCCACCTTCCCCACCCCCTCTTCCAGAACCATGCCCTCGTAGCCTTCGGTATGAACATCGGCCACCAGCGTGGTCTTGATGCCGAGCAGATCGACTCCGGTCACCAGCGACTGTAGTGAATTTGGCAGGGCCTTGATGTACGAGTTGTCGATATCCGACAGCGGCTCGTTCAGCAGCTCTTTCGCGGAAATCTCGATCAGACGCTCCAACAGAGCTTCAAGCCCTGTCAGCCGCGTTGTCGCCTGCTCGCTCAGGACCTGCATGTCACCCAGTCCAGCTCGTGTCATGCGGGCCAGCGTCAGGAGCCGAGCGTAGAACTCGGGGACCGGCTCGACGTATCCGGGCGGAGGCGCGGTCGGTCCGGAACGACCCACCGTGTAGCTCTGCTTGGCGTAGAGGATGGTGTCGTGCCGCAATTCCGCCCACGAGGCCAAGGCGGCGCTGAGACTGCGCCGCCGCCAGGCGTCCGTCCGCATGAAGTTCGGATAGCCCTCGGGCAGGTCCTCAAGCAAGGCGCCGAGGCTGTAGAGCCAGGACCAGTAGAGGTTGGCGTTCCAGTCGGCGGCGCCGAGAGCGTCGAACTCATCCTTCAGCTCCCCGAAGCGGCGCCAGTAATTGACGTAATCCGTATCGCCTTCGTCGATCAGGATGTGCAACGCCTGCCGGGACCCCAACAACGTCATGACATCGAGCCCGCGCGGGTAGCCGCGGACACCATCAACCGACTTGGTGAAGGGCCAGCCGGCGGAATTGCCGGTGTGCTGACCGACCGCCGGATAGACCAGATTCTGGAACATGTACGAATCGGGAATGAACCGCTGGCCCATCAGCCGCATCCCCTTGGTCTTGTCGAGCACCTCGTTGAGCGTCTCGTCGGTAATCGGCCCGACCACCATGATGTTGCCCGTGCCGCCGAAGATCCGAGGCGACGGCAGCAGAGCCAGTTCCGCCTTCAAAGCCAGATACGTCGCGTCATCGGTCAGATCAGACAGTCGCTGCATCCAGTCGGTCCCCACCACCGTCTCCAACGCGCCCATATAGTCGTATGGCGTCAGGTCGTCGGCCAGCCCCACGTAGAACGCCGTGACGGCGTAGATGCGGTCCCAAATCTCCAGCGCCGTCCGCGCGCCGACTTCGCTGTGCAGGGCCTGGACCAGCAGCACCGCCTGAAGCGTCTGAATCCGGGCGTCTTCCACGCTGATGAGGGCCTCGCCCAGCGGGCCCCACGACTCGGAGCCTTTCAATAGAAAGCTCATCCGCCCGTACCACGTCAGGGCCTTGAAGTAGCGCTCCAGAGCTTCGCTGCGCGTGTAATGGCCGCGGGGAACGTACTGCGAGTAGTCCTCCTGGTAGATGAACAGGTCGCTCGGCGCAAAGCCCTCGTGCGCCTCGATCCTGGCCAGTTCCTTCTCGACCGCTCTGGAAACCATCTCGGAAACACCGGCGTCGGGCACAAGGAGCTTCCTGGCGACCGACAGAAACGCGATATTGCGCCGCGCCGCCTCCTGCAACTCGCCCCCAAGCTGGTCGTACAGGCTTTCCATCGTCGCCAGCATCGCCTCGGTCATGGCCTCAATGTCACCGATGAATTCACGCTCCTCCACGTCCTTCAGCGTCTCGTCGAACTGGATATGGTATAAGTGCAGGAGAGTATCCGTCGTGACGAAGAGAGGGGCGTTCCTGGAGGTGATGTGCCGGCAGGCATCGACCATGTCATCGTAGGACTCGCTCCACCAGGTCGTCGCCTCGGGCGGCACGATGGCAAAGCCATTCTGCCGGATCGGGTCCGACACCACCGTCACATTGACGATACCGGACATACCTTCGAAGTTAACGATCTGCCCGAGGTCCAGAGGCAGCGTGTAACCCGGCGCGTTCGGCTCGACCTCGACCACATAAGGCTCATAGTACTGCCCGAAGCCCAATTGGCCGGCTCCCGCGCGTGCACCGAGCAGGCACGCGATGAGGACCATGCAGCACAATGTCCAGACCATGCTGTCCGCGTCCCGCTTCTGCCTCCCGGCACGTCCGCCTCCCCCCATTGCTGCGATTTCAAATCGTACCATGTCAGTTTCCTCCTACAGCAAATGATCGTAATGATAACGAGGCACACGACGTGCCTTGGAACACCGGTCGGGGAGCCGCCCGAATCCGGCCCTTCAGCGCATAGCAAGAGCGGGTCGGACGATCAGGATGAAAGCGATACTGGCGGTCTCCTCATGCTCGAACCGTATTCGCGTTCGAAGGCCGGGCCGCTATGACATGAAGTACACAGATTATGATGGCAGACAGATTATAAAAGCGTTCCCTGGCCCGCCTTTCTTACGGCCCTATTATAGCCGGTGCAACGTCTTGCTGCAATGCCTTTCCCGCTGGAAGTGGGGGAATTCCCCACGGTGGCCGGCCATCGGGACGTCGCGGCCGCCCAGTGAACCGCCCATGTGGAGAGACGTATAAGTTCAGGGTGAGTGTAAGTCTATTCTGACAAAGTGGTTGAGGCGAGGAGCTGCAAACGGGACCCGGTGGAGAGAAAAATCAGTGGTCGACGCGATGAGTACAGGAGATCAGCCATGAACACGATTGACTTGACGGATCAGGAGACCACCACCCTCCGCGATGTGGTCGAGAATTACCTGTCGGACCTGCACACCGAGATTTCTCACACGGACGACAGAGACTTCCGCGGCGCATTGAGACGAAGGCAGGAGCTTCTGCAAGGCGTTCTGGAGAAACTCGCCCCGCTGGCTGCGCAGCCGGCGTAGCGAGCGCAGCGGCCATGCCCTCGCCGCGCGGGGCGCAGACGCGTAAAAAGCATTTTTCCGGCTTGCAGTGAAACGCCGGCCTTGCGGGGGTATTCTGTTGTTGGTACGAATGAAAGAACCGTTCGCCGGAGATGGACGACGCACTTGAAGAACCCGAGGCCGGTATGGACAAAATGTCGGTGGCAACACAACTGAGAACCGCCGGGCCAAGATGGCTTGCCCCGGTGGCAGCAATGCTCTTCTGCGCTGCCGGCCAGGCGGCTACGCCGCTGATACCATCCGCCCCGAGGCCGACACCCAGGCCGACGGCCAGCCCGGCACAATTGACGCGCGATACGGCATTCGGCGAAGCGATCGACATCCTGCGGAACGCAACCAGCCCCCCGCTGAACATCATCGTGCTCTGGCGACAGATCGGCGAAAGTGCGGACATCTACCGCCAGACCCCGATCGGGTTCGACAGCATTCCGGGCCTGCGTCTGCGTCAGTACCTGGACACGCTGCTGCTGTCGGTCTCGGCGGGCCGCGCCGCCCGGCTTGGATACGTCATAGACAGTGGCGTGATCATCATCGCAACGGTCGACGCCCTGCCCGTCCACAAGAGCGTGCCGCGCGTCTACGACGTGACCGATCTGGTGGCCGAACCATCCTACGCACCGAGCCCCGGGACGATGCGAATGATGATGGGCGGCGGAGTGATGGGAGGTGGCTACGGCCAAGGTTATGGCAGTCCGATCGGTGGCTCCGCCCAAGGTCTCGGCGCCGGGTATGGAGGCTACAATTCCGCGTCCGGGCTGCCGGGCGTCGTCGGCGCCGTGGGAGACCGGCGTCGATAAATCCGAAATCCGAATCCCGAAATGGCAAACAAGCACGAATGACAGGAGCACGAAACCCCCAATGGTCCGCCGGCCGGGGGCAGCATTTGCATCATTCGGATTTCAACCCTTCGGATTTGTCTGGGATTTCGACATTTGTGCTTCGGATTTGAGGTTCAACCTTCACGCCTGGCGGCACGGCGACGGTCGGCTTCCTTAAGGTAACGCTTGCGAATCCGGATGGATTTCGGACAGACCTCCACCAGTTCATCCTGCTGGATGTACTCCAGGCACACCTCCAGGCTCATCAGACGCGCCGGACGCACGCGGGCCGCATCGTCTTTCGACGACGTGCGCATGTTCGTCAGCTGCTTGGCCTTGGTCGGATTGACGGGGATGTCGTTGTCCTTGCAGTGTTCGCCAACGACCTGGCCCTCGTAGACCTCGTCGCCCGGCCGCACGAAGAAGACACCGCGATCATACAGCGCGTCGAGCGCGTACGCCGTGACCGTGCCGGTCTCGGTGGCAATCATCACCCCCGCCTGCCGCTGCGGAATCGAGCCACGCATCGGTTCGTACCGCTCGAACGTGTGGTGCATCACCGCGCGACCCTGCGTAGCCGTGAGGAGACGCGCGTTGAGACCGAACAGCCCTCGCGACGGAATCATGAACTCCATGTGGACGTAATCGTTGACGCCGCTCTTGGAGTCCATCTTGATCATCTCGCTGCGCCGGTTTCCAATCAGGCTCATGACAGCGCTCTGGCACTCGACCGGACATTCGATCACCAGCCGTTCGATCGGCTCCTGGCGAAATCCATTAACCGTCTTGATGATGACCTCCGGCTTGCCCACGCAGACCTCATAGCCCTCGCGCCGCATGTTCTCCAGGAGAATCCCGAGGTGCATCAGGCCCCGACCGGAAACGATGTACGTATCGGCGCTCTCGCCGGGCTTGACCCGCAGAGCCACATTCGTCTGGAGCTCCTTATACAAGCGATCCCGCAGATGCAACGAGGTGATGTACTTGCCCTCCCTTCCGGCGAACGGACCGTTGTTGACATGAAACGTCATGCTCATCGTCGGCTCGTCGATCGCCACGACCGGCAGCACGCTCGGCTCATCCGGGCAGGCGATCGTGTCGCCGATGTCGACCGGATCCAGGCCCGCCACTGCGCAGATGTCGCCGGCCTGCACCTCCAGCGTGCGCTTCTTGCCCAGGCCCTCGAATTCGTACAACTGGACGACTTTCTGTTGGGTATGGCGTCCCGCCTTGTCGATCACCGTCACCGGCTGGGCCTGTGTCAGCCGCCCGGCGAAGACTTTGCCGATCGCCACCCGCCCGACGTAGTCAGAGTACTCCAGTGCGGTCACCAGCATCTGCAAAGGGCGGTCGGGATCGACCTTCGGGGCCGGCACCGACCGGATGATGGCATCGTACACCGGTTTGAGATTGTCGTTGGGCTTGGCCAGATCGGTGGTGGCCCAACCCTCCTTGGCCGAGGCGAACAGCACGGGAAAATCGAGTGCCTCGTCGTCCGCATCGAGATCAACGAACAGGTCGAAGACCTCATTGACCACGTCGTCGGGCCGCGCATCGACGCGGTCAGCCTTGTTGACCACCAGGATGGGCTTGAGCTTATGCTGGAGAGCCTTGGTCAGCACGAACCGCGTTTGCGGCATGGGCCCCTCGAAGGCATCGACGATCAGCAGAACCCCGTCGGTCATTTTGAGGACTCGCTCTACCTCGCCGCCGAAATCGGCATGGCCCGGCGTATCGACGATATTGATCTTGTACTCGGTTCCGTCGGTGTCAAAGTACTGGATCGCGCAGTTCTTGCTCAGAATGGTGATGCCGCGTTCGCGCTCGATCGGGTTGGAATCCATGATCAGGCCGTGCTCGCCGCCGGCCAGCCTGTCCAGTTCCTCGTTGCGAAACATCCCCGACTGATACAGAAGCTGGTCCACCAGCGTTGTCTTTCCATGGTCCACGTGGGCGATGATCGCCACATTACGCACCATCTCAGCGTACATACACCGCAATCCTCAGATACATAACCTGCCTGAAATCCGCTACTTGCCTCCGACTCACAACCGAGGCGGAGCCACCCCCATGAGGTAAGCCCAGTAGTGTATCAGGATTCCTGCCCGCATGCAAGAATATCTGCAAAAAAACAAGCTCTGCCGAGAACGCACGCCGCGAGGCGGTAACGAGCGTGAAAGAGGCTGAAATCGATCGAATCGCGTGAAATGAGAGGTAAAGGAACGGATACAAGGCCCGGCCAAGTCGGATGGGCGAGACAACCAGCGGCGTCAGCGCAACAGGACGTTCGACAGCACCGGCATCCGGCGTTGCCCGTCGCCGCCTGTCGGCCCCGCTAAAGCCTCATGGCCAGGGCGGACAGCTCTGCCGGGGGGCAAGGGCGACAGCCCAGGCTGCCGTGCCGCCGTTCAGGTCGGACTTCGTATGCTTCCAGCAATCCCCTGGCATCCGCAGCCGCATCCGACTCGAGTTCCGTGATGAACCTCTGGAGACATTCGCAGGACCAACAGGCTTCCCGCGTGGCAACCCGCTCCAACTGGTCCAGGAGCATGCGGATCTGCTCGGCCGTCAGCGATCTTCCTGCATGCGCGCTCATCTCGCACCCCCTGGAATGGACGTAGCGATTGGCAAATGAGCCACCTCAAACGGCGGCACGCAAATGCAAGAACACCACCGGCTCCTCAAGAAGTGTGTACGGCCAGGCTCCCAGCGAGGTTCACACCCATCCGGATGCGTCGAATCCGCACTGCCGGGCACGAAGCCTTTACATTCTGCCCTTTTCATGCGAAGCTCATGCACATGGAACCAAACTGGTTGAGATGGGCCAAACAAGTGGCCGCTCTGGCGCAGAACGGCCTGACCTTCTCCGACAATCCGTACGACATCGAACGGTACGAACACCTGCGAGAGATCGCGGCTGAAATGATGGCCGAAGGGTTCGACCTCGACAAGAAGAGTGTCATCGACCTGCTCCGGCAAGAGCAGGGTTATGCCACGCCCAAGGTGGATGTGCGCGGCGCGGCCTTTCGCGACGGCAAGATCCTGCTCGTCCGCGAGGCCCTCGACGGCGGATGGACGCTTCCCGGCGGGTGGGCCGACCCGTGCCAGAGCCCATCCGAGGCGGTCGTTCGCGAGATCTTCGAGGAGTCGGGCTTCGAGGCCCGGGTCTGCAAGCTGGCGGCGATCTACGACCGCAGCAAACACCCGCACCTGCCCCTCATCCCGTTCCACATCTACAAACTGTTCTTCCTCTGCGAAATCACGGGGGGCCATGCGACGGAAAGCCATGAAACAACGGGGGTCGGATTCTTTGCCGAGGATGCCATCCCCGACCTCTCGATCAGCCGCACCCTGCCCTTCCAGATCGCGCGGATGTTTGACCACCTGCGCGATCCCGCCCTGCCCACCGACTTCGACTGACGGATGAACCACACCTTCGTTACTTGGTTCTTGCTCGGTATGCTTCCGGACAAGGAGCATCCCCCCACTCGGCTCCCTCGCAGGTGGAGCCGCAGCCGACCTCGGCGCCCCCGCCCGGCGTCATGGATAGCCCGCCTTCGGTCACGACAGGCGGGTTGACAGTCTGCCGAGCAGGAACACAGACCCTGTGGTTCAGGATTCTGCTCTCTCCGCCTTGGCGGCGATGCCTGCGAGCAGATAGAGGAAAGAGTACAACATGGTCTCAACTCCGCCAAGCCAGAAACAACCGATCATTCGATGTCTTCCCCACAGCATGAGGATGATAGCTGGAAGTCCCCGACAAGACAATCCCCATCTCGTTCGATCCGGCAGGACCGGTCGGTCGGCAGCCGACTTGGCAATACGCCCCGTCACGGTTGTCTTCGGCGCCGGATATGGTATCCTCGAGCAACGCAAGAACGGCGGGCCGAAACCGCCTCGAGAATCATCTGGCACAGGAGGTACCAATGACCATGTCACGAATCGCCATCGCAGCAATCCTCACCCTGACTCTAACGCCCAGCCTGTACGGGGCGACGACGGTGCAGGTCGTCTCGACGCCGCCAACGGTACAGACCAATGACTTCTACGTCAGCAATCGGCCGCCCTTGACGCCGGAGCCGCTGATCAAGCTGCCGATCGGGGCGATCAAGCCGGAAGGCTGGGTCCGCCGGCAGCTCGAACTCCAGGCCGACGGCTTCGTGGGCCACCTGGGCGAGATCAGCCAATTCCTGCGCAAGGACGGCAACGCCTGGCTTTCGCCGACGGGCGAAGGCCACAGTCCCTGGGAAGAGCTGCCGTACTGGCTCAAGGGTTTCGGAGACATGGGTTACGTCCTCGGCGACCAGCGGATCATCGACGAAGCCAAGGTCTGGATCGAAGCCACTATCGCCAGCCGGCAAAGCGACGGTTGGTTCGGACCGCTCGCCAACAAGGCCAGCGGCCGCGACGAGAACAAGATGCCCGACCTGTGGCCCAATATGGTCATGCTCAACACCCTCCAGAGCTACTACGAGTACACCCAGGACGCCCGCGTCATCGACCTGATGCGTGAGTACTTCAAGTGGGAGCTGGCCGTCCCGGACGAGCAGTTCCTGCCGCCCTTCTGGCAGCAGCAGCGGGCCGGCGACAACCTCGCCAGCGTTCACTGGCTGTACAACCGCACGGGCGAGGCGTTCCTGCTGGAGCTGGGCGAAAAAATCCATCGCAACATGGCACGCTGGGATGAGACGGTCGCCAGTTGGCACAACGTCAATATCGCCGAGTGCTTCCGCGCTCCGGCGACCTTCTATCAGCAGTCGCATGACCGCCACCACCTGCTGGCGGCCGAACGCAACTACGCGATGGTCTGGGGCACGTACGGCGAGGTCCCGGGCGGCATGTTCGGAGGCGACGAGAACTGCCGCAAGGGCTACCACGGACCCAGACAAGGCATCGAAACGTGCGCCTCGGTCGAGTTCATGCTCTCCTGCGAGATGCTGCTGAAGATCACCGGCGACCTTAAATGGGCGGACCGCTGCGAGGATGTCGCGTTCAATACGTTCCCGCCCTCGATGACGGCGGACCTGAAGGGCCTGCACTACCTGACCAGCCCGAACGCGTGCCAGCTCGACCATACGAACAAGGCGCCAGGGATCCAGAATGGCGGCGAGATGCTCTCGTACAATCCGCACAGCTACCGCTGCTGCCAGCACAATGTCGCACACGGCTGGCCTTACTACGCCGAACATCTGTGGATGGCAACGCCTGACAACGGCCTGGCCGCCGTGCTGTATGCGGCCTCGGAAGTCACCGCGAAGGTCGGAGCGGGCGACGAGGTGACGATCCGTGCACAAACACGCTATCCTTTCGAGGACACCATTCGCCTCATGATAGACGCCAAGAAGCCGGTTCAGTTCCCGCTATACTTGCGCGTTCCCGGCTGGTGTGAAGACGCGGCTGTAAAGGTCAACGGCCAACGGGTCGAAGTCCACGCCCGGCCGCAGGCGTACATCGTGCTCGACCGCCTCTGGAAACAAGGGGACAAAGTCGAACTGACGCTGCCCATGACGATCTGCCTTCGCTACTGGCCCCGGAACGGCGATTGCGTCTGCGTCGATCGCGGCCCGCTGACCTATTCGCTCAAAATCGGCGAGAAGTACGTCCGCTACGGCGGTACGGACAAATGGCCCGCCTTCGACGTCTTCCCGACAACCGCCTGGAATTATGGCCTCGTCATCGACCCGACCAGGCCGGTCGCGGCGCAGTTCAAGGTGACGCAGCGAAGCTGGCCCGGCGACAACCAGCCTTTCAAGACCGACGCCGCACCCATCGAGATGACGGCCAGGGCCCGGAAGATCCCGAACTGGCAGGCCGATTCGCGCGGACTGATCGACGAGGTCCAGCAGAGCCCTGTCCGGTCGGACGAGCCGACCGAAACGGTGACACTGATCCCGATGGGCTGTGCGAGGCTGCGCATCAGCGCGTTTCCGTGGATCGGCGAAGGTGCAAACGCAACCGAGTGGCAACGGCCCGGCGCTGCGAGCGCAGGCAAGATCCCGGCCCAGGCATCGCACTGCCACGAAGGCGACACCGTTGCGGCCCTGAGCGACGCGAGGCTTCCGGCCCATTCCGACGACCACGACATCCCGCGCTTCACCTGGTGGCCGCACAAGGGCACGGCCGAATGGGTGCAATACGACTTCAAGGAACCGCGCACGATTCGCGAAGTTCAGGTCTACTGGTTCGACGACGAAGTCAGCGGCGGTGGCTGCCGGGTGCCCCAATCGTGGACACTGCTGTATAAGAGCGGAGACGAATGGAAAAAGGTCGTGAACGCGTCCGGCTACGGCGTGCAGAAGGACCGCTTCAACACCGTGACATTCGACGAAGTCACGACGGCGGCCCTGCGCATCGAGGTGCATCTCCAGAACGACTTCTCCGCCGGCATCCTCGAATGGCGCATCCCGTAGCACTACGCGACCCAGAGGAACCCGATCGCCGGGTGTGTTATTCCGAGCGGTAGGTCGAGACCTCGTGAGTGGGCGGCGCGAGCCGTCGCACTTCTTCCCGTACGGCGTCGAGGTTCAGCCCGAGGTTCGCCAGGATTTGGGCGGACATGGCTTCGCTATCGCGCATCAGGCCCAGCAGCAAATGCTCGGTACCGATGTAGTTGTGACCCAGCGACCGCGCCTCTTCGACGGCATAGCGAATGACGTTCTTGGTCTGCTCGGTCTGGGCGAGCTTCTCGATCACCTCGACGTGCGGGCGACTGGCCAGGAGTGTTTCGACCTCTTTGCGAAGGGGCTTGAGGTCTACGTGGAAGTGTTGGAGCACCGCCGCAGCCACGCCGTGGACTTCCCTGGCCAGTCCCCAGAGAAGGTGTTCGGTCCCGACGGACTCGTGCCCGAACTGCTGGGCCTCCTGATTGGCCAACAGCATGACCGCCCTGGCGTGCTCCGTAAAACGCTCGAACATGAAAACCCTTTCAAGTTGCCCCGGTACTCTCTGGCGCCGGCCCATGCGGCGCCCGTGTGCATTCTACCGCATCCTCGGGTTCTCCGCCCGCCCATTATCGAGACGCGAGGAACAAAACACCGCGGAAAGTCAAATGCCGGCATCGGCGAAGCCCGGAGAACCGCCCACCGCGGCGCTGGGACGCCACGTCGCCTTATCACCCCAAGCTTGAGGATCGGTGTTGGCGAGGTCCGCCACCGTCAGTGAGAAGCCTTTGCCGTCGGTTGCGTCGTACCAGTCATCCTCGAAGGCAAAGCGGTGGATGATCTGTCCGGCGGCGTCCCGCAGCTCGACGGTCTCGCCGGCGTTGTTGAGACTGCCGGTGTACTCGCCCGCAATGGGCAGGCCCGGACCGTATCGCGTTTCGAAGGCGTCAATATTCTTGACCACCAGCGCATAACCACCCGGCGCCAGCACAACCGAACCGAAGGTGAAATCCACACCGTCAGTAAACCGGACGAGATTCAGGTCAATCGACTCGGCGCCGATGTTGGCCAGCTCGATGTATTCGAGGTTGGGATCATCGGGATGGCCTGTGTCGAGCGGATGGTACATGATCTCGCTGATTCGCAGGCTTTCCGACACCGGCCCGACCGCAAACGTCGCTTCATTCAGGGCGCTCCACTTGTTGCCGACCAGGGTCCTGGCCTTGACCTGCGTGCTGCCAGTCAGTGGAATCGGCCCGGCGTATCGCTCGACCGCAGGGCCTTCTGCCGACCGCTCGACCCTGGTCGCCACCAGCTCCGCGGAGATCAGAAAATCGGAACTCGTGGACGAGACGTTCATGCCGTGAATGGCCAGGACGTTGCCGACCCGGCGCAACAGAGGCTCGAAGCCAAGAATCTCGATCTCCTCAAAATCCATCGCATTCAGATCCGGATTCTGATCGGCGGCGTTGGCGTTCCAGCCCGGCGCTCCCGCCGCGTTGCGTCGCGCGATCTCGGTCCCGTTGAGGTAAGCAATGAAGCCGTCGTCGTATCGAATCCGCAGCGTCATGGCATCGAACGGATCAGTCTTTTCGGTGAAACTGAATGGAATACGAATGTAGCAACTGCTCTGCCGGCCGTACATCGAGTCACCGACGTCGAGGGAGATCAAGTCCTCATAGCCGACGCTCCTCTCATAGCCGACACCACCAGGGTTTCCGGTCACCGGCGTCCACGCAGAATCGTCGAACGCCCCACCGCCCCGCCAGGCGTCGCTAACAGGCCCGGTCGGCACGAGCACGCGCTTGGGCGCATTCTCCGGGATCAGCACGGTCCGTCGCGCGGCGCCGGAAGAACTGAGCGATCGCGGGTCCGACCCGTCCAGTGTGTAGTAGATGGTCCCGGACGGCGCGGTCATCTCCAGGACGAATCCGCTGTCGACGTGGCCGCCCGGGTGGCTGAAGACCGGCGGCGCCGATGCGAACTCGCCGGCGATCTGCCCATCGAGCCAAGTGAGCCTGGCCTCCAGCCAGTTCTTCATCCAGGCGACTTCGCCGCCGTATGTGGCGATGGCAGCATAAGCTGGGTCTTCGTCCACAGGATTGGGCCAGACGTCTTCGCCGAGGATGCGCCAGCGATTGAAGTTCCTCGCCTGAGGCTCCTGCAGCAGGGCCGCGTAATCGTCGATCATCCCGAGCAGCCGCTCCGTCGCGAACAGGCCACGGCGCAGCTCGAACCAGCGGTCGGCATAGTGCAATTGAAACTCCGGATCCTCGAACAGGCGCCGCCACCACGGATAGTCTCCGTCGCCGAGCAGGCGGTTGTACCAACCGCTCGGAATCCAGCCGTCGAGATAGTCGGCGTTGCCCAACGACAAGTTGTAGTCCCATACGGGGCCCATGTGGAGCTTGCCGTTGCGATCTTTGAACATGTAGGTGCTCAGACGAAAGCCGTCGATGTTCTTGGCCGTCTCGACCAGGATGTGATGGTCGATGAACGCGCCGACGTCAATAAACGCGGCGTACCCTTCGACCGGATCCTTGAAATTCCCGCCGTACAGGGTGGCTTCGAAGGCGTTGAGGAAATCCCTGATCCAGTTCCGCTGCGCCTCCGTCATGTCGGTGCCAATAGGATCGTCATAGATCAGTTCCAGACCTCGGCTGGTATAGAACGTTACGTCGCCGCCGTCGAGTTTGTCCTTCTTGACGATGTAGCCGCCCGTGATCTCGGGCTCGGCGTTGTCGTCCGAATCGAGAACTGCAATATCCACCCGATCGGGAGCGATCTTGATCTTCTCCATGAAGACATAGACGCCGACATAGTCGTTCATCGTGAGGTCGCCGTTGTCGGTCTTGAGAAACAGCTCGATGAACCGCGTGCGCGGCGCGTAGCGGCCCATCTCGTTGCTCCACCGATAGACCAGGACGTTGCGCATCAGCGTCTTGTCCGAGTAGGGTCCTTGGAGCACCCAGTCCGCATCGGCGGGAAGCCCCAGGATCGAGGCGGCCCGGTCGCGGTCGTTGTCGTCCCAGACCTCAAAGTGGTATTGCTGCTTGGGAAAACCCTCGGAACTCTTACCTCTCACGTTCAGACCTGCCCGCCCGGCAAAGTCCGTCGGGCCCGTTATCGAGGCGACCCCCTGTTCGTCCGTGTCGATCACGTACCCATAGACAGGCGTCTGCGTTCGGCTGACGGCCCTGCCCATCGTGTCGACAACCATCAGAGGCACGGGTGAGCGGAAACCCCGCAGACTGGCGCCGATGAACGAAAACCGCTCACTGCTCACGTCGCTCTGCCGCCAGCCCGGCAGCCATGCGATGGCCCGGATCGTCATGGTCTTGAAGACCGGAATCGGCCCGGTGTAGACGTTGCCGCCAGGCCTTTGCCTGGGCACGCTGAAGGGATCGGTTCCGTCGGTCGTGTAGTAGATTGTCGCACCGGGCGTGGCCGTCGTCAGGGTGACCGTCAAGGGTTCGCTGAAGAGGCAGCCCTGGCGGCTGAATTGCGGCGTCTCGGCGATCCCCTCGTAGGTGTCCACGTTGGCCGCGCCGGGTGTCGGGACTGCCATGAACCGCAGATCGGGACCGCCGTCCGGATAGCGGCCGTAGGAGACGTCGGCCCGTTGCTGGTCGAACCGGAGGCTGTCGATCACGGTGGTCCCGTCGTTCGCCACCAGAGCGATTTCCTCGCCCGTGGCATCCAGCTTGAAGCTCGCATGGAGGCCCGTCGAGGTGGTATCGCCGTCCGCCCAAATCAGCACATAGCCGTGCGGGGCGATCTTCGTTGAAGCAGAGCCGGCCGGAAACTGCCACTTCGTGGGCATCAAGGAGTCGTCCGTCAGGTACATCCCGGCCACGTCCACGCTGACATTCGTGGGGTTGTACAGCTCGATCCAGTCCTCGTACTGCCGCTGAGGATCGCGGTTGGTCGTGCGATTGGAGGCCAGGATCTCATTGATGACAATCCGCGTCTCGGCGCCGGGTCGCCCGGACTGTGCGTCCGTCGTCGCGCCCCACATGCCCGAAACAGCAAACAGCAGCGCGAGCCACACCCTTGGCCGACCTGTATCCATGCCATCCACTCCAGAAGGAGGTTTCGCTTTTCCACGACGGGACCGGTGGCTCTTGCGCCAAATCCGAGCGCCGCTTTACCATTTTAACACATTCGAGTCGAATTCGCCAGACGGTTCGGCTCCTTGTATCACACGCACCGACAACCCTGCCTGTTCAAACTGCCCCCGAGAGAGTGCCACGGAAGGGGCTATTCTCGGACGTGAAGTGACGTCGGGAATTGGTCGATGAAGAGACATGGGTGACGGATCGCGTACTGCCGACAGGACGACCGGATCGGGACTGGATGTGCGCCGGGGCAACCGCCCGGCCGAGTGAGGAGGTATCGGATGAACACCGGTTCCATCAAGAGACGACTGCGCGTCTGCCAGGGATGCGCCTACCTCTGCAAAGGCTGCCCGCATGCCCTGCCCTGCATCCGGCAGGGTCAGAAGGTCCGGCCGACGGAATGCTACGTATGCTGGCACAATCAGGGAACGATCCTGCCCAGAGATTGCCGACTGCGACTGACGCCCGTCCGAAAGAAGGTCTGCGTCTGACCGCCGGCGGATGAGTCACCCGCCGCCAGAGCACCGGTCGCGAAACCCTCACCCCGCTTGTCCGGGCCCGTTCCAGCCAGGTCGCAGGCGGTCCTGCACCTCCCACGCGTCGAGCAACGCCAGCGCCGCCATGGCCTCGACGACGGGAATCACGCGAGGCACGATACACGGATCGTGCCGGCCGTGGGTCTCGATGGGCCGGTTCTCCATCCGCTCGTTCAGGGTCCGCTGCGGTTTGGCGATCGAGGAGGTCGGTTTGACTGCCAGGCGCAGCGTAACAGTCTGGCCCGTCGAGATGCCGCCGGTGATGCCCCCGGCGTGGTTGGTCACAAACCTGCCGTCGGCCATGTTGTCGTTGGACTGACTGCCGCGCATTCGCGTCAGCGCAAAGCCCAGGCCGACCTCGATCCCCTTGATCGCGCCGATCGTCATGATCGCCGCCGTCAGCTTGGCGTCCAGTTTCTGGAACACCGGATCACCCAGTCCGGCGGGCAGCCCGTGAATGTCGAGCTGAATGACGCCGCCGACGGAATCGTTGTCGTCCTTGGCCGCCAGGATCGCCTGGACCATGCGTTGCGCCGCCGTGGGATCGGCGCAGCGGACGGGATTGGTTTCGATGGCGTCGTAGTCGCACGTCTGGGCAGCGATTCCCGCGATCTCGACTGCGTGGGCCACAATCCTGACGCCACGTTTCGCCAACTCCTGCAACGCAAACGCGCCGCCCATGACGCGGCCGGCCGTCTCGCGCCCGGAGGAGCGGCCGCCTCCGCGATAGTCGCGGATGCCGTACTTGCGATAATACGTGAAGTCCGCGTGGCCGGGTCGGAACAGGTCCTTGATCCCTTCGTACTTCGAGGAATCGTGGTCGCGGTTGATGATCGCCATCGCAATCGGCGCGCCGGTCGTCTTGCCGCCAAATACGCCGGAGAGCACCTCCACCTGGTCCTTCTCGTCGCGGGGTGTAGTGACCTCACTCTGGCCGGGCCGGCGGCGGGCGAGCTGTTTTTGGATTTCCCCGGCCGAGAATTCGATGCCCGGCTTTACACCGTCCAGCACGGCCCCGATGGCCGGGCCGTGGCTCTCGCCAAAGGTGGTGACACGTATGATGTCACCGTAGGTGTTGGCCGCGCGACAGCGCACCGCCAACTCCTCGACGATGTGCTGCATCGCAATGTGTGCGATTTCCTCGGGCGTCTTGTCCGTCGTATCGATCACCGCATCGGCGAAAGGACTGAGCAACTCCTCGCGATAGGCAACGTTTTCGTCGAGCTGGGCCCGGGCATCAGGCCCGCGCAACCACGGCGGCAACCCCTTTTCAGCGATGCGGCTCCACAGCGTGGCGGGATCGGCGGTCAGATAGATCAGGATCGCGTTACGGCGCAGCGCCCGGCGGCTGGCCGGATCCAGCAGACTGGAACCGCCGCAGACGATCAGCTTCCAATCCGTTTCGCCGAGCTCGACCGCCACCTTCTTCTCCACGGCGCGAAAGGCCCGCTCGCCGTGCTCGATGAAGATCTCACGGCACGTGTGCTTCTCGCCGGTGTCTCGCTCGAAACACTCCTCGATCAGACGATCCGTCTCGATCGCCTCGAGGCCGGTCAGCTTCGCCAACTCGGCCGCCACCGAGCTCTTGCCCGCCCCCTTCGGTCCTGCCAATACGATCTTCACGGTGATATCCTCAATGCGGTTTTGCCGCCGGCCCACTCCCATGCTTTCGGCCCCACCTATGCTGTCCGGATAGACTCTGCAACCCGGGCCGCATCCGGTTCGTCCATTCGGAATCCCATCCTATCCCAAGACACCGTCCGGCTGCAATGCCCGTTCCGACGCCGGGCAGAACATCCTCCGGTGGGTGCACGGCGTGTTTGTAGGTAGGTTCCTGGGGAGGCCAGGAAAGGGGGCTGTCATCTCGAAGAGCGTGGCGGATGTCATTTCGACCAAGGGCTTGCCCTGAGCGAAGTCGAATGGGGCGAAGCCCGCACGGAGAAATCTGGCCGAGGATGAGGCCATAGCCCGTTCGCAGCCGGATTCCTCCACTCCGCTGCGCTTCGGTCGGAATGACAAAGTCGATTGCGACCCCCGTGAAGGTGTACCTACAAACATCAAGTGCACCCTCCTCCGGTGGCAACCTCAGAAAGAAGTATCGGTCCGACCCGGAATTCGATAGAATGAGCGTGTTCGTCCGGCCTCGAAGAGAACCCAATTCAGGAGAAGGACATGACGTCAGCGGCAAAGACCTCCGCTTCAAGGTCGGTGGGGCTGTCCTTCGTGTCGGCCCTGCTGAGTCTGTATCTCGCCGCGGCGACGGCGCCTGGAGCGTCGGAGCCGGCTGCTGCCAAAGCCTTTCACTGGCCCGCCGGACAGCGCGGGGCCGTGACGCTCTCCTACGACGACGCCATCGTCGCGCATTTCGAGTCCGTTGCCCCGCAACTCGAAAAGGCGGGTCTGCGAGCGACCTTCTACATCCAGATCGACAGCCCCGGATTCCGGCTGCACACCGACGCATGGCGCAAGGTTGCCCGCGCCGGGCACGAACTGGGCAACCACTCGCTGTTCCACCCCTGCCGCAAGGACCGGCCGGGCGAGCATGCGTGGCTTTCGGACGACTATAACCTGTCGAACTACACGCCCGACCGCTGGCTCGGCGAGATGCGGATCGCCAACCTCGTGCTCCAGCTCATCGACGGCAAGACCGAACGCACATTCGGAAACACCTGCTGCAACAACAGCGTCGGGCCGTTGGATAACCGAACCAGTCTCGAAGAGCTGGTCCCCAAGCTGTTCGTCGGCGCCCGGGGCGAATATATCAGTCAGCCGATCGATCCGATGAAGGCAAACTTCGCGGCCCTGGGCCACTACAGCGGGGATGGCAAGTCGTTCGAGCAGCTTCGCGACGAGATCGAGTCGGCCGTGCGCGAAGGCCAGTGGGTCTTCTACATGTTCCACGGCGTCGGTGAGGGCACGCACAGTCTTTACATCGACGCCGATGAGCACTGCAAGCTCGTCGAATATCTCTGGGCCAACAAGGACCGCATCTGGACCGCCCCGGCCGTCGACGTCCTCCGTCACCTCAAGGCCACCGCTGAGCGATCTCCGTAGAGATCGCGGTTTATCGCCCGCTGCCCAAACGTGGAATTGAACGGAGGCGAAGTAGTCCTCAGCCTCAAGACTCAACAGGAATCAATGGCTGGACCAAAGGAGTGGGTACGATGGACAGAGACTCGTCACAACTGCCCTGGGACGCGCTGCGACACAAGGATGGCGATATTCCCTGGGATGCCTTGCGGACCTTCGCCGAGACGCTGGTGCACGACCCCAACGTTGTCGGTGGATTGTTTGATCTCTATGCAGAGGCTCACGAGACAGCGTGGAAGGACGTTTCGTACGGCGACCTCTATGTGCCGGCCATCTTCACCCTGGCCGCTCCCAATCTCGACGACGAACAACGCCGGCGGATCGGCATTTTCCTGATCGACAAGCTCGTGCTCGCCGGCCGGGAAGCGGATGAGTTTGCCTTGGAGGTCCTGACAGCGGCAGCCGGCGCCATGGGGCCGGCGATCCTGCCGGACGTGCTCGACGCCATCGAGCGGGAAGCCGATGCGGAAGGCGCCTGGCTGTTTCTCTGGAACCTGACGCTTCTGGCCGCCAAGACGGAGGATGCCGATCTGCGCCGGCGTGTGGTTCAGGCCTGCGTCCAGTTGCTCGAACGCGTGGAGCGGGGTGAAGTCGAAGAGTGGGAAGGAATAAACGCCGCCTGGACACTGGCGAAACTCAAGTGCACCGAACAGACGAGGCTCCTGGAGCGCGTGGCGGAGAAGACCGCCGACTCCTTCGAAGGGGGTGATTACCGAGAAGCACTGCTTCTTCTACAGGAAGGTCGGGACTACACACCGGTGCAAGAACTCTGGGAGAAACCCGTCGAAGAGTGGCTGACTCTCCAACGGAATGACCTGTGCAATTGGTACATGCATCGTCACGAAGAGCCCGATGAGGATCTGGACCGCGAATTCCGTATCGAGGATCCGCTGGTCGAGCAGTTTCTGACCTCGCCTGTCGGCCGAAGTCTGCCGCCGGAGCTTCTGAACATTGCGCCTAGCATTATCGAGCAGGTGATCGATCTGTCCTTCAAGACTCTTGAAGTGGATCCGTTGGCTTGGGACGAGGGAACGCTGCGCGAGCTACTGCTCGATGTGCTTCCGCGAAGAGCCTTTGCGAATGAAATACACTTGGCCAAGATTGCCCCGATCCTGGAGGCGTTCATCCTCTGGCTGGGGTCCGAAGGCCTGTGCGACGATGCGCAGCATCTGGCGGCTGCCGTACACGGATGGAGCGACGCGATTGTCTGTGCCGGGATGAATCCCGACAACTGGAGTCCCCACAAGGCGATGATCATGCAGGCCCTCAAAGACGGGCGAGACATCACCGACCCGGCATTCAAAGAGCATCTCGTCAAGGAGCAGATGCGGGCTTTCCTCGACGCCGCTGCGGCCGAACCGGAACCGGAGCCAATGCCCAACGAACCCAACGAACCGCCGATCCCGATTGTCTCGACGAAACCCGGGGTCGGGCGCAATGATCCCTGCCCGTGCGGCAGCGGGCGCAAATACAAGAAGTGTTGCGGCAGCCCATCGAAGAAGACATGAATGAAAGAGCCGAGTCCTCGCATCGACGGCGGATGCTCGGCTCTGCTTGCCATTCGATAGATCGGCCCGCTATTGAACTTTGCCGGTAGCGGCCCATTCGACCCCGCGACGGATGAGCTGCTGCATGCTCGGGTTGAGGATCGCCTTGAAGTCGTGGCCGAAGGCATTCTGGACACAGCGGCCCTTGCCGTACGGCGTGGTGAAGACCAGCGGCTCTTCCTGCTTGCTCCAGTCGGAATAGGCCGAGACCAGGACCTCGATCGGACCGTCGCCCTGTAGCTTCGAATACAGCTCGTCGAAGATCTGGAAATCCTTCAACCCCTGCGTGATCGGATGGTCCTTCTTGACGACCTTTGCGTCGAAGACGCTCCGCGGGCCGTGGCCGCTGGTGCCCATCACCCACACGCGGCCGCACAGTCTGCGAAACTCCGCCCAATCGGGAAAGGAAGCACTGGCCAGATGCTGAACGTAGAAGCCCTTGCCCCCTTTGACGAAATTCAGAAGGTTCTCCTTGGCCTGATCGGTCATCTTGGGCGTTCCGCGATGGAACATCGTCAGGACGATCACGTCGTAGTTCGCCAGCGCCGCATCCGATTCGAGGATCAGCGGATCTTCACAGACCTTGACGTCGAAGCGGTCCGTGCCGGCCAGCACCTCGCGCGTCTTCTCGGAGATCTCACGCCAGTCGTGGTACGGCGCCACATCGTCGCCGGCAATCAACAGAACCTTGATCTGTGCAGGCTTCTCGGCTGACACCGCTACCAGGGACACACTCAACGCTACCACACCAATCAGAAGCATACTCAGCCAGACTCGTCGCATTCGATCTCTCCTTGCTGTTGAAACCATCAAGTTGCGTCCGCCATACAGCGTCCTGTGGCGGTCGGAGGCGATTCTAACGCAAGGGGCGTGCTGAGAAAATCGAAAACATCACACAAGAGGGACGATCTGGTGTGACGGCCGAAGTCACGCCGGGGCTGCGAGGAAGGGGCCAGGGAGGATGCGCCCCGGTCCGAAGATTCCGCCACCGCGCACTTGTCATCGCAATGGCGTGCACGTCGGCGATCAGGCCTTGCGGGCCTCGGCGGTGGAGGCCACCAGCAGGGAGAGCATCGTCGCGCCGATCACCGCCGGGCCAATATCGTGGAGATCGAGGGCCCGGACCGTTGCCAGGGCAATAACCAGACAAGCAAAACCCATGCCCACATATCTGAGCGTGGCTGCATTCCACTTCTTCATCGCAAAGCCCCTCCTTCCGGGTCAATTCTGCATCGGGGCGGCCTTGCGACGCAAGAAGCCGCCCTTTAAAGCATAGGCAACAGACCGGCACAGGCCAAAAACCTTCCTGCCCGCTCGCCACTGCCCACAAGAAGAATAGCCCGATGGCTGCGTGGCACACGATATCCCATGTCTCAATGGTGAATCTCGAGGTTGATCCTTGATCGAGGATAGGATTTGGAGTACGATTGTAGGGATTATAGGAGGCAGCGACGTGAGGGTGACGAAGGAGATTCCAGAGAATTCGCCGGACATTGACAGGTGGATCCGCTTGATCCGTGCCGATGGTGTTGGTCCGGTCTTGTTCGGCAAGTTGCTGAAGTTCTACGGCTCGGTCGATGCGATCTTGGGGGCCTCGGCAAGCGGACTGGCTCGCGTCGAAGGAATCGGCACGAAGACCGCCGAGCGAATCGTCTCAACCCGCGACAAATTCGACACTTGCGCTGAATTGGAGCTCGCCGAGAAGCTCGGGGTCTGGCTCATCCACATGGAAGATCCGCGCTATCCGCCTCTGCTCAAACAGATCTACGATCCACCTCCGGTTCTTTACATCAAGGGAACACTGGGCCGCCAGGACAACTTGAGCATCGCCATCGTGGGTTCGCGGCATTGCAGCATCTACGGAACCGAGCAGGCCTCGCGTCTGGCGCATCTTCTTGCTGCATCAGGCTTTACCATCGTATCCGGTCTGGCTCGAGGGATTGACACCGCCGCCCATCACGGCGCGCTGGCTGCAGAGGGCCGCTCCATCGCCGTACAGGGTTGTGGCCTGGCCAATGTCTTCCCCCCGGAAAACGCCCGGCTTTTCGAACTCATAACTCAAAACGGCGCATGCATTTCCGAGCTTCCGCTCCAATATGAGCCTCTGAGCGAGAACTTCCCGCCGCGTAATCGAATCATTGCGGGACTGTCTATCGGAACCATCGTCGTCGAGGCAGGCCTGCGTAGCGGAGCCCTGATCACCGCCAAAACGGCTCTGGAGAGCAATCGCGAGGTCATGGCCGTACCGGGAAAGGTCGATTCGCCGCTCAGCAAAGGCCCCAACCAACTCATCAAGGAGGGCGCCAAGCTGATCGAGTCGGTCGAGGACGTGATGGAAGCCTTGGGCTACGTGGGCGAGCAGCTCAAGGAGCACACGGCCCAAGCAGCAGGCGCAGCAGCAGCCAAAGCCGAAACGCCGCTCTTCGAAACAGCGCGGTACAATCTCAAAGGTCACGAAAAGCAGGTCTACGATTCACTTGGTTCCGAGCCCCTCCATACCGATCAGGTGATCGACCGAACCGACCTGTCTCCCGGAACAGTCAATGCGACCTTGATGTCGCTTCGCCTCAAAGGGCTCATCAGGCAGCTTCCCGGTAACCTCTTCAAGCGTCGATAGGTTGTCCGTCCCCAAGGCCTCTTTTCATTTGGCTTTGAGGCGGCCATCCACTGCCGAGGTCCACAATCTGATTGAATGCGCCGAGGCGAGGGGGTAGAATCAGGGTGTCTCATGCGGCTGCCTTCGTGGAGACTTCCGGCGACCGCGTGCATCGCGATCGGTACGGTGGTGAAGGGCAATCTGGAATCGGAGGTTCTGTTGCAGCATCTGCCGCTGACCCCACAGACGCGTCGTGGCACGTCACCGAGGCAGGCATTCATTCCTTTCTGAAGGAGGACCACCATGTCCAGGAATTTCGTCTTCGCGTTTGCGGCGCTGGCCATCGTGCTGGCGAACGTCTTGCAGGCGGCCGATCCCAGTCTCATCGGCTGGTGGAAGCTCGACGAGGACTCGGGAGCAACGGCCTTCGACTCCTCGGGCAATGGAAACCACGGCGCTCTTCGGGGCAGCGCGACGCTGGGCGTCGAAGGGATCCTGCGAGGCGCCGTGCTCATGGACGGTGACGGGGACTACATCGACTGCGGCAGCAGCGACGTCTTCAACATCCGCAACGCTTTGACGCTGGCCGCCTGGGTCTGGGCGGACCCTGACTTCGGTTACCCTGACTGGTCGGGCATCATCATGCGGGGCGGGCCTAACATCGACACGTTCGCCCTCTACTACAACGGGCCCAACAAGCAGCTCGGTTTCAAGACAACGGGCGCCCCGACGGAATGGACCGCCAGCGCCGCCAACGGCGCCGCCGCCCTCTTCGATCGAGAGTGGCACCACGTCGCGGCCACCTATGACGGCCAGACCAAAACCATCTACCTCGACACCGCCGTAGTGACCACCGCCAGCGCTTCGGGCCAGATCGAGACCAGCAGCACCGGCCGGCTTCTCCTGGGCGCTGGACGCGATTTGGCCGTGCCGACCCACCTTCTGGTCGGCCGTCTTGATGATGCGCGGATCTACAGCCGGGCGCTGTCTGTAGCGGAACTGGCCGCTGTGATGGAAGGCACCTACGAACCCATCGCTGAGAACCCCTCCCCCAAGGACGGGGCCACAGACATCGTCCGCGACACTCTGCTGAGCTGGACACCCGGTGAATTCGCCAGCACACACGATGTCTACCTCGGGACCGTATTCGACGACGTCAACGAGGCCAGCCGCGTTAATCCGATGGGCGTGCTCGTCAGCCAGGGCCAGGAACCGAACACCTACGACCCGCCTGGCCTTCTCGATATCGGCCGCACGTACTATTGGCGCGTTGATGAGGTCAACAGCGCGCCCGACTTCGCCATCTACAAGGGCGACACCTGGACGTTCACAACCGAGCCTGTTGGCTACCCGATCCAGGGGGTCATCGCCACCAGCAATACCGCCTTCACCGAAGGCTCAGGGCCTGAGAACACCGTCAACGGCTCAGGCCTCGATGGAAACGATCGGCATTCCGTTTCCGCCGGCGACATGTGGCTCGCGACCCCCGCGCCGGGCGAAACCGTCTGGATCCAGTACGAATTCGATCGCGTCTACAAGCTCCACGAGCTGTGGGTGTGGAACTACAACATCCAGTTCGAGCCTGTGCTCGGATTCGGGTTCAAGCAGGTCGCCGTGGAGTACTCCACGGACGGGTCGGATTGGACCAGTTTCGGCGAGGTCGAGTTCGCCAGGGCCCCAGCTACCGCCGGCTACGCCCACAACACAACCGTGGACCTCGCAGGCGTAGCCGCCAGGTTCGTCAGGCTCACGCCCGTCAGCGGGTGGGGCATGATGGGCCAGTACGGCCTCAGCGAGGTCCGGTTCCTCTACATTCCCGTCCAGGCACGGCAGCCACAGCCTGCCGACGGGGCAACGGAGGTGAATCCAAACGTCGTTCTCAGCTGGCGGCCCGGCCGTGAGGCAGCCTCACACGATCTGTACTTCAGCACCGACGAAGCGGGGGTGGCCGACGGGACGGCATTGATCGGCGCCGTCGGCCAGGCCACGTATGACCCCGGCGCCCTGAGCTTCGGGACCGCGTACTATTGGAGGGTCGATGAGGTCAACGAGGCAGCGACGCCGGCCGTCTGGGCCGGACCGCTGTGGAGCTTCTCCACGCAGGAATACCGCGTCATCGACGATTTCGAGAGCTACACCGACGACCTCGACGCCGGAGAGGGGATCTTCCAGACCTGGATCGACGGATGGGAGAACGGCACCGGCTCGTTCGTGGGCCATTCCGATGCTCCCTTTGCCGAGAGGACGATTGTCCACGCAGGCAAACAGTCCATGCCTCTGGCCTACGATAACCAGGCCTCGCCGTGGTACTCCGAGACCAGCCGCACTTTCGAAAACACCCAGGACTGGACCACCAACGGGGCCGACACCCTCGTGCTGTACGTGCGAGGCAATGCGCCGTCCTTCGTGGAGACCGCCGGCGGGGGCATCCTCATGAGCGCCATCGGCACGGACATCTGGAACAATACAGACCAGTTCCGTTACGCCTACAAGAGCCTGGGCGGCAACGGCTCGATCACGGTCCGCGTCGACAGCCTGGTCCTCAGCAACGAGTGGGCCAAAGCCGGTGTGATGATCCGCGAGACGCTGGAGCCGGGCTCGAAGCACGCGTTCGTGGCGTTGACGCCGACACCGTCGCATGGCCTCTCGTTCCAGCATCGTCCGGTGGCCGGACAGGCCAGCGCCAATACGGACGTGGCCAATATCCCGCTTCCGCACTGGGTGCGTCTGACGCGGACGGGCAATATCTTCACCGCCCACCACTCGGCCGACGGCGTCACCTGGAGCGAGGTCGTGGTCAGCCCGGCGCTGGATATCCAGATGGCCAGCAACGTGTACATCGGCTTGGCGCTGTGCAGCCACGATGGGGCTATCTCGACCGTTGCACAGTTCTCGAACATCTCCACGACAGGCACCGTCTCCGGCCAATGGCAGATCGCAGGCATCGGGGCAACGCAGCCGGAGGGAAACACGCCTGAGCCGCTTTACGTGGCCGTCCAAGACGCCGCCGGGAAGATGGCGGTGGTGACCAGCCCGGATACGGCCGCAACCGCCCGGCCCGACTGGGAGCAATGGCGAATCCCCCTGAGTGCCTTCAGGGGGGTGAATCTGAGCAGGGTCGAGACCATGGCGATCGGCATTGGCGATCGTAACAACCCCGTGGCCGGCGGTACGGGCCTGATCTACATAGACGATATCCAGTACGGGCACCCCTTTGACGCTGAGTAGTGCCGCTCGAAGAGGGTACGCACTCCCGTCGGGCGTCTTTGTGCCGGTATGGCATCTCCAGGGCCTGAATCGAACCGATCCAGGCCCTTTTTTCGTCCTCAGCTCAGCCCCCGCGGATTGCGCGGCGCGCGACGCAACCCGATCCGCCGGCATCAGGATCGGTCTTTAAGGTCGTTCCAAAAAGCCACGAAAGAGACACCGTCCGGCACAATCATAAGCGAAGCACTTGCACACAAGTAGTCTTGCTTATGACCCATAATTCCAGGCAGGACCAAGCATGCGAGCCGATATTTCCTTAAACTGTATTTTTGTAAGCATTTATAAACAGACTCACCATGCTTTCCAGTGTGAATTCGGTGTTCAATCGCCCCATAATGGTTGACTGCGGCATGGCAATTTGCTACCATCACGCGTCCATGACAAGAACGACAAAGAAAACCGGAAAGAAACCAGAAGCACGAAGCTCTTCCAATATCGTTTCGGTAAAGACCAAAAAGCCCTTCACCAACTACAGGCAAGCCATCGCCTACCTGTTCGAGAAGACCGACTACGAGAAGGAAGAGCATGTGCGCTATAACGTAACGACCTTCAGCCTCGACCGGATGCGGAATCTGCTGTCTTTGGTGGACGACCCCCACACGAAGATCAGTACGGTCCATATCGCCGGTACAAAGGGCAAAGGCTCAACGGCCACAATGCTGGCCAAAATGCTCGAATCCAACGGATACACCGTCGGGCTGTATACATCCCCCCATTTGGTTCACCTGCACGAACGCATTGTGGTGAATTCGGAGATGATAAGCGAAGCGGAGATGCTGGGGCTGATAAACCGTATCTACGCCGCGGTGGAAAAGCTCTCCAAGAACGATCCGCCCACATTCTTCGAGATCCTGACGGCCCTGGCGTTCATGCATTTCGCCGACAGGAAGGTCGATATCGCCGTGATCGAGACCGGCCTCGGGGGCCGACTGGACAGCACCAACGTCATCACACCCAAAGTGGTGGGCATTACCAGCCTGAGCATCGACCACAAGCTCCAGCTCGGTGATACGATCGACCGGATCGCGATGGAGAAGGCGGGTGTCTTCAAGAAGGGGGTTCCGGCCATCACCGTGCAGCAGGAGCCAACGGCCATGAGTGTCCTGAAGGAGCAGGCCATCGCGGTGAAGGCGCCGTTGAGCGTAACCGGCAGCAGTGACATCGACTTCTCGTATCGGTTCGAGACGTCGCGCGAGCACGGACCGCACACGCGTGTCTGCCTGACAACGCCGACAAGCAAGTTCGAGCACATCCGGGTCCCCCTGCACGGTAAACACCAGGCGATCAACTGCGGGCTGGCTCTGGCCTTGCTGGACCGTCTTAAGTCCGCCGGGTACAATATCGACATCAACAAGGCGGCCGACGGGCTCCACAGGGTCACTCTCGCCGGGCGGATGGAAATGATCTGCGAGGACCCGCGTATCATGATCGACGGGGCGCACAATGCGGCCAGTGTTCGAGCCCTGATTCACGCGATCGGCCAGAACATCCCCTACGACTCGATGGTCGTGATCTTCGGGTGCAACGCAGACAAAGACATTCCCGGCATGCTCACCGAGCTGCAGTACGGAGCCGATAAGGTCATTTTCACGCGGAGCAGTTCGATGAAGGCGGTTTCGCCACAGGATCTGGCGGACGCCTACACCGACATCTGCGGGAAGATGTGCCAGACGGCCAGCAACCTCGGCGAAGCGCTCCAACTGGCGCGCAGCGCCGTCGGTCGCGAGGACCTGATCCTGATCACGGGGAGCTTCTACCTCATCGGACAGGCAAAGGTCCGCTTCCAGCCGGGTGTCACGATGGCTGCCTCCTGACGGCGGGCGGACCGGTGCGTTTTTGAGTTGACGGTCCTTCTGCCTGTCTTTCTAATCTCTGTCTTGAGTCACTGCCGATGGCGCAGCGTCCGAGAAGGCCCCGCGCCGCAAGACCATCCGCACGGCGCGCCGGTGTTTGGCTCTGCTATCGGCCATTCAATACCGCATACAGTCAGGAGTCGGAGATGTCGGAGACAGCGAGCTATATCGCCGTGGACCTCGGCGCTGAGAGTGGGCGCGTCATGCTCGGCACGATGGCCGCCGGGAAGTTGCACCTTGAAGAACTGCATCGTTTCAGCAACGGGCCCGTGGAGGTGAGTGGCTCGCTGCGATGGGATTTCGATCGCCTGCTAGACGAGGTCAAGCAAGGCATCCGGCGGGCCGCCGCAAAGGCGAGAAGCGGGCCCTTGGGCATCGGTGTCGACACCTGGGGCGTGGATTTCGGTCTGATCGGCGACGACGGCCGGCTCATTGAGGCCCCCTATCACTACCGCGACAGCCGCACCAACGGCATGATGGACAAGGCCTTTGAACTGATGCCCAAGCGAGACATCTACCAGAACACCGGCATCCAGTTCATGCAGTTGAACTCCCTGTATCAGCTCCTGTCCATGCGGTTGGCCGGTTCGACCGCCCTGGCCAGGACCAGAAGGCTGATCTTCATGGCGGACCTGTTCTCCTATTATCTCTGCGGCAAGGCCTTCGGCGAGTACACCCTGGCCAGCACCTCGCAGATGATGGACATGGCGACCGGGCGGTGGTCCAAGGCCATCTTCGAGAAACTCGGCCTTCCGATGGAGATCATGCCCGAGATCGTCATGCCGGGGACCGTGGTCGCCCCGTTGACCGACAAGGTCGCTCGCGAGATCGGCTGCGGGAAGATTTCAGTCATCGCGGTCGGTTCGCATGACACCGCCTCGGCAGTGCTGGGTGTGCCGGGGACCGGAACCAACTGGGCCTACCTCTCTTCGGGCACCTGGAGCCTGATGGGCGTCGAGATTCCGAAGGCCATCATCGACGACAAGACATTCGGCTACGGATTCACCAACGAGGGCGGCGTGCAGAATACGATTCGCCTGTTGAAGAACATCATGGGTCTGTGGCTGGTCCAGGAATGCAAGCGGCAGTGGCAGCGCGAGGGACAAGACCTCTCGTACGCGGAACTGACGGACCTGGCGTCGAAGGCCAAACCCTTCTTCGGATACATCGACTGCGACTGGAGCGACTTCCTGGCGCCGGGCGACATGCCGGCACGGATCAACAAATACCTCTCGCAAACCGGCCAGCCAACCACGCACGACAAGGGACAGATGGTCCGTCTGGTCCTCGAGAGCCTGGCCTTGAAGTACCGCCGGACGCTCGAAGCCATCGAGGACGTTACGGGCAATATCATCGACGTGCTCCACATCGTCGGCGGCGGGATTCAGAACGAGCTGCTATGCCAGTTTGCCGCCGACGCGACGGGCAAACGAGTCGTTGCCGGTCCGATCGAGGCAACCGCCAGCGGCAACATCCTGATGCAGGCGATCGCCACCGGCCGGCTCCAGAGCATCGAGGAAGCCCGGGCGATCGTCCGCCAGTCCTTCGACCTGAAAGAGTACCAGCCTCGAAACGTGTCGATGTGGACACAGAAATACGAACAATACACCCAGCGATGACGCCGGCATCCCTCATACGGTTTCGCCGAGGCAAAGCCCCAAGGAGAGAATCGTTTGACAGCGGCACTGGAGCAGCAACTGGACAGTTTCGACCTCGCCGAACGCCGGCGGGCCCTCTCGGCGTTGTGCGACAAGGTCGAATCAGGTGACATCGAGCTGCCGGACCCCGGCACGTTCGTGAACATGCATTGTCACACCTTCTTCTCGTACAACACCTATGGCTATTCGCCGACGAAATTCGCGTGGCTGGCTCGCAAGACCGGCCTGGCGGTCGCCGGAACGGTGGACTTCGACGTGCTCGACGCCCTGGACGAGTTCCAGCAGGCGCGCCGCCGGCTGGGTCTGAAGGGTTGCTCGGGCCTGGAGACGCGGGTCTATGTGCCGGAGTTCTCCACGCGTGTCATCAACTCGCCGGGCGAGCCAGGCATCTCATACCATATGGGTGTGGGGTTCCCCAGCGCAAAGGTGCCGCGATCGGAGGGGGAATTCCTCAAGAACCTCAAGGAGACGGCACAGAAGAGAAACCTCGATCTGATGGCTCGCGTGAATGCTTATCTGCATCCCGTCGAGCTGGACTACGAGCGCGATGTGTTGACGCTGACCCCGGCAGGCAACGCCACGGAACGCCACATGTGCCTGGCCTACGCTCGCAAGGCGGCGGCACACTTCGGCAGCGGCAAGGCCCTCGCCGATTTCTGGGCCCAGAAGCTGGGCGTCGGGGCCGAGAGCCTGGACTTGCCGGAGGGTCGCAACCTGCTGAACACCATCCGGGCCAAGACGATGAAACGCGGCGGGGTCGGCTACGTCCAGCCCGACAAAGGCTCATTCCCGCTGATGGCCGACACCAACCGATTCATCCTCGCCTGCGGCGGGATGCCCACGCATACCTGGCTCGACGGCACCAGTGACGGCGAGCGTAACATCGAAGAGCTTCTGGATGTGGCGATGCGCACCGGCGCCGTCGCAATCAACGTGATCCCTGATCGTAACTACACGCCGGGCAAGCAGGATGACAAGGTCAAGAACCTCTACGAGGTGATCGAGGTCGCGCGGCGCCGCCATCTGGTCGTCGTCGCGGGCACGGAGATGAACAGCCCCGGCCAGAAGTTCGTCGATGACTTCGGAACCCGCGAACTGGCTCCCCTGCTGCCGGTCTTTCTGACAGGGGCTTACATCGTGTACGCCCATTCGGTCTTGCAGCAATGCGGCCTGGGATACACCAGCCGGTGGGCGGAACGGCACTTCAAGGACCGCGCTGCGCGAAACGAATTCTTTGCCGAAGTGGGGCGCTCCGTACGGCCGGATCGAGAGACAAATCTGTCCGGCCTTGATGCAACGGCCACTCCCGAGAAAATCCTCCGACAGGCGCGGCAATAAGAGACTTCGCGACAGAATCAACACAGAACAGAAATGAAGGCTTGGACCATGACGAGCATCCCGTCATCGCAGTGGGCCGTGCAATTGGTGGGCCCCGATCAACTCATCCTGAACCAATCCAAGGAGGTCTTTCGACCCGGTCCGCACCAGATCCTCGCAAAGGTCGAAGTCGTCGGGCTGTGTTTTTCCGACCTGAAGCTGCTCAAGCAATTCACCGATCATGTTCGCAAAGGCCCTGTCGTTTCGGGCATCGAGCCGGATGCGTTGATGCAGATTCCCAGCTACGTCCCGAACAACAAACCGACCGTGCCGGGACACGAGACGGTGGTGCGGATCGTCGAGGTGGGCCCTGGTGTCACGAGGCACCGGGTCGGTGAGCGATACCTCGTGCAAACGGACTACCGCTGGCTGCGCACCGCCAGTTCCAACGCCGCATTCGGCTACAACTTCGAGGGTGCCCTCCAGGAGTACGTCCTGATGGACGAGCGGGCGATCACCAGCCCCGACGGGGAATCGATGCTGATCCCGGCGGCCGAGGACCGGTCGGGCTCCGCCATCGCACTGGTCGAACCGTGGGCCTGCGTGGAGGACGCCTACGCGACGAAGGAACGTACGACACTCCAAATGGGCGGTCAGATGCTGATTGTCGCGGAAGCCGACGTTCCGGAAGGCCGACTCGGCAGTCTGTTCAAACGATACGGCACACCGGCACAAATCACGTGGGTCTCGAAATCGAATCCGCCCGCCAGGCTGACGATCCCGGTGGTACACGCCGGCGAGTACGAAGACCTCGACGATGCCGCGTTCGACGACGTGGTCTACTTCGGATCGAGCGCCAGGACGGTGGAGAATCTGTTCGCCAAGGTGGCAGCCCATGGGATATTGAACATCGTCCTTTGCGGTGACCGTTTCAGCCGGCCCGTGGTCACGACGATCGGTCGGGTCCACTACGGAGGCATTCGTATCATCGGCACAACCGACACGGACCCCGCCAGCTCCATGAAGACCATCCCCAAGACCGGAGAAATCCGCCACGGCGACAGGGTCAACGTCGTCGGTGCCGGCGGACCGATGGGGATGATGCACGTCATCCGCAATCTGTGCCAGGGAATCGAGGGCGTCAGCGTCTACGCGGGCGACGTCGACGACAACCGCCTGGCAATGCTCACGAAGATCGCCGAGCCGTTGGCCCGGAGCAACGGCCTCGAATACATCGCGTACAACGCCAAGGAGCCGCCGAGCGGCGAGGAGTTCAGCTACTCGGTGCTGATGGCGCCGATCCCGGAACTGGTGGCCGCGGCGGTTGAGAACGCCGCGATGCACGGGATCATCAATATCTTCGCCGGCATTCCGGCCAATGTCACCGGCCGGATCGACCTGAACGCCTACATCGAGAAACGTCTGTACTTCATCGGAACCAGCGGCTCAACCCTCGATGACATGAAGCGGATGCTGGCCAAGGTCGAATCCAACCGGCTCGACACCAACGTCAGCGTGGCCGCGATCTCGGGTCTCCGCGGGGCGCTCGACGGGATTCGCGCCGTAGAGAACCGTACGATCGCGGGCAAGATCGTCGTCTATCCGGCTTGTCGAGACCTTCCGCTGCTTCGTCTCGAAGAGCTGGCAGGCAAGCGGCCTGATGTCGCGGCCTGTCTGAGGGACGGACTCTGGACGCTCGAAGCGGAGAAGAAGCTGCTGGAAACATGCGCCTGAGAATCAGAGAAGGGAAGGATATGGAACCAGACAAGCGCCGATCAACGCATCAACTCCCTATCGGTATGTGCCGTGGCAGATTCACCGCCCTGGCCGGCGGCGTGGCACTACTGCTCCTGCTGACCGCGAAGAAGGACCTGATCATCGTCAAGCCGTAGCGCGGGACCCGCATCCTTTGACCCAAGAGGACGAACATGAGCGATTTGAAGAAGGTCGAACCCGCGTACCAACTGGCACGCGAACGGTACGCCGAGATCGGAGTCGACACCGACAAAGCGATGGACCGCCTGAGCAAGATCCCGATCTCCCTTCACTGCTGGCAAGGCGACGACGTGGGCGGGTTCGAGAATCCCGAGACCGGCCTGGACGGTGGTCTGGCGGTGACCGGCAACTATCCGGGCAAGGCCCGCACGCCGGATCAGTTGCGCACCGACCTGGAAAAGGCCCTGAGCATGATCCCGGGCAAGCACCGCCTGAACCTTCACGCGATCTACCTCGACGCGAAGCGCAAGGTCGAACGCAACGAGCTGGAGCCCGAGCACTTCGCCACGTGGGTCCAATGGGCCAAGGCCCACGGCCTGGGCATGGACTTCAACGGAACCTACTTCTCGCACCCCAAGGCCGACAGCGGGTTCACACTCTCCAGTGCCGATGACGGCATCCGCCGGTTCTGGATCGAGCACGGGATTTGCTGCCGCAAGGTCGGCGCCTACATCGGCAGGGAATTGGGCACACCCTGCGTGACCAACGTGTGGATTCCCGACGGCTACAAGGACATCCCGGTGGACCGTCTGGCCCCCCGGCAGCGACTGGCCGATTCGCTCGACCGCATCTTCGCGGAGAAGATCGACAAGGCGGTCCACCTCGACGCCGTTGAGTCGAAACTGTTCGGCATCGGCGCCGAGAGCTATACGGTCGGCTCTCACGAGTTTTATATGGGCTATGCGACGTCGCGACAGGTGCTGTTGTGCCTGGACGCCGGACACTACCACCCCACCGAAGTCATCTCGGACAAGATCTCGTCGGTGCTGATGTTCGTGCCGGAGCTGCTCCTGCACGTCAGCCGTCCGGTGCGATGGGACAGCGACCACGTGGTCATCCTCGACGACGAGCTGCGGGCCATCGCGCAGGAGCTGGTCCGCAGCGGCAAGCTCGACAAGGTCCACATCGGGCTGGACTTCTTCGACGCCAGTATCAACCGCATCGCCGCCTGGGTTATCGGCGCGCGCTGCATGATCAAGGCCCTGCTGATCGCGCTGCTCGAGCCGACCGACATGCTGCGCAAAGCGGAAAAGAGCGGCGACTTCACACTGCGACTGGCCATGCTCGAAGAGCTCAAGACCTTGCCCTATGGTGCGGTGTGGGACTACTATTGCGCCCGGTCCGACGTGCCGGTCGGCTCCGCCTGGTTGGCGGAGGTCAAAGCCTACGAAAAGAACGTGCTCGCCAAACGAGCGTAGCAGGCAAGCATATTGCGGGAAGGAACAGACGCATGAGCGAAGAACGGCATTCGCAGCAGACGCAGGCGGGAGATGAATTCGAGCGTGAGCCGGTGCCGCAGAACAGGCTGCTCGGCTTCAAGAGCTTCATCGGCATGTACGCGGGCGAGCACTGCGCCGGCACGGAGTTGATGATCGGGCCTCTGTTCGTGGCCGCCGGCGTCAGTGCATTCGACCTCGTGGTCGGACTGATTGCAGGCAACGTGTTGGCGGTGTTGAGCTGGATGTTCCTGTGCGCTCCGATCGCCACGCGGGCCCGGCTGACGCTCTACTACCAGCTGGAGAAGATCTGCGGGCGGCAGCTCGTCACGCTGTACAACCTGGCCAACGGCGTGATGTTCTGCTTCCTGGCCGGGGCCATGGTGACGGTGTCCGCCACGGCGCTGGGCGTCTGGTTCAAGTTCCCGATGCCGGAATTGAGCGATTTGTACCCCAACAGCGTCGGATGGGTGATCGCCGTATTGGCGTGCGGCGCGATGATCTCCGTCGTGGCCGCCTACGGCTACGAGATCGTGTCCAAGGTCGCCAATATCGCGGCCCCCTGGATGGTGCTCGTATTCATCGCCTTCGGGCTGGTCGGCCTGAAGCAGTTCATCGACGCCACCGGCTCAGAGGTCCACAACCTCACGGACGTCTGGACGCTGGCCAAGACACACATCTGGCAGGGAGGGGCACCGCACCCCGGACGGGTCAAGTTCACCCTCTGGCACGTGATGTTCTTCGCCTGGTTCTGCAATATGGCGATGCACATCGGGATGAGCGACTTGTCGGTGCTGCGTTTCGCGAAGAAATCGTGGTACGCCGTGGCCAGCGGGACCGGCATGTTCCTCGGACACTTCCTGGCCTGGCTGGCGGCGGCGATCCTCTACGCGTTCCAGATGCACGCCGAGCCGGGCAACACGAAGGTGCTGCCGGGTCCGCTCGCCTATCAGGCCGCTGGCCTGACCGGTCTGATCTGCGTGATCATCGCCGGCTGGACCACCGCCAACCCGACGATCTACCGTGCCGGTCTGGCGTTCCAGGCCGTCGTCCCCAGGTCCTCGCGCTTCCGCGTGACGCTGATTACAGGCGCCATCGCGACGGTCGCGGCGATGTTCCCGGCGCTGGCGATGAGACTGTTGGACTTCGTGGCCCTGTACGGACTGGTCCTGATGCCGATGGGCGCAGTCGTCTTCGTGGACTTCTGGCTGATCCCCAAGCTCGGCCTGCGAGGCTCCTACGCGGAATTCAGCGGCCGCCACTTCAACTGGGCCGCGTTCGCTGCCTGGATTGTGACCCTGGCGGTCTGTCTGGCTATCGTCTTCATCGTCGGCAACTGGACGCTGTATTTCGTGGCCCTGCCGGGCTGGTTCATCGCGTCGGTCGTGTACATCGTTCTGAGCCGGTTTTATCAGAAACAGGTCCACCCCGCCGCGGCGCTATGAGGAGAAACAGCCATGCGTTCGATCCTGATAATCGTCTCTCTTGTATCATTAGTTGCCCTGATCCTGCCCTCGATCCTGTTTCTGGCCGGTCGGATGGACCTGGACAAAGCCAAGTGGATCATGCTCCTGGCGACCATCATCTGGTTCGTCACCGCCACCGGCTGGATGTGGAAAGAGCCGGGCAAGACACAGAAGGATGAGGCTGTCATTCCGTAATACGCAGAGGTGGTCTGCGGAAAGGGGGGCGCGCGTGATTGAGTCGAGAAGGGAATTTCTGCGCCGCCTGGCCATCAGCGCTGCCGGTGTCGCTTTGAGCAGCTGCGCGATGGATCAGTCCCCTGGCAAGCAGCGCAGACCCAACATCGTCTTTGTTCTGCTGGACGACATGGGTTGGTCCGACCTGCCCTGCTACGGCAACACATTCCACGAGACGCCGCACATCGACCACCTCGCGAAGCAGGGCATGCGGTTCAGCGATGCCTATGCCGCCTGTCCGGTCTGCTCGCCGACAAGGGCCAGCATCATGTCCGGCCAGTATCCTGCCCGCGTCGGGGTCACGGACTTCATCCCGGGCCACTGGCGACCTTACGAGAAGCTGCGTGTGCCGACAAACCGCACACAATACCTGCCGCTCGAAATTGTCACCGTCGCCGAAGCGCTTCAGGCCGCGGGTTATACCACGGGCCACGTCGGCAAGTGGCATCTTGGCGGAGCCGACCATGAGCCGCAGACGCAGGGCTTCGATTTCGTTCGTCTGGGCGGACAGAACCGAACCGACAAGCAGGTCACCGCGTTCACCGACAGCGCTATCGAATTCATCGAGACCCACCGCGACAGGCCGTTCTTCCTGTACCTTGCTCACCACACGGTTCACATCCCGCTCGAAGCGCCGGCCGATCTGGTCGAGAAGTATGAAAACAAACCCAAACCGGCCACCGGCGTCAATAATCCGGTCTACGCCGCGATGATCGAGCACCTGGACTCCAACATCGGACGCATCCTGACGAGGCTCGACGAACTGGATCTGGCCGACAAAACCGTCGTGATCTTCTTCTCCGACAACGGCGGGCTGCGTCAGATGTACACGGGCGAAGGCCCGATCGTGACGACGAACGCCCCGCTGCGTGGCGAAAAAGGCACATTGTATGAAGGGGGCATCCGCGTGCCGCTGATCGTGCGATGGCCCGGGGTGGTCCGGCGCGGCAGCCTATGCAGTATCCCGGTGACAAGCGTGGACTTCTACCCGACCCTGCTGGAAATCGCCGGGGCAGCCCGTCCGGCCGGACAGGTGCTCGATGGACACAGCCTGATCCCTCTGCTGCGACAGAAAGCCCTGCGCGATGACCGCGCTCTCTATTGGCACTATCCTCACTACCACCACTCGACGCCTGCGGGTGCGATCCGGCAAGGCGACTGGAAGCTGATCGAATTCTTCGAAACGGGCGTCACACAATTGTACAACCTGCGAGACGATCCCGGCGAGCAGACCGATCTGTCCGCCGTCTCTCCGCGCAAAGCGTTGGAACTCCAGATCAAACTGGCCCAATGGCGACAATCCGTCGGGGCCGCGATGCCACAAGCCAATCCCGACTTCGATCCCGCCCGACGCCACGAATGGGGTACTCACCCGGATCGGCAGTAGCCTGGGCGTCGGCGGGTGCACTTGATGTTTGTAGGTACACCTTCACGGGGGTTGCAGTCGACTTTGTCATTCCGACCGGAGCGCAGCGGAGTGGAGGAATCCGGCTGCGAACGGGCTATTGCCTTATCCTCGGCCAGATTTCTCCGTGCGGGCTTCGCCCCATTCGACTTCGCTCAGGGCAAGCCCTTGGTCGAAATGACATCCGCCACGCTCTTCGAGATGACAGCCCCCTTTCCTGGCCTCCGCAGGAACCTACCTACAAACACGCAGTGCACCCGACGTCGGCGCCTCACTCAGAACACCATAGACACGGGCGAAGCGATGTGCTAATAATGGCCCCTTCGCAACGATTCTTGACTCTCGGATTCAGGGAATCAATTCAGATGGACAAGGCATTAGCAGATCTGATCAGGATATCGACGACTACAGGCCGAGACCCGGAACTGGTGCTGGGCGGCGGCGGCAATACGTCGGTCAAGACCGCCGACGGCAAGTACATGTACATCAAGGCCAGCGGCACGGCGCTGAAGGACATGAGCGCCGAGCGTGGCTGGCGGCGGCTGCGCATCGATTCGGTGCTGTCAATCCTCACCGACAAGTCGCTCGGAAAGATGGACGCGATCCGACGGGAGACCGAGGTCGTCAATCGCCTGCTGCTGAGCTGCGACGACAACGTCACGGGCGGGGCGCGTCCTTCGGTCGAGGCACACCTGCACGCCTTGCTCGATACGCACGTGATCCATCTGCATCCGCTCGTGGTGGCGGCCTACGTCAGCGCAAGAAAAGGACGGGCGGCGCTCGATAGGGTATTTGCCGCCGAACGGATCACTCCCCTGTGGGTGCCTTACACCGATCCAGGTTATATGCTGGCCAGGAAGATCGCCAGACTCGTGGCGGAATATGAACAGGAGCATGGCCGCAAGCCCCGCGTCTTGTTTTTGGAAAAGCACGGCCTGTTCGTTACCGCCGGCAGCGCCGATGCCGCGATCCGGCTCGTCCGACAGGTCATCGAACTCTGCACAAACGGGCTCAAGCCCCTCAAGAGCGGCAAGGTCGCACTCGCTTCGGCGGCCAGCATCACGGCAGCGAAGCTGGCGATCCGCAAGGCGGTCTTCGAAGCCACCGGCCAATACCTGCCGGTCAGCTACTATCCGACACTGGAGGCCGTTAGCGCATTCCTGGCCCACCGCAAAGCGGCCAGACTGCTGGCGACGCCCGCATTAAATCCGGACGAACTGGTCTACGCCAACGGTTCGGCGATGTGGGTGGAAACGGTTCGAGCCGAGGCGATTGCCCGGCGGATTCGGTCGCTGGCCGAGCGCGGACAGAAGACGCCGGCGGCGTTCGTCGTCAAGGGTCTGGGGCTGTTCGTCGCGGCGGAGAAGAACGTGGCCGGACTGATCGCCGACATTACCGACACCAGCCTGAAGGTACGCATGCACGCGGCCCAGATGGGCGGTGTCCTGGCGCTGACGAAACGCGAACAGGACTTCATCAACAACTGGGAATCGGAGGCATTCCGCAAGAAGCTCGTCAGCAGCGAGGGACCGGGCGAGCTGCTCAATCGCATCGCCATCGTGACCGGCGCCGGCAGCGGTCTGGGCCGGAGCATCGCGATCGGCCTGTCGCGAGCCGGAGCCATGGTCGCACTGGCGGACGTGGACGAGGAGGCCGCCCAGCAAACCGCCCAGAAGATCGCCGCCGAACGGCCGATGAGCCAGACGATGGTCGTACCCTGCGATGTCACCAGCGAGGCCAGCGTGCAGAAGGCGTTCGAGGCGCTGCTGGCCCACTGGGGCGGTCTGGACATCGTGGTCAACGCGGCCGGGCTGGCGCCGCCTTACGCACTCGTGGACATGCCGGTGGACAAGTGGCGGCTGGCCCTCGAAGTCAACCTGACCGGGTATTTTCTCATGGCCCGCCAGGCCTCACGCATCCTGATCCAGCAGGGGATCGGAGGCAACATCATCAATCTCAGCTCCAAGTCGGGACTCGATGCCAGCAAGAACAACTCCGCCTACAACGCCACGAAGGCCGGCGAATTGCATCTGGCCCGAGGCTGGGCCCTCGAACTCGGAGAGCACGGCATTCGCGTCAACTGCGTCGCGCCGGGGAACGTCTTCGAAGGCTCCAAAATCTGGAACCCCGAATACATCAAGGTCTGCGCCAAGAAATACGGGATCAAACCCGAAGAGGTCATCCCCTATTACATCGGCAAAACGGCGCTGAAGCGGGAGATCAAGGGCCAGGACATCGCCGATGCGATCGTGTTTCTCTGTTCGGACAGGGCACGCACGATCACGGGCCAGGTTCTGGTCGCCGACAGCGGCCAGGTCATGGTCAGGTAGGGAGCGGAACCCCACGACCCCAGACCATCGAGACGATGCGGATGGTTCCTGCCGGCGTCGAGGCGGGTCCGAAAAGAACCGCCCTTCTCGCCCATTTTGCCAAGTTTTCTCTTGACATTCTTGCCGAAAGCGTGTAAGGAATACGACGATAACTCACATGGTCCTCACGTATGGAGGAGGCCATTCCTGATTGCCTTGGTGGATTCGGCCACGGGACCGTGTGTTCAAGGAGGAGAGCCTCTGGTTGGAGGCAGAGGCATGGTCGCACACGCGAAATGCTTATGGACAGCAGCAGCACTGTCGGCGCCGGGGCCCGCACCGCTCGCAATGGGGACGGCTATCCCAGGCTTTCACAGTGCTACGGGCAGGGATGACAGGGGGTCGGAAAAGACCTCCAATGGTGGTCGTTTTCCCTCGCGTCCGGATTCCGGCAGCCTTCCGGGACGAAACAAGACGCTTGCTTCCGCGTTCAATCCTCTGTCGTCCGGACTCTGCGCTGTGGCTCCCCATGAGAACCGATCTCCCGCTGCGAAGGCAGACCGCCGAGTCCCTGAAGGTACGCGTTCGGACTCGGTCGCTCGTCACACACACAGAACTCGCGGAAGACGACTACCTTGCTCTCTCTCTTACTTATCTCTCACTCTCTGTTGCGCAGCCCTTCACTCAGGGTGGCTGGAGGGCTGCGCGACACCTTCGTCGCCGTCCCATGAAACGGAGGCTCCGGCGGCAGACAAACGGATTGATGGCGGCAGAGACAACAGGTGTCGGCCCGAAAAGGTGCAAACGCCCCACCTTTCATCACTGCCGGTGAATTGTACTGATTTCGTATTCCTATAGCCCCGCACCGTGGCAATCCAGGGGCCCACAGAGCGTGCTCCCACATGACGTGGGCGTGCCTTCTGAGGACCTCGCCTCTTGCAGACGATGGCCTTCGTGGCCTCTGGGTTGCCCTTTTCTCTTCCTTCGGACAAACCGGTTTCAGGCCCCGCAAGCCGCCACGCCAGCGGGCCGGACATCCCAGGAATGATGCTTCCGGGGCCGCTCCCGCCAGGCACCGTCATGGGCGTCCGAGTTGTTCTCGAAGCAGCAAGACAGCGTCCATCTCCTCCTGAGTCCACCTCACTTGGCGAACAGGTCCGGATCGGTCAGGACACGGAAGAATTCCCTGCGGCACTCAGTCAGGTCCGTCTGAGCCTTCGGAATCTCCAGCACGTCCCCCGGCTGCCCTTCCGATGCCTCAACGAAATCGGTGGCGGGACCGTGCCATACGGCCTCCCGCACCTTCACGCCTTTCCAGCATTTCGGATGGTACAACCAGACGAGCGGCGCCCCGTCGCCCAGCTGATTCGCCCGCCCCAAATCCGTGCGGATGAATCGCTTCATGTCCTGCGTAAACGGATTGTCCGGCAGCGCGTCGAAATGCTCGGCGGTGAATACGGAGTCTTTGTCCCAGAAAGAGCCGGTGGCCCACTCTACCAGAGGCGCTTTTCTGGCGACGATGTAGGTGCTCCAGCCATCTTTGCCGTTGTAGCCGTAATAGCTTACCGTCAATCCAAAGACAACGATGCTCGACGCGATCTGCGGGTCGGCCAGCAGCGCGTTGGCCACGGTCGTCAAGGGACCGCCGACCACAATCATCAGCGGCCTGGCGTGCGAGGCCTTGCGCGCCTCGGCCACGATCAGCCGGCTGCCCGGCGTCTCTTGAGCGACGGTGTCCTCGATCCGCCCGCTGGCGGGCCGCTCCAGCACGCGGTCCGAGCCGAGCGTCAGGTCGGGGATGTTGCACAGCCCGCTGTCTCGGGCCAGTTTCAGGGCCTTGTTCGCGTCCTCGATGCACTGCTGCATCCTGTAGTGATAGCCCTTCTGCCAATCCCACATATCGAGCGTGACGATGTTCCCCCGCAGATCGGCCTTGCCCAGGCTTGCCTGCGCCCAGAGGTAGTTCTTGTCGAATACATCGAACCACCAGTCGTTGTCATAGACGATCGGGCTGTCCGGACCGACACCTTTGAGGCGAACCCCGTGCTCGGTTACCGCATGTTCCGGCACAACGCCGAACGCCGGTGCGAACGAGGTCAGAACAACCAGCATGAGGACCGCCAACGCGAGGAATGCACACCGCCCCGGGCCACCCGATGGTAGCGTTCTATGCATCATCATCGTGCCTCAAGTCTTTCACTCGGAATCACGGGCGGTCGCCGGGGGCGGGGTAGTTCCTGGCCGCATCGTCAAGGACGAGAATCCAGTCGAGCATCTCGCCTTTGTCGGGCGGCGTGAACTGTCTCTGGCCCGTGTTGGGGAACTCACCGATGGCAGTCGCCTGACCGTTGCGAGGGTTGTACCACCAGGCCTTGACCTTGGCACCTTTGATCACGTCCATGCGGACGGTGAATGTCCGGCCGACAGGTGCATAGACCATCGCATACGATCCCTCGGCGTCTCGGGTGGCGACGAATCGGTATCGGCCGGCCCCAGGCACACTGGTCGGGACGCGGTCGACCACGATGATCGAGTCGTCGGGAACTCGCGTCAGGAACGGACGCGATTCGATGAGCCGGCGACCATACTGCATCTGGCCGGCACCAGGCTGGTCTATGGCCTCGTACCACGGCATCAGTGGGTTGTTGATCGGGCCGCGGCCCGGCTGCCACATCTGCCAGACGGAATGGTGGCCATACGTGTGGCCGAAGGCCCCGCTGAACAGGTCCCAATACAGCGGCCGACGGACGTCCGACGCAATCGAGTGGCCCAGGTCCTTCGCCCGGAAGGAAACGGGGTGATCCTCATAGATCGGCTCGCCGTCGATGACCGGCTTGGCCGGCGTGCGGTCGTAATCGGCCCGCGTATTCTGAAAACCCTCGTTGAACTTGGCGTTGTGCCCGTTCTGACGCATGTTGAAATCGAGCCAGTCTTCGGTGTGGAAGTAGTCTGCCGAACCGCCCCCGCCGCGAGGATGGAATGTGATCAGATGAGCGCCGCCGTCACCGGCCCGAAGCCCGTGCGCCATGGCCCGAATGACCTCCTTTTGTTCGTCATTCTCGACAGTTCGGTCGCCACCGAGGATCCAGATCAGGTGCCTATCCCGATATCGCTGCCCAAGCCAGCGGCCATACGTCTCGGCGTTCTGGACAGTGAACAGCGGCTTGCCGTCCTTGATGGTATCGTGCCAGTAGCGGCCCCACGTCGGCAGAAAGCCGATGTACAGGCCCAGCGAGTTGGCCTTGTCCACAATGTAGTCCACGTGGTCCCAGTAGTCGTTGTTGGGACCGTCTTCGACGGCCGGCCGGGCCGGATCGAGGTCAACCAGCGGCAGGTGGCCGTAGGGGTTGGGGTCGCGATGTCCGTCGACCTCCGCCAAGGCAACCGCCTGGATAACCGTGAAGCCCTTGGCCGCGCGATTCTCCAGGTACTTGTCAGCCTCTTCACGATTGAGCCGATGGAACAGTTCCCACGCGGTGTCGCCCAGATAGAAAAACGGCGTCCCGTCGGCATGGACCAGAAACCGCCTGTTCTCGGAGACCCTCAAAGGCCCGTGGGCAAAATCTACAGAGGCCCTGGCACCGCCCGCCGGCCATAAGGCGCACACCACGCACGCGGCAAGCCACAAACACCTGCACACACTTCGGTTCCCGCATGAATGAATGCTCGAGTGGCTCATTTCCTACTCCTTTTGGGGTATTTTAGTTTGGGCCCGGATTCTTCCGGGCCAAGGCCCCTGATTCTAACCATCTGCATGGGGCGCGCCAAACGCAGGCCCCCCAGTCCGAACGCCATCTCATGGGGCGTACAAACAGCGTCCCGGACATGGCTCTCGGCAGGTCGAAAAAGACCGCAAATCACACCTGTGGTGTTGTCGCAAGCACTGGGACGTGCTATATTATGCGTCTTTTACGCAGCCAAGAGGAGGCCTCCGCCGCCTGCGGCGGGGCTGCGGCCGCGAAACAGTCCAGTACAGGAGTCGTTGGTATGGAATACGCCGTCGAGGATACGCGCAAACAGCCCGTACCCAAAGTAAAGGACCTGATCAACAAGGACCTCATCACGCTGGAAACGGCCAAGGACTGGCTCAGGACGATGTACGAGATCCGCTTCTTCGAAGAGAAGGTCTTCGATCTGCTGGGCCAGAACATCATCAAGGGCGCATCCCACCTGTACGCGGGCGAAGAGGCGGTGGCCACGGGTGCCATCGCGGCCATCGAGCGGGGCGACGTGATCGGCTCGACCCATCGCGGCCATGGCCATTGCGGGGCGATCGGCAACAAGTACGCGGACGGGGAGACCGCCCGACAGGACCACTGGAACGCCATGATGGCCGAGTTGATGGGCAAGGAGACCGGCTACTGCAAAGGTCGCGGCGGTTCCATGCACATCGCCGAGGTCGAGCGTCAGAACAACCTCGGCTCCACCGGCATCGTCGGCGGCAACCAGCCCCCGGCCGTTGGAGCAGCCCTGGCGGAGAAATGCAAGAAGTCCGGCCGCGTCGTTCTGTCCTTTTTCGGCGACGGAGCGACCAACACCGGCACGTTCCACGAATCGATGAACATGGCCTCGACGCTCAAAGTCCCGCTGGTGGCGATCATCGAGAACAATCTCTATGGGATGAGCGTGCCGTTCTCAGGAAGCGAAGTCGAGGGGACGCTGTGCGCCAGCAACATTAAAGACATCGCCGTCCGGGCGAAGGCGTACAACGTGCCCGGCGTAATCGTGGACGGTCAGGACGCGGCCGCCGTGTTTCTGGCGGTGCGAAAGGCGGTCGAGCAAGCTCGCAAAGAGAACCTCATGACGATCATCGAGGCCAAGACCTATCGCTGGTATGGGCACAGCCGAAGCGATCCGAGGGCGTATCGAACCAAGGCCGAAGAGAAGGCCTGGCACGAGCGCGACCCCATCAGCGTCTGGCGGAACAAACTTACCTCCGAGAATCTCTGCACCGACGCGGAGCTGGACGTCATCAAAGACAAAGCCTTCCAAACCATCGAGACGGCCACGCAATTCGGGATTGACAGCCCCTGGCCGAACCCGGCCGATGTCGCCAAGGACGTCTATGTCGAGGAGACCTATCCGGCCGATCTGATCGCAAAGGAAAAGGCGACCAGCGCCAGAGTCACCGAGGCGTTGCAGGCCTTCGAAGCGGCGCAGGCATCGTCTACTGCCAAGACCAAGAAAGAGCGTACCGAAGAGGCCAGCCGCGTGGTCAAGTCGCGGTTCGGCATGGAGGTGATGACGATCGCGCAGGCCGTGGCAACCGCGCAGGCCGAGGAGATGCGGCTTGACGAGCGCGTGTTCGTCTTCGGTGAAGACGTGGGCCTCTATGGCGGCGCCTATCAGGCGACCCGAGGACTTCTGGCGGAATTCGGGACCACGCGTGTGATCGACACGGCGATTTCCGAAGCGGCCATCGCCGGTGCCGCGGTCGGAGCGGCCCTGCGCGGGATGCGCCCCATCGCCGAGATCATGTACGTCGACTTCATCACCATCGCGATGGACCAGTTGGTTCATGTCGGTGCTTACAATCGCTACATGTTCGGCGGCAAGGCGAAGGTGCCGATGGTCCTGCGGACCGAAGGGGGGGTCGGACGGTGCATCGCCGCGCACCACTCCGAGTCGCTGGAGGCCTGGCTGATGCACGCGCCGGGTCTGTATGTCGTGATGCCTTCAACACCTTACGACGCCAAGGGATTGCTCAAAGCCGCCATTCGCAGTGAGAATCCCGTGGTCTTCATCGAACACAAGGCCACGTACGGCCAGGTCGGCCCGGTGCCGACGGACGATTACATCATTCCGCTGGGCGTCGCGGACATCAAACGGCCCGGCAGCGACGCGACGATCGTCAGCTACAGCCGCATGGCGATGCGCTCGCTTGAAGCCGCCAAGGTGCTGGCCGACCAGCATGGAATCGATGTGGAGGTGATCGACGTACGCACGCTTAAGCCGCTCGACATGAAGACTATTGCCGAGTCGGTGAAGAAGACCGGGCGACTGATTACGGTCAGCGAAGGCTTCGGCTGGTGCGGCGCCGGAAGAGAGATCGTCGGGCAGTTCATGGAATACGACTTCGGCGACGGTTCCCGCGGTTTCGACTACCTCGACTGCCGGCCGATCAACATGGCCGCTCTGGACGTGCCTCCGCCGATGAGCGAGCCACTGGAGAACGCGAGCATTCCCAGCGTTGAGCGGATCGTCGAGGCCGTCAGGCAATCCGTCGGCCAGTGACGACACGGGCGCAGGGACAGGACGTTATCAAGCACAGGAACGGGGACGATTCGATGGCGAAAGAAATCAAGCTGCCGCAGCTCGGCCAGACGATGGAGGAAGGCACGGTTGTCAACTGTCTGGTCAAGGTCGGCGACGAGGTCAAGAAGGGCGACGTGATCTTCGAGATCGAGACGGACAAGGCCACGCTGGAGATGGAGTCGCCGTTCGGCGGCTTCGTCAAGCACATCCTGGCGAAGGTCGATCAGACGCTTCTGGTCGGCGCGCCGATGCTGATCCTCGGAGAGAAGGACGAGAACGTGCCGCAGAGTTATGTCGATTCGCTGCTGGGCGTCAAGTCGGCCGCCGGCAGTACGGCAGCCGCACCGGCCGCCGAGCCGGCCAAAGCCGTACCGGAACCGGCCAGGCCGGCGGGCAAGATCATGGCGTCGCCCCGCGCCAAGAAGCTCGCCGAGGAACTGGGCGTGGACCTGGCCACCCTGAAGGGAACCGGTCCGGCCGGCAAGATCACCGAGGCGGACATCCAGAAGGCTGCGGAGGCCAAAGCCGCCCAACCGGCCCCAGCCGCCAAGGCCTCCGCGGCGCCGACCGCTACGGCCGGCGAGGCCCGGCTCGGCGCCACTATCGCCCTGAACCGGCTCCAGCGGATCACCGCCGAACGCATGCTCAAATCCAAGCAGGAGATCCCCTGCTTCTATCTGACCGTCAAGGCCGATGTCACAAACCTCGTCGCCCGCCGCGCCGAGATCAACGCCGCCGGCGACGTGAAAGTCTCCTTCAACGACTTCATCATGAAAGCGGTCGCGACGGCCCTGGAGAAGTTCCCGATCATGACAGGCCAGCTTGTCGGCAACACGATCAAGCTGGCCGACGCGATCCACATCGGGCTGGCCATCTCCGTTCCCGACGGTCTGGTCGCCCCGCTGGTCAAAGACGTCAACAAGAAGGGCCTCAAGCAGATCGCCCGTGACAGCCAGGCGCTCGTCGAGCGGGCCCGCAACGATAAACTGGACCTGTCGGACCTCGAAGGCGGGTGCACCACGGTAAGCAATCTCGGCGCGTTTGGGATCGAGTCATTCATCCCCATCGTCGTGCCCGGCCAATGCACCATTCTCGGCGTCGGCAAGATCACGGACACATGTGTGCCCGACAACGGCAACATCCTCCTACGCAAGCTGATGAACCTGACGCTGTCGGTGGACCACAAGGTGGCCAACGGCGCCTACGCCGCCCAGTTCCTCGACTTCGTCCGGACGCAGCTGGAGGACCCCAAGGGATTTGCCGTCTGAGACCGACGACTTGCCATGTGGACTTTCGCCGGTCCCAAATCGTTGGTCGCAGACAGCCATCATACATTGAAAGGAGCGCCCCATGGCGAAGAAGACCGAAGCCAGTCAACTGCCCACGCTGAAAAAGGCCACGCCGAAGGCACCGGTAATCGGCGTGTTTGCCACCAGCGATCCGCGCATCGACGAAGACAGCCGGACGCGAGGCCAGAACATCGTGAAGATGGCCGCCGAAACCATCAGCGGCAACGTCCTGCTGCCGGACAAAACCCCGGTGCCCGTGGTGTACTCAACGGTCCTCGTTGACGGCGAGCCTCAAGCGGATATCGTGGCTGAGCAGTTCCGAAGGGCCGGCGTCGATATCATCGTCTGTGTTCCCGACACGTGGGCGTTCCCTCAGTTGACGACAATCTCATTGCTCCAGCAGTTCCCGGCGAACACTCCCTTCAACATCACTTGCGGCAACAGTGGTCCACGGCCGGGCGTCGTCTACGCCCACGCCGCCAACGGCGCCTTCGCCCAATACGGACGAATGGTAGCCCTGAACGTCGGCACCTGGCCCGACACCGGCCTCAATCCACAGATGACCGAGCAGACCGCGAAGAACCTCATCGACTGGTGTTACGCGGCGGTGGCGGCGGTGGCGATGCGCGGCCGTCGCGTCGTCGTCTTCGGTCACGACTCCATGGGCATGGAAACGGCGCTCGCCCACATCCTGCCAACCCGAAAGACGTTCGGCATCGAGATCACCCGGCTGGACATGAAGCTCCTGGCCGACATGCTCAACAAGAAAGCCTACAAAGAAAAGGAACTGAAGGACTTGCGGGGCTGGATCGACCGCTACGTCGGCAAGCGACTTGAGGTACCCGATGAGACGGCCAGCGAGCGCTTCAACATGTCTTTGGCGATGTACCTGATCGTCCGGGACCTGCTGAACGACCTGAACGCCGTGGGCGGCGGGTTCATGAGCCAGCTCGAATGGGGCAGTGACCGGCGCGGCCTGCCCCTGCCGGTGGCCGACGTGATGGAATCGTTCTTCAACAGCACCTTCGACCACACCGGCAGCAAGGCTCCGATACCCTATGCGACCGAAGCCGATGTCCAGGCCCTGCTGACGATGCTCGTGCTGACCTATCTGAGCGGCGGAAATCCCCCGTTGTTCATGGACTTCCGCAAGGTCTGGGAGGCGTGGGAAATTCAGGATCTGGCCGCCAAGCTCGGCGTCAAGAAACTTGACAAGAACGCCGACTGGTACACCAAGGGCCTCGTCGACGGCGACAACTCCGGCAGCGCCTCTTTCGACTGGGCCGCAGCGCCCGGAGCAACCGTCAAGCAGATCATGGACCGGGTCTCCATGCCGCTGGCCGACCCCTTCTATTTCCCCGGCGGTGGCAATTCGGTGACGTTCATGACGCCGGCCGGCATCGAAGGCATCGCCGCCCGCATGGCCTACAGCAACGTCACCGGCCTGTTCAGCATGATCTGGGACGAGGCCCACACGACCGAGGTGCCGGAAGAACTGGGCAAGGCCATGTGCGATCTGACCACGCCGACCTGGCCGCACACTTTCGTCGTGCCCAAGTACGCCAGCATGGTCGAGTACAAACAGTACCCGCCCGCCAATCACTTCCATATGACGTGGAACCTGCCCGTGGCGCGCTTGCAGCACTGGATGGACCTGACGGGCGTACTGAGCGTCACCCCATGGGCGGCCCGGCCGGCGTTCGTCGAGGGCGTCGATCGCCCCAGCCCGTTGGTCCACCTGATAAACGGAGGCGAAAACGCCTACAAGGCCCTCACCGCCAAACGCTGAACCTCCATCTTTGACAGACACGAACCAAGGGGAGCCCCTTTAGAGGCTTCCCTTTTTTGCGCGCGATGGAGACGTTCGTCGGGTTCCCGATTTCGTGTCGGTGCATCGTCGTTCAGATTCGGAGGTTTGACGTTCTCGGAACACGCGAGACCCGCTATAATGTGGACGGATTCGGCGATCTTGGCAAACCAACGGGAGTCAAGAAGCAGTGGCAAAACCCGTCCGAAACCTCTGGTTGGCAGGCGTCATCGCGGCCGGCGTTCTGGTCTGCCTGGTAGTCTTTTCGATTCGCCAGTTGAGCCCCGACCCTCAGGAACTGCTGCAAGCCCTTGCCCAAACCACGCCACCGCATCCGTTGGTCGTGGAATACCCCCTCGACGAGACCCTCTTTCCGCCCGAGATCAGCGCTCCGTTGTTTCGCTGGAAAGACGAAGCCACCCGGTCGGACACGTGGCTGGTCTCGATTGAATTTCGCGGGGGCCAGGGCCGCATCAACAGCATTGTGCGGCAGCCCGAATGGCGCCCGACAACGACGGTCTGGGAAGAAATCAAACGCCGGTCCCTGGACGCGCCGGCGGTCGTGACGGTCGCCGGAGTCCGTCGCCGGACTCCTTCGGAGATCCTGTCCGCAGGACACGTGACGATCTGCACCTCCTCGGACCCTGTCGGGGCACCGCTGTTCTACCGGGAGGTGAATCTCCCCTTTGTCGATGCCGTCAAGGACCCGTCCAACATTCGTTGGCGCTTCGGGGCGATCTCGTCGACCGAGCCTCCCCCGATCGTATTGGAGAAGCTGCCGGTGTGCGGCAACTGCCATTCGTTTTCCGCCGATGCGACTGTACTGGGAATGGACGTTGACTACGCCAACAACAAGGGCTCGTATGCCATCGCCCCGGTCCGCGAGTTCATGGTCCTGGACGCCAGTACGATCATCACATGGAGCGACTACAAACGAGACGAGGGCGATCCGACCTTCGGCCTGCTCTCCCAGGTCTCTCCGGATGGGCGATACGTGGTCAGCACGGTCAAGGACGAATCCGTCTTCGTGCCCAAGCCGGGCCTGGAGTTCTCTCAATTGTTCTTCCCGGTCAAGGGGATTTTGTGCATCTACGACCGCCAGACCGGGCAGTTCCACGCGCTGCCCGGTGCCGACGATCCCAACCTGGTGCAGAGCAACCCGACCTGGAGCCCCGATGGAAAAGAGATCATCTTTGCGGCCACCGCGGCGTTCAGGCTGCGACGGGCCGGCAACGAACGCAAGGTGCTGCTGGGTCCAGAGGATTGTCGCGAGTTCCTGGTAGAGGGCAGGCCGTTCAAGTTCGACCTCTATCGCATTCCATTCAACGAGGGTCGAGGCGGCAAGCCGGAACCCGTGATTGGCGCCTCTTTCAACGGCAGAAGCAACTTTTTTCCGCGGTTTTCTCCAGACGGCAAGTGGATCGTCTTCTGTCAGGCGGAGAACTACATGCTCCTTCAACCGGACAGCGAACTGTTTATCATCCCCGCCGAGGGCGGCCAGCCCAGGAGGTTGCGCGGCAATACCAGCCGTATGAACTCCTGGCACAGCTTCTCGCCGAACGGCAAGTGGCTCGTCTTCTCGGGCAAGCCCGATTCGGCGTACACTCGTCTTTACCTGACCCACATCGACGAGCAGGGCGAAAGCACGCCGCCGGTTGTTCTGGATCACCTGACAGCCCCGGACCGGGCCGCCAACATACCGGAGTTCGTCAATGCCAGCCCGGTCGCGATCCGGCGGATACGGGAGCAGTTCGTCGATGACCTGTCCTATGCCCGAGCCGCATGGGAGTTCCTGAAATCGAACGATTATCAAGGCGCCGAACGCCAAGCCCGCAAGGCCCTGGAATTGAATCCGAACAGCACCGACGGTCACCATTTTCTCGGATTGGCTTTGTTTGGCGCCAGACGACACGACGAGGCGATCCGCCATCTGTCGGAAGCCGCGAAGTTGCAGCCCGACGCCGCTGAAATACAGACCGAGTTGGGGGTCGTCCTAGTTGCCAGAGGGATGTTGGACGAGGGCGTTCGCCGTCTGCGCAGGGCGCTGGAACTCGACCCGAACAACGCCGAGGCGTACTTCAATCTCGGCGCTGTGTCGCTCAGCCAAGGGCAGACGCAAGAGGCCATCCGGTGCTGGCTGCGTGCGGCCGAACTCAAGCCCAAGGATCATGAGGTCCACTACAATCTGGCCACCACGCTGGAGGAACAAGGGGACGCCGACCGGGCCATCGAATACTATCGCAAGGCCGTGGAACTCAAGCCCGATCACTTCGAGACGCAGGCCCGTCTGGGCACCGCCCTTTGCGTCAAGGGGGCCGTCAGAGAGGGTCTGGCGCATCTGTCCCAAGCGGTTGCCCTCGAGCCCAACGACGTCGCCGTGCGCTACAATCTCGCCATCACGCTGGTCCGGGTCAAGCAGTACGACCAGGCCATCCCCCACCTGCGCCGCATCCTGCAATCCGATCCGCGCAACCTCGATGCACTCCTGTGCCTGGCCGACAGTTGCGTCGAAGCCGGCCGGCTCGACGAGGCCCTGCTTCGCCTGGACGATGCGCTCCAGATCGCCAGTTCCGAAGGCAATCAGACGCTGGCCGGCCGGATCGCCAGGCGGATCGAAGTCCTCAAGGAACGTCACGCCGCATCCAACAACAGCAGTCCGCAGCCGTAGAATACCATGCAGATGATCCGAACCCCGCTGGCGCCGCGAGCATCCATCACCGATCCAGCATATCCCCGAACGCAGCGAGCAGGTCGTACTTGTCCTGCCAGGTTGTGTACATGATGCCGATCGCATCGGGCGTTTGGTCCAGCGCGTCGAGCCAGCCTTGGGGATTCTCCAGCGTGTCGCCGTCGTAGTAGGCGCCCGCCAGCGTGCGAAAGCCGTGCGACGAGAAGAACGGCAGGCTCTCGTTACGCTTCTCATAGTACCAGCAGACGATGATCAGGTCCTTGGGGACATATTTCCACGAGCCGGAAAAGTCACCTTCGACGAGATAGTAGTCGCCGTGGGCGTTGTGATGCGGATCGAGCATATCCGACCAGATCAGCACCTCGGCCTTCGGATTGACGGCCTTGATGATGCCGACCTGCCTGGTGATGCAGTCGCCCAGAATCTGGGCCATGCTCAAACCGCGATCCTTGCACGCCCGGCAGCTTCCGCCGGCCCGAATCTCGTCCATGCTGAGCAGGTACCTGGAAGGGCCTAAATGCCGATGAATCAGCTCGGCCTGCTTGCCCCAGATTTCGTACGGCTTCGGCTCCGACATGCAGATCGTGACCTGGCCGTCGTTGATCGCGATCCCGTGGTAGTAGATGACGCTCAGCCGTTGTCCATCCTGGATCCGGCCGCCGGGGAGAATCTCGATGCTCGGCGACTCATGATCGAACCGGAAGTTCAGTCGGTCGTCCTTGATCGGTGCGAAGTCTTTGCCTTCTTCGTAGATCTGGCCGCTCTTCGCATCGCGGACGGCAACCGGCGTGCCGGGCCGCCTCAGAACGTTGAGAAGCCCGACCTCTTCCAGTTCCAAATCGTCGATCCAGAACCGCCCGGCCTTGCCGCCCCAGACGCCGGCATAGACCCTGACGATGTCATGGGCGAGACTGTTGAAGCCCATCACGACGTGACGCCAATCGGTCGTGGATGGAACACGCGGATCGAACGGCGCCAGGCTGCGGCCCTGCGGCGTCAACACCTGCATGCGAAACCCGCCGGCCGAATCGAGACCCTCGGTCTTGATCCAGCAACTGAGTCGGTAGCATCGGTGCGGCCGGACCGCTACCTCCTGCATCACGCGGGCATGACCGTGTTCGTATCGGCCGAAACCCTCAAAACGAAGAGACGCTTTGCCGCTCTTGAAGACCTCCCGATCGACAAATGAGACCTCTCCGGGCCGGTCGTGAAAGCCATAGCCGGTCAGCCGATGGCCTTCGTATTGCTCGAATCCGGCATTGGCGATCTGGGCTCGCGCATCCGGATCGAGTCGAGCCCGGTTGCCTTCCACCAGAAACGGCGCGTCGCAGACGGGAATCCCCGCTGCCAGGTTGCGGTCGTATGAAAGGACCGAGCCACCATAGCCAACGCTGAAGATATTGGGAACGATCTCGATACCATGCTGCCTGCAAATGTCCCTGACCTTTGCAAGCCGGTCCAGGTATTCGGCAGGCTGCCTGTCGAGCCGATCGAGACCCGCGGACAACACCATGCCGTTCAGGCCGTGCGCAGCCGCCGTCTGCACAATCTGCTCGATGTCGGTCACATCCTGGTCCGCCCGCAGCGATCGTGACACGAAGACCCAGCGATGCGGATACGTCCTCGCCAGGCAGACCGGACTCGGCAGGCAGACCAAGAGGAGGAAGAAGAACTGTCGATTCATCGCGACCATGGGCAGAGTCCTCATGACGATAGTCTTTCTATGAGCCATGATACCACGGGCAAGATGAGACGCCAGCGTTTGTCCCCAACGAATGGCCTGGGTTTTCGGCTTGACTGGGGATCGAGCATGCCGGACACTGAGGCGGTCAAAAGCGGCTCCGGCCGGCCGGATTCGCGAAGAATCCGAATTCTCAGATCGACACAGCTACGAAGATGGAGGCCTCGCCATGTCCGTGAATCGCCGTACCTTCCTGAAGAGTTCGCTGGCCACCGGGCTGGCCGTGGGTTTCCCGCACGTCGCCGCGGCCCAGCCGGGCAGAACGTATCGCACCGCCCTGATCGGCTGCGGCTGGTGGGGCACGAACATTTTGCGTGAAGCGGCCGCCTCCGGACGCTGCAGGATCGCAGCGCTGGTGGACGTAGATCGCCGCCAACTCGCCACGTGCGCCGACGAGGTCGCCAAATGGACCAGCGATACGCCGAGGCACTATGAGGACTATCGCGAGATGCTGGCAACCGAGAAGCCGGATATCGCCATCGTCGCGACGCCGGACCACTGGCACGCCCTGCCGACGATCGCCGCCGTCGCGGCCGGGGCCCACGTTTACGTCGAAAAGCCCATCGGCCACACGGTCATGGAGGGCCGCGCGATGGTCAACGCCGCCCGCGCCGCCGGACGGGTCGTGCAAGTGGGCACGCACCGAAGGATCTCGCCCCACAACGTCTCGGGGATGAAGTTCCTTCGCGAAGGCCGGGCCGGCCAGATCGGAATGGTCAAGTGCTTCGTACTCTACGGCGGGGGCGGGCCGGAGCAGCCCCGCAAGAACGTCGAGCCGCCGAAGGAATTGAACTGGGACCTGTGGTGCGGCCCCGCCCCGCTGCGGCCGTTCAACGGCGGCGCGCATCCGCGAGGATTCCGCAGCTACCTCGACTATGCCAACGGCACGCTGGGCGACTGGGGTGTCCACTGGCTCGACCAGGTTCTGTGGATCATGGAACAGAAGTGGCCGAAGACCGTGCACTCGGTCGGCGGGCGGCCGATCAAAGGCCCGCCGATCCTGACCGCCGAACACCAGACAACCGATGCGCCCGATCACCAGGTGGCAACGTATCAGTTCGAGGATTTTACGCTGACGTGGGAGCACCGCCAGTTCGCCGGCAACCCGACGGACAAAACGGAAAGTGTCGGCTGCTACTTCTACGGCACCAAAGGAACGTTCCACATGGGCTGGCAAAGGGGCTGGACGTTCTTTCCGAGCGGCCGGGGCGAACAGGAGGTCCATGAGGAGCCGCAATTGAACGAGCCGGACTCGCAGAACATCAAGGGACTGTGGACCGATTTCCTCAGCGCGATCGAGATCGGCAGCCGCCCGCTGTGCGACATCGAGGCCATTCACTATTCCACGAACCTCAGCCTGCTGGGAATGCTGTCGTACAAGCTCGGACGCAGCGTCACCTGGAACGGCGAGAAAGAGATCTGCCTCGGCGACCCCGACGCCAACCGACTGCTCCGCCGCGACTACCGAGCCCCCTGGGTGTATCCAAAGGCTTGAACCTCGCTAAATTCGTAACCGTCCGGCGAGGGACATCTTTTCGGTTCTTGCAGGAGCGGGATAATGCTGCCATACGATGGAAAGGAGTTGATCGATGGCAGCCAGCAGACAGCACAGGGTGTTGACCGAGCGGGGCCGGTTCTGGCAGAGGCATCTTCAGCGGTGGACGCAGTCGGGGTGTTCCCAGGCCGAGTACTGCCGGCGGCATCACCTGTCGGCTCCGGCCTTCGGCTGGTGGAAGCGGCGATGGTCGGCCCCGAGCAGTCCCGCCGAGCCGGCCGCAAGGAATCGCATACCCGCAACGGAGAAGGGGTCCTTCGTGG
>Ga0209407_1000165_pt1 | contig 93808 bp, 94 predicted proteins | sample AD_JPNHG3_MetaG_FD_184410 | JGI IMG/M metagenome (GOLD analysis project Ga0209407, IMG submission 184410) | Active sludge microbial communities of municipal wastewater-treating anaerobic digesters from Japan - AD_JPNHG3_MetaG (SPAdes) (version 2) | ecosystem: Engineered > Bioreactor > Anaerobic... | reverse complement strand
CCTCGCCGAAGATCGCGGCGCTCTCCGCCATCGAGCAGGTCAACCCCGCCATCCCCTCCACGATGGACGCGGCGATCCTCTCGAAGATGGCCGAGCGCAGGCAGTTCGGCGACGTCACCCTCGAGGGCCCGCTGGACATCGACTGCGCCGTGAGCCGCAGGGCCGCAACCCGCAAGGGCGTGCACAGCGCCGTGACGGGGCAGGGGGACATCTACCTCATGCCCAACGTCGAGGCGGGGTTTCTCATGGCCGAGCTGTCGGTCTTCATCGGGAAGACACCCATGGCCTGCGCCCTCATGGGGGTGAGCCGGCCCGTCGTGCTGAACCTGCCCTTCGTCCCGGCCGAAAACCGCCTGACGGAGATTGCCCTTGCCGTGCTGCTCTGCGGGAGGTTGTAGACCATGGAAAAGACGCGACACATCCTTGCCGTCAACGTGGGCTCCACGTCCACCAAGGCGGCCTTCTATCGCGACACGGAGCGTCTCGTGCAGGAATCGATCTCCTACAGCGCAGCCGACCTGGCGGGCTTCAAGGACCTCCGAGAACAGCTTCCGATGCGTGAGGCCGGCCTGCGGGCGTTCATCGAGAAGAACCGGATCGACATGGGCAAGGTCGATCTCGTCATCAGCCGCGGTGGTCTCGGCCGCCCGGGGCCTGCCGGCGCCTATGCCATCGACGAGGCCATGTGCGAGGACCTCATGGAGGGCCGCTACGGCAAGCACCCCTCGGCCCTGGGGCCGTCGATGGCGATGGGGCTTGCGCGGCAGTACGGCATGCCCGCCGTCGTGATCGACCCGCCGAGCACCGACGAGTTTGCGCCCCTGGCGCGCGTGTCGGGGCTTCCCGAGATCGAGCGCAAGAGCGCCTTCCACGCCCTCAACCAGAAGGCCGCAGCCCGCAGGGCGGCCGCCGCGCTCGAGAGGCGATACGAGGAGATCAATCTCGTCGTCGCCCACCTGGGCGGCGGCATCACCATCGGCGCCCACTGCCGGGGGCGGGTGATCGACTGCACGCACGGGCTGACCGAGGGGCCCTTCTCGCCGGAGAGGGCCGGGGCCCTGCCGACGCAGGACCTGCTCGACCTGGCCGGCCGCATGAGCCCGAAGGATCTGTCGAAGAAGCTCGTGGGACAGGGGGGGCTTGCGGCCTACCTCGGGACGAACGATGCCGTCAAGGTCGAGGAGGCCGTGAAGAAGGGAGACGCGAGGGCCGAGTTGATCTACCGGGCCATGGCCTACCAGGTCGCCAAGGACATCGGCGCCATGGCGGCCGTCCTGGCGGGCGAGGTCGACGGGATCGTCCTGACCGGGGGGATCGCCCACTCGGAGATGCTCACCGGGTGGGTCCGGCAGCAGGTGCAGTTCATCGCTCCCGTCTGCGTCTTCCCGGGGGAGGACGAGATGGAGGCCATGGCCGAGGGCGCCCTGCGCATCCTGCGTGGCGAGGAGATCCCGCGAAAATATCATCCCTGAGGCGCAGGGGCGATGCGCCCCGGCCTCAACTCTGCTTGACCAGGACGATGCCGATCACCGTCAGGACGATCCCCAGGATCCGCTGGGGCGTCGCCGCCTCGCCGAGGATGAGGACCCCGAGGGCGGCCGTCAGGATCGGGTAGGATGCCGTGATGGGGACCACCTGCGAGATCATCCCGCTGCGCAGCACGTAGAAATAGGTCCACATGGCCAGAAGCCCCGCCATGACTCCCGTGGCGGCGAATATGGCGTAGTTTTTCATCGAGACCTTCGCCAGCTCCTGGAAGCGGCCCGTCGCCAGCAGGAACAGGGCCAGGAGGATCACCACGGCGGCGCTCCGGATGAAAACGCCGATGGCCGGGTCGACCTCCCGGAGGCCGATCTTTTCCAGCAGGGGCGTCGTGCCCCAGAGAAGCATCGTGACGACGAGAAGGCCGATGTTCACCAGCTCGGCATGGGTCATGTGCTGTTCTCCTTGAAGGGAATCTGCCTGCAGACCCATCCATAGCCCGTTTCGCCGGTCCCGGCAAGAGGGAGCGTTCCGGCGTGATTCCGTCCCGCCTCGGTTTGAGGGTTTATGAAACGCGCCCGCTGTGCTACACCTTCGTCACGCAGTTCATTGCCTGACACGGATCCCGACATCATCCGGGGGAAAACAGTCCGAGATTCCCCTGTCGCCTCCGCGGGAGAGGGTCAGGGTGAGGGTGAGAAGCGGAAAACAGGACGGCGCAAACCACCATGGCAAAGAAGATCATCGCCATCACCGGCAGCTACCGCAAGGACGGCACCATCGAGCGCGCCGTGGAGGCCGTCCTGAAGGCGGCCGCCGAGAGGGGGGCAGAGACGGAGACCATCCGCCTCATGGACCATCCCATCGAGTTCTGCCTCAACTGCCGCAAGTGCACGCAGAAGGAAGGGCCGCAAAGGGGTCCCTGCGCCCACCGAGACGGGATGGCGGACATCCTCGACCGCATCGAGGCGGCCGACGGCATCGTGCTGGCCTCGCCCGTGAACTTCTTCGGTGTCACGGCGGTCACGCAGCGCTTCATCGAGCGGCTCCTGTGCTACGCCGTCTGGCCCTGGGGTAAGCCGGGGCCCGCCCTCCGGGTGAAGGACCGGGGCCTGAGGGCCGTGCTCGTGACCTCGAGCGCCATGCCCGCCGCCCTGGGGCGCGTGTTCACCCGGTCTCTCTCGAGCCTCAAGCGGGCCGCGCAGACCCTGGGCGCGAAGACGGTTGGGACGCTGTTTGTCGGCACGGCCGCCCTGCACGAGAGACAGGAGCTGCCGCAGGCGATTCTCGAAAAGGCGCGGAAGCTGGGACACGAACTGGCGCGTTGACACGCTGAAACCGGAGCCATGGCATTGATCGACCGAATCCTGCCCGACCTCTACCGCATCACCCTGCCCATGCCCTTCCGCCTCCGCCACGTGCACGCCTACGCCCTGCTGCACGACGGCAGGGTGGCCCTCTTCGACACGGGCATGAACATCCCCGAGACCTACAGGGTGCTCGACGAGGCGCTGGCGACCCTGGGGAAGACGACGAAAGACATCGACTGCGTCTTCCTGACGCACTTCCACGCCGATCACTGCGGAACCGCGGGCAGGCTCCAGGAAATCTCGGGAGCCGCCGTGTATCTCTCGCAGTCCGACGAGATGCGCCTGCAATACAACAACCGTCACGAGGAACTCGTCGAGCGGGCCCGAAACTTCTTCCTTCCCCAGGGGCTGCCGCAGAAGGCCATGGACAACCTGGTGAAGCTCATGGCCGTCTTCCGAAAGGCCACCGTTCCCTTCCGGGTGGACCGCCGCCTCGCGCCCGGCGACCGGTTCACGCTCGGCGGGCGGACCCTCGAGGTCATCGCCGCCCCGGGCCACACGGCCGGGCAGATGTGCTTCTACTTCCCCGACGAGGGCATCCTCCTGGCGGGCGATCACATCCTGCCCGACATCACCCCGAACCTGAGCCCCGACATCTTCCGGCTCGAGTACCGTCCGCTCAAGAGCTTTCTCGAATCCCTCGGCGCCCTTCGCGACCTGCCCGTCCGGATGGTCTGGCCCGCCCACGGCGACCCCTATCCCGACCTGGCCCGGCGCGTCGACGAGATCCGCCGGCACCACGCCGAGCGGACGCAGCTCATCGCTGAGGCCCTGAAGGGGAAGGAGAAGACGGCCTTCGAGGTCTCCGGTGTCATCTTCGGGGAGGACCTGCCCGAGTTCGACCAGTTCCTCGCCCTCAACGAGACCTACGTGCACATCGTGGAGCTGCTGGACCAGGGTGCCGTCCGCGCCGCCGAGCGCGGCGGGCTTGTCCGGTATCGTGCGGCATGATCGGCATCCCCGATTCCGAATTGATCGGTCCTCGCAATCATGCGAAGGTGACCCGCTTTTCTTCATAAACCCTGTCCACCGGAGGAGCGAAATGCGAACGATTCTGATCCTGTTTCTTGGCGCCCTGCTGGCCGGCTGCGGCGCCGCCACGAACGTCCAGGTCATGAAGCCCGTCAACGGGGAGATCCAGCCCTTCCTCACGCCCGAACTGCAGAAGAGCCGCTGCTACAATTTCCTGTCGGCGGGGCGGGAGGGGGAGATGATCGCCAGGAAATCGAACATCCTTCTCAACGAGTGCAACCTGACGGCGAAGGATGCGGTCGACCGCGTCACCTACCTGACCTACACGACCCGGGACGCCTACGTGGCCGAGAGCGGAGAGAACCAGGTCATCTCGAAGCGGGTCATGGGGAACAAGGACATCGAGATCGAATCGAGGCTGTTCTATGAAAAGGAAGGGGGCGTCCGGGGGATCCGGGTGCTGATCAACGACTTTGTCGACAAGAATTACGTCAAGGGCTACGAGCCCGAATGGGTCGTGCGGGCCCTCTATCGGGAAGTCAAGCTGCAGGACGGGAAAATTGTCGTCGTCAGGGAGGGCATGACCCGGGAGGACTTCACGGAGCAGGACCGGATCGAGCATTACAGGAAGCTCAACCGGATGCTGAAGTAAAGGCCGCAACCCCCCGAAGACCGATGGCCGCCAAAAAGGGCGGGGCCGCAGCGGGCCTTGCCCTTTTTCTTATTCCGACTCTTTCTTCTCGCTCTTCTTGCTGGAGCCGTCCTTCGTGACCGGGTTCTGTACCGAGTAGCCCGCTTCCTTGGCCTTGTAGCCGCCGTAGGCGCCGGCACCCGCCGCCGCGACGTACCAGCAGCCCGACAGGGCGGGGAATACGAACAGCAGAACGGCACAGGCAACGAGTTTTCTGACGTGCATGACTGCTCCCCGATGATGGAGGTCGGCGCCCGGTCTCTCGACTGCCGTGCGCCCGCATTCTCTTATCGTTCCTCCCGGGCCCGGACTTTAGCGGGAGGGCGCCGTCTCCCTGTCCGTCTTGCCGTCCTACTTCACCTCCTCGATCTTCACCACGTTCTCGTACATCGAGAAGATGGGGATCCGCCAGCCGTACTTCCAGATCTTGACCTGCTTGCCCTTCAGACGGATGGCCTCGTTCTGGATGTTCCCCGAGTCGAACTTGAAGCGATACTTGGCGTCATAATTGGCCAGGGGCTTGTATTCGGTGGCGATCATGAACTTCCCGTCGACCATGTTCATCTGGGCGTCGGTGATCCGCGTGATGACCGTGTCGGAAACGAAATAGCTGTAGAGCGGCACGAGAATGCACAGCAGGACCAACGCCGCGATGACCTTGAACTTCGTGCTCTTCAGGAACTCTATCATAGCTTTCCCCTCGTATTCTGTCTGATGCCATGAGTTCGTCTCAGACATCAAGGCCGCGAAGATCGGAAGAGCAGAAGCGAGGAAGAGCGGCCAGGAAAAGAAATGAACCGAACATCCTCTCCGCTCTTCATAACTTCCTCATTTCACAATCCTATGCGGCGGGCCATGCAACTCGGCATGATTGAACAGTCCGCAATCGGAAACGTTACACCTCCACGACGGAGAGCTTCACCATCCTGTCGCCCTGCCGGATCGCGTTGACCACGTCCATCCCCTCCACGACCTTGCCGAACACCGTGTGCTTGCCGTCCAGGTGCGGCTGGGGCGAATGGGTGATGAAAAACTGGCTGCCGTTGGTGTTGGGGCCCGCATTGGCCATGGAGATGAACCCCGTGCCGTGTTTCAAGGGGTTTCCCCTGCATTCGTCCTCGAAGGAGTAGCCGGGACCGCCGCGGCCCGTCCCCGTGGGGTCGCCCCCCTGGATGACGAAATCGTCGATCACCCGGTGGAAGACGACACCGTCGTAAAAGCCTTCCCTTGACAGGAAGACGAAGTTGTTCACCGTCTTGGGGGCATGCTGCGGGTAGAGCTCGAGGACGATGTTCCCCTTGGTCGTTTCCAGCGTCACCCGGTAATTTTTTTTCTCGTCGATCTGCATTGCCGGCGGCGTCCGCCACTGCTTTGGTGCCATGGGTGGGTCTCCTTTCCGGTTCCCGCATGGAGAAATTCGCGTCCCCCCTTGCTAACAGAGCCCGACGGACAAGTCAAGGCGGGTCCTCCGTCGAGGAGGCTTGAAAAAAACGTTGAATGTCGGGCCGAACCGGGGCATAACCTCCCGATGCCGGTTCGCGACATCGTTTTCATCCTCATCACGACCTCGACCGTCTACGCGTCGATCTACGCACCGCAGCCCATCCTGCCGCTGCTGGCCGGGGAGTTCGGGCAGACGACTGCCGGCGCCGCCCTTCTCATGACGGCCGTTCTGCTGCCCCTGAGTTTTGCGCCCCTGTTCTACGGCCTGCTGCTGGAATCGCAGCCCGCCAAACGGATGCTGCTCGTCACGATCGGGGCCCTGGCGCTGCTGCAGGCCGCCTTCGGAGCCGCCGAATCCTACGGTCAGCTCATCGCCGCCCGCCTCTTGCAGGGGGCCTGCGTGCCGGCCATCGTCGCCGCCATCACCTCCTATCTTGCCTACACGGTGGAACGGGAACACATCCAGCGGGCGATCACCTACTTCGTGGCGGCCAACATCCTGGGCGGTCTCGTGGGTCGCGTGCTTTCAGGCTGGGTGGCAACAGGCGCGGGGTGGCGCTACACGTTTTTTCTGATCGCCGCGGTATTGGCCGGCTGCTTTGCGGCCGTGACCCGGATGAGGGCCGACTCGCGCCTGTCCATGTCGCCCGTGCGCCTCACGGCCGTCATGCCGATCCTCCGAAACGGCGACATCGCGAGGCTCTACGCCGTGGGCTTCACGATCTTCTTTGCCTTCATGGCCCTGCTGACGTTCCTTCCCTTCCGGCTCAAGGAGATCGACCCCTCCACCAGCGCCTTCGCGATCTCCATGACATACTCCGGCTTTCTCATGGGAATCGTCTCGTCGGCGACGGCGACGACGATCATCCGGTTCGCGGGAGGCGAAAAGCGGGCGATGACGGTCGGACTCGGGATCTACGGGATCTCGATGCTGCTGGTCAACGCGCCCAGCGGGGCGGCGATCTTCGCGATCATGTTCGTCATGTCCGGGGGGATGCTCTTCGTCCATGCCGTCGCCATGGGAACGGTAAACAAGCTTTCCGCGGAAAACCGGGCCGTCGCCAACGGCCTCTACATCTCCATTTACTACACGGGGGCGGCCCTGGGCTCCTGGCTGCCGGGGCTGATCTACCAGGGCGCCGGCTGGGCCGCCTTCACCCTCACCCTCACGGCGGCCATCGCAGGCGCACTCGTCATCACCCGGGGCCTTCGCCTGCGGGCCGGTTGAGAGGCCGTTTCCTATTGCAAGATGTGAAAAACGTGAAGGTCTTTCCCTTCATCGCAGGTTTTCCATTTTACAGGGGCTACCCGAGATATCCAACCGGAACCCTGTAGGATAAACCCTTCGCTTTTGCCGTTTCCCGCAGGTCTGAGGCCGCCCGACATTTCAAATATTATCTTTTCATATCAATATCTTGCGAATAATCATTTGCTCCTGGTACATCCGTTGCTCAGGATACATGGCCGGGCCGCATGACGGCCTGTGTGCCCAGGAGCATCAGCGTTGAAGCGATACGTTAAAAAACAACAAAAAAACAAACACTTAAACAGAAATTCGGCCCTGCTGAACCTCTTCGTCGTTCTTGCCGTCCTGCTGGTCCCCCTCCTTGCTGAACCCTCTGGCGCTGCGACGGTGACCGTCGCCTGGGACCCGAATCCCGAGCCGACCGTGGCGGGGTATCGTCTGTATTACGGGACTTCGTCGCGCTACTACACGAACTCCGTGGACGTGGCGAGCTCGACGCGGTGCACCATCTCGGCACTCCTCGAGGGGGTGACCTATTACATGGCCGTCACGGCCTACGACACATCGGGCAATCAGAGCGGCTATTCCAACGAGATCGTCTACTCGGTGCCGGTGGGGACGTCTCCCTCGCCTTCTCCTGACGGGGGCACGGTGTCCGGCGGCGGCGGTGGCGGGGGCGGGTGCTTCATCGCGACGGCCGCCTTCGGCAGCCCCCTGGAGCCGGAGGTCGCACTGCTGAGGGAATTCCGGGATACCTGCCTCCTGACGAACGGCCCCGGCCGGGCATTCGTGGATTTCTACTACCGGGTCTCGCCCCCCGTTGCGGACTTCATCAGCGGCAGCGAGGAACTCAGGCAGATCACCCGGGGCATCCTGTGGCCCCTTGTCATGGCCGTGAAGAACCCGACGGCCGCCGTGGCCGTGATCATCACGGCCCTGTCGCTGGGGATCCTGTGCGGGGCCGGCCGCGGCAAAAGGCGCCGAACCGAGAGGCGGATGCCCCTGCCCGCCGCGCGGCGCAGCCTCCTCTTCCGCAGGGAGACCTGACAGCCGTCCCGCACCCCTGCGTGCCTCACCCGTGAAGCCTCGATCGACAGAGGACTCCTCCAATGTGGAGAGTCCTCTTTTTTTCAGGTGCCGATCTCGTGTCCCGTCCCGGAAAACCATTCAATACGTATCCGGGCGGGATCGTCCTTCATGCAAAACCGTCATCGCGAGGAGGCGCAGCCGACGTGGCGATCTGCGATTGAGAACTCTCAAAGGGAATTCTCTCAACGGAGGATTGCCACGCTTCGCTCGCAATGACGATTTTTTTAGACTCAGCAAGAAGCCGGCTGGACAATCATTGTAAATGAACTTCTGAGACAGGATACTAGTTCCCGCCGGCGCTAAAGTTTCAGGTGCAAAACCGGCGAAAGCCGGTTACAGTATGTGCCGGCAGACAAGAGAAAGGAGGGCAAGCCATGCACAAAGAGACCTGGAGAAGAATCCTGACGGCTGCGGTTGTTGCCGTCGCCCTGACATTCGTCTTTGCGGCCGCCAGCCCGGCGGCGCCCGCCGCGGACCAGAAGAAGTTCGAGGAATACCGTGCGGCGATCCAGAAGGCACACGGCATCGACATCAGGAACTTCAAGCAGAAGCTCAAGGGCGGCCGTGCCGACGCCCACAGGGTCACGGACTTCGATCTCGATCAGCTGATCATGGGGATCAAGGTCGAGCAGGAACACACGACGGACAAGTACACGGCCCTCGAGATTTCCATGGACCACCTCGAGGAGATCCCGGACTACTACACGCGGCTGCACGAGATGGAGGAGACGGCCGAACAGGAGGCAGCCGAAGAGACGAGAAAGAAAGAGGCGGAAAAGAAGAAATAGGCTTGACGCCGTTGAGATGACAAGGGCACACCCTGCGGCGTGCCCTTTTTTGTGTCCTTTCGGCAGGCCCCGGATCTCGGAGCCCCTCCGGAATGTCGAAGCGGCTCAGGCCCCCTGCCCTCCGCGCCGCCCAAAGGACGCGATCAAGCGCGCCAGCGCCCTCGGCCGGCTCGCGAGGTGGAGATGGGCGTAGCTGGCCAGGATGTTGCCCCTCTGGAACCCCTCCTCGACGGGGACCTCGACGCGCGGCTTGCGCATGCGGTAGACGGAGCGCCAGCCCTCGACGCCCACGAGGCTTGCCGTGAGCGTGGAGTGGTGGAACTCGTGGCCCCGGGCCGTCTCGCCGGCGAGGCCCCAGAGGGCGTCCTCCTTCAAGGTCACCTCCAGGTACGCCAGCGCCTGCAGCCCGCGGTGCATCTTCGTTGCCGCCGGCAGCACGCCCGCCATGGGGTGCCGTTTCCCGTCGACCGTCTCCATCTCCCGGCAGAGGTACATGAGCCCGCCGCACTCGGCGTAAACGGGCCGGCCCGAGGCCGCAAAATCCCTGATTGCGGCCAGCATGGGGGCGTTCGACGAAAGCTCCGCGGCCATCTCCTCGGGGTAGCCGCCGCCGAGGTAGAGGCCGTCGAGATCCTCCGGCAGGGCCCTGTCCGCGGCGGGCGAGAACCGGACGAGGGTGCATCCCCCGTCTTCCAGCTCGTCGAGGACATCCCGGTAGTAGAAATGAAACGCCGCGTCGTGGGCCAACCCCAGGCGGGCCCTGCCCGTCAAGCCCTTTCTCTCCGGCGCCTCCACGTAGAGGAACGGCGCGCTGCGGGCGAGGTTGACGATCTCTCCGATTTCCGAGTAGTGCTCGAAGGCATCGGCCAGGGCCTCCAGGGCCTGCGGAGGGAGATTGCGCGAATCCGCCGTCACGAGGCCCAGGTGCCTCTCGGGCAGCGCCGGCAGCGCCCCCCGGGGGATGGCCGCGACCATGGGCGGCAGGCGCGAGGCCTGAAGCGCCTCGGCCAGCATGATTCCGTGCCGCACGGAGCCGCAGTGGTTGGCCATGACGCCCGCCACCCGGACCTTGCGCTCGAAGGCGGCAAAGCCCTTCACGACGGCTGCAAGGCTCCGGGCCATTCCGTAGACGTCGGCCACCAGGATCACGGGGGCCCTGAGCCATGCGGCGATCTCGGCCGTGCTTCCCTCGAGGCTGTCGTGCCCGGCCCCGTCGAAAAGCCCCATGACCCCCTCGATGACGGCGATGTCGGCATCGGCCGTGGCGCGAGCCACGAGCCTCTCCACGTAGTCGCGTCCCATCATCCAGCCGTCGAGGTTGTAGCAGGGCCGTCCCGAGGCGACGGCAAGGTAGGACGGATCCAGGAAATCGGGCCCGACCTTGAAGGTCTGGACCCTCGTTCCCCGGCGGCGAAGCGCCGCCACGAGGGCGAGGGTGAGCGACGTTTTCCCCACGCCGCTTTCCGTCCCGCCGATGACAATCCGGGGGCAGTCGATCATGGTGTCACCTGTGTGTAAAGATGGCTAATGGCTTAAGGCTAAGGGCAAAAACCAAGTAGCAAATGGCCCCGCGCCTCGCCTTATTTCAGCAACGCGGCAAGCCCCTTGTGCGCCAGGGCGAAGACCGTCGCGGCCAGGATCGTCGTGGCGAAGAGCACCGCGTTTGCCTGCCGGATGTGATTCGGCTCCAGCCTCTGCAGCGGGTCCCCCATGAAGGGCTGGGGATCGAAGGAACCCCCGCGGAACACCGGCCCGCCCAGCTGTACCCCCAGGGCCCCCGCCATGGCCGCCTCGGGAAGCGCTGCATTGAGGTTGTCCTGGACCGCCCCGTCGCGCCGGCTCACGCGCAGGGCGGCCAGGGGCCTCATCCCGAGAAGCATCGCCGCGAGCGCTATGAACAGAACCGTCACCCGGGCCGGCAGCCAGTTTGCCAGCCGGTCGAGCCAGGCGGAGAACCGCCCGAAATCATAGTATTGCTCGTTCTTGTGTCCGAAGGCCGAGTCGAGGGCGTCGATGGCCTTGTAGAGAATGACGCCCAGGGGGCCGAAGAGGAAGGCGCAGATCAGCGGGGCCATGACCCCGTCGACGCCGTGGCGCGCGACGCTCTCGATGGCGGTCCGCGTTACCTCCTCGCGGTCCATGCGGTCCGTGTCGCGCCGCACCATCTCCGAGACGCGCTTGCGCGCCAGGGGCAGATTGCCCACCTCGAGGGCGCGGTAGACCTCCGAGGCCTGGTCCGCCAGGAATCTCGCGGAGAGGGCCGTGTAAAAGACCCAGATCGAAAGCGCCGTGTGCGCCCAGGGGTGCAGCAACGCCGCAAGCCTCAGGAGCCCCCAGGCCGCAAGGCCCGCAAGGCCGAGGACCATCACGGCTGTCAGCAGCCCCGCCTCACGGGGCGATTTGAGCATCCCTCGGATCGAGGGTTCCAGGGCGAGGGCAAATCGCCGCATCATCCTCGCCGGGTGGGGAAGCCCGCGGGGATCCCCGAACAGCAGGTCGAGGAACAGGGCGATCAGGATCTGGATCTCGAGGCTCATGTCGCGCGTAATATACAGGAATTTTGGTCATTTCGAAAGGTTCAAGCCGCATGGCGAATTGCCTCACAATAAATGTTACCGGGGACGAGTTTCCGTAAGGGTCGTTGACTCATAATTCATGTTACCGGGAGAGAGACCTTCTCCAGGAGCCATGACGATGAGTCCGCGAACCAAACGGGAGTACCTCGAAGCCGTCCACCGCCGATACAAGAACGCCACCCGGGACCAGAAGAGCCTCATCCTCGATGAGTACTGCGCCACCACGGGGTGCCATCGCAAGCATGCCATCCGGCAGCTCAACGGCTTTCAGCGATTCACCGCCCCCAAACCCAAGAAGCGGGGGCGAAAGACCCTCTACGATCCCGAGGCCGTCCTCCGACCGCTGAAGAAGATCTGGCTGGCGGCCAATCTGCCCTGCTCCAAGCGCCTCAAGCCCATCGTGGCGCTCTGGCTGCCGGGCTACGAGGCCTCCTTCGGGACCCTGGCCCCGAAGGCCAGGGCGGCCCTGCTGCGGATCTCGGCGGCCACCATCGATCGCCTCCTCCAACCCACCCGAGAGCAGATGGCGCATCGGGGACGGGCCACCACCAAGCCCGGCGCCCTGCTGCGCAACCAGATCCCCCTGGGCACCAACCAGTGGGATCAAACCCAACCGGGCTTCCTGGAGGCCGACACCGTCGCCCACTGCGGGCTCTCCATGGCCGGCCAGTTCGTCTACAGCCTCGACTGCGTCGATATCGCAACCACCTGGACCGAACAGCGGGCCCTCTGGGGCCGCGGCGAGCAGGGTGTGCTGGAGCAGCTCCAGGACATCGAGCAGCACCTGCCCTTTGAGATCCTGGGCTTCGACTGCGACAACGGCGGCGAGTTCCTCAACCGACATCTCGTGCGCCACTTCACCGAACGAGTCCGGCCCGTTCAGTTCACCCGCAGCCGCGCCTACCGAAAGGACGACAACGCCCACGTCGAACAGAAAAACTGGACCCACATCCGCCAGTGGCTCGGCTATGAACGCTTCGATGACCCGGCCCTGGTCCCCTTGCTCAACGAGCTGTACCGCACCGAGTGGCGGCTCTTTCACAACTTCTTCTGCCCCTCGGTGAAACTCCTGGAAAAGGAACGGATCGGCGCCAGGACCCGCAAACGCTACGACACCCCGAAAACCCCGTACCAGAGGGTCATGGCGTCCAACGCCATCCCTCGAAAAACCAAAATCGCCCTCGCCGCTCAGTTCCGGACTCTCAACCCCTTCGTGCTCCGGGAGGCCATGGAACGCAAGCTTAAAAAAATCTTCGATCTCTGCTATAAGCGGGCTCTCTCCCGTCAGCGACCTGGGCCCCCTCCTCGGTAACATTTATTTATGAGGCAACGGGATGGTCGTCACTTGCTTGACGGACCGGCGGAAAGGGGTTATACGTTACAAAAATGTAACGATCATGAAGGGGTCCAGAATTCGTTCTGGAGGGAACCGGGACATGGTCGGGCCGCCGTCTCAGTTTGAGGTTGCGGCCTTTACGTTTGTCCTCAAGGAGGCAGCCGTGAGCGAGAGACAGATCTGGATCACCACGTTCGACCTGGAGAGGCTTAGCAGTCTCATCGACGGGGTCCGGGCCGCGGGCCCGCAGAAGAAGTCCTACCTCGCCGAGTTGGAGAAGGAACTCGAGCGGGCCAGGGTGGTGGCCCCCCGGGAAATCCCGGGCGATGTCATCACGATGAACTCGACCGCCCGCATCCGGGACCTCGAGTCGGGCGAGGAGACAACGTACGCGCTTGTGTTTCCCGCAGACGCGCGCATCGAGGAAAACCGGATCTCCGTACTCTCGGCAATCGGCACGGCGCTTATCGGCTACCGCGTCGGGGACACCATCGAGTGGCGGGTCCCGTCCGGGCTCAAGCGGCTCCGGGTCGAGCAGATTGTCTATCAGCCGGAGGCCTCCGGTCACTATGACCGCTGACATTGCCGCGGCGATCTCTCCGCCTCCGGCGCTTCTCCGGGCCCGGCACCCGATTCGCCCGGGGCGGAAACGGCATCGACACCCGGGAAGAGGGTCAAAGGGATGATGAAGAACCCCGGCAAGAAACAGCAAGCGCAGGACATGGCGATCCTGCGTCGCGCCGTCGAGGAGCGGGATGCGATGCTTCACGATCTTCGGCAGCGGGAAGCGGCGTCGAGGAAAGCGGCGGAAAAGTACCGCATCATCGCCGACAACACCTACGACTGGGAATTCTGGCTCGGGCCGAATGCCCAGTTCATCTACTCATCACCCTCGTGCGAAAGAATCTCGGGCTATCTCGCGGACGAATTCGAGACGGATCCCACCCTGTTTTACCGGATCATCCACCCCGAGGATCTCGCCCGCGTGAACGAGCACATGAGTTGCAGGAAATACGAACCCGGCCTGGCCGAGATCGAGTTTCGGATCATCCGCCGGGACGGTGCCGAGCGGTGGGTTGCCCTGGCTTTTCAGCCGGTCTACGACGGCTCGTCGAGGTTTCTAGGCACGCGGGGAAGCAATCGGGACGTCACCGAACGGAAGCGTGCGGAGGCGGAGCGCGAAAAGCTCATCGGCGAGCTTCGCGATGCGCTGTCGCGCGTCAAGCTGCTGAGCGGGCTGCTCCCCATCTGTGCCTCCTGCAAGAAGATCCGGGACGACAAGGGCTACTGGAACCAGATCGAGTCCTATATCCGGGACCACTCGGAGGCCCATTTCAGCCACGGGATCTGTCCCGAGTGCGCACGAAAGGAATACCCGGAGCTCTTCGCGGAAACGGTGAAGAGGAAAACAGGCAAATAGCGACGAAATCCTTGAAACCGAAAGGCCGGGGATGCGGGCCGGACCGGTATTGCGTCAGGCCTCGAGACCCGCAGCCTCACGTCCGTGACCTGCCCGTGGCTTGCCTGCGGGAAGCAAAAGGCCCCCACCGATGCGCGGAAGGGGCCCTCAGCAAGGAGAACATCCTGTATATGTGAACGCGGCCCTGGCCGCCGGTTTACTTTCCGACAAAAGCGGGAAAGCACATGGGGTCCGCCCAGAACTTCTTGTCCTTCTTGATTCCCTTCGCCGTCTTTTTCATCTTGCAGCCTCCTTTACGGCTTGTGTTTGAGTCTATCGGCCGGTCCCTCGAATTCCGGAAAGCACATGGGGTCATACCAGATGCCGCCACGCCTGTAGACCTTGTCTTTCTCCGGTCTCCGCCTTTTCTTCACGTCGTTTCCGCGCATCGACGTCGCCATGATTCCTCCCTAGCGGCCTCGCTTCGGCGCGTAGACGGGGAAGCTCATCGGGTCTGTCCAGTACTTCTTGTCCAGCTTTGCGTTCTTGCCTCTTTCCTTCATGACCATACCTCCTCGAGTGTTTATGCGAGCCCCGGGGTCAGCGTGCGAGGCCATTGCGGGGAGGCAGGATGGGGTCCTCCCACACCCTGTCCACCCTCTCGCCCATCAGGTTGATCCGGGGGTCTCTGGTAACCCTGCTGTGTGCCGTCGTTTGAATCCGCGTCATCATGTCTTGTTCCCTTTCGTCACCCCCAATATACGGTTTTTTTGTTTCCGGAAAATCGGCGGCGGTCTGAATCTTGGGTAGGAAAGCCGGACTTTCGAAGGGCAGAGGGCGTCTGAGTGGACCATAGGAGGTATGCCTATGGCGCCATACTGCTCTTGATCCGGTTGCATGCGGGCGAAGGAACGCATTGATCGCTTTGTTCACCGCCGTTGAACGTTTCTTTCAAGAAAACCCCCTGTCGCTGGCCTCCCGGGCAGTGACGGGCACGCCGGGTCATGATCGATACTGTAATCGATTCAACAACTTGCAGATTATCTGCCATCCTCCTTTCACGTTGGCACGCTCCTTCCAATACGGATAGGCAAGAACACAAACACACCGAGGAGGACCTGACCATGAAAAAGACGCTTTCCACCCTGATTCTTTCCGCCGCCGTCGTTCTGATCACCGCCGGCTTCGCCTTTGCCGAGTACGCGGCAGCCGGGGCGGGCAACTTCCCCTACTTCCACCTGGGGGCCCTGATCGTGGGGGGCATGACGATCGTATCGCTCAAGCAGAAGTACGAGAAGCTCTACCTCAGCGAGGCGGTGGGCAGCTTTGCGATGTACGCGGTGCTGGTGGCGCTCTTCACGAGCCCGGTGGCCGAGGCGATCAGGAATCTCATGTAAGAGGTGTGCAGGACGCAAGACAGGAGGCAGGGGCCATGGCAGCGCAGGTGAAGGCAAGAGTTCGGCAGATTGATTTTTCGCACATCCTGGTGATCGGTTCCTGGGGGTTTGCGATCGTGATTGCCTCGATGCTGGCGCTGTACATGGGGTACCTGCTGGACGAGATGCTGCGGACGCCGCCGACGTTCATGCTGGGGCTGTTCTTCCTGGCGCTGCTGCTGTGCATCGGGCGGCTCTACAAGGATGCCTGGGACCGTGTGGGCACGAAGGAGAAGGCCCGGGGCTAGAGGCCCGGGGAGCGAGGGAAACGAAACCCCCGACGAACGCAACAGACAAGACAGACCGTAGAAGGTCCTCCAATAGAAACCCCCTCTCCGCAAGGCGGCGGAGCGGGGGTTTTTTTATAACCGACGTGCCCTGCCCTGGGCGTGCGTCCGGTTCCCCAAGCAAGGGTTCTGCCCTCTCGTCCTCTCCTGCCCCGCGGCGCCCGCCTTCGGGGCGGGCCCCTGCGGGCACGGCATTTCCGGGGGCCGCGTCCGAAGCGTCAAGGCCCTCGCGCGACGTGAAATCCCCATTTGACATGCAGAATGGCCATGCCTTAGACTTCGGCCATCGAGATCGAATTCCCCTCGGGCCGGGGATGAGGGCCCCGCTGTGCACACACGCACCGGCGGGATGTCCGCGGCGGGCGGCAAAGAGAATTCCGCCGGGCGAGGAGAGCGATCCGGATTGCCGCTTGCACTGTCCCCGAGTCGCGTCCGCAGGGAAGGGGAGTCTGGAGGTGGTTGTGGAGCCGTTCCTGACCGAGGATTTCCTGCTGCACAGCCCGACGGCGAAAACCCTGTACCATGAATTCGCCGAGGGGATGCCGATCTTCGATTACCACTGTCACCTCCCGGCGGCCGAGATTGCCGCGGACAGGAGATTCGAGAACCTCACCGACATCTGGCTGCGCGGCGATCACTACAAGTGGCGCGCCATGAGGGCCAACGGCATCGCCGAGCGCCTGATCACCGGGGACGCGAGCGATCCGGACAAGTTCAAGGCCTGGGCCGCCACCGTGCCCCGGACGCTTCGCAACCCGCTCTACCACTGGTCCCACCTGGAACTCAAACGCTACTTCGGGATTTCCGGAAAACTGCTGGGCCCCGAAACCGCCGAGGAGATTTACGACACCTGCTCGGATATGCTCCGGACGGACGATTTCAGCGCGCGCCGCATCCTGCAGCGCATGAACGTGCGCGTGGTGTGCACCACCGATGACCCGGTCGACACGCTGGAACATCACCGGGCCCTCAGGGAGGAAACATCCTTTCCGGTGAGCATTCTGCCGGCCTTTCGCCCGGACAAGGCCCTGGCCGTAGACTCGCCCGCGTTGTTCAACCGCTGGGTGGCGCGGCTCGAGGAGGCAGCCGACAGGGACATCCCCGATTACGCGTCTTTCCTGGAGGCCATACGGAAGCGCCACGATTTCTTCCACGAGGCGGGCTGCCGCCTGTCGGACCACGGCATCGAGCATCCCTACGCCGCGGCCTTCACGGCGAAGGATGCCGCACGGGCGTTCGACAAGGCGAGGCGGGGGAAAAAGCCGACGGCCGGCGAGACCCTGAAATTCAGGTCGGCGCTGCTGTTCGAACTCGCCTCGATGAACGCGGAAAAGGGCTGGGTCCAGCAGCTGCACATGGGCGCCCTGCGAAACGTCAACAGCCGGGCCCTGAAGGCCCTCGGTCCCGACACGGGGTACGACACCATCGGCGACTTCGACATGGCCGCCGCCCTCGCCCGGTTCCTGGACCGCCTCGAGAGCGGCGGCAGGCTGGCCAAGACCGTGCTGTACGCGATGAATCCCCGCGACAACGAGGTGTTTGCGACGGCCATCGGCTGTTTCCAGGACGGGGTCATTCCCGGGAAGATGCAGTTCGGGTCGGCCTGGTGGTTCAACGACCAGAAGGACGGCATCGAGCGGCAGATCAACGCGCTTTCCAACATGGGGCTGCTGAGCAGGTTCGTGGGCATGCTCACCGATTCGCGAAGCTTCATGTCCTTTCCGCGGCACGAGTACTTCCGGCGGGTGCTGTGCAACCTGATCGGAAGCGATGTGGAAAACGGGGAGCTGCCCGGCGACATGGAGCTGCTGGGCGGCATGGTCCAGGACATCTGCTTCCGAAACGCCGCTGCGTACTTCGGCATGGGACTCGAGAGCCGCCGGGGGACATGAGCGGCCGTTTCGGAGAAACGCTACGGCTGCGGCAACGGCGGGACGACATGCCGCACGAGGGGGCCGGACGGTGGATCTCGAAAAGCTGATCCAGTCATACGATTTCTCCGGGTGCACCGTGGTCTTGACCGGCGGAACCGGGGTGCTGGGCTCCGAGATGGCCTGCGCGCTCGTGCGAACGGGCGCAAACGTGGCCATCCTGGCGCGCAATCCGGCCGGGGCCGGGCCGCTGAAAGAAAAACTGGACAAGGGTCCGGGAAGCGCCATCCTGGTGAAGACGGACATTTTCTCGAGGGACTCCCTCCATGGGGCCGCAAAGGAGATCCACGGCCGGTTCGGCCGCGTCGATGGCCTGATCAATGCGGCCGGCGGAAACGATCCCGGGGCGACCACGGGCCCTGACAAGCCCTTCTTCGATCTGCCCGAGGAGGCGCTCAGGCAGGTGGTGGACCTGAACCTGCTGGGGACCGTCCTGCCCTGCCAGGTGTTCGGCCGCCTGATGGCGGATCAGGGAGAAGGGGTCATCATCAACATCGCGTCCATGGCCGGACTCCGGCCGCTGACCCGCACGGTCGCCTACAGCGCCGCCAAGGCGGCCGTCGGCAATTTCACGCAGTGGCTGGCCGTTCACATGGCGCAGGAGTACTCCCCCCGGATCCGGGTCAACGCGATTGCGCCCGGCTTCTTCCACACGCGGCAAAACCACTTCCTGCTGTACGACGAGAAAACGGGGGGGCTGACCCCCCGCGGCCGGACCATCCTCGACCACACCCCGATGCGCCGGTTCGGCAACCCCGTCGATCTTCTGGGCACTCTATTCTGGCTGCTTTCCCCGGGGGCGGAATTCGTCACCGGCGCCGTGATCCCCGTCGATGGAGGGTTCTCGGCCTACGGCGGCGTCTGAAAGCGTCCCCCTGCCCTTTGCGGCCCGTTTGCCGGGTTCGGAGCACCTGTCGAAAACCGCGGCGGATCCCCGATTCGGCCAGGTCTGGCGCGCAGAATTGACAAGCTCATCGATTCATGATATGCGAAACTACGTTCCGTAATGCGAAACGATGGACCCATCGCCATGGCCCAGCCCAGGAAACCGAGCAATCATGTTCAGACGATTGAACGGGTGTCCCTGATCCTCGACATGGTGGGGCAGAATCCCCAGGGGATCAGCTTGGGCGACATTGCGGCCGGCCTGAACCTGCCCAAGGGAACGGTGCACCGCATCCTCTCTTCCCTCTCGCATTACGGCTTCGTCCGCCAGAACGGCAAGGCCCGGAATTACTTTCTCGGGCTGAAGCTCATGGACCTGGGGACACGGCTGGCCGGCCAGCTCGATCTCCGCCGAACGGCCGAGCCGGCACTGCGGGCCCTGGCGGAGAAGACCCGGGAGACCGTTCACCTGGTGCTCCTGGATAACGGCGAGATCGTCTACATCGACAAGATCGAAAACCAGCAGGACACGAGCGGCCTGAAAATGGCGTCCAGGCTCGGGGCAAGAAATCCCGCCCACTGCTGCGCCGTCGGCAAGGCCCTGCTGTCCCATCTGTCGGAAGAGCTTCTCGAGGAATACATCCGCGAGAGGGGACTTCCCCCGCGGACGGCCAACACCATCACCGACCCCGATCGCTTCAGGGACCATCTCCGGGCGGTGAGAAGCCAGGGCTACGCCGTCGACGACGAGGAGAACGAAAGGGGGATCCGCTGCGTGGCGGCCGCCGTTCTCAACGAAAAGGGCATGCCGGCGGCGGCCATCAGCGTGTCGGGGCCGGCCTTCCGCATCACGAAAAAACTCATCCAGGAATCTCTCCGGCACGACGTCGTCCGGACGGCGATGGACATATCCCGCCAACTCGGTTATCGGGAGGGCAGATGAACCCGCAGGGCCGCGAGGCGATCGGCGGCATCATTCTTTTCCTCTTCGGGGGGGCGACCCTCGCCCTGTCCCTGGGGATGCCCATCGGGAACTTCCGCGCCGCCGGAACGGGGCTGTTTCCCATGATCCTGGGGATCCTCCTCATGACCCTGTCCGGCCTTTTCCTTGCCGGGCTCGTCGCCGCAAAACGAAAATCCCCGTCGGCTCCGCCCGCAGTGCCGGCGGAGCCCCCCTTCGGGCGGCAGTGGGCGATGTTTATGGGCGCGACCGTGCTGGCCGTCGCCCTCTTCGGCACGCTGGGCTTTCCCCTGACGGTGTTCCTCCTCATGGCGCTCCTGCTGAGAAGCCTCGGGATGCGGAAGTGGGGAGGGGTTGCCCTGCTGTCCCTCGCGACGGCCCTCTCGGCCTATGTCCTTTTCGTCAAGATCCTGAAAATCCCTCTGCCCGCAGGCCTTCCCGGCCTTTGAGGTGCACCCGATGCTCGAGTCCCTCCAGCATCTCTTTGCAGGGTTCGGCGTCGCGACGACGACGGTCAACCTGACCTATTGCCTGATCGGGGCCATTGTGGGCACGCTCGTGGGCGTCCTTCCCGGTCTGGGCCCCATCGCCGGGATCGCCCTCCTGATCCCCGCCACCTTCGGCCTCAGTCCCACAACGGCCCTGATCATGCTTGCCGGCATCTACTACGGGGCCATGTACGGGGGCTCCACGACCTCCATTCTCCTCAACGTCCCCGGGGAAACGGCCTCCGTCATCACCTGCATCGACGGCTACCGGATGGCCCAGAAAGGCAGAGCGGGTGCGGCTCTGGCCATATGTGCCATCGGCTCCTTCATCGCCGGCACCCTCGCGATCTTCGGGATGGTCTTTCTCGCCCCTCCCCTGGCGGAGGCGGCCCTGGCGTTCGGCCCCGCGGAGTACTTCTCCCTGATGGTCTGCGGGTTCGTCGTCCTGAGCAACGTGACGGGCGGCTCGATCGTCAAGTCCCTGATGATGGCCGTCGTCGGGCTGATCATCGGCACCGTCGGGCTCGACCCCGTCACGGGGGATGCCCGCTTCACCTTCGGCACGACGTACCTGCTGGGCGGGATCGAGTTCGTCGCCGTCGCCATCGGGCTCTTCGGCATCGGCGAGATCCTGTCGAACGTCGGCAAGCCACAGGCTGCGCTGGACCAGTCGGTGACCGTGCCGCGCCTCAAGGAACTGTACCCTTCCCTCCAGGACCTGAAGCAGTCGATCGGCGCCATTCTCCGGGGGGCCGGCATCGGGTTCGGCGTCGGCCTGGTGCCCGGGCCGGCGCCGGTGATCGCCACCTACGCGTCCTACATGGTGGAGAAGAAGACGTCCCGCCATCCCGAGACATTCGGACACGGGGCCGTCGAGGGGGTGGCCGGCCCTGAGGCCGCGAACAACGCCGCGTGCCAGTCGGCCTTCATCCCGCTGTTCGTGCTGGGCATCCCCTTCGCCCCGCCCACGGCCATCCTCCTGGGGGCCCTCCTGATCCACGGCGTCGTGCCCGGACCGATGATGATCTCGGAGCACCCGGAAGTCTTCTGGGGCGTCATCGCCAGCATGTACATCGGCAATTTCATCCTCCTGCTGCTGAACCTCCCCTTCGTCCCCCTCTTCGCCAACATCCTCCGCATCCCCAAGAGGGTTCTGCTGCCCCTCGTCATGGTCTTCTGCATCACGGGGATGTACACCGTGAACAACTCCATCCCCGACATCTGGGTGATGCTGCTCTTCGGCGTCATCGGGTACACGATGCGCATCGGGGGGTTCGAGGGGGCTCCGCTTCTGCTGGCGCTGGTCCTCGGCCCGAAGCTGGAGGTCGCCTTTCGCCAGGCGCTTATGATTTCCCACGGGGATTTCGGCGTGTTCCTCAGCCGTCCCATCTCAGCCTTTTTCCTGGCGGCGACCTTCCTCTTCTTGTGCGTCCCCCTCGTGCGGGCCGCCGCCCGCCGATGGCAGGCACGGGCGAATCCCGCGTGATCGCCCGCGAGTCTTTGCGATCCGGCCGTTTCGACGAGACAAACCATTCGATCCGCAACCGACAGAAAGGAGGGCCAGGTGATGTCAAAGAAAATCGTCCTGTCGTTGGTCATTCTCACCCTGCTTGTGATACCCGCTGCGGCCCCGGCCGCATTCCCGGAAAAGGAGGTGCAGATCATCGTGCCCTACGCGGCGGGCGGGGCGACGGATCTCATTTTCCGCGCCCTGGCCGAGTCGACGTCGAGGTACCTGGGCAAGGCGGTGGTCATCGTGAACCGTCCCGGAGGGGGCGGCACGGTGGGGTTCACGGAAGGCGCGCAGGCCAAGCCGGACGGCTACACGCTCACGGCCGTGATCACGCCGGTCACCATCCTGCCCCACCAGGTGAAGACGGCCTTCACGTACAAGAGCTTCGCGCCGATCATCAACGTCGTCGACGATCCCTCCATGTTCCTCGTCAAGGCGGACTCCCCCTGGAAGACGACGAAGGAGTTCGTCGACTACGCAAGGAAAAACCCCGGCATGATCACCGTCGGTAACTCCGGCGCGGGCGGCGGCGTCCACCTCGTGGCCCTGGCGTTCGAAAAGGCGGTCGGGGCCCGGTTCAATCACATCCCCTTCGCCGGCGGGGGGCCGTCCGTCACGGCTCTCATGGGGGGTCACATCAACGCCGTCTCCGTCTCGCCCCCCGAAGGGATAGCCCAGGTCAAGGCGGGCAAGCTGAGGATCATCGCGCTCTTCGCCGACGAGCGCTTCGAGCTGTTCCCCAATGTGCCGACGGTCAAGGAGCAGGGCATCCCCTTCTCCATGGGCATGTGGCGCGGCCTGGCGGCGCCGAAGGGAACCCCGGCGGACGTCGTCAAGACGCTGCACGACGCCTTCAGGAAAGGCATGGAGGACCCCGCGTTCAAGAAGAACGCCCATGACATGTCCGTGAAACTCTTCTACCTGGGGCCGCAGGCGTTCGAGAAGCGGATGGCCGAAGACGATCAGTATTTCGCAAAACTGGTGGCCGAAATGAGGAAATGAGATTGACCGAAAGGAGGGTGTCCATGAAGAGCGCAAGAGTCGTCGCGTCCAGTTTCACCCTGGTGTTCCTTCTGGTCGTCCTGGCGGGGGCCGGAGCGGCCGATGCGGCGCAGAAAACCGTGATCCGCTTCGCCAGCCCGTTCAAGACGGGCCACATCCTCTGCGACGCCGGGGAGAAGTTCAAGCAGATCGTCGAGAAGGAAAGCGCGGGCCGGATCGAGGTCCAGGTCCAGCCCGGCGCGGGAAGCGAAGAGGAGATCAACGACTGGTGCAGCCAGGGCAAGGTGGAAATGCAGGCCACGGGGGGCCGCCCCCTGGAGGTCTCTGCGCCCCAGTACTTCTTCTTCAACGCCCCGTACGTCATGAAGGACTTCGATCACTTCATGCGGGTCTGGAACGGACCGTTGGGCAAGAAAGCCAGGGACCAGGTGGAGAAGAACGGCAAGCAAATCTACGTCGGGATCGTCTACCGGGGCCTGAGGCAGATGACCTCGAAGGTGCCCATCTACACCCCCGCGGACGTCTACAGGATGAAGCTCAGGCTGCCGACGGTGAAGACCTGGATCGCCGTCTGGAAGGGCCTGGGGGCCGAGCCCGTCCCCATCCCCCTGCCGGATCTGTACCGGTCGCTCAAGGAGGGCAAGGCGGACGCCTCCGAGGGCGATCTCACCCAGATCTCCTCCTTCAAGCTCAACGAGGTGCAGACCCACCTCACCCTGACGAATCACCTTGTTCAGACAGGCGGGATCCTGATCAACAGCGGCTTCTTCAAGAAGCTCCCCAAGAAGGACCAGATGCTGGTCCTCAAGGCGGCAAAGGAGGCCTCCGACTGGGGCAGCATGAGGATCAAGACGGGTGAGAATGCCACGCTGGTCGAACTCCAGCGAAAGGGCATGCAGGTGGTCATCCCCGATGCCGAGTCGTTCCGGCAGGCGGCCAAACCCTCCGTCGAGGAGCTGTTCAAGACGGAATGGCCGGTCACGACCTGGGCGGCGGTCCTGGCGCAATAAACGGGGGCTTGCCGATGGCAAAAACCGACGAAATCAGGGAAAAGGAAAAACGAGTGCGTGCGTTCCTTCAGGAGAGGGGCCTCGGGGCCCTCCTCCTGAAGCGCCAGGCCAATTTTTCGTGGCTGACCGCGGGCGGCCTCAACCTCGTGGGGATAGCCACCGAGGTGGGGGCCGTCTCCCTCCTCGTGACCGGGGATGCGAAATACGCCATCTCGAACGTCATCGAATCCCCGCGGATGATCGACGAGGAGAAGCTGGAGTCGCAGGGCTTCACCGTCCTGTCGTTCCCGTGGCACGAGGAGAGGGAGGCATCGATCGTGAGGGAAAAGGCGGGCGCGGGCGGCCTGGCTTCCGACGTCCCCTTCCCGGGCGCAGCGGTGCTCACCGAGGACATCGCCCGCCTCCGGTATTCCCTCACGCCCGAGGAGCAGGAGCGATACCGGTGGCTCGGGGAGAAGGTTTCGCTGGCTCTCGAGAAGACGATGATCGAAACGAGGCCGGGGGAGAAGGAGTCGGAGGTCGTCGGGAGGCTCTGCCATGCGCTGTGGGCGGACCGGATCGACCCGATCACGCTCATGTCCGCGGCCGACGAGCGCGTCTTCCGGTTCCGCCACCCCATCCCCACGGAAAAGAAAATCGATCGGTACCTGATGGTATCCGTCAACGCGAGGAAGTGGGGCCTCGTCGTCTCGCTCACCCGCTTCGTCCATTTCGGGGAATTGCCCCCGGAGCTCCGGCAGAAGTACAGGGACAACGTCTTCATCGACTGCACCTTCATGGCGGCCACCCGCCCGGGGGTCAGAGCCAGCGAGGTGCTGCAGAAAGGGATCGAGGCCTACCGGGAACGGGGCTACCCCGACGAGTGGAAATTCCACCACCAGGGAGGTTCCATCGGCTACACCGGCAGGGACTACCGGGCGAATTTCCAGACGGCGGACACGGTCCGGGAGAACCAGGCCTTCACGTGGAACCCCTCCCTGACGGGGACGAAATCGGAGGACACGATCCTGGCCACCGCCAGGGGGCCCGAGCCCGTCACGAAACCGGTCCTCTACCCCACGATCAAGGTGGAGGCCGGCGGAATCGCCTTCGTCCGGCCCGACATCCTCGTCAAGCCGTGACACGGGAGCGAAGGATGAACGAAAGGAGTGACGCATGGACCGAGTGAGAATCGGGATCATCGGCGCGCAGTTCGCGGCCCGCTTCCACATGACCAGCCTCTCGAAGCTGCGGGGCCTCAAGGCCGACGTCGTCGCCGTCGCCTCGAAAACGGGGCAGAGCGCCGCCGCCCTGGCGAAAGCCTGGGACATCCCCGAGCACACCGGCGATTACCGGCGCCTCCTGGAGAGGCGCGACATCGACGTCATCGACCTGTGCGTCCCCACCGACCTGCACGAGCAGTTCTGCATCGAGGCGGCCCGGGCCGGCAAGCACATCATCTGCGAGAAGCCGCTGACCGGGTATTTCGGGAAGGACAGGCCGGAGGCGCTCGTGGGCGACTGCGTCGACAGGGGCACCATGCTCCGGGAGACGCTGGCAGGCTGCGACCGCGTCCGGCAGGCGGTCGAGGAAAACAGGGTGAAGTTCATGTACGCGGAGAACTGGATCTACGCCCCCCCGCTGGCCAAGCTCAAGAGCCTGATCCGGGTCAGCGGGGGGACCATCCTGGATATCCGGGCCGAGTCGAGCCATTCCGGCTCCCACGCGGTCTATGCCAGGACGTGGAAGACCTCCGGCGGCGGGGCCGTGATGCGGCTGGGGGCCCACCCCGTCGGGGGCGTTCTCCATCTGAAGCACTACGAGGGGCAGCTCAGGCAGGGCAGGCCGATCCGCGTTCGGTCGGTGACGGCCGAGACGGCGAGGCACACCCGGATCGAATCGTTTCTCCGGGAGCCGAGGAAATACCTCGTTTCGGCCTGGGAGGACGTGGAGGACTGGGGCGTGATGGTCATCACCTTCGAGGACGGATCCTCGGCGACGGTCTTCTCGTCGGACGGCGTCCTCGGGGGCGTGCGCAACACCCTCAACGTCTACCTGTCAAACGCGGTGGTCAACGTGAACATGAACCCCCACGACGTGCTGGAGGTGTACGCGCCCGCCCCCGACGTCTTCGCCGACGAGTACATCGCCGAGAAGCTGGAGACCAAGGCGGGCTGGAACTACCCCAGCCCCGACGAGGACTGGGTCCGGGGGTATCCCCAGGAGATGGAGGATTTCGTCGACTGCGTCCTTCACGACCGGGAACCGGCCTCGGGGTTCGACCTGGCCCGCGACGTCGTGGAGGTGATCTACGCGGCCTATCTCTCGGCCCAGGAGGGACGAAGGGTCGATCTGGGCGCGATACGCTGACCGGGAGGCATCAACCCGCGGAAGCGCCGCGGAACGGGATCCGGGGCGGATCGTGCGAAGCGGGGGCAGGGAGATCCAGGTATCGTGCCCCTGCGGGAGGCGGCAGTGATGAAAAAAGTTGTGACCTTCGGCGAGATCATGCTCCGGCTCAATCCGCCGGGCTTCCTTCGGTTCGATCAGGCGACGTCCTTCGACGCCTCCTTCGGGGGCGGCGAGGCGAACGTCGCCGTTTCCCTCGCCCGGTTCGGCGTGGCGGTCGACTACGTGACGCGCCTGCCCGACAACGAGCTGGGCGATGCCTGCATCGCCGTCCTGCGGGGCCACGGCGTGGGGACGTCCAAGATCCTGCGGGGGGGGAGCCGGATCGGCATCTACTTCCTCGAAAACGGCGCGGCCCAGCGGGCGGGAAAGGTCATCTACGACCGCGAGGGCTCCTCCATCGCCGCGGTCGAGAAGGGGATGATCGACTGGGAACGGGTCTTCGAGGATGCCGACTGGTTCCACTGGACGGGGATCACGCCCGCCGTGAGCCGCGGACTGTGCGAGGCCTGCCTCGAGGGGATCGTGAAGGCGAAGGCAATGGGCCTCACGGTGTCCTGTGACCTGAATTACCGCTCCAAGCTCTGGAAATGGGGCAGGAAGGCGGGCGATGTGATGCCGGACATGGTGAGATACTGCGATGTCGCGGTCGGGAACGAGGAAGACGCCGAGAAGGTGTTCGGCATCCGGGCGCCCGGCGCGGACGTCGCCGGGGGAAAGGTCGATCCGGAAGCGTACCGGCCCGTGGCCGAGGCGCTGAAAAGCCGCTTCCCCGGCCTGAAGCAAATCGCCATCACGCTCAGGGGCAGCATCAGCGCGAGCCGGAACACCTGGTCGGGGCTTCTCTATGACGGAAGGACGCTGTACCGGGGGCCCCTGTTCGACATCGACCACATCGTGGACCGCATCGGCAGCGGGGACGCCTTTGCGGCCGGTCTGATCTACGGGCTGCGCACCTACGGCGAGGCCCACCAGCGCACCCTCGATTTCGCCGTGGCGGCGTCGTGCCTGAAACATTCCGTTTTCGGGGATTTCAACCGTGTCGGTGTCGAGGAAGTGGCGGCCGTCGCATCCGGCGCGGCCTCGGGCAGGGTATCCCGTTAGATCGGCACGGCGGATGCTCGCCGGACGAGCACGAGGAGGCAAGGGGCATGGCACGATTCAAACGGCTGGACGTTCTCAACGCCATGATGGCAAGCGGGCTGGTCCCCGTCTTTTACCATGGCGAGGCTGAAACGGCAAAAAAAGTCGCAAAGGCGGTCGCGGAAGGCGGGGCGAGGCTCCTGGAATTCACCAATCGCGGGGATTTCGCGCACGAGGTCTTTTCCGAGCTCAGCCGGTGGTGCGGGCGGGAGCTCCCGGATCTGATCCTCGGTGCCGGGTCCGTCGTCGATCCGGGCACGGCGTCCCTGTACATCGCCAGCGGGGCGAACTTCATCGTCGGCCCGGTCCTCAACGCGGAGGTCGCGAAGCTGTGCAACCGCAGGAAGATCGCCTACCTGCCCGGGTGCGGCAGCGCAAGCGAGGTGTCGCAGGCCGAGGAGCTGGGCGTCGAGATCTGCAAGATCTTCCCCGGCGGCGAGGTCGGCGGTCCGGCGTTCGTAAAGGCCCTCCTCGCGCCGATGCCCTGGACGAACATCATGCCGACGGGGGGAGTCGAGGCAACGAGGGAATCCATCCGGGAGTGGTTTGCCGCGGGCACGGCCTGCGTCGGCATCGGTTCCAATCTCATCACGAAGGCGTGCGTCGATGCGGGCGACTTCGGCGCCATTGCCCGGAAAACGGCCGAGGTGCTCGGCTGGATCCGCGAGGCGAGGAGCAGATAAATGACCGGACAGACCGTGATCGTCGAGAGCGCCGCGCTGCGCCGTGTCCTTGCGAATCTGCTGTCGGCGGCAGGGGTCCGTGACGAAGACTCGCAGATCGTCGCCGATTCCGTCACCACGGCGGAGCTCTTCGGTTTCCAGTCCCACGGCGTGATCCGGGTTCCCCACTACCTCAAGCGCCTCCGGATCGGCTCGATCAACAAGCGCCCGGAGATCCGGGTCGTGCAACGCTCGGGCAACACGGCGGTCGTCGACGGGGACCACGGGCTGGGGCACGCCGTCGCCCATTTCGCGATGCGCGAGGCCATCGGGCTGGCGGAAAGCGGGGTGGGGGTTGTCGGCGTGCGAAACAGCAGCCATTTCGGGATTGCGGGGTACTTCGCCCTGCAGGCGGTCCGGAGGGACATGATCGGGGTCGTCGTCAGCCACACCGACGCCAGCGTCGTGCCCTACGGGGGACGGAAGCCTGCGGTCGGGACCAACCCGCTTGCCGTTGCCGTCCCGACGGACAGGGAATACCCCGTTCTGCTCGACATGGCGACGAGCACCGCGTCCCTCGGAAAGGTCCTCGTGGCCAGGGACAAGGGGGAGAGCATCCCGCCCGACTGGGCCGTCGACGAGGAGGGGAACCCGACGACGGACCCGCACAGGGCGAAATACCTCCTGCCGATGGCCGGGCCGAAGGGCTACGGGCTGGCGCTGATCTTCGACATCCTGTCGGGGCCGCTCACGGGCGCTGCCTTCGGGAAGCACATCCCGCTGATGTACGGCGATTACGAGAAACACCGCGAGCTGGGTCATTTCATGGGGGCCATCAACGTGGAGCGATTCGTGCCGGTCGGGCAATTCAAGAGAAACGTGGGCCTCATGATGGACGACATCCACGCGACCCCCCCGGCCAGGGGGTTCGACCGCGTCCTTGTCCCCGGGGAACGGGAATACCTGATCATGCGCGCCTACGAGAGGGACGGCATCCCGATACCCCTTGGAACCATGAACGACCTGAGAGCCGCGGCGAAAGAGCTCGAGGTCCGGTTGGATCTTTAGAGAAAGGAAACCGCGGGCGTCCGGTCGATGGGATTGACGGCAGGGCCGTCCTGGCATAGGATGACCTGCCATGAAGAGAATCCTCTCAACTGCCGTCATCCTCTTCTGCCTCGCTGCGCCCGCCTTCGGGGCTCCGCCCGCCCGGATCGTCTCGCTTGCGCCCAACATCACCGAGATCCTCTTCGACCTGGGCCTCGGGGACCGCGTCGCGGCGGTGACCGACTTCTGCGACTACCCGCCGGCCGTGAAGGGAAAGCCCCGCGTGGGCGGCTTCACGAACCCCTCGCTCGAGGCCGTCGTCGGCGCGAAGCCCGATCTCGTGATCCTGACCGACGACGGCAACCCCAAGGCGATCTACAACCGTCTCCGGGATTTGGGCATCCCCTGCTACGTCTTCAGGCCGCGGCGCCTCGAGGAACTGCCCGGGGGCATCCGGGATCTGGGCGCGGTCCTGGGTGTCGGGAAGGACGCCGCGGCGCTTGCCGGCAAAATAGAAAGAGAGATGGCGGCCCTGGAGAAAAAGGCCCGTCAGAAGCGCGTCCGGCCCCCGAAGTCGGCCCTCTTCATCATCCAGCCTGAGCCCGTCGTCGTGGCAGGCCCCGGAACGCTCATCCACGAGGCCTTCGGCATCCTCGGCATCCGCAATGTCGCCGCCGACGGGACGGACAAATACCCAAAGTTTTCCCTCGAAGAGATCATCCACCGCAACCCGGACTACCTCCTTGCCGGGCAGGGGTTCATGTCGGGCGGGGGCATCGAGCGCCTCAAGGACAGGCTTCACATGCTTCCCGCCGTCCGGGAGGGTCGGATCTGTGTCGTCACGGAGCGGCTCTACCGCCTGAGCCCCCGGGCCGTCGCCGGGATCGAGGAAATGGCACGGTGCGTCGAAGGGCCTTAGTGTTTTGTTCTCTATCTCCTTATTTTTCCTCCCTTCTTAACTTCCGGTTTTCCTGGTGACCGTCCTTTCTTGGTCCTTGACAAAGCCCCGATGCTTTGTTACGGGATAACTATCCAAGGGGGTGGGCAGATGGAAGAGGGGTGAAAATCCCCCGCTGCCCCGCAGCCGTGATGGGAACGAAATCCCGATGAGCCACTGTCATGGTCACCATGATGGGAAGGCGGGAGAGTAGGCCGCCCTAAGCCGGAAGACTGGTCCATCCCGTTAGCCTCGAGGGAGGTTGCGGTGACCCGGTTCTTCCTTTTCATATCCCTTTTGGCCGTTCCGGCAATCGCCCTTTCCGTCGCATCGAGAATCGAGACGGGCAAGGCGGCAACACCGCTTCGGGTGAGCCGCGTCTGCGTCCTGCTGTTCGGCGTGTTCGCGGCCGTGGCGGCCATGGCCGCCGTCACCGGCCCCCACCGGATCGACCTGATCGCACTGCTGAGGCAGGGCCTCGCTGCCGATACGTCGCCCGAGCACACCATCGTCTTCTCCGTCCGCATCCCCCGCATCCTGCTGGCCGCCGTCGTCGGCGCCGCCCTGTCCACGGCGGGCGCCGTGTTCCAGGGGCTGCTGCGCAACCCCCTGGCTGACCCCTACATCCTCGGAGTCTCCGGCGGGGCCGCCGTGGGCGCCGTCCTCGGCATCATCGCGGGGCTCGACATCCTGCCCTTCGGCATCCCGGCGCTGGCCGCCCTGGGCTCCTTTGCGGCCATCGTCCTTGTCTTCGGCGTGGCCGGCCGCAGGGGCGAGACCCCGTCGGGAACGCTCCTGCTCTCGGGGGTCATCGTGAACGCCTTCTGCACGGCGGCCATCATGTTCCTGATCTCCACGGCTTCGGGCACGCGCCTGCACGGCATCATGTTTTGGCTGATGGGGGACCTGGGACTCGCCGAGAGCGGGCAGGCCCTCCTGGGGGCCGTTGCCCTGCTGGCGGGCTTCGCCATCATCTACCTGCACTCCCGGTCCCTGAACCTGCTCGTCATCGGCGAGGAGCAGGCCCTGCAGCTCGGGGTGGACGTCGAGAAAACGAGGCGGGTGCTCTTCTTTGCCGCCTCCTTCATCACGGCGGCCGCCGTGTCGCTCTCGGGTCTCATCGGCTTCGTGGGGCTTCTCGTGCCGCACCTGATCCGGATGATCTTCGGTTCCGACTACCGGCTGCTGCTGCCCGCCAGCTGTCTCTTCGGCGCCACCTTCCTCGTGGCGGCCGACACGCTGGCCCGGACGGCTCTGGCGCCCAGCGAGCTTCCCGTGGGGGTGATCACGGCCCTCTTCGGGGCACCCTTTTTCATTTACCTGCTGAAGAAAACGGAGGCGGGCCGATGCCGCTTCTGAGCGTGGACAGGGTCAGTTTCAAGTACGGCGAGCAGTGGGTCCTGCGGGGGATCGACTTCGAGGTCGAGAAGGGCGATTTCCTCGGCGTCATCGGTCCCAACGGCTCGGGCAAGACGACGCTGCTGCGTATCATCGACGGGATCCTCCGCCCCCAGGAGGGCGAGGTCCGGCTCGAGGGGACGGAGATCGGCAGGCTCCGGCGCGACGCCCTGGCCCGCAGCGTGGCCGTCGTGCCCCAGTACTCGGCCCTGGCCTTTCCCTTTTCCGTGGAGGAGGTCGTGCTCATGGGCCGCTCGCCGCATCTCGGCCGCTGGCGCTTCGAGGCCGACCGGGACTACCGCATCGCACGCGAGGCCATGGAGATGACGGACACGCTGGCCTTGGCGGCGCGCGACATGGAGTCGCTCTCCGGCGGCGAGCGGCAGCGGGTGCTCATCGCCCGGGCCCTGGCGCAAGAACCGAGGCTCATGCTGCTGGACGAGCCGACGGCCTTCCTGGACATCCGGCACCAGGTGGATTTCTTCGACCGCATCCGGGCGCTCAACCGCGACCGGGGGCTCACGATCGTCGCCGTGACGCACGACATCAACCTGGCCGCCCACTACTGTGACCGGGTGATCCTGCTGAAGGACGGGCGCATCGAGGCGGCGGGTTCCGTCGAGGCGGTCATAACGGACGAGAACATCCGGAGGGCCTACGAGACGAGGGTCCTGGTGGACCGGCACCCCGCGACGGGGTCGCCGAGGATCACGCTGACGTAGAGCAAAAGCGAAAAAAAAGAGAAAGAAGCTGTCGGAGCGAGGAAGCCGGTCGAAATCCGGCGCTGCCCCGCAACTGTAGGCGGAGCGAAATCCGCAGCGTTTGCCACGGGTCACCGGCACAGGGGGCCCGGAAGGCGCGGAGAGTAGGGGGCCGCAAGCCAGTAGACTCGACCGACGGCGCAACAATGCCAATTCCCGAGGGGGAAGGAGGAAAAGAGATGATTCGCATGAGCAGGGGAGTCGTCGTTTTGTGTCTTCTCGCGCTGGCCGTCACGGCCTCTCCCGGGCTTGCACGGGCCCAGGCGTCGCCGGACACTGCCCGGCCCGAGTACCGGATGGGCGAGGTGGTCGTCACGGCCACCCGCGACGCCCAGGAGGTGCGCAAGGTCCCGGCCAACGTGACGGTGATCACGGCCGAGGATATCCAGAATTCGGGCGCCACGAGCGTTCCCGAGGTGCTGACGGGCCTCGTGGGCATCAACGTCACCAGCTACAGCGGCAACGCCTCGCAGTCCATCGTGGACATGAGGGCGTTCGGCACGGAGGCGGGTTACCTTCGCCACGTGGTCCTGCTGGACGGCCGGCGCCTGAACCGCCCCGACATTGCCGGGGTCAACTGGCTCGAGATCCCGCTGTCGGAGATCGAGCGCATCGAGGTGGTGCGCGGGGCAAGCAATGTGCTGTACGGGGATGCCGCCATCGCCGGCGCCATCAACATCATCACCAAGCGTGGCGAGGGGAAGCCCAAGGGGGATGTAACCTTCATCGGGGGGAGCTACAACACGTACAACGGACGCGCCGGCATTCGGGGCTCGGCGGACAAGCTCTACTATGCGCTGAGCGGCGAGGGCCTCACGACGAGCGGCTACCGGGACCGCTCCAAGTTCACCACGGAAGGCGCGGGCGGCTCGGTCGGCTACAACCCCAGCGATGCCCTCGACGTCTCCCTGGGGATCACCTACAACAAGACCGACAACCAGTTCCCGGGCGCCCTGACGGCGGCCCAGCTCGCGTCCAACCGCCGGCAGGCCCAGAACCCCGACGACGACGCCAGCTCGAGCTTCTTCGACGCCAACCTACTCGTCAAAACCGTCCTGGGCCCCTACGGACGCCTCGACGGCAACTTGATCTACGGCAGGCGGGAGGTGACCTCCAACTATTCCTCCTTTGCCTCCTTCACGAAGATCGGCATCGACACGGTGGGCGCCACCCCACGCTACATCCTCGACAGGAAGCTCTTCGGCTTCGACAACAAGCTCACCGTCGGCGTCGACTTCTACCGGGATCAGCTCGACAAGGACACCTTCTCGAGCCGCTCGCAGGCGGTGAGAACCTACGAGGCGGAACTGAAGCGCCGGACCGCGGGTCTTTACGCCCGCGACGAGTTCAGCATCCTGAAGGATCTCATCCTGGCGCTCGGCGCACGGACGGAGCGGGCCGACGTCGACGGCAGCGAAACGAATCTGGGCACGGGCGTGAAGGTCTTCGACGCCGAGAAGGTCCACAAGGGGACGGCCTGGGAGGGCTCGCTGACATATCTCTTCGGCCAGAAGGCGAAGGCCTGGGCCAAGTACGCAACGATCTACCGTTTCCCTTCGCTCGATCAGCAGGCCTCCTACTACGCCTTCCCCTTCGACAGCTTCCTGACGGACCTCGAGAAGGAAACGGGCAAGAGTTACGAGGTGGGCACGCAGGCAAGCCCCCTGAAGGACCTCAAGCTGGGGCTCACGTTCTACCTCATCGACATGGAGGACGAGATCAGCTACAACCCCGTCACATTCCGCAACGAGAACCTCGACAAGACGAGGCACCGGGGCGTCGAGTTCACGCTGGACTGGCAGTTCCGGAACGTGGCGCGCCTCCTGGCCAACTACACGTTCCAGGAGGCCTTCTTCCGCGAGGGGGCGAACAAGAACAAGGACGTCCCCTTGGTGCCGAACCACATGGCGAACGGGGCCCTGGAAATTTATCTTCCCTGGAACCTCACGCTGCGGCCCGAGGTCCGGTACGTGGGCGATCAGTACTTCGGCTCCGACATCGACAACAGCTCGACGAAGCTCGACAGCTATATGATTGTCAACCTCTATTTGAGATACCAGCCCGACTGGAAGATGTTCGGGGTCGCGAAGCCGACGGCTTTCGTGGGGGTGGAAAACCTCTTCAACAAGAGCTACGTCCCCGTGGGGTATGAGACCTTCTCGGGGCTGAGCTATTACCCCGCGCCGGAGATGAACTTCCGGGGAGGAATCTCCCTGTATTTCTGACGGGCCGCGGGCGACAGAGGATCCGGGCAGGCGAATCATGAACGTCACGACGTGGAGAAGGGAAGGCCCCGCTGACCTTGGCCTGGCTGTCGACGGGCCGGCGGAGCTCTCCGCGCGTCAGCCTTTGCGGCGCCGCGGCAGGGGCATGCTCCCCGGGATCGCCCTGTCCGCGGTTCTCCATGCGGCCGTCCTTGCGCTCGTCCTGTTTGCCGTGGCAAACCCCTTCATCGGGTTCCCGACGGACGGTGACGAGGGGATCGTCCGGGTCTCGCTCGTGACGGTCACAGCGGGGCCTGACAACGGCGCACCGGCACCGCCGGAGGCTAAGACCAGACAGGTCCGGGCGGCAAAGGCGGACCCCGTCGCGGTTCAGAAGGCCATGGAGAACACCGTCATCGCCGAAGCAGCCGATCGTCGCGCGGCCGAGCGGCAGGAGGCGGTGACGAGCATTGCCGTCGAGCCCGCCCGGTTGCAGGCGTCTGCGGGACGCGGCACGGCCGCGGGCGAGGCGGCCCGGGGGCAGCGGCAGGCGGGCTCAGCGCAGGAAGGCTACTCGGAGGCCATGCCCCGCTACCGCGAGAACCGGCCCCCCGTGTACCCCGGCCTGGCGAGGCAGAGGGGGTACGAGGGCGATGTGCTGATCGCGGCCGAGGTCCGGTCCGACGGGCGCATCGGGGCCGCCCGCATCAAGCGCTCCTCGGGCTACGCTTCCCTGGACCAGTCGGCCCTCGAGGCCGTGCGGGGATGGCGGTTCGAGCCGGCAAGGCGGATGGGCAGCCCCGTGGACGCCTGGGTGGAGATTCCCATCCGCTTCAAACTCTCGCCGCATGACTCGTTCATGTAATCGCTGAGTAAAGGCGGACAGAATTACTCCTGCACCCTGGGGAGACTGAAGCTAAGAAGCCAGGCAGCGGGGAAGTTCGGAGAAGCCCGAGCTTGCGTTCGACCATAAGCTCGTCCAGACTTCAGAGCTTCTCAACTTCACAACTTCTCTTTGATTCGTTCATAAGTGCCCGTCCTGCAATGGTTTCAAGGGGCTCCCGGCGGCACCGTGAAAAAATTCTGTTGACAGCGACTCCCAATCGTGTTTTCATGGGTCACTTTTTGAAGGAATCGCTCGTGATGGACAGCACCCACATCCGTAATTTTGGCTTCTGGTTTAGCTATTATTTTTACGGACAGGTCTGCCCGTCGCTGAGGAGGACTTAGGCACGAAAGAATAAGCCGAACCAAAGCCATGGGTAGATCGAAAGACGCTGCCCATGGCTTTTTTGTTTCTCCTTCTCCCCGGGCCATGAGGGCGGCAGCCATCATGGCCTTTTTCATTGGAGGTGACGGAATCATGATTATCGTGATGAAGAAAAACGCAACGGACGGGCAGGTCGACCGGGTCGTCGAGTGGATCGAATCGGTCGGCTACCGTGCCCACCTGTCCCGTGGGACGGAAAAAACGATTATCGGCGCTGTGGGGGATGCCCGCGGACGTGAGCAGATCAAGTCCGTCGCGCACCTGCCGGGCGTGGAAAGCGTCGTTCCCATCCTCAAGCCCTACAAGCTCGCCAGCCGCGAGTTCCAAGAGAAAGACACGGTCGTGCGCGTGGGCGCGCTCGGGATCGGCGACGGCTCCTTCACCGTCATGGCGGGGCCCTGCGCCGTCGAGACGGAGGAGCAGCTCATGGAATGCGCCTGGGTGGCGAAGAAGGCGGGGGCCCACATCCTGCGCGGCGGAGCCTTCAAGCCCAGGACCTCGCCCTACAGCTTCCAGGGACTTGAGGAGGCGGGCCTCAAGCTCCTGAAGATGGTCCGCGAGCGGACGGGGCTCCCCGTGGTGACGGAGGTGGTCAACCCGGCCGACGTCGACCTCGTCGAGGCCTACGCCGACATCCTCCAGATCGGCGCCCGCAACGTCCAGAACTTCGCCCTGCTGAAGCGGGTCGGGCAGGCCCGAAAGCCCGTCCTGCTCAAGCGGGGCATGATGACGACCATCGAGGAGCTCCTCATGTCGGCCGAGTACATCCTCTCCGAGGGCAACGCCGATGTGATCCTCTGCGAGCGCGGCATCCGGACCTTCGAGACGGCCACGCGCAACACGCTCGACATCTCCGCCGTCGTCGTCCTCAAGCAGCTCTCCCACCTGCCGGTCATCGTGGACCCGAGCCACGCGGCGGGTCACTGGAAGTACGTCGCCCCCCTGGCCCGGGCGGCCGTGGCCGTCGGGGCCGACGGGATCATCGTCGAGGTTCACCCCGAGCCCGAGAAGGCCGTCTCCGACGGGATGCAGTCCCTGAAGCCCGAGAAGTTCTACCAGCTCATGGAGGACATCGGGGTCCTCGAGAGGGCCATGCGGGAAGTGAGGACCGTGTCATGAACCGGATCCGCGTGAACCTCGACAGGCGCCTGAGCGCGAGCTACGACATCCACATCGGCCGCGGCATCCTGGACCGCATGGCGCTGATCCTCGCCAAGGGCAACTGGGCGGGGCGCTGGTTCATCGTCACCGACGAGACCGTTGCGGGCCTGCACGGCGGCCGCGTGCTCGAAGCGCTGGCCGGCGCGGGGCTCGGGGCCGAGCGCCTGACGATCCCCCCCGGCGAGGGGGCCAAGACCGTCTCGACCTGCCTGGGGCTTGCCGAAGATCTCCTGGAACGAGGCGCCGACCGGGCCTCGGGGCTCATCGCCCTGGGCGGCGGGGTGGTGGGCGACGTGGCGGGCTTCCTGGCCTCCATCTACATGCGGGGCATCCCATGCGTGCAGGTGCCCACGACGCTGCTGGCGCAGGTGGACAGCTCCATCGGGGGCAAGACCGGCGTGGACACAGGGGCGGGAAAGAACCTGCTCGGGACCTTCCACCAGCCGAGGGCCGTCTTCATCGACCTCGGCTTCCTCGAGACCCTCCCGCAGAGGGAGTTCACGAGCGGCCTGGCCGAGATCGTCAAGTACGGGATCATCGAAGACCCGGACCTGCTGGCGGCCCTCGAGGACAACGCCGCAGCCCTGCAGGGGCGGGACCCCGCCATCCTGGAGCGGGTCGTCTCGTCGTCGTGCCGCATCAAGAAGGGCATCGTCGAGATCGACGAGACGGAGAAGGGCCTGCGCCGCATCCTCAATTTCGGCCACACCCTGGGCCATGCCGTCGAGGCGGAGTCCGGCTACGCCGTTTCCCACGGCGAGGCCGTGGCGATCGGGATGGCCGCCGCGGCGGCGATCTCGGAGCGGCTGCGCTACCTCAATGCCGAGGACCGGGAACGCATCGAGAGGGCCATCGAGCGCGTGGGCCTGCCGCGCCTCATCCCCCGGGAGCTCGACGCGGGCAGGATCCTTGCACGGATGGAGAAGGACAAGAAGAAGGTGAACGGGCGGATTCACTTCGTCCTGCTCAAGAAACCCGGCATGCCCTTCGTCAACGGAGGCGTGCCGCTCGACGTGGTGCGGGAGACGGTCGAGGCGATGCGGTCATGAAACGAAGGGACATCGAAGACATCCGGCGCGGGATCCGGGACAGGGACCGCCGGCTCGTGAGGCTCCTGAACGATCGCGCCCGGCTCTCCGTCGAGATGGGCCGGATCAAGGCCGACGCCGGGCTCGGCGTCTTCGACCCGGTGCAGGAGCGCAGGGTCCTCGACGGGATCGCGTCCCTGGGCGAGGGACCGCTGTCCGCGGAAGCCCTGCGGAACATCTGGCGCGAGATCCTGTCGGCCTCGCGCGCCCTGCAGGCGCCCCTCGCGGTGGCCTGCCTGGGCCCGGAGGGGTCCTTCGCACACCTGGCGGCCCTCGAGCGCTTCGGCAGGAGCACGCGCCTGGCGCCGCAGGTGACGATCGGCGCCGTCTTCGATGCCGTGGAGAAGCGCCGGAGCGACCTCGGCGTCGTTCCCCTGGAGAACTCCGTGGAGGGGCCCGTGCGGACTACGCTGGAGCGGCTCATCTCGACGCCCCTGGCGATCCGGGGCGAGATCTGCCTGCGCGTCTCCCACTGCCTGCTGGCGAAGGGAGCCAGGGGGCGGATCCGCAGGGTCTACTCCCACCCCCAGGCGCTGGCCCAGTGCCGGCAGTGGCTGGCGCGGAACCTGCCCCAGGCCGTCCCCGTCGAGACGGAGAGCACCTCGGCGGCCGTGCTGCAGGCGCGCGGCGACCGGCAGGGGGCGGCCATCGCGAGCCGCCTGGCCTCGGAGATCCACGGGCTTCCCGTCGTCGAGGCGGGCATCGAGGACCACCCGGCCAATACGACGCGCTTCATCGTCATCGGGACGGGCTCGAACGGGCCGACGGGCCGGGACAAGACCTCCGTCCTCTTCTCGACGCAGCACCGGCCCGGGGCGCTGTACGCGGCCTTGGCGCCCTTCGCGGCGGCGGGGATCAACCTGCTGCGCATCGAGTCCCACCCGGCGCGGGACCGGATGTGGCAGTACCTGTTCTTCGTCGACCTCGAGGGGCACGCGGGGGACCGGGCCGTGAGGGACAGCCTGCGCAAGCTCAGGCGCAAGACGGCCTTTCTGAAGGTGCTGGGGTCGTACCCCCGGGAGGTGGAGCCCTCATGATCTGCATCTCCGTCGTGCCCGCGACCAACGAGGAGGCCCTGTCGCTGCTGGGACGGGCCCTGCCCCTGGCCGAGCTCGTGGAGCTGCGGATCGACCGGATCGAAAAGCCGGAGCTCCCGATGCTGCTGTATGCCGGAAGGGAACGGATCGTCGTGACGAACCGCCGGCGCGACGAGGGCGGCTTCTTCGCGAGCTGCGAGACCCGCCGCCTGGAGCTTCTCCACGAGGCCGTCGAGCTGGGGGCCCGATTCGTGGACGTCGAGCAGCGCACGGGCGCAAAGGCCGTGGGGAGGCTTGCCGATGCGGTCCGGTCCCGGGGCGGAAGGACGGGGCTCATCGTGTCGCACCACGACCTGGCGGGCACGCCCTCCGCAAAGGCGCTGGCGGCAAGGCTGAGGGCCTGCCGGGCCCTCGGGGCCGACGTCGTGAAGATCGTGACCCTTGCGACCCGCGCGGAGGACAACCTCCGGGTCCTGGGGCTCCTGCCGCAGGCCCGGGAGATGGGACAGGACCTCGTCGCCTTCTGCATGGGCGAACAGGGGCGCCTGAGCCGGGTGGCGGCCCCGCTTCTCGGGTCCTGCTGGAGCTACGCGAGCCTCGAGAAGGGCGCCGCTTCGGCGCCGGGGCAGTTGACGGTCAGGGAGATGAGAACCATCCTGGGGATGCTGCAGTCGTGAGGGCCGCCGTGGCGACAGGAATGAGACACTTCGCACTTTTCGGGAACCCCGTGGGGCACAGCCTCTCGCCCCTGATGATCAACGCGGCCTTCGGGTCCATGGGGGTCCGCGCGGACTACGAGTCCCACCGCGTCGAGAACCTGGAGCTCGCGGTCCGGATGATCCGCGAGCGTCCGCTCGACGGCGTGAGCGTGACCCTGCCTCTGAAGGGGGCCATCATGGCCTTCCTCGACGAGGTGGACGACGACGCCCGGGCCATCGGGGCCGTCAACACCGTGACCAACGAGCGCGGCTGGCTCAAGGGCTCGAACACGGACTGGACGGGCCTCTTGGCCGCCATGCAGGAGCATTTTCCCCTCGCGGGAAGGACGGTCGCCGTGCTGGGCGCGGGCGGCGCCGCGCGGGCCGCCGTCTACGCGATCCTCCGGGCGGGGGGGACCCCGATCGTCTTCAACCGGAGCCGCGACAGGGCCGAGTCCCTCGCCCGGTGGTTTTCGTGCGAGACACGGCCGCTGGCCGGTCTGGGGAGGACGGAGGCGGATGTCCTGATCAATGCGACCCCCGTCGGGATGCACCCCGACACGGGGGAATCCCCCGTGGACGGGCGTCACCTGGCCCGGTTCGAGTGGGTCGTGGAGACGATCTACAACCCCCTCGAGACGCGCCTGCTCCGGGAGGCCCGGGCCGCGGGATGCGGTGTCGTCACGGGGCTCGCCATGTTCGTCCGCCAGGGGGCGGAGCAGATCCGCACCTGGACGGGGCTCGAGCCCCCGGTCGAGCTGATGACGCGCGTGGTGCGGACGACCCTGGCGCAAAACCGGGCCCGGGGTGAAGGGCAAAGAGAAACGTGAAAGGGAGCCATGGGGAAGAGGCGATGATCGACGTGAAGGAAATCAGGCCGCTGGCGGCTGTGAAGGCCGCGGTGCAGGTCCCCGGCTCGAAGAGCTTCACCCAGCGCGCCCTCGTCGCGGCGTCGCTTGCCGAGGGGACGTCGCTGCTGCGCAATGCGCTGATCGCGGAGGACACGGGTCACCTCGTCGGGGCGCTGCGCCTGCTGGGCGCGCAGATCGTCAACTCCGGCCCCGACGTGATCGTCACGGGCACGGGGGGCCGCATCGCGAACCCCGGCCGGGAGCTGTACCTGGGCAGCAACGGGACAGCCATGCGGTTTCTCGCCGGTGTTGCGGCCACCGGGCCCGGCGAGATCACCCTCACGGGGGATGCGAGGCTCTGCGAGCGGCCCCTGAAGCCGCTGCTCGACGCGATCGGCAGCCTCGGCGTGTCCAGCGAATGCCGAAACGTCCCGGGCTATCCCCCGGTCACGATCCGCGGAGGCACCATGCACGGCGGGCGTGCCGTCTTCCAGGACATCGAGAGCAGCCAGTATGTCTCCTCGATCCTGCTGGCGGCCCCCTACGCCGCGGGGGACGTGGAGGTCGAGATCCGCGGCTCCGCCGTCTCGCGTCCCTACGTGGAGATGACCCTCGCGACGATGAAGGCCTTCGGCGTCGCCGTGGAGAAGAGATCCGAGGCCCTCTTCACCGTGCGCAGCGGCCAGCGCTACCGGGCCTGCCGGTATCTCGTGGAAGGGGACCTGTCGAGCGCGTCCTATTTCTTCCTCGCCGCGGCCCTCTGCGGCGGAACGGTCCGCGTGGCGAACACGAACTTCTGGACCCACCAGGGGGACGTGCGCTTCCTCCGTTTCCTCAAGGAGCTCGGCTGCGGCGTTGCGGCCACGGACCAGTGGATCGAGGTGTCGGGCGGGAGACTCGCGCCCGGCGATTTCACGGCCTCCATGGAGGACGTCCCCGACATGGTCCCGACGATGGCCGTTCTGGCGGCCCTGAGGCCGGGAAGGACGTTCATCCGCAACGTGCCGCACCTGCGTCTCAAGGAGAGCAATCGCCTGGCGGCCCTCGTCAGCGAGCTTTCGAAGACGGGCATACGCGCCGCGGAACTCGAGGACGGCCTCGTCGTCACGGGCGGGACGCCCCGGGGGGCGGAGATCGAAACCTACAACGATCACCGGATCGCCATGAGCTTCGCCGTGCTGGGGCTCGTCGCACCGGGCATGCGGATCCGCAACCCCGGCTGCGTGGGGAAATCCTTCCCCGGCTTCTGGGACGAACTCGAAAAGCTGTACCGGGCCGCTTGATCTCCAAAACCGCAGTCTCTCTCCCCCGGCGGGAGAGGGTTCAGGTGAGGGGCCTGTAAGTTTGAAGGCTGAAATGAATATTATCCTGATCGGGTACCGCGGGAGCGGCAAGACATCCGTCGGAAGGAAACTGGCGAGGCTCCTGGGGAGGCCCTTTTTCGACTCGGACCGGATGGTCTTTGCGAAGACGGGAAGGACCGTCCGCGAGATCGTCGAGGCGGGGGGGTGGCCTGCCTTTCGCGAGGCGGAAAAGGCCGTGATCGCCGAGCTCTCCGCCCTCGACCAGGCCGTCATCTCGCTGGGCGGCGGCGCGGTCATGGACCCCGAGAATGTCACGGCGCTCAGGGAGCGGGGGAAATTCGTGTGGCTCAGGGCCGACGCGAGGACCCTTGCCGGCAGGATCCGCAACGACGAAAGCGGCGCGGGTCAGCGGCCGTCCCTCACCGGGGCGGGAACGCTGGAAGAGGTAGAGAGGGTGCTGGCGGAGCGCCTGCCGGTGTACCGTGCCGTGGCCGATCTGGCCGTCGACACGGCGGGAAAGTACCCCGAGGCCATTGCCGCGGAGATTGCCGGCGCGCTGTCGGGGAGCCCGGCCCGGCGGCGGGTAAAGAAAGACGGGAGGAGGCCGCATGTCCGGTAACACCTTCGGCGTGCTCTTCAGGGTCACCACGTTCGGGGAGTCCCACGGTCCCGGCCTCGGCGCCGTCATCGACGGCTGCCCGCCGGGCATCGATCTCGTCGATGCCGACATCCAGGACGAGCTGGACCGCCGCCGGCCGGGGGGACACGCCGCGTCCACCCCCAGGCGGGAGGAGGACCGCGTGGAGATCCTCTCGGGGGTGTTCGAGGGGAAAACGACGGGGACGCCGATCGCCCTTTTGATCCGCAACCTGGACATAGACAGCAGCGCCTATGAAGAGCTGCGGGAGGTCTTCCGCCCCGGGCACGGGGACTTCACCTACATGAAGAAATACGGCATCCGGGACCACCGCGGTGGCGGCCGCGCCTCGGGGCGTGAGACCGCTGCGCGCGTGGCGGCCGGGGCCGTCGCCCGCAGGATCCTGGCGCGCGAGGGGATCGCCGTGTCGGGCTGCACGGTGGAGCTGGGCGGCATTGCGATCGAGACGCGTTCCGAAGCGGCGGCCGGCTCGAACCGCCTGCGGTGCCCCGACCCGGCGGCGGCGGCACGGATGGAGGCCCTGCTCGAGGAGGCCAGGCGCGCAGGCGACACCCTCGGCGGCATCGTGGAGGTGCGCGTGACCGGCTGCCCGGCCGGGCTCGGCGAGCCCGTCTTCGACAAGATGGACGCAGACCTCGCGAAGGCCCTCATGGGCATCGGGACGGTGAAGGGCGTGGAGATCGGCGCGGGGTTCCAGGCGGCTCGGCTGAGGGGATCGCAGTGCAACGACCCCCTCGGGCCCGGCGGGTTCGGGACGAACCGCGCGGGCGGGGTCCTCGCCGGGATCACGACGGGGCAGGAGATCGTGATCCGCGCGGCCTGCAAGCCGATTGCCTCGATCGCCCTGGAGCAGGGCACGATCGACGTCCACGGGAACCCGAAAACGATCTCCGTGCGGGGCAGGCACGACGCCTGCGTCATCCCGCGCGTGATCCCCGTCTGCGAGGCCATGGTGTGCCTGGTCGTTGCAGATCACCTGCTCAGACAAAAGGCAAACCGATGAAGAACACCGGAACCCCCATCTCCCCCCCGGAGCGTTTCCCCATCGGCATCATCGGGGGCACGGGCGGCATGGGCCGCTGGTTCGCCGCATTCTTCGAGAAGGAGGGCCACCCGGTCATCGTCTCGGGAAAGGGCACGGGCCCGCGCCCGGACGAGATGGCGGCGTCCTGCCCCGTCGTCATCGTGAGCGTGCCCATCGGGGCGACGATTGAGGTCATCCGGCAGGTGGGCCCGCACATGAAGCGGGATTCGCTCCTCATGGACCTGACGTCCCTGAAGGCTGAACCGGTGCGGGCCATGCTCGAATCGTCGGTCTCGGAGGTCATCGGCCTGCACCCGCTGTTCGGCCCGGGAGTGCCCTCCCTGGAGGGGCAGAACGTCGTCCTCTGCCCGGCAAGGGGCGACAGATGGCTCCCCTGGGTTCGGGATGTCCTTGTGAAAGGTGGCGCGAATCTAATCGAGACGACGCCGGAGCGACACGACGAGATCATGGCCGTCGTCCAGGCGCTCAATCATTTCGACACGATCGTCCTGGGCCTTGCGATCCGCCGAAGCGGCATTGCGCGGGAGGTCCTGGAAGCCTTTTCCACACCCTTGTTCCGGGGGAAACTGGCGATGATCGACAGGGTATTTTCCCATCCGGAACTCCATACGGAGATCATCACGGCAAACCCGCATGCAGCAGGGATGATCGATCTCTATGGGCAGATCCTTGACAGGGTCGGACGGGTTGCCATAGAAGGAAATGCCGCGGATCTGGCGGCACTCATGCGGCCGGAAGAACCCGATGAAAAAAACGTGATCCCTGTCGTTACGTTGTCAGAAAGACGCGCTTCGGACCTGCCGTAATCCTGTGGGAAACCCGGTCGGACAGGCCCATGGTACGGCAGATCCTGTTATCGGGACCGGGGCAGCCGGCGGAAACCGTCCTGAAGGAGCAATTTCCGGATTCGGTTTCATCCTCCTGCAAACTCATTGACGATCTGGCCGGGCGGATCGCGGCGTTTCTCGACGGAGCCGATGTCCGTTTTACACTCGAGCATGTGCAAATCGATCTCTGCCCCCCGTTTCAGCGGAAAGTCCTTCTGGCCGAATACGGCATCCCGCGGGGTTCCGTGAGCACGTACGGGCGGATGGCGGCCCATCTGGGCATTCCCGGGGGCGCCCGGGCCGTGGGCAACGCGCTGGCGACAAACCCCTTTCCCATCGTCATCCCCTGCCACAGGGCGATCCGCTCCGACGGAACGCTCGGCGGATACCAGGGAGGGCTCGCCATGAAGCGGGCGCTGCTCATGCAGGAAGGGGTTGATGTCGACGAGAGGGGAAGGGTTGTGTCGCCGAAACTCTACTATTGAGTGCAGGCTGGTGACCGGGGGCGCAAGCCGACCAGAGAAGGTAAGAAGGTGAGAGGGTAAGAACGTTGGATGAGCCGATAGCTGTCTTCACGCTCTCCGCTTCTCCAACCTTCCCACCTTCATACCCTCTTACCCTCTGCCTTTGCATCCGGGCATTTAGACTAGCCTGGGTGAAACCCTTTCCCGAAAGGGCCGCAAAGGGCGCAAATAAACCGGGTTGACAGGCGGCGGAAAGCTTGCTATAAGTGCGCTCAGTTGGAGAAAGAATAATGTTCAGCGAGATCCTTTCGAAAAACAGCTGGTGGTGGCGCAACTTCATAGGAGGGGTTTGCCTGCTGCCGGTATGACGTGAAGAAGTGAAATCCAGGCCGTGGGGGACCCCGGAGGTGCCCCACGGCTTTTTTGTTTTTAGCGTATTGCAGGAATCAGGAGGCCGTGCCGGGAGCACGGCCTTTTTCATTTCAGGGATTAAATCCCCCTCTTTCCCCCTTTGGGAAAGGGGGAAGCACGGAAGGAAGAAAAATGTTCAAGCCGTCGTTTGAGGAATTCAAGGAACTGTCGAAGCGGGGAAACCTCATCCCCGTCTATCGGGAGATTCTCGCCGACGAGGAAACCCCGGTTACGGCCCTTCTCAAGATCCGCAAGCGGCCCTACGCCTTCCTGCTCGAGAGCGTCGAGGGCGGGGAGAAGTGGGGCCGCTACACCTTCCTGGGTGCCGACCCCCTGGCGGTGGTCCGCGTGAAGCCCGGCGAGGTGGAGGTCCGCAGCAACGGCCATCTCATGCAGATCCCCCACGGGGGCGATCCCCTCGCGGTGCTCAAGGAACTTCTCGCCCGCTACCGGCCCGTCACCGTGGGCGGCTTGCCCCGCTTCAGCGGCGGCGCCGTGGGGTTTCTGTCCTACGACATGGTCCGCTACTTCGAAAAGCGCCTGGCGAAGAATCCCCGCGCGGACAGCGGCCTGGACGATGCCGTCTTCATGGTCACGGACACGCTCATCGTCTTCGACAACGTCCGCCACACGATCAAGGTGGTCGCCTCGGCCCGGTGCGACGACGGGCCGGGATGCCTCGAGGGGGCCTATGCCGAGGCGACGGCGAAGATCGACGGCATGATCGAGCGGCTGCAGGAGCCCGTCAAACCCCTGCTCCTGAGAAGCAGGGCTTCCCAGTCAGACGTCGAGTTCGAGTCCAACATGACGCCCGAGGCCTTCCGGGACATGGTCCGCCGGGCCAAGGAATACATCGTTGCGGGCGACATCATCCAGGCGGTCCTCTCGCAGCGGTTCTCGGCCGGAAACTCGATTGACCCCGTCGATCTGTACCGGGCGCTTCGCTTCGTCAACCCCTCGCCGTATCTCTTCTTCCTCAAGATGGAGGATGTTTACCTCATCGGCTCCTCGCCGGAGGTCATGGTCCGGGTCGAGGACGGCTTCGCGGAGCTGAGGCCCATCGCAGGCACGAGGCGGCGCGGCCGCACGGAGCAGGAGGACCGGGCGCTGGCCGACGAACTTCTCGAGGACCCGAAGGAGAGGGCCGAGCACGTCATGCTCGTCGACCTGGGTCGAAACGACCTGGGGCGCATCGCCGCCATCGGCAGCGTCCAGGTCAACCAGTACATGATCGTCGAGCGCTACTCCCACGTCATGCACCTCGTCTCCAACGTGCGGGCCCAGCTGGCCGAGGGGAAGGACTGCTTCGACGTGATGCGGGCCGCCTTCCCGGCGGGGACGCTCACCGGGGCCCCCAAGGTCCGGGCCATGGAGATCATCGACGAGCTCGAGCCGGAGGGCCGCGGGCCCTACGGGGGCGCCGTGGGGTACGTGAGCTTCACGGGCAACATGGACTTCTGCATCACGATCCGGACGATGCTGCTGCGGGGCGGGACGCTTTCGATCCAGGTGGGCGCAGGCATCGTGGCCGACTCCGACCCCGGGAAGGAATACGAGGAGACCCTGAACAAGGCGGCCGGCATGATGAAGGCGGTGAGGCTGGCGGCAAGAGGGTTTGAGCTCTCGGACGATTAAAATCCCCCCTTCCCCCCTTTACGAAAGGGGGGCATGGAGACATCCCCCTTTAAAAAGGGGGAAACAGCGGGATCTTCAGAGCAAACATCAGGAGAAACGACATGTACCTCATGATCGACAACTACGATTCCTTCACCTACAACCTCGTCCAATACCTGGGCCAGCTGGGCTGCGAGGTGGCCGTGCACCGCAACGACGAGATCACCCTCGAGGACATCGAGGCGATGGCCCCCGAGGCGATCTTCCTTTCGCCGGGACCCTGCACCCCGAAGGAGGCGGGGGTCACCGTCGAGACGATCCGCCGGTTCCACGAACGGATCCCCATCCTGGGCATCTGCCTGGGGCACCAGGCCATCGGCTACGCCTTCGGTGCCGAGGTCGTCCGCGCCGAGCGGCTCATGCACGGCAAGACCTCACCCGTCTACAACGACGGCCGGACGATCTTCAGGGGGCTGCCCAACCCGCTCACGGCGGGCCGGTATCATTCGTTGCTCGTCCGCCGGGATACGCTTCCCCCCTTTCTCGAGGTGAGCGCCGAGACCGAGGAAGGTGAGGTCATGGGGCTCCGTCACAGGCATTTCCCCCTCGAAGGGGTCCAGTTCCACCCCGAGTCGGTCCTCACGCCGAACGGCAAACGAATCTTGAAAAACTTCCTGGAGATCGTCTCCGGGAACGGGAAAGGAGCATAGCAACATGATCCGGGAAGCGCTGGCGAAGGTCGTGCAGGGAATCGACCTTCAGGAAATGGAAATGACGGAGGCCATGACGGAGGTCATGGAGGGGAAGGCGACGCCCGCGCAGATCGGGGCCTTCATCACCGCGCTGCGCATGAAGGGGGAGACCGTCGCCGAGGTCACCGGTGCGGCACGGGTGATGCGCCTCAAGGCCACGCGCATCGACGCGCGCTCGCCCGTCATCGTCGACACCTGCGGCACCGGGGGCGACGGCCGCAACACCTTCAACATCTCCACCACGGCGGCCTTCGTGGTGGCGGCCGCGGGGCTCACGGTGGCCAAGCACGGCAACCGCGCCGTCTCGAGCGGCTGCGGCAGCGCCGACGTTCTCGAGGCCATCGGGGTCAACATCGACGCGCCCCCCGAGATCGTCGAGGAGTGCGTCCAGCAGGCGGGGATCGGGTTTCTCTTCGCACCGAAGCTCCATGGGGCCATGAAGTACGCCATCGGGCCCCGGCGCGAGATCGGCCTGCGCACGATCTTCAACATGCTGGGGCCGCTGACCAACCCCGCCTCGGCGACGGCGCAACTCGTCGGAGTCTACGACCCGAAGCTCACGGAGATGTTCGCGGGGGTGCTGAAGAACCTCGGGACGAAGCATGCCTTCGTCGTGCACGGATCGGATGGTCTCGACGAGGCCACCGTCACGGGCAAGACGCGCGTCTCGGAGCTCAAGGACGGGATCGTCAGGACCTACAATATCGATCCCGTCGACTACTTCGGGGCGACCGACGGAGGGGAGGCGCTCGCCGGCGGCGATGCCTCGACGAATGCCGAGATCACCAAGGCCGTGCTTTCGGGCGAGGAAGGCGCCCGCCGCCGGATCGTCGTCCTGAACGCGGCCCTGGCCATCGTGGCCGGCGGGAAGGCGCAGTCGATCGCCGAGGGGATCAAGGTAGCCGAGGCGTGCATCGACAGCGGCGCCGCAATCAGGAAGCTGCAGGCGCTCATCGAGATGAGCCGGAGCTGAATGGAGAAGGCGATAGGGTTCAGGAGAAGATGAAGCGGTGAAGCCGGGAAGCTGGGAAGTTCGGCAAGGCCCTCACGTGATGGACTGCAAGCTTTTCCTGATACCCGAGTCCCGATACACCCTGACCGGAGAGACCGAACAGATCGAACAGACGGAATAGACCGCAATGATTCTCCAGAAGATCGTTGACAACAGGCGCAGCGAGGTCGCCCGCCAGAAAGAGATCCTTCCCCATTCGGAGCTCAGGCGGATGCTGGCCGACAGGCCGCCGACGCGCGACTTCGCGGCGGCGCTCCGGGGGCGCGGCTGTGCGGTGATCGCCGAGGTCAAGCGCAGCTCACCGTCGAAGGGCCGGATCCGCGACGACTTCGACCCCGTCGCGATCGCCCGCACCTACGAGGAAAGCGGGGCTTCGGCCGTCTCCATCCTGACGGAGAGGAAATTCTTCGAGGGCAGTGCCGCTTATGTGCCCCAGATCCGAAAGGCCGTCAATCTGCCTCTTCTTCGGAAGGACTTCGTCATCGATCCCTTCCAGATCGCCGAGACCCGTGTCCTGGGCGGCGATGCCCTGCTTCTCATTGCGAGGGTCCTGGAAGCGGGTGAATTGCTGGACTTCATCGGCCTCGCCTCCGAGCTTGGCCTTGCGGCCCTCGTGGAAGTGCACGACGAGGCCGACCTGGAGAAGGCCCTCTCGGCGGGTGCGCGGATCGTGGGGATCAACAACCGCGACCTGCAGACCTTCCGGACGGACCTCGAGGTCAGCATCCGGCTAGCCCGACGAATCCCGAAGGGCGTCACCGTGGTGAGCGAGAGCGGGATCGAGGGCCGCAGGGACATTGAGCGTCTCATGGAAGCGGGCATCCACGCCTTTCTCGTCGGCGAGAGCCTCATGCGGGAGACAGACATCGGCAGGAAGCTCAGAGAATTGCTGGGAAATGAATAGGCATCAGGCCGCAGGCGACAGGCATCAGATCAGAGAGATGGAATAAACCGGAAAGACCGGATAGCCGGGATAGACCGAAATGATTCAGATCAAGATCTGCGGCATCACGAATATCGGGGACGGGCTCGCGGCAGCCGAGGCCGGTGCGGACGCATTGGGTTTTGTCTTTCACCCTGCAAGCCCCCGCTGCGTGACTCCTGCGCAGGTGAAGGCGATCATCGATGCACTGCCCCCGACGGTCTGCACGGTGGGAGTCTTCGTGAACCTGCCCCCCGATGAAGTGCTGCAGATCGCGGATCTGTGCGGGCTCGACTTTATCCAGCTCCACGGGAGCGAAACGCCGGAATACTGCCGCCGCCTTCCCCGCGAGAGGCTGATCAAGGCCGTCTCCTTCCGGAACGAGGCGGACTTTGCCGCGACGGCCGATTACCCCGTGCGGGCCTTTCTCGTCGATGCCCGCGACCCGGTCCGCTTCGGCGGGACGGGGAAGACTTGCGACTGGAACCTCGCGCGCCGCTTTGCCGCCCGCCACCCCCTCATTCTTGCGGGGGGGCTGCATGCGGACAACGTCGGGGCGGCCCTGGAGGCGGTTCAGCCCCTGGCCGTCGACCTGTCAAGCGGGGTCGAAGCGGCACCGGGGGAAAAAGATCATGACAAGGTCCGCGCCGTCGTTACAGCGGTCAGAACCCATGATGCCTCGCGTTTCGCGGGTGACCGGAAACCCATTTTCAGGAAGATGCCCCTGCGCTAGGGATGAAAAATGGGATATTCATGAAGGATGGCCATCAGCCAGCAAAGGAGACAAGGACGTGAAGATGCCAGTGCTGCCCGACAGGAAAGGGCATTTCGGAATGTTCGGGGGGAGATACGTCGCCGAGACGATCATGCCCGCGCTCGCGGAGCTCGAGGCCGCCTACCGGGCAAGCCGCAGGGACAGGGCTTTCCAGGCGGAGTTCCGAGACTATCTCCGGCAGTACTCGGGCAGGGAGACGCCGCTGTACCTGGCCCGAAACCTCACGGAGAAGCTCGGCGGGGCGAAGATCTACCTGAAGCGCGAGGACCTGAACCACACGGGATCCCACAAGATCAACAACACCCTCGGACAGGCCCTGCTGGCCCGTCGGATGGGGAAGCGCCGCGTCATCGCCGAGACGGGGGCCGGCCAGCACGGGGTGGCCACGGCCACCGTGGCCGCGCTCTTCGGGATGGAGTGTCGCGTCTTCATGGGCGAGGAGGACATCCGCCGGCAGGCGCCCAACGTGCTGCGCATGCGGATCCTGGGCTCCGAGGTGGTCCCCGTCACGGCCGGGTCGGCCACCCTGAAGGACGCCATGAACGAGGCCATGCGCCACTGGGTGACGCACGTGCGCGACACGTTCTACATCATCGGCTCCGTCGCGGGCCCGCACCCCTACCCGATGATGGTCCGGGACTTCCAGAGCGTCATCGGCCGCGAGACGAGGCGCCAGATCCTCCGGCTGGAAGGCCGCCTGCCCGACTGCATCGTGGCCTGCGTGGGCGGCGGCAGCAACGCCATGGGGATCTTCTTCCCCTTCCGCAACGACCGCGCCGTGCGCCTGGTCGGCGTCGAGGCGGCGGGGCTCGGGATCGCCACGGGAAAGCACTCGGCCTCCATCTCGGCGGGCAGCGTCGGCGTTCTGCACGGCAGCAAGTCCTACCTGTTGCAGGACGGGGACGGCCAGATCCGCGAGGCCCACTCGGTGGCGGCGGGGCTCGATTACCCCGGCGTGGGGCCCGAGCACAGCTGGTTCAAGGAGACGGGAAGGGCGGACTACGTCTCCGTCGAGGACGGAGAGGCCCTGGAGGCCTTCCGCACGCTCTGCACCACCGAGGGGATCATCCCCGCCATGGAGAGCGCCCATGCCGTCGCCTACGCCATGAAGCTGGCTTCGGCGATGGGGAAAGAACGGATCGTCGTCATCAACCTCTCGGGGCGGGGCGACAAGGACGCGGGGATCATCGAGGAAAACAAAATGTAACATCCCCCTCTTTCCCCCCTGTTCCAAAGGGGGATGCAAGGGGAGTTTATCCTTCGGGAGACAAGGTTCATGCATCGCATCGAAAAGACGTTTGCGGAGTTACGGAAGAGAGGAGAGAAGGCCCTCGTGGCCTACATCACGGCGGGCTACCCCGACTTGGAGACGACGCGGCAGCTGGTCCCGGCCCTGGAGAAAGCCGGTGTGGACATCCTGGAGGTGGGGGTGCCCTTCTCGGACCCCACGGCCGACGGGCCCGTGATCCAGGCCGCATCCCAGGCGGCCCTGAAAAAGGGCGCAACCCTCACCCGCATTCTGGACCTCCTCGGCGGTCTTCGGGGTGCCGTCGGGATCCCGATCGTGCTCTTCAGCTACTACAACCCCATCTTTTCCATGGGGAACGAGAGCTTTGCGAGGCGAGCCTCCGCCGCGGGGGTGGACGGGGTGCTCGTCGTGGATCTCCCGGCGGAGGAAGCGGGAGAGCTTCGCCGCCACACCGACCCGGCCGGCATCGACTTCATCTCCCTCGTGGCGCCCACGACGGGCGCGGACCGGGTGAGGAAGATCGTCAGGGCGGCCACGGGCTTCGTCTACTACATCTCCGTCACCGGCGTCACGGGCACCCGCGGCCCCGAGATGGAGGAGACGCGCGCAAACGTCGAGGCGATCCGTTCACTGACGAAGCTACCCGTCGTCGTCGGCTTTGGCGTCACCACGGCCGAGCAGGCACGTCAGGTGGGCGGCATGGCCGACGGCGCCGTCGTCGGGAGCGCCTTCGTGCGGCTCATCGGCGAGAGGGCGGGCAACCCGGGAATGGCGGCTGCCGTGGGAGACTACGCGGCCTCACTCAAGGCGGCCCTTCGCCTCCGCTCTTCCGTTTGATCGAGGGCCTTGTCGGCGGCCCGCGATCTTGGTATAGGGGAGACACGGCGGCCGAAACCGCCGTCATGATCGGAGGCAACCTGTCCGCTTGAAACGAATCCTGATTGTCGATAATGACGAGCCGGCACGGACCGCGCTGGCCGCCTTGCTTCGCGATGAAGGGTACGAGATTGATGAAGCGACCACCGAGATCGAGGCCATGCAGCTCGTGGAGCGACGCATCCCGGATCTGGTCGTTTCAGATCTGTGCGCGCCAGACTGCTTCTGCGTCGGCCTGCTGCACTGGATCAAGGAGCACCACCCCCACCTGGACGTGATCATCGTCACGGCCTTCGGATCCATCGACTGCGTCGTCAAGACGATCAAGATGGGCGCCCTCAACTATGTCATGAAGCCCGTGAACAACGGGAAGTTCCTCGAGATCGTCCGCGAGGCCCTGCACCGGCGTGAGGGCGGGATGAAATCCCTGCGACGGGTCAATGAGCCTTACTGCTACCTCGTCGACGAGGTGGTGGGCGTCTCGCGCAGCATGGAGCAGGTCCTCAAGACGGCCCTCCGGGTCACCGACGTCGACAGCGGCATTCTCATCCGCGGCGAGAGCGGCACGGGCAAGGAGCTCATCGCCCGGATCCTCCACAACCGCAGCACCCATCGGCGCAACCGGGAATTCGTCGCCATCAACTGCGCCGCCATCCCGGGCGAGATCCTCGAGAGCGAACTCTTCGGCTCCGTGCGGGGGGCCTTCACGGGGGCGACCCAGACCCGCAAGGGTCTCATCGAGGTGGCCGACGGGGGGACGCTCTTCATGGACGAGATCGGCGACACGTCGCCGCAGTTCCAGTCGAAGCTGCTGCGGGTCATCCAGGAAAAGGAGATCCGGCGGGTGGGTGACACGGCGTCGCGCTCCGTCGACGTGCGCATCGTGGCCGCCACCAACCGGGATCTCAAGAAGATGATCGGCGAAGGCACCTTTCGGGAGGACCTGTACTACCGGCTGAGCGTCATCGACATCATCGTCCCGCCGCTGCGGGAGCGCAAGGAAGACATCCAGCCCCTCGTGGACTACTTTCTCCAGGACATCAACGGCAGGCTCGGCACCGGGATCGAGGGAGTCTCCGCGCAGGCCATGGCGGTCCTCATGGCCTACCCCTGGCCCGGAAACGTCCGGGAGCTGCGGAACAGCCTGGAGAGGGCCGCTCTGCTGTCGGGCCACAAGATGCTCAAGCCCGAGGACTTCCCGCTGGCCTTCGAGCACTACCTCCGGCTCACGCAGAAGGACAGGGACGATGAGATCATCCCCCTGAAGGAGATGGAACGCCGCCACCTGCTCAAGGCCATGCAGAAGTACAACTACAACCAGAAGCTCGTGGCGAAGAAGCTCGGCATCGGCTACACGACGCTCTGGCGAAAGCTCAAGGAATCCGAGAAGGACATCAACTCGACGCCCTGAGAGCGTGCGCTGAGCGAACGCTCCGTTTCGTTTTGAAACACCCCCGCCCCGCCGCGGCCCCCCATCGGGGCCCCGCAGCCGATGTGACCCGCGGTCAGTTCACGCCGGAAAACAAAAATCTTTTTCTGTGACATCAGAGGCTTAAGCCGCCGTCGGCCGGCTTGGACCCGCCGCTTGCCGCAGGGTGGATTCCCCGTGGCACGGCCGTTGCCATCCATCGCTCATCCTCGAAAAGGGGCAACACGAAACGGGATGACGGCTTCCACCTCCATCTCCATCTATCTGCTGCTGGTCGTCGGGTCGGCGGCGCTGATCCTTCTGCTCTCCCATTGGGTCGGGCGCCGTCCCCTGACCCCCGAAAAGGACGTGCCCTACGAATGCGGCATGCCCCCCGCCGGGAGGGCGGGCACGCAGTTTCCCGTCCGGTTCTACAAGATAGCCCTGCTCTTCGTCGTTTTCGACGTGGAAATCGTCTTCCTGTACCTCTGGGCCGTCGTGGTCCGGGATCTCGGCCTCTTCGGGCTCGTCGAGATGTTCGTCTTCATCGCCGTCCTGCTGGCGGCCCTCGTCTACGTCTGGCACAAAGGAGACCTGCAGTGGGAGTAGAGCGATTCGGCGCAACCACCATTCTCACGGCCAACCTCGACCGCGTTGTCGGCTGGGCCCGGAAGAATTCCCTATGGCCGCTGACCTTCGGGCTGGCCTGCTGCGCCATCGAGATGATCTCCACGGCCGCCGCCCGGTACGACATGGCCCGCTTCGGCATGGAGGTCTTCCGCCCCTCGCCCCGGCAGGCCGACGTGATGATCGTCGCCGGTACGGTGACCCGCAAGATGGCCCCCGCGGTCAAACGTCTCTACGACCAGATGGCCGAGCCGAAGTGGGTCGTGGCCATGGGCGCCTGCGCATGCTCGGGCGGGCTTTTTCCGACCTATGCCGTCGTGCAGGGTGTCGATACGCTCCTGCCCGTCGATATCTACATCCCGGGCTGCCCCGTCAAGCCGGAGGCGCTGCTCGACGGCCTCATCCGGCTCCAGGAAAAAATCGCCCGCGAGGCGGAGGGGCGCTCGCGATGAACCTCGACGCCCTCCGGGAGCGCTTCGGCACGGCCCTCGGCGAGCCGGCAACGTTTCGCGGCGAGACGACCCTGACGGTGGATCGCAACAGCCTTGTCGCGCTCTGTGAATGCCTACGCGATGACGAAGCCCTTGCCTTCGATTTCCTTGCCGACCTGTGCGGCGTAGACCGCCATCCCGCCGCGCCGCGCTTCGAGGTGGTCTACCACCTGTATTCGGTGCGGCACGGGCACCGTCTCCGGGTCAAGGTTGCACTCGAAGAGGAAGACCCGGTCATCGACTCCGTCACGGGGGTCTGGGAGACGGCGGACTGGCACGAGCGGGAGTGCTTCGACCTCTTCGGGATCCGTTTCCGCAATCACCCCGACCTCAGGCGCATCCTGCTGCCCGACGATTTCGAGGGGCACCCGCTGCGGAAGGACTTCCCCCTGGAGGGGATGGACAGGACATGAGCGCCGAGACCCTGAGCCTGAACCTGGGCCCTCAGCACCCGAGCACCCACGGGGTTCTGCGCGTCATCCTCGAGCTCGACGGCGAGACCGTTGTCGACGCCCGCCCCGACATCGGCTTTCTGCACCGGGGCATCGAGAAGCTCGCCGAGAGCCGCACGTACCACCAAGTCATCGTGCTCACCGACCGCCTCGACTACCTGGCGGCCCTGAGCAACAACCTGGCCTATGTCCTGGCGGTGGAAAAGCTCATGGACATCGAGGTCCCCCGGCGGGCCCGCTACGTCCGCGTCGCCCTGGCCGAGCTGCAGCGGATCGCGAGCCACCTGTTCTGGCTCGGCACCCACGCCCACGACCTCGGGGCCATGACGCCGCTGTTCTATGCCCTGCGCGAGCGGGAGGCGCTCATGGACATCTTCGAGACGCTCTCGGGCTCCCGGCTGACGCCCAGCTTTCTGCGGGTCGGGGGACTGGCGGCCGACATCGACGGCCGCTTTGTCGGGTCCGTGCGGGCCTTCACGGACACCTTCCAGAAACGGGTGGACGAGTACGAGACGCTGCTGACGGACAACCCCATCTGGAAGCGCCGGACGAAGGGGGTGGGCGTTCTCGACGCGGGGCAGTGCATCCGCCTGGGCATTTCGGGTCCCATGCTGCGCAGCGCCGGGGTGCCCCTGGACCTGCGGAGGGCGCAGCCGTACAGCGGCTACGACGAATTTCATTTTGAAATACCCACCGGAACGGCAGGCGACGTCTACGACCGGTACCTCGTCCGCATCCGGGAGATGCGCGAAAGCGCCCGCATCGCCCGGCAGGCCGTCGACGGGCTCCCCGAGGGTCCCTGGACGGCGTCGGGCTCGCCGGCCGTCTTCCCCGCGAGGGACGAGCTGAAGCACAGCATCGCCGGCCTCATCCGGCATTTCGGTCTCGTCATGGAGGGCATGAAGCCCCCGGCGGGCGAGGTCTATCACGCCGTCGAGTCGCCGCGGGGAGAGCTGGGGTTCTACATCGTCAGCGACGGCGGCCCGCGGCCCCTGCGGTTCAAGGTCCGCCCCCCGTCCTTCGTGAACCTCCAGGGCCTCGTGAAGATGATCCGCGGCAGGCTCCTGGCCGACGTGGTGGCCGTCATCGGGGCCGTGGACATCGTGCTGGCCGAGGTGGACCGGTAAAAAAGCAAAGGGCGAAAGGCAATCGGTCAAGGGAGAAGGGAAACGATGAGACAGGAGCTCGTAAAACAGTTTTCGGAGGAGCAGATGGCGAAAGTGGACGCCCTGATCGAGTCGCACCGCAGGGTGCCCGGCTCCCTGCTCGTGGTGCTCGAGAAGGCGCAAGACATCACCCTGTACCTGCCCGTGACTCTCCAGCGATACATCGCCGAGGGGATGGGGATCCCTCCGAGCAAGGTTTCCGGCGTGGTGACCTTCTACTCCTACTTCAGCACCGTCCCGCGGGGACGAAAGGTCGTCAAGGTCTGCAGCGGGACCGCCTGCTACGTGAAACGCTCCGGCGAGATCATGGACCGGCTCAAGCAGAAGATCGGGGTCGAGGAGGGGGAGGTCTCCGCCGACGGCGAGTACTCCATCGAGGAGGTCCGCTGCCTGGGGGCCTGCGGCCTGGCGCCCGTCGTCGTCATCGGCGAGGAGACCTTCGGCCTCATCGACCCGGAACACGTGGAGGAGATCATCGAAAAGGCCTGAACCCGGGCTTTTCGGGAAACGGGGTGCGCGCACATGACCATCAAGGAATTGACTGAAATCAAGGAAAGCTACATCGACGAGCGGAAGAAAGAGCTCGAGGAGGGCGTGGCGACCGTCGACGTCCACATGGGCACCTGCGGCATCGCCGCCGGCGGGCGCAATGTCTTTTCCGCCCTGCAGGGGGAGATCGAGCGCCTCGGGATCGGCCGCGTGAAGCTGCGCGTCACGGGCTGCGCGGGGCTCTGCAGCATGGAGCCCATGATCACCGTGCATCTTCCCGGGCAGGCGCCCGTCAAATACGGCAAGCTCGACGCCGCGAAGACCCGGGAGATCTTCTACAGCCACGTCCTCGGCGGCCGCCCGAAGGCGGAGTACGCCATCGGGCAGGGCCTCGAGAAACCGCAGAAACGGGTGGAGATCGAATGATCTCGTCGGTCAGCAAGATCGCCTACTGCGCGAGCCGGAGCTGCAAGTTCCGCAAGCCCATCGACGTGCGCTCTCTGCTGGAGAGGGCCCTCGACGAACTGGGCTATCGCGACCGGATCGGCCTCGTGGAGACCGAGTGCCTGATCTCGTGCTACCAGGGCCCCTCCATCATGTTCCTGCCGGGCGGCAAGGTTTTCCAGGTCCTCTCGGAGGAGCACTTCACGGAAACGCTGAAGGGCTTCTTCGCCTCGCTGCAGCACCCCACCTCGCCACTGCTGAGCGAGCCCCGCACCGAGAAGGAGATCCCGGGGATCGAGCACCTGGACTTTTTCGCGAAGCAAAAGCTCATCGTGCTGCGCAACCGGGGCCACATCGACGCCGAGTCGATCGAGGAATACATCGCCCACGACGGCTATCTCGCCCTGTACAAGGCCCTGACGGCCATGACGCCCGAGGAGGTCATCGGCGAGGTGAAGCTCTCGGGCCTTCGCGGCCGGGGCGGCGCGGGGTTCCCCACGGGCACCAAGTGGGAAGAGGCGCGCAAGTACGCCGCCTTCCCGAAGTACGTCATCTGCAACGGCGACGAGGGAGACCCCGGCGCCTTCATGGACCGCAGCGTCATGGAATCGGATCCCCACGCCGTCCTGGAGGGGATGATCGTCTGCGGCTACGCCATCGGCGCCCGCCAGGGCTACATCTACGTCCGGGCCGAGTATCCCCTGGCGCTGCGGATGCTGCGGACGGCCATCGACAGGGCCCGCGAGAAGGGGTTCCTGGGCCGCAACGTCCTGGGCACGGGATTCGATTTCGACATCGACATCTACCCCGGGGCGGGGGCCTTCGTCTGCGGCGAGTCGACGGCGCTCATGTACTCCATCGAGGGAAAGCGCGGCATGCCGCGCATCAAGCCCCCCCGTTCCACCGAGTCGGGCCTCTGGGGCCGGCCCACGTGCCTCAACAACGTGGAGACCTTCGCCAACATCCCCCGGATCATCCTCAACGGGGGCGCGTGGTTCCGCGCCATCGGCACCGAGGACAGCACGGGCACGAAGGTCTTTTCGCTGACGGGGGCCGTGAAGAACGTGGGTCTCGTGGAGGTGCCCATGGGGACGGATTTGCGGACGATCATCTTCGAGATCGGCGGGGGCATCCGGGGCAACGCCCGCTTCAAGGCCGTCCAACTGGGCGGTCCCTCGGGGGGATGCCTCACGGAACAGCACCTGCACCTGCCGGTGACCTTCGATTCGCTGCAGGACGCCGGCGCCATGATGGGCTCGGGCGGCGTCGTCGTCATGGACGACACGAACTGCATGGTGGACGTGGCCCGCTTCTTCACGCAGTTCAGCGTCGACGAGTCCTGCGGCAAGTGCGTTCCCTGCCGCGTGGGCCTCAAGGTCATGCTGGGCACGCTGGAGAAGATCATCGTCGGGCAGGGGGAGCCCTCGGACCTGGCGCTCCTGGAGAGGCAGGCCAACCACATCGCCGCCACCTCCCACTGCGGTCTCGGGCAGGCGGCCCCCAACCCCGTCCTGAGCACCCTGCGCTACTTCCATGACGAGTACGAGGCCCACATCCGCGAGAAACGCTGCCCGGCGCTGGTCTGCACGGACCTCATCCGCTTCGAGATCGACGCGGAGGCCTGCAAGCGCTGCGGGCTGTGCGCGAAGGTCTGCCCCGTCAATGCCATCTCCTGGCAGAAGAAGGAGCCGGCCGTCCTGCACCAAGAGAAATGCATCCGCTGCAAGTCCTGCATCCGGGCCTGCAGGTTCAAGGCGATCCACTAGAGGAACCCCATGATCACCCTGAAAGTCAACGACATCGAGGTCACCGTCCCGCGGGGGAGCACCATCCTGCAGGCCGCCGAGAAGGCGGGCGTTTTCGTGCCGACGCTCTGCCACGACAAGCGGATCGCCCCCTTCGGGGCCTGCCGCCTCTGCGTCGTCGAGGACCGGAAGAAGCCCGGCAGCCTGATCCCGTCGTGCTTCACCCCCGCGCGGGACCGCATGGAGATCCTCACGGAGACCCCCGCCGTACTCGACGCCGTGCGGACCCAGCTGCAGCTCATCCTCGTGAACCACCCCCTGGACTGCCCCGTGTGCGACAAGGCCGGCGAGTGTACCCTGCAGGACCTGGTGATCCGCTACAACATCACCGAGTCCCCTTTCGGGACAGAGCGTTTCGCGCGCTATGTGGATCGCCGCTCGCCGCTCATCGAGCGCGACATGACCCGCTGCGTCCTGTGCGGCCGCTGCGTGCGGATCTGCGGCGAGCTGCAGGGCCGGGACGAGCTGGAGTTTCTCCACCGGGGCCACCGGACGGTTGTGGGAACCGACGGGGGCCGGCCCCTCGATTGCGACTTCTGCGGGCTCTGCGTCTCCACCTGTCCCGTGGGCGCGCTCAACGACAAGCTCTTCAAGGACCGGACCCGCGTCTGGAAACTTCGGCAGGAAACCACCGTCTGCAGCCACTGCGGCCTCGCCTGCCGGGCCGACTTCCACCTGGAAGAGGGACGGCTGCGGCGCGTGACACCGGCCGCCGCGTCGGGAGGCGAAAAAGGCCTTCTCTGCGCGAGGGGGCAGTTCGGCTGGCGTGCCTTCGAGAGCCCCGGCCGTCTCGGCGCCCCGAAGCTCCGCAGGGACGGGGCGTTGTGCGAGGCCGGCTGGGACGAGGCCGTCGGCCATGCGGCGAAGGCCCTCGACGACATCCGGCGCGCCCACGGCGCGGCGTCGATCGCCCTGCTCACGGCGGACCATCTCACGACGGAGGAGGCGGCTGCCTGGGGCGCCTTCTGGCGGGACACCCTGGGCGGCGGCCCGATCGGCTCGATCCAGGCGGGCGGGTACCGCCGGATCCTCGAGATCCTCGAAGGCGCCCGGGGCACGCGGGTCGCAGTGGGGACCCTCCGGGATCTCGACGAAGCGAATGTCCTCATCGTCCTGGGAGGAGGGGCAGCCGAGATGCACCCCGTGCTCAAGCCCCTCGTCAACGGCTGGATGAAAAAGGGCGACAGGCAACTCGCCGTCGTCTCGTCCTGGCCCGACGCCCTGACACGGCGGGCGACACTTGCCCTCACCGTCGGCCCCGGGCTGGTGGAGGAATTCTGCGCGGAGCTTCTCGAGGCCCTCGGCCCGGAGAGGATAAATCCCCCGGCTGACCTGGCGCGGTTCGGCATCGACTCCTGCGCCCTGGCCCGCCTCATCGGCCTGCTCGAGGAAAAGCGGGACATCGCGGTGCTCGTCGCGCCGGAGCCCTGCGGGGACAACCGGCACAAGGCGCGCCTGGCGGCATACCTGCAGGACCGGGTTCGGGCCGTTGTGCCCTTGGGAGGGCAGGCCAACAGCGCCGGCGCCGTGTTCGAAGCGGGCTTTACCTCCGGTGAAGTGGCCGTCGACGGGCTGTCTCTTGTCGAGGCCATTGAGGCCGGCCGCATCCGGGCACTCTACCTCCTGGGCGAAGATCCCCTCGAGAGCCTGCCTGACCCGTCGCGGGTGCGGCAGGCCATGGAAAAGCTCGACTGCATCGTCTGCCAGGGCCCCTTCGAAACGGCCGTCACCGGCCTTGCGCACGTGGTCCTGCCCGCGGCCCTCCTCCACGAGAAGCGGGGGACCGTTCTGTCGCTCCTGGGGGAGAAGCGCACCCTCCGTCCCGTGCTGCCCCCCTTCGGGCGGTCCCGGCCGGACGGGGAGATCCTCCGGGCCCTCGCCGCGGCCCTCGGCAGCGAGGCCGTGCCCCGCGTGCCGGCTGCCCCGGCGGCGCAGAAGACGGCGATCCCGTCCGTGGGCGCCGTGCCCCGGGATGCCGGGCAGGGGATGCCCTTCATTCTCGAGGCGGTGCCCTCGCTTTTCGGCGATGGGATCCTGTCGAGGCAGAGCCCCGATCTGGCGCAGCTGCGCCGGGGCCTCCGGGTCGTGATGAGCGCCGGGGACTTCGAGCGCCTGGGGCTTGCGGAGCGTGAGATCGTGGAGGTCAGGACTCCCTTCGGCTGCGCCCGGGCCGAGGCGGAGCGGGACGCGGCCGTGCCGTGCAGCCGGCTTCTCCTGCGGCACGCGGCGGGCAGCGCCGCAGGTCTTTCCCTCACCCGGCCGGGCACAAGCGCCGTGCCGGCGGCCATTGCGAGGATCGGGACATGACGACAGCGGATTTCCTGTGGGGCGTAGTGCGGATCGTCCTCATCTTTTCGGCCGTCATGGGCCTTGTCGCCTATATGACCCTGATGGAGAGACGCTTTTTGGGCTTCTTCCAGGTCCGGCTGGGCCCCAACCGCGTCGGCCCCGGGGGCCTGCTGCAGCCGATCGCCGACGGGATCAAGCTCCTCTTCAAGGAGGACATGACCGTCTCCCATGCGAACCGCTTCTGGTTTCTCCTGGCGCCGGCCATCGCGCTCGTGTCGGTGCTGGCCTGCTTCGCCGTCGTGCCGGCCTCGCCGACGGTCGTCGTGGCGGATCTGCCCGTGGCCGTCCTGTACCTCCTGGCCCTCTCTTCCCTGGGCGTCTACGGCATCCTGATGGCCGGCTGGTCTTCCAACAACACGTACTCGCTGCTGGGCGGGCTGCGGGCCGCCGCCCAGATGATCAGCTACGAAATCCCGCTGGCGCTGTCCGTCGTGGGCGTGCTGATCCTCGCCGGCTCCATGAGCCTCGTCGAGATCGTGAAGGCCCAGGAGGGGCTCTGGTTCGCCGTGAAGCAGCCCCTGGGGTTTGCCCTTTTTCTGATCTGCATCTCCGCGGAGACCAACCGCACGCCCTTCGACCTGCTGGAGTGCGAAAACGAACTGGTCGCCGGCTACCAGACGGAGTATTCCTCCATGAAGTTCGGGCTCTTCTACATGGCCGAGTACGCCCACATCCTGCTGGCCTCGTGCCTGGTGAGCCTCTTCTTCCTGGGCGGCTGGAACGGCCCGCTGCTGCCGGCGCCCCTGTGGCTGCTCGTCAAGGTCTTCTTCGTCTTTGCGGCGTTCATCTGGGTACGGGCCACCTTCCCCCGCATCCGCTACGATCAGCTGATGGGATTTTCCTGGAAGGTGCTGCTGCCGCTTGCCTTCGTGAACCTGATGGCGACGGCGGCGCTGACGGTACTCCTTTCGTGAGGAAATGACATGAGCAAGGCCCTGCTGAAGGGGTTGGCCCTGACCCTGCAGACGTTTTTCCGAAAGCCCGTCACGGTGCAGTACCCCGACGAGAAGCGGCCCGTTCCGGGTCGCTTCCGGGGGCGGCCGGCACTCGTCGCCCGCGAGGACGGCGCGCCCCGCTGCGTGGCCTGCGGCCTCTGCGAGAAGATCTGCCCGAGCCTCTGCATCGCCGTCACGGCCGAAACGGGCCCCGAGGGCATCCGGGCGCTTGCCCGCTACCGCCTCGATCTCAACCGATGCTCCTTCTGCGGGCTCTGCGTCGAGGCCTGCCCGGTGGAGGCCATCATCATGAGCGCCGACTACGAACTGGCCGCCGCCGGCCGCGAGTCCCTTGTCTGGGACAAGGGGCGCCTGCCGGCCGGGTCTGGCCGGGCCGGGGAGGGACGATCATGATCGAGACAGTCCTCTTCTGGGTTCTGGCCGCCGCTTCCGTCGCCTCCGCCCTGGGGGTCGTCGCCCTGCGAAGCCCCGTTGGCAGCGTCATGGCGCTGCTTGCGGCCATGCTGGCCACGGCGGGTCTCTACGCCCTCATGGGGGCGCCCGTGCTGGCCCTCTTCCAGGTCATCGTCTATATCGGGGCCGTCCTCGTGCTCTTCCTGTTCGTCGTCATGCTCCTCGATCTCAAGGGGACCACTGCCCGCGGGAGGCCCTCGGCCCGTGCCGCGGCGGCGGGCGCGGCCGGCATCGGACTCACGGCGGCGGCAGCCTGGGGGGCATGGAAGGGTTTTTCGCAGGCGGCCCCCGTGGGCGGTCTTCGTCCCGCGCCCGGCATTTCCGAGATCGCCATCGACCTCTTCGGCCGGCATCTGCTCGTCTTCGAGTTGACCTCCGTGCTGCTCCTGGCCGCGGCCGTCGGGGCCGTGTTCGTCAGCCGGACGAAAAAAAGGAGGCCCTCATGAGCCTGGAACACGTCGTCGGATTGGGGATCGTCCTCTTCGCCATCGGGGCGGCGGGGTTCTTCGTCCGCTCCAACGCCCTCGTGCTGCTTCTGTGCGTCGAGCTCATGCTCAACGCCGTGAACCTGATCCTCGCGGGGTTTTCCCGCTACCTCCACGGGACGGATGGGCAGGTCTTCGTCTTCATGATCATGACGGTGGCCGCCGCGGAGGCCGCCGTGGGGCTTGCCATTCTCGTGGCCCTCTGCCGGCTCCTCGGGACCCTCGACATGAGCCGGATCAACATCCTGAAAGGGTAAGCGCCATGCTGTCCGAATCGATCTGGATCCTTCCCGCCCTGCCTGCCCTGGGGGCCCTGGCCAACGGCCTTCTCGGCGCCCGGTGGAGCGAAAAAGGCATTGCCGCCGTCGCCATCGGTTCCGTGGGCCTCGCGCTGGCGGCGGCCCTCGCCCTGCTGGCGGAGATGCTTGCCGGCCCGGCCGACCGGGCGTTCTCGGTCACGCTGTGGAGGTGGCTCTCCGACGGGGCGCTCCGCATCGAGACGGGCTTCGTGCTCGACCGCCTCGCCATGGTCATGGTCATGGTCATCCTCTTCGTGGGGTTTCTCATCCACCTTTACTCGGCCGGTTACATGAAGGGCGATACCGGGTACCGCCGCTTCTTCGTCTGCCTCAACCTCTTCGTCTTCTTCATGCTCGTCCTCGTGCTGGCCGACAACCTGGTGGTCACCTTCGTCGGCTGGGAGGGCGTGGGGTTGTGCTCGTACCTGCTCATCGGGTTCTGGCACGAGAAGACCTCGGCCTGCGACGCCGGCCGCAAGGCCTTCGTCGTCAACCGCATCGGCGACTACGGGTTTCTCCTGGGGACCCTGCTGGCCGCTGTGACCTTCGGGACGGTCAACTACGGGGACCTCGCCCGCCTCCTGGCGACGGGCCCCGCCGTCTCCGAAGGCACCGTCGCCGCCGTCGCCCTGCTGCTCTTCATGGGGGCTATGGGCAAATCGGCCCAGTTCCCTCTCCACGTCTGGCTGCCCGACGCCATGGAGGGCCCCACGCCGGTCTCGGCCCTGATCCACGCGGCCACCATGGTCAACGCCGGCGTCTACCTCATGTGCCGAATGGCGCCATTGCTCGAGAGGGCCCCCGCCGTGCTGCCCGTCATCGCCGCCGTGGGGCTCGTCACGGCACTCTACGCGTCGCTCTCCGCCCTGGGCCAGCGCGACATCAAGCGGGTGCTCGCCTACTCGACGGTGAGCCAGATCGGCTACATGTTCGTGGCCCTCGGATGCGGTCTCTGGGCCGCGGGCATGTTCCACCTCCTGACCCACGGCATCTTCAAGGGACTGCTCTTTCTCGCAGCCGGGGCCGTGATCCACGCCCTCGACGGCGAGCAGGACCTCTCGCGGATGGGGGGCCTCCTGAAGGACCTGCCGGCCGTCTCCGTCACCTTCATCGCGGGGCTCATGGCCCTGGCGGGGATCTTCCCCCTGTCGGGGTTCGTGAGCAAGGACGCCATCCTCTGGGGCGGCTTCGAACGCTACGGGCTCTTTTTCTGGCTGGCCGCCTTCGGCGGCGCCCTTGTGACGGCCCTCTACTCGGCAAAGCTCCTCTCGGCCTTTCTCGGCGCGCGGCGCTCCGGGGGCCGTCCCCACCGGCCGGGGCCTGTCATCACGGCCCCCCTGGCCGTACTGGCCGTCTTCGCGCTGCTCGCGGGGATCCCGGGGCTTCCGCTCTTCACGGCGGACACGTTCTTCTCCCGGTTCCTGGGCATGCCCGGCGCGGCGCCCGCAACGGCCGCGTCGCACACCCTCGAGGTGGCCCTCACGGTCCTGCAGACCCTGGCCGTCCTCGCGGCACTGGCCGGCGCGATCCGGCTCTTCACGAGGGCGCGCCGGCCCGCGGACCCGGCCGTCCTGGCGAGCGGCTTCGGCATCGACCTCCTCAACGACCGGCTCTTCGTCCGGCCCCTGAAGGCCTGCGCCCGCCTCTGCGCAGCCGTCATCGACCCGCGCCTCATCGACGGCGCCGTCAACGGCCTGGGCTCCCTCTCGATGGCCCTGGGCCGCCTTGCGGCCGGGCTGCAGACGGGGGAGCTTCGGCATTACGCCGTATCGCTGATGGCCGGGGCCTTTGCCCTGCTCGTCCTCACCGTCTTTTTCGCCGGAGGTCTCTGAGATGACGATGCATGACGTCCCCCTGCTGTCCGCCCTGATCGCACTTCCCCTGGCGGGGAGCGCCCTGGTGCTCGCGCTGGATGAGCGGCGGGCCCGCGCCGTTGCGCTCGGCGCCTCTCTTCTGACCTTCCTGGCAACCCTGGCCCCCCTGTTCCTCTTCCGGGAAGGGGAGCCGGGATTTCAGTTCGTCGAGTTCTACCCCTGGGTCTCATCGCTGGGGATTGCATGGCATCTCGGGATCGACGGGCTTTCGCTCTTCCTGCTGCCGCTGACGGGCTTCTTGTCGCTGGCGGCCGTCCTCGTGTCGTGGGAGAGCGTCGGTCAGAAGGTAAAGGCCTATTTCGTCTCCTTCCTCGTCCTCGAGGCGGGAATGCTGGGGGTGTTCACGGCCCTGGACGCGATCCTCTTCTACGTCTTCTGGGAGGCCATGCTCATCCCCATGTTCCTCATCATCGGCATCTGGGGAAGCGAAAACCGGCGCTACGCGGCCCTCAAGTTCATCCTCTACACCGTGGCGGGGAGCCTCTTTCTGCTCGTGGGCTTCATCGTCATGGCCTTCCTCGCCCAGTCGCAGGGAGGCGCTCCGAGCTTCGACATCACCCGCTGGACGGCCCTCCGCGTGCCCGCGCCGCACGAGTTCTGGCTCTTCGCCTTCTTCTTCGTCGCCTTCGCCGTCAAGGTGCCCGTGTTCCCCCTGCACACGTGGCTTCCCGACGCCCACGTGGAGGCCCCGACGGCGGGTAGCGTCCTGCTGGCGGGGGTTCTTCTGAAGATGGGCGTCTACGGCATCCTCCGCTTCTGCTTCCCCCTCTTCCCCGAGGCGACGGCAACCTTCACGCCCGCCGTCATGACCCTGGGCCTCATCGGGGTCGTCTACGGGGCGCTCACGGCCTTCGCCCAGAAGGACCTGAAAAAGCTCGTCGCCTACTCCAGCGTGAGCCACATGGGGCTCATCGTCGTGGGCGTCTTCTGCCTCAACATCGCGGGCCTCAAGGGGGGCATCGTCCAGATGCTCAACCACGGCCTCAGCACGGGGGCGCTCTTCATCCTCGTGGGGGCCCTCTACGAGCGCAAGAAGACACGCGACCTCGACCGGCTCGGGGGGCTGGCGGGCCGCACGCCCGTGCTGGCGACTTTCTTCGTCATCACCATGCTGTCCTCCGCGGGGCTGCCCGGCCTCAACGGGTTCGTGGGCGAGTTCCTGCTCCTGCTGGGGAGCTTCCGGTACGCCTGGTGGCTCGGGGCCCTGGCCGCCGTCTCGGTCGTTCTCGGCGCCGTCTACCTGCTCTGGATGACCCAGCGGGTGCTCTTCGAGAAGGACCGCTCTCCGGAGAAGACCGGCTTCGGGGACTTCTCGCTGCGGGAGAAGCTCATCATGACGCCCATCGTGCTGGCCATGTTCTTCATCGGCCTTTTCCCGGCGGGCCTGACGGACCGTCTCGAGCCGGCGGCGCGGCAGATCATCGCCGTCTCGGCGCCGGGCACCGCCCGCGAGGCGATGCCTGCGGCGGAGGCGAACATCCTTGCGGAGGGAGGGACCCATGGCCTTCAGCATTCCCGACGTTAACCCCATGAGCCTGCTGCCGGAGATCCTCCTGCTTGCCGCGGCGGCGGGGATTCTCCTCTTTTCCGGCGAGACCGGCCGACGGAGGGCCGCCGCCTGCGCGGCCGGAGCCGTTGCCGCCTCCCTGGCGTCGATTCCGCTGCTTTTCCTGGGGGCCCGGATCCGGGGCTTCGGCGGATTGATTGTGAAGGACGACGCGACCCTGATCTTTCTCGCCCTCACGGACCTGGCGGCCCTTGCGGCCATCGTACTTTCCCGCGACGGGAACGCCGGGGAGCAGGAGGGCGGCGAGGTGTACGGGCTTGCCCTGTTCGCCCTGGTCGGCATGCACGTCATGGCCGCGAGCCGCGACCTGCTCGTGCTCTTCCTGGGGCTCGAAATCCTGGCGCTTCCTCTCTACGTCCTGGTCGGCTCCGACCGGGCGGCCCGGAACGGGATGGAGGCGGCGGTGAAGTACTTCCTCCTCGGGAGCTTCGCGTCGGCCCTCTTCCTGATGGGCTTGGCGCTTTATTACGGCGCGACGGGGACCACGGGCTTCGCGGCCTTGTCGCGTCTGCTCGCGCAGCCTTCGCTGGCCTTCGCGGGCCTGGCCCTCGTGACCGCGGGCATCGGGTTCAAGATCGCCGCCGTGCCCTTCCACATGTGGGCCCCCGACGCCTACGAGGGGGCCCCTGTACCGGTGGCCGCCTACATCTCCGTGGCGCCCAAGGTGGCCGCCTTCGCCGTGCTGCTTCGCCTGGGGCTCACCCTGCCGGGTCCCGGCCCGGCGTTCTGGACGCAGGCCGTCCTCGCGATGTCAGCCGCCAGCATGATCGTCGGAAACCTCGCCGCGCTCAGGCAGAGCGGGTTCGTGCGGATGCTCGCCTACTCCGGCATCGCCCAGGCGGGGTACATGCTCATCGGCCTGGCGGCCCTGCCGGCGCAGGGCGGGACGGCCCTGACCTTCTACCTCCTGGTGTACCTCTTCATGAACCTGGGGGCCTTTGCCGTCGCCGTTTCCCTCGAGCGCCGCGAGGGCGGGCGCCTGCAGATCGAGGACCTGTCGGGCCTCGCCTCGCGCAGACCTTTCTTCGCCTTCGCCCTGGCGGCGTTCATGGTCTCGCTCGCGGGGCTGCCGCCCACGGGCGGGTTCTTCGCCAAGTTCACCCTGTTCAAGGCCGGCATCGAGGCCGGGCATCTCCCCGTGGTCCTCGTGGCCGTCGCGATGACCGTCGTGTCCCTGTTCTACTACCTGAGGGTCGTGGCGGTCCTGTACATGCGCGAAGACGCGGGCTGCCTGGAAATCCGCCAGGGGAGGCCGCTTCTGACGGCATGGATCGGCGCGGCGGCCCTCGTGACGCTCCTGACAGGGGTGCTCCCGGGGGAGTTTCTGCGGGAGATCCTCGCGGCCTTCCCGGCGGTCGCCCTGTGAGAGGCAGCGGCGATGCGCGCGGGCAGCCGGCGGGGAGATCCGAAAGTTTCTGTTGACGGCAGGGACGGGCGGGCGTATAAACAGCCGAAATAAAAGCGCCTTCTTCCTCGATGCGCGGTGAAGGCGTGTTTTTTTATCCGCCCTATGCACAACAGAGAGCCCCTGAGGCTGGGACTGTTCCTGGCGCGGCACCTCTCTCCGGCGAGGATCTTCATCCTCAGCTTTGCGGGTGTCATCCTGGCCGGCGCCATCCTGCTGTGGCTTCCCTTCGCATCGACGAAAGGCATCCGCTTCGTCGACGCCCTGTTCATGTCGGCCTCGGCCGTCTGCGTGACGGGGCTTGCCACGGTGGACGTGGGCACCGATCTGACAACGGCGGGACAGGTCGTCCTCATCTGCCTTTTCCAGGTAGGCGGGCTCGGCATCATTACCTTCTCTGCCTTTCTCTTCGGCATGATGGGGCGCAGCATTTCCTTCAAGGGCCGCGAGATCGTCCAGAGTGCATTCCTGCACACGCCGCGGCGGGACTTTTTCATCATCCTCAAGTCCGTCATCGTCTCCACCGTGATCATCGAGTCCGCAGGCGTTCTCCTTCTCTTCATCCGTTTCGTCCAGGAATTTCCCGCCCAGACCGCCCTTTATTACGCCGTGTTCCACTCCATCTCGGCCTTCAACAACTGCGGGTTTTCGCTTTTCCCGGACAGCTTCGTCCGCTACCAGGGGGACCTGCTTCTCAACTGCACGGTCATGACGCTCATCGTGCTGGGCGGGATCGGTTTCGTCGTGCACCACGAGGTGTTCGCTCTCCTGAGGGATCGAAACGCCAGGCTTTCTCTGCACAGCCGCATCGTGCTGGTCACCACGGCGGGCCTCGTCGTCGCCGGGGCCGCCCTGTTCTGGCTCTTCGAGGAGCAGTACATCCTCAAGGGACTCTCTCCCGCGACGCAGGTTCTCGTCTCGCTCTTCCAGTCCGTCACGCCCCGGACGGCGGGGTTCAACACTGTCGACATCGGCCAGCTGACCAACGCCACGATCCTGATGCTGCTCGTGCTCATGTTCATCGGGGGCTCCCCCGGCTCCACGGCGGGGGGAATCAAGACGACGAGTTTCGCCCTTCTGCTTCTCATGATGTGGAACCGCTGGCGCGGCAGCGAGGAGGTGACGGTTGCCAGCCGTACCGTTCCGAAGGAGATCATCGGCCGGACACTGTCCATCACCCTGGCCTCGATCCTCGCCGTTTTCTTTGCCGTGGCGGCGGTCATGGCGGCGGGTCACACGGAGGCGGGCCCCATGGAGCGGCAGCGGTTCGTGGAGTACATCTTCGAGACCGTGTCGGCCTTCGGCACCGTGGGGCTATCCATGGGGATCACGCCGAAGCTGGGGGACTTCCAGAAGCTGGTGATCGTCTTCATGATGTTCGCGGGCAGGGTGGGGCCCCTGACGCTGGCCTTTTCGCTGTCGTTCCGGGAAGGCAGGAAAACCGTCGTGTACGCGGAAGAGACCGTCATGGTCGGATAAGGGGGCGCTGCCATGAAGAAGCGGGTTGTCGTGGTCGGGCTGGGCATCTTCGGGATCAACCTCGTGAAGGAGCTGACCAAGAGCGGCGTCGAGGTGATCGCCATCGACAAGGCAAAGGAAGCCGTTCAGCACGTGAGGGACTACGCCGCCAAGGCCATCGTCGCCGACGGCACGGACCCGGAGATCATGAACGCCATCGGCCTGCGCGAGGACGACCTCGTCATCGTCTCGTTCGGGGAGGACCTGGCGGCCAGCACCCTGATCACGCTGCACCTCAAGCAGATGAAGGTGCAGAACATCATCGTCAAGGCCCCCAACGAGGACCACAAGCTCATCCTCGAGAAGGTGGGCGCCACGGAGGTCATCATCCCCGAGAAGATCATGGCCGACAAGGTCGCCAGGAGCATCGTGTCGCCCAACGTCCTGGACTACATCCCGCTGTCCGAGGACTACATGATCTGCGAGATCGCGCCGCCTGCCGGCTTCATCGGCAAGTCCATCGCCGAGCTGCAGCTGCGCAACCGGTATCACGTCGACGTCATCGCGGTGCGCGACACGCTCACGGAGAAGATCCAGATGATCCCCGCGGCCGGCTTCATCATCAAGGACAGTGACTTGCTCGTCGTGGTGGGCCGGGGGGCGGATATCGATAAAATCAAGTGACGGCAAAGGCTGAAGGCGTGAGGCGGAGGGCAATAAATTTTCCGGAGAAACGGCTGCCCGGTGGCACGATATTCGCTCTTGTTTTTTCAAGCCTGAGCGATTAGCCTTGAACCTTGCGCCATGGACTTTTTACTGAACTACATCGACTTCGTCCTGCACATCGACCGCCACCTCGACGGGCTGATCCAGACCTACGGGACCTGGGTCTACCTGATCCTGTTCGCGATCATCTTCTGCGAGACGGGACTGGTCGTGACCCCCTTCCTGCCGGGGGACTCGCTGCTCTTCGTGACGGGCACGATCGCGGCCCGGGGATCCCTGGACCTGCAGACGATCCTGATCCTGCTGACGGCCGCCGCGATCATCGGCGACAACGTCAACTACTGGATCGGGCGCTTCGTGGGGGCCAAGATCGTGGAACGGGGCTGGGTGCGGGAGGAATACCTGGACCGGACGCACCACTTCTACGAGAAGTACGGCGGCAAGACGATCTTCATCGGGAAGTTCCTGCCCATCATCCGCACCTTCGCCCCCTTCGTGGCGGGCATCGGGAAGATGACGTACCCGAAGTTTCTCGCCTTCAACGTCTCCGGGGCGGTCACCTGGATGTGCGTCTTCATCCTCGGCGGCTACTTCTTCGGCAACCTTCCCTTCGTGAAGCAGAACTTCACCCTCGTGATCCTCGGCATCATCGTGCTCTCCGTCCTGCCGAGCGTCATCGAGTTCATCCGCGCCCGGAGGCAGATCAAGCAGGCGCGCAGGGAAGCCGAGGGCGCGTAGCGCGGGATTCACCGCGCTTTCGCCGTCACGCGGAAGCGGCACTGCGGGTCGCCGAAGCCCATGCGGGCAATGACCTCCTGGCTCACCGCATGGTCGGGCAGCAGGGATGAAAACCAGACCTGCCAGAGCCCCTCGCAGGTGAGACAGGCCTGGACGTCCTTTTCGAGTTTGGCCCGCCTCGCCCCGTCATAGGCCGCGCATTTGTGCACCGTCACCTCGAGGGTGTCGCCCTCGATCGCGTAATCCCCGGCGAAGACGCCGCGGTCGGCGCCGAACATCCGGAAGTAGGCCTGCCAGACCTCGAGGGCGTCCTTCAGGTCGTCGGCCTTCCTCTTGCCCAGGGCCTGCAGGGTGCTGCGCATCTCGAGGCGCCCGAAGGCGTGGCGCGTCCGGAGGTTGATCTCGGCGGCCGTCTCCCACCCGAACTTGTCGTTGACCTTCAGAAACCACTGTCCGTCCCAGGCCAGGGCCAGCCCCGCCATGACCTGCGCCCGCACCTCGTGCGGGATCTCGTACGTCTTCCCGTCGGACATCGTCTTCCTCTCCCGGTCTTGTTTTCGCCGAGGGGATATTACGAACCGTTGGCCTTTGGGTCAAGCCGAAAAGAAAAGGCTATCGGGCATAGGTAACAGGTAACAGGTAACAGGTAACAGGAAGATCCCATTGCCCATCTTACCTGACACCTGCCACCTGTAACCTGTCACCTGGCGGAACGCTTTGAGCAGAGAGGTGTGACGGGAAAAAATTCGAAAGACTGCTGCGCCCGCGTCAGATGCCCTTCCTGTAGGCGAGCTTCTTCTCCAGGTACCTCGAGTAGCTCGTGAGCATGAAGCACAGGATGAAGTAGATGACGGCGATGAAGAGGAAGATCTGGGCCGGGTAGATCATCGTGCGGTTGTTGACCTGCGTGGCCACGTGGGTGAGCTCGGCCACGCCGACGATGAAGGCCAGCGAGGTGTCCTTGATGAGGGACACGAGCTGGTTCACGAAGGAGGGGATCATGTTCCGCACGGCCTGGGGCAGGACGATGAAGACCATCACCCGGCCGCGGGTGAGCCCCGTCGAGAGGCCCGCCTCGGTCTGGCCGCGGGGGATGGCCTCGATGCCGGCCTGGACGATCTGCGACATGTAGGCCGAGGTGAAGACGGTGAGGGCCGCGATGACGGTCCAGCTCTCCGGGACCACCATCCCCATGAAGGCCGGCAGCAGGAAGTACATCCAGAAGATGACCATCAGCAGCGGGATCCCCCGGATCGCGTTCACCACGGTCAGCACGGGGTATCGAATGAAGCGGTTCTGCGAGACGCACAGCAGGCCCGCGAAGATGCCGATGAGGATCGAGAGGGCGCAGGACACCACGGCCAGCCAGACCGTGAGCGCAAGGCCGCCGATGGGGCCGCTCGGGTAGCGCCCGATGAGGAAGTGCTCGATGTTGTCCCAGATGACCTGGAACCCGAACCAGCCGTCCATGGGTTATTTCATCCCCGTCGGAGACAGGACTTTCTTGTCGTACAGGGTCACGAGGGCCGTGATGGTGACCGACAGCGTCAGGTAGACGAGGGTGGCCGCCGTGAAGGCCTCGAAGCCCTTGAAGGTGTAACTCTCCACCTGCCTGGCCTGGTACGTCAGCTCGGCGACGCCGATCGTCATGGCGAGCGACGAGTTCTTCGTGAGGTTGAGGAACTGGCTGATGAGCGGCGGGATCGTGAGCCGCACGGCCTGGGGCAGGATGATGTACTGCATGGAGCGGACGTAGGAGAAGCCGGAGCTGCGGGCCGCCTCCATCTGCTCCTTCGGGATGGAGCGGATGCCCGAGCGGATGTCCTCGGCGATGAAGGCCGAGGTGTAGATCGTCAGCGCGATGACCGCCGCGGAGAACTCGAAGTCCCGGGCGTTGAGCCAGTCGTTCACGGACTGCGGCAGGATCTGGTAGGAACCGAAGTACCAGAAGAAGAACTGGACGAGCAGGGGCGTGTTCCGGATGAACTCGAGGTAGCCCTGCGCGAACCAGCGGATGGGGCCCACGTGGCTCAGGCGCATGACGGCGATGAGCAGCCCCATCAGGAACGACAGGACGATCGACACCGCCGAGAGCTGGATGGTGATCTTGATGCCGTCGACGATCCACTGGGAGTACTGTCCCGTGAGAACGACGGACCAGTCGAACTGGTAGTTGAACATGTCCCTGCTGCCGCTGACTCACCGGCTGCCGGGCGCCCGAAGGGGCGGCCGGGGCCGGAAACAGGAGCCGTCCGCACCCGCCGGGCGGGAGGGTGCGGACGGCTGCCGCTCGAAAAAAAGGATGCTGCCGGCGAGCGGATGCTAGTTCCGGTCCGCCGTGATCTTGAACTTGCCGCGCTGCATCGGCTGGTCGCTCTTGGGGTGGAACCACTTGTCCCAGATCCTCTTGGCTTCGCCGTTCTTCTCCATCTCGAGCAGCGTGTCGTTGACGAACTTCTTCATCTTCGGGCTGTCCTTGCGCATGGCGATCCCGTAGGGTTCGTCGGAGATCCGGATGTCGGCGATCTCGAACTGCTCCTTGTTGGGGGCCTTGCCGAGGATGCCGGCCAGGATCGACTCGTCCGTCGTCACGGCCACGACCTTGCCCTGCTGGAGGGCGAGGAAGGCCTGGGGATAGTCGTCGAAGGAGAGGATCGTCGCCTTGGGCAGGGCCTTGGAGGCGTTCTGCTCCGAGGTGGTGCCCTTGGCCGTACCGATTTTCTTGCCGTCGAGGTCGGCGAGGCTCTTCACGGTGCCCTTCTTCACGAGGAACTTCTGACCCGTGAGGAAGTAGGTGTGGGAGAAGTCGACCTGCTTGGCCCGCTCGGGCGTGTAGGTCAGCGTCGCGATGACCAGGTCGATGTTGCCCGCCTGGAGCTGGGGAATGCGGGCCGCCGAGGTGACGCCCTTGAGCTCGAGCTTCACGCCCATCTTCTTGGCGAGGTACGCCGCGAAGTCGACGTCGTAGCCCACGATCTCACGGGTCTTGGGGTCGATGTAGCCGAACCCGGGCGATGCGTCCTTCACGCCCACCACGAGGACGCCCTTCTTCTTGACGAGATCGTAGGTGTCTTCGGCCAGGGCGGCACCCGCCAGTCCGGCCACAACGGCAACGGTCAGTAACAGAGCCAGTGCTTTCTTCATGTGAGTCCTCCTTTTCGGTTGATTCAGGGCTGCTTCACTCTTCACTTTATGAATGCCTGGATGCAGGGCACCCGATAAGGCAGAAGGTAAGAGGGTTGGAAGGTAAGAAGGTTGGAGAAGCGGAGAGTGAGCATTTGGCTAATGGCTTATCCAACTTTCTCACCCTCTCACCTTCTTAACTTCTCTTTTTCCGCAGAAGGCGCCCTCGGTCGACCCCCTAATGCATGGGCGACAGGATCTCCTTCAGGAACTGCTTGGCCCGCTCGTGCTTCGGGTTCTTGAAGAACTCCTCGGGGTGCGCCTCCTCGAGGATCTTGCCGTAGTCCATGAAGACGACCCGGTTGGAGACCTCCCGGGCAAAGCCCATCTCGTGGGTCACGACGACGAGGGTCATGCCCGTGTTGGCCAGGCCCAGCATGACCTGGAGCACCTCGCCGATCATCTCGGGGTCGAGGGCGCTGGTGGGCTCGTCGAAGAGCATGATCTTGGGCTTCATCGCGAGAGCCCGGGCGATGGCCACGCGCTGCTGCTGGCCGCCCGAGAGCTGCGCGGGGTAGGCGTCCCGCTTTTCCGAGAGCCCCACCCGCTCGAGGAGGGACATGGCCAGCTCCTCGGCTTCCTTCTTGTTCATCCCCCGGACCTTGATGGGCGCCAGCGTGATGTTCTTGAGGGTGGTCAGGTGGGGATAGAGGTTGAACTGCTGGAAGACGAAGCCGATCTCGGCGCGCAGCTTCGTGATGTTGGTCTTCGGGTCGCTGAGGTCCATCCCGTCGACGATGAGCTTCCCCTTCTGGATGGGCTCGAGGCTGTTGATGCAGCGGATGAGCGTGGACTTGCCGGAGCCCGATGGCCCGCAGACGACGACCACCTCGCCCTGCTTGACGTGGAAGTTGATCCCGTTGAGCACGTGGAGGTCCTTGAACCACTTGTGGACCTCGATGAACTTGATCATCCGCAAATCTCCCTGTGCGAAACGGCCCGTAACACGAGCGGGCCGCCTCCGAAACGAACGGTACCTTTTATTATCTCGCATCCAAAAAATCAAGGGGATTTTGCGGCGGCGCGGCCCCTCCTGCCGCAGAAGTCGCCGTTTTGCAACGCATTTTACACATGGAACCCTGTGGATGGCCGAGGGAAATGCTTGACAAGGGTGGGGAATTATTTTAATCAGTTCCATCGGACTGCATCGGGCATCTTGCCCCGGGCGCATCGCCCCGGGGTTGCCTGTGGCCGGGTGACGCAGCCGGTCCCTTGTTCGCACAGGATCCAACGTCAAACAAGATAAGGAGGGTTTCGGATGAAGAAGAGAGCATTTCTCGTCGTATCCATCGTCCTGGCGCTGACCCTCGTCCTCGCGGGGACGTCGATCGCCCAGCAGAAGAAGTTCTTCGTCATTTCCACCGGCGGCACGGGCGGCACCTATTACCCCCTCGGAGGCATCCTGGCCCAGGCTTTGACGGAGAAGGTTCCCGAGGTCGTCGTGACCTCCCAGGCGGGGCAGGCCTCGGTGGCCAACTGCAACCTGATCCGCGACAAGCAGGTCGAGTCGGCCTTCGTCCAGAGCAACGTGGCCTACAATGCCTACAACGGCCTCGAGCAATTCAAGGACAAGCCGGCCAAGAACCTCCGCTTCATCGCCTCGCTCTACCCCGAGACGATCCAGATCGTGGCGCGGGCCGATTCGGGCATCAAGACCGTCAAGGACATCAAGGGCAAGAGACTCGTCCCCGGCGACCGCGGCAGCGGAACCGAGGTCGACACCCTCAACGTCCTGGGCGCTTACGGCTTCACCTACAAGGACTTCGCCGGCGTCGACTGGCTCTCCTTCTCGGGCGGCGCCCAGCGCCTCCAGGACAAGCAGGCCGACGTGACCTTCACGACGGCGGGCTGGCCCACGGCGGCGATCACGGAGCTGGCCATCTCCACGAACATCGTCCTCGTGCCGATCGACGAGGCGAAGATCAGGGACCTCACGAAGAAGTTCCCCTTCTACAGCCGGATCGTGATCCCCAAGGGGACCTACAAGGGGCAGGAGAAGGACGTGGCGACGATCACCACGATGGCCCAGTGGGTCGTGGGGGCCGAGGTGCCCGATGAGGTCGTCTACAAGCTGACCAAGGCCCTCTGGGAGCACGGGGCGGCGAAGATGGCCCAGGCCCACGCGCAGGGCAAGAACGTGCAGCCCAAGACGGCGCTGGCCGGCATGGCCATCCCCCTGCACCCGGGTGCGGAGAAGTTCTACAAGGAAGCGGGCATCATCAAGGCGGAGCCCGCCAAGAAGGCGGTGCCCAAGAAGAAATAGGACGCCCTGTTTCCTCGCAGGAGGCAAGCCGGGCACTCCATCGGGGGTGCCCGGTTTTTTATATGAGACGAGCGATCCGGGCTTTGGCGATTGTCATGGTTGGGGCCCTGGCGGCCGGCTTTTTCCCCCTGCACGTCCTCGAGGTGCGGGAATCCGGCGGAGCGGGCCGAATCGTGTGGCTGCAGCGGGTCTCCCCCGGCGACACCTTCACGCTCTCCTTCGTCCACTCGGTGGAGAAATCGGAAGTCACCGATTATTTCCGCATTGACGACGGTTACCGGATTATTCTATATCAGACGGAATTCGGCTCCTTGAACACGGGGCTTCCCGCCGTCGTCTCGGAGGGGGAGCTCTTCGAACGGACGGACAGGGGCTTTCGGCTCTCCAACCTGAGGCGTGATCTGCCCGAAATCCTGCTCCAGGTGAGCGCGGCCTACGGCGGCACCCTTACGATGCGGGGCAGGGAGGTGTCGCTTCCGGCCCTGGCGGGGGATGGGCCTGTCACGATATCGATTGAAAGGGTTTTTGCCTGGAAGCTGCTGCTTTGGGCCTTCCGGGCCTGATGTGAACCCCGGCAAGGATGGACGCCATGGCAGAGGAGAAGAGAGAGATCATCACGACCCCCGAGATCAAGGAGGACCCGGACCAGATCTCCAAGTACGACCCCGAGATGCGGTTCCGGCGTCTCGCGGGGATCACGGCGAAGCTGGTCTTCGCCATGACCATCATCCTCTCCATCTTCCACATCTACACGGCGGGCTTCGGCGTCCTGCAGGAGTGGCGTCACCGCTCCTTTCACCTCGCCTTCGTCCTGCCGCTCGTCTTCTTCGTCTACTCCATGAAGAAGGAGGTCCACCTCAAGGGGGGCAAGCATCTTCTCTACGACGTTCTCTACGCCGGCGTGGCGTCCATGCTCAACACGGCCATCTTCCGGGAGATCCTCGAGCTGTCCTTCAACGGCACGGCGGCCCTCGCGGTGTTCACCTTCGCCCTCGTCCTGTACTTCAAGCAGAGGGAAAATCTCCCGCGGCGCCTGGCGGTCTTCGTCGACTTCCCCCTTTACACGGCGATGATCGCCTTCGTCGGCTGGGGGTTCTGGCTCGGGTACTCGCACCTCGACGCGCGCACCTGGTTCGAGGATCTCAACCCCTCGCTCATCTTCTGGGGGTCGTTCCTCCTGCTGATCTTTTTCGCCATCCTGGCGCTCTTCGTCCTGAACTGGGTCCGGTCGCTGACGGCCATCGTGCGCAACAGCGCGACGGCCGACTACCGCCAGGACAACGTGCCTTACTTCGACGTGTTCTTCGCCCTCATGGCGTGCCTGATCTCCGTCTACGTGTTTCTCGAGTTCAACAACATCGGCATGCGCGCCGGGAGCCCGGATTTCGCCGAGCTCATCGTCGGCAGCTTCTCCTTCCTGATCGTTCTCGAGGGGGCGAGGCGCAGCATTGGGGCCCCGTTGCCCATCATCGCGATGCTGGTGCTGATCAACTGCTACCTGGGGCCCTATTTCCTCGACATCCCGGGCCTCGACATCTTCGCCCACCGGGGCTACTCGATCTCTCGGATCGTGGACTACATGTTCCTCGGCACCGAGGGCATCTACGGCATCCCGCTGGGCGTCGTGGCGACCTTCGTCTTCCACTTCGTCCTCTTCGGCCTCTTCATCGCCCGGACGGGACTGTCCCAGCTCTTCATGGACCTGGCCATGGCCCTGGCCGGCTGGTCGGCGGGGGGGCCGGCGAAGGTGGCCGTCATCTCCAGCGGCTTCATGGGCTCCATCAGCGGCTCCTCCGTGGCCAACACGGTGACGACGGGCTCCTTCACGATCCCCCTGATGAAGAGGGTGGGGTATCGCCCCGTGTTCGCGGGGGCCGTGGAAGCCTCGGCGTCCACGGGCGGCCAGATCATGCCCCCCATCATGGGCGCGGCGGCCTTCATCATGGCCGAGTTCCTGGGAGTCGCCTACATCAAGATCGCAACCTGCGCGGTCATACCGGCCCTGTTTTACTTTTTCGCCGTGGGGACGATGGTGCACCTGGAGGCGAAAAAGAGCGGCCTCGTGGGCATATCACGGGACAACCTCCCCCGCGTGATGGACGTGCTCCGGGAGCGGGGGCTTCTGATCTTTCCTCTCTTCATCATCATCTACCTGCTCGTCACGGGGAAGAGCCCCTTCCTGGCCGCCTTCTGGGGCATTATCTATGCGACGGCCACCGGTCAGATTCACCAGAGGACCAAGCCCCTGCTGATGCCGCTGCTTCTCAGCGTGCCGCCCTGCCTGTTCGGCATCAATCCCTTCGATGCCGCGGGGATCCTGGCAGGCTGGGTCGTCTTTCCGGCCATCGCGCTCTACTATTTCTGGCGGAGCGCCGACCGCGTCGCGACGGGAATTTCCCTCGGGATCGTCGCCGTCCTCACGGGGCTGCTCTATCTCGGGGTGGAAACGTCCCTGGCCGCCTTCTGGGCCAACATGCTCATCGTCATCGCCGGGCTCTTCTACAAGGAGAGCAAGATGCGCGTCCCCGAGATCCTCTCGAGCCTCGAGGACGGGACGAAAAACGCCATTGCCATCGGGGCGGCCTGCGCCTGCGTGGGGTTCATCGTCGGGGCGACGACGCTGACCGGCATCGGCCTGAAGTTCGCCACGGCCGTCATTGCGCTGGCCACCAACCTCGCCCACTTCGTCCACCCCCTGCTGATGGGCATGGGCACCGTCAGCGACATCACCCTCTTCTTCACGCTCCTGAACACGGCGCTGGCCTGCTTCGTTCTCGGCATGGGAATCCCCACGACGGCCCAGTACATCATCGCGGCCATGATCGCCGCGCCGGCCCTGCTGCAGTGGGGCATCCATCCCCTCGTCTCGCACATGTTTGTCTTCTACTATGCCATCCTGGCCGACGTGACGCCCCCCGTGGCTCTCGCGGCCTATGCGGCATCGGGGATTTCGGGTGCCGATCCTTTCCGGACGGGTCTGCGTGCCTTCACCCTCGCATCGGGCGGGTTCATCATTCCCTTTGTCTTCGTGACGGCGCCGATCGTGCTCTGGATGCCGACGATTCTCGACGGGAAGACGCCGTTCGACTACGTCTGGTTCGGGCAGGTCCTTCTCACGTTGTTCATGGGTGTTGTCGCCCTGGGTGCGACGGTCATCGGGTATCTGAGGGACCACTCGACGGTCCCGGAGCGGATCGCAACGGGCATCGCGGCCGCGTTCCTGATCACGCCCGGGACCGTGACGGATGTCGTTGGGATCGGGCTCCTCGCGGCCGTCTTTACCGTGCAGATGCTGAGGAAGAGAAGAAAGCGGAGAACCGAAAGCCCTGAAACGGGACTGCCGGCCTGATGCAGGGAACACTTCCCGTCCCGCGGGGAATCAGGCAAAAAAACGCCCCCGGGCTTGCAGGCACGGAGGCGTTGCTGCGTCATCCGCTGTATGCTTTTCCCCCTCTATTTGAATATCCTGTCGAAAAACGCCTGCTTCTCCTTGGGGTAGGAAATCGTGCCCTCGTGGTCGACGACGAGGCGGCCGTCGAGGTGGTCGATCTCGTGCTGCACGATGCGGGCGAGAAACCCCTTGTAGCGCCGGTTGACCTTGTTGCCGTCGATGTCGACGGCCTTCACCTTGATCTCCGTGGGACGGGTCACCTCCACGCTGATGTCCGGGCAGGACAGGCAGCCCTCGTTCATCACCTCCTCGTCGCCGCGCGCCTGCGTGACGCGGGGGTTGATGAGGACCTCCCAGTCGTCCTTGCCGCTGACGCCCTTCTTGTCGAAATCCTTCACCTTGAAGGCGATGATGCGCTTGCTGATCCCGATCTGCGGGGCGGCCAGCCCCAGGGCGTCGTTGCGCTTCAGGAAGGCCTCGACGAGGGTCCGGATGTCCTTTTTCGCCTCGGCGTCGAAGGGGACGGGCAGGTCGGCGGCCTTCCTTCGCAGGAGCGCCGCCTCCTCCTCGATCATCTTCCCGTCGCGCCAGAGCTGCCAGGTCTTGTTTGCGGTCATATGCGGCCTCTTCCTTTCGATGGCGGAATAGTCGGTTCCCGCCCACGCTGTCCCGTTCCGCCCGGAAACCGCGCAGTCGGCGGGTCGCGGGCTCGAGGCACAGGTGCGAGGCGGAGAACAAAGAGGGTCGGACGAATTCGTTGATGCTATAACACCACACGACCGGAATTTCAACCGCTGCGGGTTCTGCTTGTCTCCCTGCGCCCCTGGCCTTTCTCCCCGGGCCTTTCCTGTTGATAATTTGGGTGATGTCTGCTAACGTCGCCTGACTGCAAGGAAAATGTCTTCCAGGCATCCCCGGAGAGGTTCCCGTGATCGATAAAATCATCGGGCACGCGGCGCGAAGGCAGTTCGCCCGGGCCATGCATTTCCAGGGAGGGGCAACCCCGGCGCTCCCGCCGCCCGGCGCGGCGGGCCCCTGCCTGCTCTATCTCCACGTCCCGTTCTGCGAAAAGCTCTGCCCCTACTGCTCCTTCCACCGCGTGACCTTCGACGAGGGCCTGTGCCGGGAATACTTCGGGGCCCTCCGGAAAGAGCTTTCCCTCTACAGGGACCGCGGCTTCACGTTCGAGGGGATCTACGCCGGCGGGGGCACGCCGACGGTCATGGTCGACGAGCTGGCCGACACGCTCGGGCACGCGAAGGGCCTTTTCCCCATCCGCGAGATCTCCGTCGAGACCAACCCCAACCACCTGACGGACCGTCACCTCGACGTCCTGCAAAAGGCCGGCGTCAACCGGCTGTCCGTGGGGATCCAGAGCTTCGACGACGGGCTGCTCAAGGCCATGGACCGCTACGAGAAGTACGGCAGCGGCGCCACCATCGCCGCGAGGCTCAAGGAGATCGGGGGCGCCTTCGACACGCTCAATGCCGACATGATCTTCAACTTCGCCGGGCAGAGCGCGGAGAGCCTCAAGGCCGACATCGACCGGCTCCTGGAGACCGGGGTCGACCAGATCACCTATTACCCGCTCATGGTCTCGACGAAGACGCGGGAGCTCGTGCACAGGACCCTGGGCCCCGTCCCGGAGGACCGCGAGAGGGAATTCTACGGGATCATCACCGGGCGGCTCGTGCCGCCCTACCGCTTCTCCTCGGCGTGGTGCGTCTCCCGCAAGGAGGCGATGATCGACGAGTACGTGGTCAACTACGACGACTACGCCGGCCTGGGGAGCGGCTCCATCGGCTACCTCTACGGGACCTGCTACGCCAACACCTTCGACATCCGCGACTACATCGCCCGCGTGAACCGCGGGGAGATCCCGCTTGCGGCCGCCAAGGCGTTCAGCCTCGGCGACCGGGTGCGCTACGACTTCCTCATGAAGCTCTTCGGCCTTTTCCTCGACATCGCCGCGATGCGGAACAAGTACGGAAAGGCCTTCGACTGGCACCTGGGAAGGCTTCTGCTGCCCTTCCGCCTCGTCGGCGCCGTCCGGTACGACTACCGCAAGGACTGGCTCTACCTGACCCCCCGCGGCCGCTACTACTGGGTCGTGATGATGCGGGAGTTCTTCGTCGCCGTCAATAATTTCAGGGATTATTGCAGGCAGTAAACGCGTGGAATGTTGGAGTATGGGAATGATGGAATCTTGGGTATAATGCACATGACCCGTGATTCCACCATTCCATTGTTCCAGCCCTTGAATGAGGAGCCCATGGACGACAGACAGAGATCCCTCCTGAAGAGCCTGCCCAAGATCGACGAGGTCCTTGCCGCGCTCGAGAAACGGGGCACCCTGGGGCGCGCGCCCCGGGAGAAGGTCCTCGGGGCGATCCGGGAGGTCGTGGGTTCGATCCGGGCCGGGATCCTGGCGGGCTCGCGGGACCTTGGCGAGGCGCTCACGGTCGAGTCCGCCGCCGATGCCGTGGCGGCCCGGATCGAGCGGCTCCACGAGTACAGCCTCAGGCGCGTGATCAACGCCACGGGGATCATCCTGCACACGAACCTGGGGCGCGCGCCCCTGTGCAAAGAGGCCCTGGAGCGCATCGTCGAGGTGAGCCGGGGCTACTCCAACCTGGAGTTCGACCTGGCCTCCGGGAAGCGCGGACTCCGCTACGACCACGTCCGGGGCATTCTCTGCGAGCTCACGGGGGCCGAGGATGCCCTGGTCGTCAACAACAACGCCGCCGCGGTTCTGCTGGTGCTCAGCACGCTTGCCCGGGGCCGGGAGGCCATCGTGTCGCGGGGCGAGCTCATCGAAATCGGCGGCGAGTTCCGCATCCCCGAGGTCATGGAGCGAAGCGGCGCCGTGCTGCGCGAGGTGGGGGCCACGAACCGCACCCACCTGTCCGACTACGAGAGGGCCATCGGCGGGAACACGGCCCTCATCATGAAGGTCCACCCGAGCAACTTCCGGATCGTGGGCTTCTCCGAGGAGGTCCCCGTCCCGGAGCTCGTCGCGCTGGGCCGCCGTCACGCAATCCCCGTGATGAACGACCTCGGGAGCGGCTGTTTCATCCGGCTCGATCGATACGGCCTGCAGCACGAGCCCACCGTTGTCGATGCCGTGAAGGAGGGGGCCGACGTGATCACCTTCAGCGGCGACAAGCTGCTCGGCGGTCCCCAGGCGGGCATCATCGTGGGAAGGAAGGATCTGCTGGAGGCGATCAAGCGGAACCCCCTGAACCGGGCCCTTCGCATCGACAAGCTGACCCTCGCGGCGCTCGAGGCCACGGCGAAGCTCTACCTCAACGAGCAGAAAGCCGTTTCGGGCCTGCGCTCGCTTGCGGCGCTCATGGAGCCCGTCGAGTCGGTCACGAGGCGCGCCAGGCGACTCCTGCAGATGCTCAAAAAGGAAAACTTCCCGGGCGTTACGCTCGGGCTGAGGCAGGGGTCCTCCATGTCGGGCGGGGGGTCGCTGCCGACGCAGCAGATCCCCACGGTGCTTGTCGCCCTGCGCTCGGAGGGGCTCTCGGCCGCGCGCATCGACGAGAAGCTCCGGGCCCTGCCGGTGCCCGTGGTGGCGCGGATCGCCGGGGACGAGGTCCTCTTCGACCCCCGCACCCTGTCGGCGGAGGAACTGCCCGAAATCCGCGGCGCCCTGAGGGCCGTCCTGGCCCCAGGTGGGATGGGATGACGACGCAGCGGGGGACAAAGGCGGAGTTCACCGTGGGCCCGGAGGAACAGGGCCTCCGGCTGGACGTTTACCTCTCGCGGAAGGACGCTGCGCTCTCGCGTTCGCAGGCCCGGCGCCTCATCGACGACGGCGAGGCGCTCGTCGACGGCAGACCTGCGAGGGCGGCCCACCGTCTCAGGCCCGGCGAGAGGGTTTCCCTTCACCGGCCTCCGCCCCTGCCGTCCGGGATCGTCCCCGAGGACATTCCGCTGGCCGTCCTCTACGAGGACGATGCCATCATGGTTGTCGACAAGCCCGCCGGCATGGTTGTCCACCCCGCGGCGGGGAATCCCCGGGGCACTCTGGTCAACGCGCTGCAGTTCCGCTGCGGGGATCTCTCGACCATCGGAGGTGTGATGCGGCCGGGAATCGTCCACCGTCTCGACAAGGGGACCTCGGGCCTCATGGTGATCGCCAAGACCGACGGGGCGCACCGGGACCTCGCCGAGCAGTTCAAGAGACGCCGCGTCTCCAAACGCTACACCGCCCTCGTCCACGGCGATCTGCGCGGGGACGAGGGCGTCGTCGACGCCCCCGTGGGCCGCCACCCCGTGGAGCGCAAGAAGATGTCCACGGCGAGCCGCCGGGGAAAGGCGGCCCTCACGCGCTGGAGGGTCCTCGAGCGCTACGGCGCCTTCACCCTGCTGGAGGCGCAGATCGAGACGGGCCGCACCCACCAGATCCGCGTCCACCTGGCCTCCCTGGGGCACCCCGTCGTCGGCGACAGCGTCTACGGCGGGGCCAAGCGCACCATCGAGCCCCCCGCGCTGCGGGCGGCGCTGAAGAGGCTCTCCCGCCAGGCCCTCCACGCGAGCCGGCTGTCTTTTTCCCATCCCGTCACGGGGCGGGAGATGAACTTCGAATCGCCCCTGCCCGAGGACATGGCGGAGGTGGTCGATTTCTTAAGGAATTGGCAAAGGGCGTAAGGCGAAGGGCTAAGGGCGGGAGAGAAAAAGATGGAAGATGTCTTCCCGCCATAAGCCTTTTGCCCTGAAGGATGATGCTGGAGCTGATCCGAAAAGACCCAATCACGGTTCTGCAAAGTGAAGAACTTTTGCAAACTCCCGGCATTTTGCACGGGTTTTGCACACGTATCGGGGGTGTGAGTGACGGCCCCTACGCCTCGCTCAACTTCAGCCCCCGGGAGGGGGACCCCCCGGACCGAGTCCGCGCAAACTGGCAGCGGCTTGCCGCCGCCTTCGGAATTCCCTGTGAGCAGTTCTTTGTCGTCAACCAGGTGCACGGCGACCGGTTCCTGATCATCGAGGATGCGGTCACCTGCCACTCTCTCGAAGACAGGCAGTGCGATGCAATCGTAACGGACCGCCCCGGCGTGGCCATGGGCATCAAGACTGCCGACTGCGCCCCGGTGCTCCTGCTGGACAGGCGAAACCGGGCGATCGCCGCCGTCCACGCCGGGTGGCGGGGAACGGCCCTGGGGATCGCGGGGAAGGCCGTCCGCGTGATGGCGGAGCGATTCCGGACGCGGCCGGAGGATCTCTCGGCCGCCGTCGGCCCCTCCATCGGGCCCTGCTGCTACGAGGTCGACGGGCCCGTCTTCGAGGCCGTGTCGGGGCGGGGCGACGCAGGCCGGGTGCTGCGGCCCGGCAGGAGGAAAGGGCGCTGGATGTTCGACCTGCCGCTGGCCAACCGGCTTCAGCTCGAGGAGGAAGGGGTTGATCCGGAGAGGATTGCGACCTCCGGGTACTGCACCTGCTGCCGGCCGGACCTCTTCTTCTCGCACCGCCGCGACGGGGAAAAAACGGGGCGGCACCTGAATTTCATCCTGCTTCGGCGGGGGAAATAGCTCTTGACAAGGGGGGAAGGCTTGGTGTACATACCGGCCATCTCAAAGAGGCTTTTGCAAGTCCTTCCCTTGAGTAACCCAGCTGTTCGACGCACTGCCCGTTGAATTAATCCCGGGATACGAAGAGTAACTCACCCACATCCATGCGCGCCTGTTCGAGAAGGAAGGGTCATCCCTGCTTCCGCCGCCCTGCGGCGAGAGGGGAGTGAACCCGGCGCGCGACAGCATCGAGGAAGACCATCATGAACATCGTCGAGATCAAGAGGAAGCCGATCAATGAACTGACGGTCCTGGCCAAGGAGCTCAACGTGCCCGGCGCAAGCGGCATGCGCCGGCAGGACCTCATCTTTTCTATCTTACAAACCCAGGCCGAAAAGAACGGCGCCATTTACGGCGAGGGGGTTCTCGAGACCCTCCCCGACGGCTTCGGGTTCCTGCGGGCCGTCGATTACAACTACCTCCCGGGGCCCGACGACATCTACGTGTCGCCCTCGCAGATCCGCCGCTTCAACCTCCGGACCGGGGACACCGTGTCGGGGGAGGTCCGGCCGCCCAAGGAAGGAGAGAAATACTTCGCCCTCCTGAAGGTCGACACCGTCAACTTCGAGGGGCCCGAGCAGGCCCGCGACAAGATCCTCTTCGACAACCTCACCCCGCTGTACCCCGACCAGAAGCTGAAGCTCGAAAGCGACCCGGAGAACTTCTCCACGCGGATCATGGACATCTTCGTCCCCATCGGCAAGGGCCAGCGCGCCCTGGTCGTCTCCCCGCCGAGGGCAGGCAAGACCGTGCTGCTCAAGGACATCGCCCACAGCATCGCCGCCAACCACCCCGAGGTGACCCTCATGGTGCTGCTCATCGACGAGCGCCCCGAGGAGGTGACGGACATGGAGCGCAGCGTCAAGGGCGAGGTCATCTCCTCGACCTTCGACGAACCGGCGACCCGCCACGTCCAGGTGGCCGAGATGGTCATCGAGAAGGCCAAGCGCCTCGTGGAGCACCGCAAGGACGTCGTCATCCTGCTCGACAGCATCACGCGGCTCGCCCGGGCGTACAACACCGTTGTCCCGCCGAGCGGCAAGGTCCTCTCCGGCGGCGTGGACTCCAACGCCCTGCACAAGCCCAAGCGCTTCTTCGGCGCCGCCCGCAACATCGAGCACGGCGGCAGCCTCACGATCATCGCGACGGCCCTCATCGACACGGGCAGCCGGATGGACGAGGTCATCTTCGAGGAGTTCAAGGGCACGGGCAACATGGAGATCATCCTGGACCGCCGGATCGCAGACCGGAGGGTCTTCCCGGCCTTCGACCTGATCCGCTCGGGCACCCGCAAGGAGGAACTGCTCACCCCGAAGGAGATCCTGAACCGCGTCTGGATCCTGCGGCGGCTCCTGCAGGAGATGAACCCCGTCGATGCCATCGAATTCATCATCGACAAGATGCGCAAGACGCAGACCAACGAGGAATTCTTCGCCTCGATGAATCAATAAGACAGGCGCCGGGCATTCGGCTGCAGGCGTTAGGAGACAGGGAAAACGGAAAACAGGAAAAAAGGATTTTCCCTCTCCGAGACCCTGGGCCCGATACCCTGGTCCCTGAGCGCGGCACCCCGGGTGCAGCGAACGGTGATGAAAATTTTCCTTGAAATTCCTCGAATTTTGACTATACTCCCAACCTTCACATGCCGGCCCGGTCGGAAATCGGGCCCACGGCAAGGAGGATAAGAAGGCATTATGAAGGAAGGCATCCATCCCGAATACCACGAGACGACGATCACCTGCGTCTGCGGCAACGTCATCAAGACCCGCTCGACCCGGAAGGACATCAAGATCGAAATCTGCTCGAAGTGTCACCCCTTCATGACGGGCAAGCAGAAGATCATCGACACGGCCGGACGCGTCGACCGCTTCAAGAAGAAGTACGCCGCCCAGGAAGCCGCAAAAGAAGCCGCCCGGGAAGGGAAGGCGAAGTAGCGACGACCCGACGCCCCGTTGCCGATGCGCAGCGGGGCGGACCTGTCTTCCGGGCCCGGACCCGAACGCCATGACCTCGACGACCCAACCGACCGTTTCCCCTCATCCGAGGAGCCGCTTCCTCTAGGGCGCCGCAGGCGCGCTCACCCGTTCGTGTGCCGCCCGGAAGGCGGCGCCCCCTCATCACCCACAACCGCCACACGGAACGCAGCCATATGTTTCAGCGCATCAAGGACATCGAAAAGCGCTACGAGGAGCTCGAGAGGCTCCTGAGCGATCCCGCCGTGATCGCCAACCGCGCCGAGTACCAGAAGCTGGCCAAGGAACACGCCGACCTGACGCCGCTCGTCGAGACCTTCCGCGACTACGAGAAGACGGGCCGCCAGCTCGACGAGGCCCAGCAGATGCTGCGGGAAGGCGACGAGGGGCTCCGGGAACTGGCCAAGGAGGAGATTCCCGCGCTCAGGGGGAGGATCGAGGAACTCGAACAGCGCCTCACGATCCTTCTGCTTCCCAAGGACCCCAACGACGAGAAGAACGTCATCCTCGAGATCCGGGCCGGCACGGGCGGCGACGAGGCGGGCCTGTTCGCCGCCGACCTGTTCCGCATGTACGCCCGCTTCGCCGAGCTGTCGGGCTGGCGCGTGGAGGTGCTCAGCTCCAGCGCCGCCTCGGGCATGGGCGGCTTCAAGGAGGTCATCGCCATGATCGAGGGCCGCGGCGCGTACAGCCGCCTCAAGTACGAAAGCGGCGTCCACCGGGTCCAGCGCGTTCCCGTCACCGAGGCCCAGGGCCGGATCCACACCTCGGCCGTCACGGTGGCCGTCCTCCCCGAGGCTGAGGAGGTGGAGGTGCAGATCGACCCCAACGACATCCGGGTGGACGTCTTCCGGTCGGGCGGCCACGGGGGGCAGAGCGTCAACACGACGGACTCGGCCGTGCGGGTCACCCACATCCCCACGGGCCTCGTCGTGAGCTGCCAGGACGAAAAATCCCAGCTCAAGAACAAGGCCAAGGCCCTGAAGGTCCTGCGGGCGCGCCTGCTGGACAAGATGCAGGCCGAAAGCGCCGCCCAGATGTCCGAGGCGCGCCGCAGGCAGGTGGGCACCGGCGACCGCAGCGAGCGCATCCGGACCTACAATTTTCCCCAGGGGCGCGTGACGGACCACCGCATCGGGCTCACCCTTTACAACCTCCAGGCCATCCTTGACGGGGAGCTCCAGCCCGTGATCGACGCCCTGGCGACCCACTACCAGACGGAGGAGCTGAAAAAGACGGCGGCCGGATAGCCGCCCTGCGCGTTGAGAAAGGGGCAGGGGATGTCACAAGAAGCCAAGCGCTCCATCTCCCGGATTCTTTCCCGCCTCACCGAGGTCTTCGAGCGGGCGGGCATCGAGACCCCGAGGCTCGATGCCGAGGTCCTGCTCGGATTCTGCCTGGGCAAGGATCGCGCCGAGCTCTACCGCGACCTTCCCGTCGAGCTCGAGAACGAGCAGATTCTCCGGATCCTCGAGCTGGCCGGTCGGCGCAAGCGCCGCGAGCCCATGGCCTACATCCGGGGCTTCCGCGAGTTCTGGTCCCTCGAGTTCGCCGTGACCCCCGCCGTCCTCGTCCCCCGGCCGGAGACGGAGTGCCTCGTCGAGGAGGTCCTTGCGCTCCGCGACGCCTACCGGGGGGTGCAGGCGCGGATCCTCGACATCGGCGCAGGATCGGGCGCTGTGGGCATCGCCGTGGCCTCGGAGTGGCCCGACTGCGACATGACGGCCACGGAATGCTCTCCGGCGGCCCTCGAGGTGGCCCGCGCAAACGCGCGGCGGCTCCTCGGGGCGAACCGGCCGATCGCCTTCGTCCTGGGCGACTGCTACGAGGGGACCGAGGGCGCCTTCGACATCGTCTGCTCGAACCCCCCCTACATTAGCGAGGCCGAGTACGAGACGCTGGCCCGCGAGGTGACGCTCTACGAGCCGCGGGAGGCCCTCGTGGCGGGGCCCGAGGGAACCGAGTTCCATCGTCGCATCGCCCAAGGCGCGCGGGAAAGGCTCAAGCCCGGCGGGTGGCTCCTCATGGAGATGGGGGCGGGGCAGCGGGCGGCCCTCACGGAGATCCTGGAACAGACGGGGCTGTTCGAAGGGATCCGGTTCCGCGCGGACCTGGCCGGCCACGACCGGGTGGTGATTGCGAGAAGGAAAGGAATCGTGTAGTAGCAAGGGAGCAGGATGTTTCCTGCGACAGGGTGTAAGAATTTCTTTTGGAGATCATCTGTTGGACAAATTCATCATCGAAGGCGGGAAAAAGCTGGAAGGGCGCGTGCGGATCAGCGGCTCGAAAAACGCCGCCCTGCCCGTTCTCGTGTCTTCCCTTCTGGCCGACGGCTGGAGCACCTACCGAAACATCCCCGACCTTGCCGATATCCGGACGATCAAGAAACTCCTGGCCAACCACGGGGCGCAGATGGAAGGCGAGGGCGACACCCTGCGCATCAACGGCGGCAACATCGCCAGCTGCGAGGCGCCCTACGACCTGGTGCGGACCATGCGGGCCTCCGTCCTCGTCCTCGGGCCGCTGGTGGCGCGGATGGGCCAGGCACGGGTGTCGCTCCCCGGCGGCTGCGCCATCGGCGCCCGCCCGATCAACCTCCACCTCAAGGCCCTCGAGGCCATGGGGGCCGAGATCGATCTGAGGGAAGGCTACGTGGAGGCCAGGGCCCGGCGCCTCAGGGGGGCCCGGATCTACTTCGACATCTCCACCGTGGGGGGCACGGAGAACATCATGATGGCGGCGGCCCTCGCGAAGGGGACCACCCGGCTGGAGAACGCCGCCAAGGAGCCCGAGGTCGTCAACCTCGCCGATGCGCTCCAGGCCATGGGGGCGAGGATTCAGGGCGCCGGCACCGACGTGATCACCGTCGAGGGCGTCGAGAGCCTCAAACCCTGCGAGGTCAGCGTCATCCCCGACCGGATCGAGGCGGGGACCTTCCTGATCGCCGCGGCCATCACGGGCGGCGACGTCGTCCTGGAGGGCTGCAACCCGGAACACCTCGAGGCCCTCATCCTGAAGCTGCAGGAAGCGGGGATCTCCGTCGAGGCGGCCGAGGGCGGCCTCAGGGTCCGGGGCGCGCCGGAGATCCGGAGCGTCGATGTCAAGACCCTTCCCTACCCGGGGTTCCCGACGGACCTGCAGGCCCAGATCATGGCCCTGATGGCCGTTTCGCGGGGATCGAGCGTGATCACGGAGACCATCTTCGAGAACCGTTTCATGCACGTGGCGGAGCTCCGGCGCCTCGGGGCGAACATCGCCGTCGAAGGGCACAACGCCGTCGTCAAGGGCGTCAAAAGGCTCAAGGGGGCCCCCGTCATGGCGACGGACCTGCGGGCCTCGGCCTCGCTGGTCGTGGCGGGGCTCGTGGCGGAGGGCAAGACGACCCTGTCCCGTGTCTACCACATCGACCGGGGATACCAGGCGATCGAGAAGAAGCTCACCGCGCTCGGGGCGAGCATCCAGAGGGTCAAGGGATAATCACGGCAGCCACAAGCCGCGGGCAGCAAGGCAGGCAAACCTTGCCGGTTCATGCTCGAGGCCTGCTGCCGGAAGCGCGGCGGGAAGGGAAACAGAATCATGCGGATCGTGCGGACATCGGACAGGGCTTTCGAGCGGGAGTTCAAGCGGATCGTCAACCGGGGGAAGTCCTTCGATCCGGCCTTCGAAAAGAAGGTCTTCGCCATCCTCCGGGATGTCGAGAAGCGGGGGGACAGGGCCCTGTTTGCCTACACGAAGCGATTCGACGGCGTGGCGCTGACCGAAAAGACCGTCGAGGTCTCCCCTCTCGAGATCCGCGAGGCCCTGTGCGGGGTGCCGGAGCGGGAGCGGGCGGTCCTGGAGCTTGCGGCGGGACGCATCAAGGAGTACCACGAACGGCAGCGTCTCGAGACCTGGTCCTACAAGCGGGGGGGCATCGAGCTGGGCCAGAACATCGTCCCCCTCGACCGCGTGGGGATCTACGTTCCCGGCGGTCTTGCCGCGTACCCCTCGACGGTGCTCATGGCGGCCATCCCCGCGAGGATCGCCGGGGTGAGGGAAATCGTCATGGCGAGCCCCGTCGGCAGGGGAGGGCTCAACCCCGTCCTTGCGGCGGCGGCGCAGATCGCAGGCGTCGACCGGATCTTCAAGGTGGGCGGCGCCCAGGCCGTGGCGGCGATGGCGTACGGGACGCGATCCGTTCCGGCCGTCGACAAGATCGTGGGGCCGGGCAACGCCTGGGTGGCCACGGCCAAGAAGCTCGTTTTCGGGCGCACGGGAATCGACATGATCGCGGGGCCCAGCGAGATCCTCGTCATCGCCGACGCATCGGCCGACCCCGCCGTCGCCGCGGCGGACCTGCTCTCCCAGGCCGAGCACGACGCGCTGGCGAGCGCCGTCCTCGTCACGCCCGACGAGGACCTCGCGAAGCGGGTCCTGGCCGAGGTGAAGGGGCAGCTCAGAAGGCTCTCCCGGGCGTCCATCGCCGTGCAGGCGATCCGGGCCTACGGCCTTGTCGCGGTGACGCAGGACCTGCCGGAGGCCGTCGAGGTGGCCAACCGGTTCGCGCCCGAGCACCTCGAGCTTCTCGTGACGGACCCGAAGGCGCTGCTCCGCGGGATCCGCAACGCCGGCGCCGTCTTTCTCGGCCACCACACCCCCGAGGCCCTGGGCGATTACCTGGCGGGCCCCAACCACATCCTCCCCACGGGGGGAACGGCCCGGTTTGCCTCGCCGCTGGGGGTCTACGATTTCGTCAAGCGGATCAGCGTGCTTTCCTTCGACGTCAAGGCGCTCGCCAAGCTCGGGAAACCGGCGGCGGCATTTGCCGAGATGGAAGGCCTCGATGCCCACGGGAAGTCCATCCTGGCGAGGCTAAGGGCAAAAAAATCTTGACAAATCGGCCAATCCGGTTAATTTAGGGCTCTCTTTCAAAATCGGTTGTCTCCCTTCACGAGCGGGCGTAATTCAGAGGCAGAATGTCAGCTTCCCAAGCTGAACGTCGTGGGTTCGATTCCCATCGCCCGCTCCATTTTTATCCGGCTCACAGACAGGGGCCCCGCGGCTTGCAGGGCCCTTTTTCGTTTCCGCTATCGGGGCCTGTGCGCCATTGCTCCTCGCCCGGCGAAACCCGCACGCAATCATCTCGGCCGAAGATATTGCTTGCAATTGTGCATTTGAAATGCATAATTGCAGGTAAGGTTTGGGCATGTCTGCAACATACATCCAGCGATCCTTGGAGCCGGTATTGAAAAAGGCCGCCGGGGAATTTCCGGCAGTGGTCCTGACCGGTCCGCGCCAGTCCGGCAAGACGACGCTCCTGAAGCATCTGTTCGCCAGGAAATACCGCTACGTCTCCATGGAGCCGCCCGACGTCAGGGCGGCCGCTGCGGAAGATCCCAGGGGATTCTTGGCGATGCACCCTCCGCCCGTCATCTTCGACGAGGTGCAGTACACCCCCGATCTGCTTCCCTATATAAAGGAACGGATCGACGCCCGGCGGGATCTCCCCGGGCGGTATCTTCTGACAGGTTCCCAGAATATTCTGCTCATGGAGAAGCTCACCGAGACGTTGGCAGGCCGTGCCGCCGTGCTGCGCCTTCTCCCGCTTTCGAACCGGGAAGCGGCCGGGCGGCCGCAAGCCCCTCTTCCCTGGGAGCCGGGGCACAGGGATGCGAAAACGGCGTCGATGCCCGGAACCGATCTCTGGGCGGGTTTTCTTCGCGGGCAATACCCCGAGCTGGCCGCAAACCCCGATCGTGACGCGAACCTGTGGCATGCCGCCTATGTCC
>Ga0209407_1000164_pt1 | contig 93947 bp, 58 predicted proteins | sample AD_JPNHG3_MetaG_FD_184410 | JGI IMG/M metagenome (GOLD analysis project Ga0209407, IMG submission 184410) | Active sludge microbial communities of municipal wastewater-treating anaerobic digesters from Japan - AD_JPNHG3_MetaG (SPAdes) (version 2) | ecosystem: Engineered > Bioreactor > Anaerobic... | reverse complement strand
AACCGGCCCCGCTCGGTCAGGGCTTGGTGCTGCTTGCTGGCTGCCATCGATCAACTCCTTTCCATCGTATGGCAGCATTATCCCGCTCCGGCAAGAACCGAAAAGATGTCCCTCGCCGGACGGTTACTATTCTTGTGGTATCATGGACTCACGAGATGCCGTTTTGGGGCGGTGGATGAGAAATCATAGCCTTGGCATCGGATGCCGTCCGGAGGACTCAGCTATGATCAAGTTCTCCTGTCCGAATTGCGGCCAATCGATCCGCGTCGATGACCGATACGCGGGCAAGAGTGGCAAGTGCCCCCGCTGCAGGACCGCAGTGGGGGTGCCCTCCCAGTCGAGTATCATCACATTCCGCTGCGATCGTTGCGGTACGAAGATCAAGGTCTCCAGCCGCCACGCCGGCAGGAGCGGCAGGTGCCCCAAGTGCCAGCAGGCGGTGGTGATCCCCGGCGGTGAACGGGTGCCGACGGAGAAGAGTCGGGCCCGGACGGTTGCCTGTTCGATGTGTGGTCAGGCGATTGACGTGCTCACAGACTCCGCGGGGGCATTTGTGGAATGTCCAGCGTGCGGGAGCTTCCTCGATGCTTCTACCGGCCTGGTTGCGTCCGAGTCCGCGAGTCCGGTTCCGTCTGAGACGGAGGGTGAATCCCGGCAGGAGCCTGTGCCATTGCCCGCGACTTCCACCCGCTCGAAGCGCCGCCTGCTCGTGCTTGTCGTCGGCGTGCTCGTCGTTGCGACGGCGGCTCACATCGGTCTGGTCCTGTTCCTCCGCTATCGAGACTCTGCGTCCGACAGCGAACCGGTCATTCCTCGCCGACCGGACGTCGTGGAGACAGCGCCTCCGGGCGAGTCGGCGACTGCGGAAGCGCCGCCTCCCGGGCCCGTCGTCGCGCCGGAAACAGTCTTGCCGTCCAGGCCCGACGCTGTTCCACTGCGGTTTGCTCCCCATCCCGGACCCGGCCCAACCCTGCGCGTGAGCACTCGTCTGGATATTTCTTCGCAGGAAGAAGGGCGGCACATGGATATTTCAAGCACCCAATCCTTCACGGTTGTCCTGGAAGCGAACGAGCCGCAGGCTGATGGGACTGTCCCTGTCACGGTTACGCTCCGTGCGATCCAAGTCCGCACTCAGATGGACGGAACGGTGCTGGGGGAATACGATTCGGCCAGGCCGCGAAGCGAGGCGGACTCGATGGCGGGAATCTATGTGCCCTTCGTCGGGAAGCGTTTCACGATTCGCGTTTCGGGTCAGGGTGAACTGCTCGATCCGGGATTCGATGAACTGTTCCTGGCCGTTGCGGCCGACCGCGTCGAGGCCGAAGACGACATGATCCGAGAGCAACTCCACGAGAAGGCCGAGGAGGCCATTGCCAAGACCGACCAGCGCTACGGCTCGCGCCGGGGCAGGACCCTGGCACTGAAACAGCAGTTCGAGGAATCCATCATCTTTGGCGCCGATGCGATTCGCCACCTGCTTGATCATGTGATAGTACCCTTGCCGCCTGAGTCCGTGCGGAGCGGCAGCCGGTGGGAAGGGCCCATCCCGGTCCGGTTAGAGGTGCGCTTCGAGATGCCCGGCACGTACGCTGTGACGGCCCTTGACGAGGGTTCATGCATGATCGTCGCCGAAGGGCGGCGAAACATGGAGGACGAACCTGTCATCTATCAAGTCGGCACGACGACCGTCAGCAACAGAGTGGGTGGCTCGTCTCAGATCCATGTGGCCGTGGACTGCCCGACCGGTTGGCTGCGTTCCAGGGAGCAGAACACTTCGCTCCGCGGCCGCGTTTTGAGGACCACACCCTCGGCGCCGGGTCAGCCGACATTCTCCGACGTCGCAATGGAAATCACCACCACTGTGACAGCGGTCGAGTGACGGCGCTCGCATGCCACGGGCCACAAGAAGACTTGCCTGGTTCCCGGTCGGTACTCATAATATCAGCGCACGACGCCGCCGCGAAGGCGGCGCGATCCGGGATATTGGGGATGTGATTATGTCGGCTTCATCCGAGATCACGGGGACCTCTTTTGGCGAGATCACGATCGGCAAGACCACGTATGAGACCGACGTGTACGTCCTGGCCAGTGGCGAGGTCAAGAGACGCAAGAAACGGCTTGCCAAAGAGGTTTACGGCACGTCACACAAGATCGGCCCGGCCGAGCTGAAGAAGATCTGCAAGGGCGGGCCGAAGAAGGTGTTCATCGGCACGGGGCACTCCGGTGCCGCCGAGCTGACGCCGGAAGGTTGTGAATTTCTCCGCGAGCATCGCATCGAGTTTTGCGCACTACCCACGCCCGAGTTGATCGAGGCCTACAACAAATTCACCAGGCCCAAGGCGGCCTTGATCCATGTGACTTGCTGACGCAGGGCGATCGGTCTGCATCGCTCATGCGACGATCCGGCGGGGTGCGGAAAGCACCGGCCAGCCCGCGGAGGTGTCGCGGAGATGTCCGTTGAGGAAGCACTCGGTTTCTCGCCGGGCTCGTGCGCTCCACGCGAAAAGGTTCTCATGATCGGCGGCCGCGTTCTCGCAGGCCGAAAGGTCAATTCGAACAGAACGGTCTTCGCGTCCATCGGGCATCAGAGAACGGTTCCGTTTCATCGCAGTGCTCCATGCAAAAAAACCAGGATTCTCACGGCGGCGATCTGTCGATCCCCGTACCTACATAGACGCTCTCGGCGCGATTTTCTAACACCCGGACGCGAAATTCCGTGAAGATTCTCCATCGCCCCATCACCTCCGGGCTTGGGGCAGGCAGTCCGTAGCGCGGGATGAAAGAACTCGGCGAGATTCACCGTGGTCTCAGTAGGAATCAGCCTCGCGGGTATCTTCGCAGAACGGCGTGCCATCGGACTTTGCCGAACAGGTTGATGCCAACGCCCAGCCAGAGGAATCTCGCCCCGAGCTTCTGTTTGAACCGGACGGCGGAGGAATTGAAGCGATGGGTGACGCTGTAGAACGTGTTCCGCCCCATGCGGCGGAGGGCCTCGTACGTGCGATGCCGCAGGTAGGGAGCGACGTTCATCCCTCGGAAGGCGTCCCGTGTGAACTGGTCGAACAAGTAAACTTCGTTTTCGCGCAGGGCGATTCGATGCCACACATAGGTACATTCGGCGAGGTCGCACCAGACGAATGCCGCGATCTGCCCACGGTATCGGGCCCCGAAGCAGAGTTTGCCTTCGTCGAACCGTTGGAGCAATTCGGCTTCCGATCGCCAGGGGACCAAGGTCACAAAGGTCCGGATTTCGTCAGGTCCGAAAGGGCTGAAAGTGCAGTCCTCGAAGCCCGAGTCCGAGCCTGGTGAGGTGTCGTCGGTCTGTCCTTCCTGCGTCCAGTAGTAGAATTCAATATGGATTCGGAGCCGGGGCAGGACCCGCTCAGTCAGTTTCTGCAGGACCAGCCGGTACCGGATCGCGCGACCCAGTTTCATCCACAAATCCATCGTCAGTCTTCCAGAGATTTCGGTGTCGTCCGAGCCGACATGCGGCCTGGAGGCTCTTGCGCGGTCCGCAGCGGAGTGTCTATCCTATGCTGCCGGAGTGCTTGATTGTCCTGACTTGGCATTCTCGGGGGCCGTGAGTCTTCATGCGTCGAAATACAGACAGGGCATTTGTGCGGATACCGCCGGACGATGTAGTGTCGACGGACCTTGCCGAACAGGTCGATGCCGACGGCCAGTTCGAGGAACCGGGCGTTGACTTTCCGCCTGACTCGGACGGCGGGCGAATTGAAGTGCTCGACCACGCTGTAGAAGGTATCCCGCCCCATCCCTCGAAGGGCCTCATAGGTCCGCGACAACAGGCAGGCCGCTATGTTCTTCCCCCGATAGGCTTCCAGAGTGAACTGATCAAACAGGTAGACTTCGTTGTCGCGCAAGGTGCCCCGACGCCACAAATAGGTGCACTCGGCGAGATCGCACCAGACAAATCCCGCGATTTGTCCTCGGTGCTTGATGCCGAAGCAGAGCATGCCTTCGTCGAGCCGCTGGAGCAATTCGGTTTCCGACCGCCAGGGGACCTGGGTCGCGATCGCTCGAATCTCGTCAGGCCCAAAGGCCTGGAAGGTACAGTCGTCCAGGTTGGGGGGGAAGTCTTGCGGCCTGCTACCGCTCAGGCCCTCCTGGACCCAGTAGTAACAGCGGATACGAATTCCAAGCGTGACCAGGACCCGCTCAATCAGTTTCTGCAGGACCAGCCGGTACCGGATTGCGCGACTTACCTTCCTCCACAGGTTCATTGCCATTGTTCCTGACCTGTCTTATTGTGACAAGAGGTGCGTGGGACGCCTGCACAGATTCTTCACCTGTGGGTTTATATCGGGTAACGTCACGGAATTCTTGACTGGAATGGGCTGGTCCATCGCGATGCGGCCGGGCGGCGGTTTGCAGACCCCCGGGAGAATGGTCCGCAAGATGAGATTTGCCTTGCCAGATTCTGCACAAAATTGTAGACTCCCGCGTTTAGTCTACAATCTTGTGGTCCCCTTTGGAATAGACGAAAGGTTTGGCCCGAATGAAAGCCAGGCAATCGGCGGAAGTGCGACTTCTCAGCGATGTGGCAAAGGCGTTTGCCGAGTCACTGGACCTCGAGGAGACGCTCAAGAGCATCCTGAAGTCGCTGGATACACACCTGAAACTGCGGCGTGGGACGATCACGCTGCTGGACCCCCAGACCGAGACGCTGACCATCCGCGTCGCCCACGGACTCAGCGAGAAATCCAAGAGCCTCGGCAGCTACAAGGTTGGCGAGGGGATTACCGGACGGGTCGTGCAGACCGGCGAGGAGATTGTGGTACCCGACATTTCCAAAGACCCGCGATTCCTTGGTAGGACGCAGGCAAGAAAGCCGGCCGATGGCGGACGGACCGCCTTCTTCTGCGTGCCGATCAAGCTCGACGGCCGGACGGTGGGCGCCCTGAGCGTGGACCGGCAGGCCCAACGGACGGACAGCTTCGAGGCGAATGTGCGGCTGCTGAACATCATCGCCGCGATGGTGGCCCAGGCCATCAAGCTCAACAAGCTGGTCGAGTCCGAGCGGAAGTTGCTCCAGGACGAGAACGTGCGGCTGCGGCGCGAGCTCAAGACGCGGTTCGACATGCGCAACATGGTTGGGACCAGCAATGCGATGCAAGAGGTCTATCGCCTGATCGAGCAGGTGGCGGAGAGCACCGCCACGGTGTTGATCCGCGGCGAGAGCGGAACCGGCAAGGACCTCGTTGCCCACGCCGTGCACTACAACAGCCTCCGCGCCGACAAGCCCTTCATCAAGGTCAACTGCACCGCCATGCCCGAGACGCTGCTGGAGAGCGAGCTGTTCGGGCACGAGAAGGGTGCCTTCACCGGTGCCGTCGAGCGCAAGATCGGCCGGTTCGAGCGGGCCAACGGCGGAACCATTTTCCTCGACGAGATCGGTGATTTCCCGCCCAGCCTCCAGGTCAAGCTGCTCCGCGTCATCCAGTTCCGCGAGTTCGAGCGTGTCGGCGGCGTCGAGACGATCAAAGCCAACGTCCGCATTATCGTCGCTACGCACAAGAATCTCGAAGAGTTGATTACGGAAGACCTGTTTCGGGAAGACCTCTATTACCGCATCAACGTGTTTCCGATCTACCTGCCGCCGCTGCGCGAGCGCAAAGACGATATCATGCTGCTGGCCGACCACTTCCTCGAGCGTTTCGCCGCCGAGAACGGCAAGCATATCACGAGAATCTCGACACCCGCGATCGACATGCTGACGCGCTATCACTGGCCGGGCAACATCCGCGAACTGGAGAACTGTATCGAGCGGGCGGTTCTGTTGTGCAGCGACGACGTGATCCGCAGCGAGCACCTGCCCCCCTCGCTCCAGATGATCGACCGCACCCAGGTTGTCGCCAACCCCTCGCTGACGGAGATCATCGCCAACAAGGAGCGAGAGCTGATTGTTGACGCACTCAAGAAGGCCGGCGGCAGCCAGCGCCGCGCCGCCCAGGAGCTGGGCATCACCGAGCGCATCCTCGGCTACAAGATCAAGAAGTACGGCATTCACCCCAAGTACCTGTAGCGGCCTGTCCGGCGGCAGTTGCACGCGGTTGTCCGTGTTCTGCACACAAGCATCGAGGCTCCGTCGCCCTCCTCGCGCCCCCGTGGCGAAGGGCCTGCCGCGGGTAGCTTCCTGCTACTTGCCCGCAATGTTCTCCTTGACGATTCGTGCGGGCATCCCGAGGACCTGGACATGATCGGGCACGTCGCGCACGACGACGGCACCGGCACCGACGATCGAATGCGAGCCGATGGAGACGTGGTCGATGACGATGGCTCCCATGCCGATGTAGGTGGCCTCACCGACGGCACAGGCACCGGCGACGTTGGCCCCGGGCTGAAGCGAGCAGAATGGTCCGATCGTGGTATGGTGTCCGACGAGGACGCCGCGATTGACGATCACATGAGACCCCAGGCGCGTGTGCGACGCGATCACGCAGCCGGGGCCGACAACGGTCCCTTCGCCAATCTGTGCTTGCGGTGAGACGACGGCGCTCGGATGGATCAGGGTGACAAAGCGCATCCCGATCTCGGCGGCCTGCTGCACGAACCGGCTGCGTAACGTCGTGGACAGCGCGCAGATCCCCCGGCAACAGCGCACCAGAGGACCGATTTCCTCGATCCAGTAGACCGGAAGCCCTCCCAGCGGACGGTTGCAGCGGTCGCGATCCGTGTTCTCGACAAAACCGGCGACGTGGACGCCATGGATTGCCGATGCCAGATCGGCCACCTCCTCGGCGAATGTCCGCGTCCCCAGGATCAGCAACTCAACGGTGTTCTCGGCCATCTCGCGAAGTCTCCAGCGTCGGGGAGGGTTCTGCCACGGCGGATCGAAAGGGTCCTGCCAGCGAGACGATCGGGTGCGGTGCCGCGTCAAAGAACCCACGGACCGCCGCGATGACCGTATCGACCTGTTCGTTGCTCATTTCGCAGAACAGCGGGAGAGTGAGCATCTCGCTGTAGAGTCGTTCGGCGACCGGCAGCGACGTGCGCGACTCGATGAATAGACGATGAAGATGGTTGGGAATATAGTGGATGCCGGAAGCAATGCCCCGATCCTTCAGGTGGTGCATCAAGCGGTCACGACGGCCGTCTCGTACGCGAACCACGTAGAAGAACGGACACGTTCGTTCGAGGTGCTGCCGGCGCAGCGTCAAACCACCGAGACCGCCGAACGCTTCGTCATAGCGCCTTGCGATCTCCTGTCGGCGTTGCAGGAAGAAGTCGAATCGCTTGAGTTGCTCCAGTCCGATGGCGGCGTTGATATCACTGAGGTGGTATCGAAAGCCCGGCCCGGTGACGTCGTAGAACCACGGCCGCTCGCGATCGCGTCGGGACCAGGTGTCGGAATCGATGCCGAGCACGCGCAGGCGTGCGACGTTCCGCGCCAGCTCGGAGTCGTTCGTGGCGATCGCACCGCCTTCACCGCAGGTGATGTTCTTGACCGGGTCGAAGCTGAAACACGTCAGGCGGCTCAGCGTTCCGACTCGCCGGCCCGCACAGGTTGATCCGAAGGCATGTGCGGCGTCCTCGACGACGTGGAGATGTGCATCGGCTGCCAGTTGCTGGACGGCCTCGATGTCACAGGCCGTACCGCCGTAGTGCACCGGTATGATCGCCTTTGTACGTGATGTGATTCGGACCGCGGCGTCGCGAACATCCAGATTAAATGTCCACTCGTCCACGTCGCAGAAGACCGGCGTCGCTCCGGTCATCCGCACCGCTTGTGCGGTGGCGACGAATGTCAGCGTCGGTACGATGACCTCATCGCCCGACTGAAGACCCAGGACGGTCAAGGCCAGATGCAGGGCGGCCGTCCCGGAGTTGACGGCGACTACGTGCCGGACCCCGAGGAACTGCTGCAATTGCTCCTCGAACGCGCGGCAAACCGAGCCCATGCCGAGCCAGCGACTCTCGAAGACACGCTGAACAGCGGCCAGTTCTTCCGGCCCCAGATACGGGCGTTGGACAGGTATGCTCATGGGAGGACTCCGGATCGAGCTTCAAAGTGCTCCCGGCCGCGCCGGAGCACATGCCAGACTACAGGATGCCAAGCCAGCTCGCTCGTTATGAAGCAGCGGGCGGACTCGGCAATCGCTCTTCGTTCGGATTCATGGTTCAGGTAATAGAGAATGATGTCGATGAAGGCATCCGGGTCGGCCTGGACGAGGTGTTCGGCGCGAAAGGGATGCGGGTCGGACGTCCAATTGGAAACGACCATCGCGCCGCAGGCTGTACTGATGAGAAGTCGCAGGATGGGCATTTCCCAGGCATGCTGCACGATGTCGAGCGCGATCCGCGTCCGGCTGAGCAGCCGCGTGCGGTCGGGTCCGTGACAATCGCGTTCTATGAGCACCAGCCGGATCCCCCGGTCCTGAAGTCGGCGGCCAAGCCGACGAAGAATCCGCCGGCGCGATGTTCTCTTCACGCGTCCGAGAAACAACACGTCGATATCCCGTTCGACCCCGAGGTCTTCTCCCCAGGCCGGGTGATGTCCCAAGGGTGCATATTCACAGCAGATTCCCATTTGCCGGAGGAGATCGCATCGGGGCATGGTGCCGGCTGCCACGAGATCGCACCAGTCGTGCGAGTGCCATTGTCTGAGCCACAGGTAGTGTTGCGCCGCGTGGTGCCACTGCCGAGGGTGGACGTCTGCATATGCCGGCTCCGCATCCCAGCCGGCCAGTCTCTTCAATCTGACACTGAGGGCGGACCGGGCCGCATCACGCAGGAGGTTGTGTGCCGGAACGTACCTCGCCATCGAGGCAAAGGGCGCGGGCAGGAGGTTCCAGTCGCATTGCGCCAGCCGTCGCGCTGTCATGACTGCCCGGTCCGGGAGGACCCCCGGCAGCAGCGGTTCGATATGCCAGAGGACGGTCACCGGTCGTCGGGCCGGATGGGCACCGAGCAGACGGGCTGATTGTGTGAAGGCGGAGCACTTGCCGAAAAGAATCAGGGCATCGCTGTCCAGAATCGCAGGGTCGCCGTCTCGGAGTACACGCGCCGGCCGGCCCGACTCCTGTACGATGCACGCCAGAATGGAGCCGGCCTCATCGTAGTCGGTCCCCCGCTGGGGGAGAACGATGCAGACGGAGCCCGCAACGCCGTGGGATTTGAGCCACATGGAATCGGACATCTCCGCAGACATGGAACTACTCACATCGGGTCCGTGTATTCGTCGCATAGGGAGTCCGCCAGTTCTCTACCAGAGGGGCTTCCGGACGACGGCGGCCGTACCGGCCGTTTCCCGGCTCGAGTTCCAGCAACTGTCGCAGCTTCGCGGAAGTCATGAGCGGCCGCTCGTTCGCTTCGGCAATCAGATGTATTCGTCGCAACAAGTCCGCGTTGCTGGCCAGCTTGCTGCGCCGCCGGTCGTAGTAGATGTTGTCTTCGAGTCCCACGCGCACGCCGCCGCCCACGGCGATCGCGACGGAATTCACCGGCAGTTGGTAGTCTCCGATCCCGGCCAGCGACCAGTACGAATCGGCGGGCAGGTCGCGGATCATGATTCCCGCGTGAAGCAAATCGGCTTGGGCGCACGCCACGTTGCCCAGCAGGAGGTTGAAGTAGAACGGCGGCGAGATGACCTGCTTCTTCTGGAGGTAGTGAGCGTAGTTGATCATCCCGGCGTCGAACGCCTCCAGTTCCGGGACAATCCCGCGTTCCTTCATCCGGGTGGCCAACGCCAGGATTGTATCCGGGGCGTTGATGCTGGCCACCTTGTTGAAGTTCAGCGAACTGAGCGTCAGACTGCCCATGTCCGGTTTGACCTCACCGTCGAGGTCGAGGACTTCGCTGCGCTGCACCAGGTCCTTGAAGGTGCGTCCGCTGGTGGAGACGCCGATGATCAGGTCGCCCGCAAACGATCGGATGGAGGCGATGATCTTCTCATAGACATCCGCGCGGTAGGTCGGCTCGCCGGTGGCTTCGTCGCGTGCGTGCAGATGTACCATCGTGATGCCGATTTCTGCGGCGCGGTGGACATCCTCGACGATTTCCTGAACGCCGATCGGGACGTGAGGAGTCATCGCCTTGGTGGGGATCATGCCAGTCGGTGTGAAGTTGACGATCAGATCCATAGGTTTATCCTTCTGAACGGGTACACCGGCAACCACAGGCGTCGACCGTCATCCATGTTCTTGATCTGCGATCGCGGGCCTCTGGCAGCGTGCCCCAGCCCTGCGAGGCCATGATCATACTCGATTTACGACGAGGTGTGTATCACCTGAATCGACGGGACGGCAGATTGGCGGACGGTGTAGCCGAGCGGCGATCGAAGTCATAGGGGATCTCTGTGCGGAGAGACGGGTTTCGCGTAAGCCCATCGCCGCAGGTTATGGGCCGGAGATTGTCCCAGACGTCTGGCCGGAGAGGGCGTACTCCTGGTCGTTCTTGCCGACGGCGTCAACGACGAAGGTCGCTTCTCCTCGCGCCCTCAGCCACGGGGTTCGGAACACGGCGGTCCCGTCTGCTCGGGTGGCCCCGCCAACGTCGCCCGTGGTGACGCCTTCCCAATGCCCCCGGATATCGGCCTCGGCGATGGGGCTGTCACCGTCATGGAGCGTAACCACCGCCGTAGCACGCCAGAGCATCCACCATCGCTGCAGGCTCAACTCAATGGTTACGTGCGCGGTCACCGGTGTGGTAGAGGACTGCGTCACGGTCACGTCATGACGGACGAAGCCGCGATCACCCTGGTCGTCTGTTACGGTCAGTGTGACCGTATAGGTTCCGGCCGCGGCGTATTCGTGGTCGGGGTCTTGGGCGTCTGACAGGGTTCCGTCGCCGAACTCCCACGACCAGGCTTGGATTGTGCCATCGTCGAAGCTCGCGTCGGTGAATTGGACGGTCGGACCGTCGACCAGATAGAAGAACTCTGCCGTCGGGCTCGGGTTCCCGGAGACGGCGACTTCCTTGGAGGTTGTGTCCGTGCTCCCCTGGTGGTCTGTTACGGTCAGTGTCACGGTGTATGTCCCATCGCCTGCATAGGTGTGGCCGGGGTTCTGTTCTGTCGAAGCGGTCCCGTCACCGAAGCTCCAGTCCCAACCGGCAATGTCGCCATCGGGATCGGTGCTGTGGTCGCTGAAACTCACGGCCAAGTACCTGGCTTGGTAAGTGAAATCGGCGTTTGGCCGGTTGTTGGCCGATCGCCCAGCAGAACCGGCCCAGCCGAGGTTCTCGGGGTAGCGGTCGGGTTCGGTTTCGGGTCGATGAAGGCGGTTGCCGCTGTTCTGGTCGGCGCCGGCATCGATCAGGGCTTGGCGAATGGCATAGACGTCGGCGGCATTGGCGGCTCGACCGTGGGCGGCGATGTAGAGTGCTGCCAACCCGGCGGCGTGGGGTGCGGCCATGCTCGTACCGCTGGCGGTGGCGTATCGCGCACCCGCCCAACACGACCGGATCGACACAGCGGGCATCATCAGGTCAATGGCGGCTCCGCTCAACGCGACGGGATTGCCCGATACAACGCCTCGGCTGATGTTGCTGAAGCCGGCGAAGGTGTCGTCGTCTCCTTCCGTATCAGCCGGACCGATACCTCCCGGCCGGCCGTCGGTGTCCACCATCGCCGAGATTGTCGCGACCTCCGGATACGCGGCGGGAATGATGTCGTCGCTGGTATCGAATACACCATCGGCACCGTACACGTCCAGTCCGTCGTTACCGGCTGCTGCCACGTACACCACGCCGGCCGCAACGCTGTTCTGAATCGCCTCGCGCAGAATGTCGCTCTTGCCCGTCGCGGTCAGGCTCAGGTTCGCCACTTCGATCGTGTCGGCGTGATCCGTGACCCAGTCGATCCCGGCGATTACATCAGACAGGTATCCCTCGCCATTGGCGTCGAGCACCCGGACCGCCCACAGGCGGGCTCCCGGTGCAACACCAACAACGCCGAGGTCATTGTCGATGGCTGCGGCAATGCCGGCGCAGTGCGTACCGTGCCCGTTCCCGTCGTCGTAACGGTTGTCTTCGATCGACCACCAGCGGCGTGTGTAGAATCGTCGCCCGCCTGCGACGCGCAGATCAGGGTGGTCGATGTCGATCCCCGTATCGATGATCGCGATGTCGACGTCCACCGCATCATCGATGCCGTCGACTTTGTCAACGCGGATACGGTTGATCCCGGTGGGAGTGGTTTGGGTCGCGGCGTAGACCCGGAGGTCGCGCTCGACGCGGACTACGCCCGGCTGCTTGAGGATGTCGTCTCGTGTCTGCCCGGGTGGCAACTGGATCGAGAATCCTCGCATCGACCGGCGGTATACATGCCCGAGCCGGCCCCGGGTACGCAGGGCCGCCCCGCGCCCGGTCTGCAACGCGTCGCTCGATCGGCTCACCTGCACGATGTACGCGTCGCGGGAATCTTCCGAACGCGCGGGCTGCCCGGTGGTGGTGGCCGAACTTAGAACGGCGAGCCAAAGCAGGACGGTGTACAAACGTCTATGGCCCATAAGAACCCCCTTGGCACGGTTGGCGGACGCATTTTGCTGCAGACCGCGTCAGTGAGACTCGCGTAGCATCGGCGGCGACGGATATATGACATTCGTTTCTATTCCTTATCGGATGAGCCGATGTAAAAAGTTCGCGAAAAATGCCGATTCTTCATGGGATTCTACCGGTTCCCGGGTGTGATGAATTCGCAGGCCCCAGGTGCGGTGACGAGGGACGAATGAAAAGGGCAGGGCCCTTGCGGATACCCTGCCCTCGATGTGGGACTGTGTTCCGTTGCGTTACGGGATCCGGCGATGGCCTGCACCCCGTCCGGCTTCAGAACCCTTTGTAGATCGGTCCGGGACGACCGACGAGGCCCGCAACCTCCGCCATGCCCAAGGCGCGGTTGTAGATACGGACCTCGTCGATCCTGCCGTTCATGTACTCGGTCCCCGAGCAATTGCCGATCCGAAGCTCCTGGTCGGGCTTCATAAAGAGCGGCGTGCCGCTGAAGGTCGCGATCGCCGAGAGCACGCCGTCCAGATAGAGCCCGGCGGTGTCGGTCGCATCATTCACCGAATAGGCGATATGATGCCACTCGTTGAGACCGACCACGCCGCCATGCGCTGCGTCAATATCGACGCTCGTATTGAGCCAGACGCTCCCATCACCAATGTCGCCGTGGACGCGCGTTGCCTCGACCTTCACGTCGAAGGTGTTGTCGCTGTTGAAGCGCGTCCCAAGGATCGCCCGCAACGCATCGAGATCGTTGACATTGATCCAGGCGGCGACGGTGAACGAGTGCATGGCGAAGTCCGGCGAGTAGGACACGGAGACGTACTGCGGCACAGTGGCGTTGCTCGCGAGGTCGAGGGCCTGGCCCTGGAAGCCCGGCACGAAGTCGGGCGTACCGGAAATGGTCCCATGGTGATTGCCTGCGGCATCGCGTCCATCCCCGTCGAGAGGATAGTACGCCACCAGACTCGCGTCATCCGGCGAAACCGGCGCCATCTGCTCGCTGGCGTACGGATAGACGCGGATATTGTCGATGAGCAGTATCCCCGATGCACCGGCGCCCTCGATGCCGATCGTCAGCGTGGTCACATTCCGCACGTTCAGCGCAGTTAGATCAATCGTCCAGGGAATCCAGGCGGCGATCTTCAGGTCCTCGGCCGAGCCGCCGTAGGGGACCTTCGTCCCATTGATTCTGGCGTAGAGCTGTCCGCCGCGGTTGGCAGGGTCACCGAAGAAGACCAGCGACAAGCTCTGGATCCCGTATCGCGACCAGTCCTGCGGTTCGTCGAACGAACGCTCCGCCTCGGAGGTCGTGGCGCCGTTGGTGTTTTCATAGGCCAGCGGCATGGACTGCTTGCCGCTGTGGGCCAGCGTCATCTCGGCGAACGGTGCATTGAGATAGCCGACGGTCGAGCCGGTGTCATTGACCCACCCGTCGAGCCAGGTGTCGTAGATGCGATTGTTGGTGTCGTTGTAGGTTTCGAAATCATCGATCACGATGGAGTCGGCGACAGAGAACGTCCAGACCTCGCTGCTCCAGATGGCGGGCTCCTCAACGTCGTTGATTTCGTCCACCTTCCAGTAGTAGGCCTGGCCCAGTTCGAGCGCGGTGCTGTAGCTGGGCTCGGAGACGGTTGCCGGGGAAGCGGTGCCGTCGATCACGGTCTGCTCGTCGGTGCTCACATATACATGGTGCTGTCCGGCCTCGCGTCCCGGCCGCCAGCTCAGGGTGACGTCGGGATGGAGGTCCGCCGTGCCGGAGGCCGGCTGCGGCTGGCGGGCGAACGCGGGCACGTGCAGGAAGCGAACCTCGCTGAGACCGTACTGGCCCATCGTGCCCCAGCCGCTGCGGACGGTCAGACGCACGTATTTGGCTGCCACGCCTGCCAGGTCCACTGTGGTATTGGCAGGATAGGCGGCGCTGGCCGCCGCCTGAGCCAGCGTCACGTCACCCAGCGCCGTCCAAGCGGTGCCATCGGTCGAGTACTCGACCGTGACATCTTTGACTCCGAAGCCGAGAATCTTCTCGAACTGCACGTTGTAGTTCCAGACCAGCATCTGATGGAGCCGCAGAACACGCTCGAATTCGTACTGGATGTACAGGGCGTCGTCCGCGGGGGCCTTGGCCAGCCACATGTCGGTGCTCTCGGTGCTGTGTTGGTCGCTTGCGTTGAGCCCCGAACCGTTGACCGTGTTCTGCGGGCCGGCGCCAGCCTCAGACAGGCCGTTGCTCGTGGCGATGACGTTCTGGACGGCATAGGCGTATGGCTCGACCGTGAAGCTCCAGACGTTGCCGGGGAAGACCGCATAATCGGGCGCTCCATTGACCTCGTCGACGCGCCAGTAGTAGGTCCGACCCAGTTCCAGCCGGCCCGGATCGGAGCGGTCGGCGGTCTGGCCCTGACTGACGAGCACGCCCAGTGGATCGGCGACCGTCGCAGCGCTGACATCGTCCCGAGAAGTGCCGAGGTAGATATTGTGAGTAGCCGCGGATATACCGGGTGTCCAACTCAGCACGGTGTCACGTGACACATCGGTTGCCCCATCGGCCGGGTTGGGAGAAGAGGCCACGTGCGTGGCGACCTCCTGGTTCGTCAGGCCATAGAGATGCCAAGAATAGTTGTACAGGTCCTGCGTCAAGGTGATTACCAGGTTTTCGCCTGCGACCGCGGTGAACTCGTAGTTGATGTAATAGGCGTCGTTGGCGTTGGGCATCCCGACGGTCGTCGCATCGTCCTGGTTGATCTTTATCGTGGAATCGGCGATAGGACCAGCGCCATCCGGATCGAACACGAAGGTCACGAAGCGCGTGCCGCCTGCTCCCCACCGGCGGCTGTAGATCCGCGTATGGTATGTGTATCCCGCGGTGAGCCCGCTGAGTGTCCACGTCGTCGTCCCGCCGATGGCGTTATCGCCGTTGTAGTACATGTCCGTCAGCAAGTCCGCCAGACCGCCCGAGACATTGTGACCGGCGTTGCCGGCGTGGTCGCTGAGAAGGCCTGTGGCAACCTCACGGTGGAAGTTCAACGTGCCGTTGGCCGCCGCATTGTAAGCGTCGAACTGGACTCCATTAATCAAAGCGCCCGGCGTACCGGTTCCGAAATCCAGTTTGTGGGTGTAGACGTTGTCGGCACTTATGCCGCAATCCGCATCACCGGTGATCTTGACATAGCTGATTTTCCCGGCATTGGCGCGGGTGGTCGTAAGACTGAGAATGGCCATTGCCACAGCGGCAAGGGCCAATCCCCTTGGGGGGCGATGGTTTGTAGACATTGCAATTCCTCCAGATCACATCCAAGTCAACGTTCGGTACAATACATGATCTCGGCGCGTTACGCCGACCGACCACCTCCTTTCCGGATGAAACGTCCTCCGTTTGCCCTGCCGCCGTCTGTGACGTTGTCGATCCTACATCGTTTGTGCTCTGACTGCCATAGTATCGTCCGATCGGGGCACGGACAATAGGACGACCTTGCGATCCGGCGTCATTCTGCCTTGTGGAGGCAGGGCAAACGGGCCCGGCCGGTTTACAAAAATGTAGACAGGTCTGGATTGGTCTACGTTTCTGTCTACACACAAGAACCCACTTGTCGGGTGGACTGCACGTGTATCATGTTGCGATTACAGACGTTACATTCATTCGTGTCACTGGGTGGACGGCTGGCACGGTGCTTGCATTCGATAGAGAGATCATCATCGATAGTCCATGGATCGAACGTGATGGCGCAAGTGACATTCAGTGATGGCAACGGCAACCGGAAGTAGGAGAGAAGAAGAAATGAGCAAGTCCAAAGCAGCGTGGTATGTGGCAACGGTGATACTGGGCCTTCCTGCGGCGATTCTTGCCGAAGGCGATGTAAACGTCGGCGTCGGCGTCGACTTTATGAGCAAATACGTCTGGCGCGGCCAGAACCTTGTGGACGACTGGGTGTTCCAGCCCAGCGTCAGTGCCGGTTACAAGGGCCTGACCGGTTCGATCTGGGGCAATCTCGATCTGACGGATGAGAACGACAGTGCGGGTGAATTCACCGAGGTCGATTACTCGCTCGACTACTCCGGCAGCGTCCCGGGAGTGGATGTCCTGGGCTATTCGATCGGTGCGATCTACTACGATTTCCCGGGCACCGATCTGTCCGGCACGACGGAGTTGTACTGGGGGTTCAGCCTGGACGTTCCGGCCAGTCCGTCGATCACCGTCTATCACGATGTGGACGAGGCCGACGGCATCTACGCCTCGCTGGGCGTCGGTCACAGCATCGAGGCGACCGAGAAGATCCCGGTGGGGATCGACTTACGCGCGTCGGTGGGCTGGGGCAACGCGAAGTACAACGAGTTCTACTGGGGCACGGACGGATCGGAGCTGAACGACCTGGTGCTTTCGGTCGGCTTCCCGTTCGAGGTGGCCGGCGTGAGCGTAACGCCGAGCGTCAGCTACATCACGCTGCTCGGCAGCGACGTCAAGGACTCCGATGCCTACGACACGGACCACAGCATCGTCGTGGTCGGCGTGGGCCTTTCGAAAGAGTTTTAGACCCTCTGTTGTGGAAAGGATATGAGGTGAGCATCATGCGATTCAGCGTAGTCCTGTTGGCGTTACTCATATTGGCGGTTCCGATGGCCGCCGGGGCCGCCGAAGAGGCGACCGCCTCGCCTGTGGAACGGGTCAAAGACGAACTGCAGACGAATATCAACATCGTGTGGACCTGTGTGGCGGCGTTCCTGGTGTTCTTCATGCAGGCCGGGTTCGCCATGGTTGAGACGGGCTTCACCCGCGCCAAGAATGCCGTGAACATCCTGATGAAGAACCTGATGGACTTCTCCATCGGAAGCCTGGTGTTTTTCCTGGTCGGCTTCGGCCTGATGTTCGGCAAGACCAACGGTCTGTTTGGCACGACTCTGTTCGCGCTGGCCGGCGTCGAGAAAGGGACTGGGTGGGACTGGACATTCCTGATCTTCCAGACGGTGTTTGCCGCCACGGCGGCCACGATCGTCTCCGGCGCGATGGCCGAGCGAACGAAGTTCGTCGCATACCTGATCTACAGCGCGGTCATCTCGCTCGTGATCTACCCGATCTTTGGATCGTGGGTCTGGGGCAGTCTGCTGCACGGTGGCGGTTGGCTGGAGGGCATGGGATTCCATGACTTTGCCGGCTCGACCGTGGTCCACTCGATCGGCGGGTGGCTGGCGCTGGCCGGAGCGATTGTGTTGGGGCCTCGCGTGGGCAAGTACGGGCCCGATGGCAAACCTCGCGCGATTCTCGGGCACAACCTGCCCCTGGCGGCGCTGGGTGTGTTCATCCTGTGGTTCGGCTGGTTCGGCTTCAATCCCGGCAGCACGACCGCCGGCAATGGCCAGGTCGGCTACATCGCGGTGACGACGAATCTGGCGGCAGCCGCCGGAGCACTCACCGCGCTGATCGTCTCATGGTGTGTCCTGAAGAAACCGGATATCTCGATGACCCTTAACGGTGCGCTGGCGGGTCTGGTCGCGATCACCAGCCCTTGCGATGGCGTCACCCCCTTCGGTTCGATTGTCATTGGCGGTGTGGGTGGTGTCCTGGTCGTCCTGAGCGTTCTCTTTGTCGACTATGTGTTGAAGGTGGACGACCCGGTCGGCGCCGTCAGTGTGCACGCGGTCAACGGCGCGTGGGGGACGTTGTCGTACGGCCTGTTCGCCATGGATGGTGGTCTGTTCTACGGCGGCGGGTTCAAGCAGCTTGGCGTTCAGTTGCTCGGTGTGGCTGCGGCCTTTGTGTGGGCGTTCGGTCTGGGCCTGGTTCTCTTCAATATCCTCAAGCACACCGTCGGGATTCGTGTGAGCGCCGAAGAAGAGCTCAAAGGGCTCGACATCGGGGAACACGGCATGGAGGCGTACGCCGGATTCCAGATCTTCAGCACAACCTAAGGGACCCCAACTGGAGCAGATACGATGAAACTGATAATCGCATACATACAACCGCACAAATTGCAGGATGTGAAGAGGTCACTCTATGCCGCGGAGGTGTTCAAGCTTTCCGTTACGAATGCTCTCGGATGCGGCGCCCAGAAGGGATATCACGAGAGCTACCGAGGAGTCGATTTCGAAGTGAACCTTCTCAAGAAGGTCCGGATCGAGATTGCGGTCAACGAGGATTTTGTGGACAAGACGATCAACGCCATCATCGAAGGAGCCCGCACGGGAACGATAGGAGATGGAAAGATCTTTGTCCTGGACCTGGGCGAGTGCATTCGCATTCGCACGGGAGAGCGCGGCGGTGCGGCCATAGGGTGATTCGAATGGATACTTCCCTACCTTAGGGCCATCACTTCGTGTGCCCGTCGGGCCAGAAGGCGGGTCCTGTCCCCCCGAGGGGCAGGACTCCGTTTTTCTTCCAGGGGGCACATTCACCCGGAGATGCCAGCAAACTACAAAACTGTTTGTCTGTTAACATGAAGCTACAAAAACGTAGATTGGCTGCTGTTGCGACGAACGGAGTGCCCTCTTTGTAACACTCTGTCAATGCACGGTATATGCGATTGTTGCCTTCATGGACCGAAGTGGCACAGGTTTTGTTAAGAGTAACTGGTCGTAAGTCGGGCGAGCGTTCTCGCCCGTGGAACAAGAGTCCGACGTGGAGGCACAAGAACGTGATGGCGGAACGAAGAAGGTCTGTTTGGCGACCGGGCTGGAGGTCTGTCGCGACATGGTTGTTTGTGCTGCTGGCAGCGGGTACCAGCTCGGCGGCTGAGGAGGGGCCGACGGTCCAGTTGCTGGACCAGGGATTGAATACGCTTTGGGTGCTGGTGGCGGCGTTTCTGGTCTTCTTCATGCAGGCCGGCTTCGGCATGGTCGAGGCCGGGTTCACGCGTGCCAAGAACGCCTGCAACATCCTGACGAAGAACTTCCTGGACTACTGCGTCGCCTGCATCATGTTCTTCATCGCCGGCTACGCGTTCATGTTCGGCACCGGGAACGGTTTCATCGGCTGGACCGGGTTCTTCATGTCCGGCGCCGAGAACCCGTCCTCGGTGCAGCCTTGGGCATTCTGGCTGTTCCAGGCGGCCTTCTGTGGTGCCGCGGCGACGATCGTCGCCGGAGCGATGGCCGAACGGATGAAGTTCCCGGCCTACTTGATCTACACAGCCGTCGTCAGCGTGGTCGTTTACCCCGTTGTTGGACACTGGATCTGGAATAGTGGCGGGTGGCTGGCCAAGATGGGCTTCGCCGATTTCGCCGGCTCGACGGTCGTTCATTCCGTGGGCGGGTGGATCTCGTTCGTCGGGACCATCGTCTTAGGCGCGCGGATCGGCAAGTTCTCTCCGGATGGACGGCCTCGCGTGATCGCGGGACACTCGATTCCGCTGGCCTCGCTCGGCGTTTTCCTGTTGTGGTTTGGGTGGTTCGGGTTCAATCCCGGTTCGACGCTGGCGGTCGGCGACGGCGAGGCGATATCGAGAATCGCGGTCAATACGAACATCTCGGCCTGTGCCGGCGCGATCGTGGCCATGGTTGCGGTCTGGGTTTTCTTCGGCAAACCGGACTTGTCGATGACGATGAACGGCTGCCTGGCAGGTTTGGTGGCCATTACGGCAGGTTGCAATTATGTCAGTCCCGCGGCGTCCATCCTCATCGGCGCTATCTCCGGTGTGGTCGTTGTGTTGGGCGTGGCCGTGCTCGACCGCATCCGTGTCGATGACCCGGTGGGTGCCATCCCGGTGCATGGAATGAACGGGCTCTGGGGAACGTTGGCGGTCGGCTTGTGGGGCCAGAAGTCGTACGGGCTGGCCAACGACGGCCTGTTTCACGGAGGGGGACTGACGCAGTTGGGCATTCAGGCGCTGGGCACCATTGCCGTGGACCTGTTTGTCATTGCGGCGATGGGTGTGGTGTTCCTGGCCATCAAGCATACCATGGGGTTGCGCGTATCGCCCGAAGAAGAAATGCGCGGTCTCGATATCGGCGAGCACGGAATGGAATCGTACGCCGGTTTCCAGGTGTTCACCACGACCTGACCTGCATGACCTTGCCACGATTGGGAGTTGGATGCGATGAAACTGATCATTGCCTATGTTCAGCCACACAAACTCAACGATGTGAAACGGGCCTTGTTCAAGGCCGAAGTGCACAAGATGTCGGTCACCAACGCGCTGGGATGCGGCGCGCAGAAAGGATATCACGAGAGCTATCGGGGAGTCCAGTTCGAGGTCAACCTTCTCAAGAAGGTCCGGATCGAGATCGGGGTCAACGAGGACTTCGTCGAGCGGACGATCGAGGCGATCATCGCCGGGGCGCGCACCGGCCAGATCGGCGACGGGAAGATCTTCGTGCTGGACCTGCCGGAGTGCATCCGCATTCGCACGGGCGAGCGGGGAAGGGAAGCCATCGGATAGCCGAGGCTCCTCGGTGGGGCGCGAAGAGACAATCCAGTCGGCCCACGCGCCATCATCGTCTGTGCCCACCCTGTTGGGCAGGCGATTCGAGCCTCGTCCGCCTGGGCGAGGCTCGGTTTTTGTCGGCAGACGCTCGGCTACAATATTGTAGGCTCTGTGGGGCATTATCGACATAAATGTAGCTTGCCGCGAAAGAGCCTTGGTGGATTGTATGTTCATAAGTAATTTATACCGAAGGCGTTATGATTATACGGTGGGCCGTACGAAATTGGCATGCGTATTGCAAATGGTTGTTCCGCATGTGCCGGTATCGCATCCGGCCCGTGCAGAGCAGACGATGATGGAGTCTGGATTCGATGGTGGCAAGGAACAACCAGGCTATTCGGCCGGTGCGGCGGTCTGCCGTGCCGCTGTGGTACAGGTCTGACGTGGAAGACGCGTCAGTCCTCCGGCCGGGGGCTTCCGCTGCGGCAGTCTGTTGCAAGCCATCGGTTTGTGCTCCAGGTATCGCCTCACCTTCGTGGACGAAGTGCGTGCTGCACTGCGGCGTGCGGTGGCATCGGATAGTGGGTGGGGCTTGTTCGCCGCCGGCGGGTTCTGCTGGGGAGCTCGCCACGCAGCGCAAGCCTCACCCTTGCTGACAGGCTCGCCCCGCACGGGATAGCATGGCCGATGCTCTCGCCGTTGGCGTCGAGGAGGCCAATGGTATTGGCGGTGCGGTACGATGACCCAACAAACAGGTGTGATGGCAATTGAGGAGTCAAAAATGTCGATTACGATCAACGAGACCTTCGGACGCAACGTCTTCAATGAAGCGACCATGCGCGAGTGCCTGCCCAAGAACGTGTTCCGCTCGCTCAAGAAGACTCTGAATGGCGAGCAGCCGCTCGACCCGGTCACCGCCGATGTGATCGCCAACGCCATGAAGGACTGGGCCATTGCCAAGGGCGCCACGCATTTCTGTCACTGGTTCCAGCCCATGACCGGACTGACGGCAGAGAAACACGATGCGTTCATCTCGCCGACCCCCGACGGACGCACCATCATGGAGTTCAGCGGCAAGGAACTGATCAAAGGCGAGCCCGATGCCTCGTCATTTCCTTCCGGGGGTCTGCGTGCCACGTTCGAAGCACGCGGCTACACCGCATGGGACTGCACCTCGCCGGTTTTCGTGAAGGAGAACGGCAAGAACATCACGCTGTACATTCCGAGCGCCTTCTGCTCCTACCGGGGTGAGGCGCTGGACAAGAAGACGCCGCTGCTGCGTTCCATGGACGCCCTCAACAAGCAGGCGGTCCGGGTACTGAAGCTGCTGGGCAACACAAGCGTTTCGCGCGTCACGGCGACGATGGGGCCGGAACAGGAGTACTTCCTGATCGATCAGGAGTTCTACAAGAAACGCCTTGATCTGGTCCTGGCCGGAAGGACGCTGTTCGGCGCCAAGCCGCCGCGCGGGCAGGAACTGGAAGACCACTACTTTGGCTCGCTGCACGAGCGCGTTGCCAGCTTCATGAACGAGGTCAACAACGAGTTGTGGAAGCTGGGCGTCACCGCCAAGACGCAGCACAACGAGGTTGCGCCCGCACAGTACGAGCTGGCGCCGGTCTTCGCGACGGTGAACGTGGCCGCCGACCATAATCAGTTGACGATGGACACGCTCCAGAAGGTCGCCCTGCATCATGGATTTGTGTGCCTGCTGCACGAGAAGCCGTTTGCGGGAGTCAATGGTTCGGGCAAGCACAACAACTGGAGCATGATGACCGACGACGGCGTGAATCTGCTCGATCCGGGGGACACCCCGCACGACAACATGGTGTTTCTCGTGATGCTGTGCGCCGTGGTGAAAGCGGTGGACAAATACGCTCCACTGCTGCGGGCCAGCGTCGCCAACGCCGGCAATGAGCATCGGCTCGGCGCCAACGAGGCGCCGCCGGCCATCGTGTCGGTCTTCCTCGGCGATCAGTTGACCGACATCTTTGAGCAACTCGCCAAGGGTCCGGCCAAGAGCAGCAAGAAGGGCGGCCAGCTCCAGCTCGGTGTCTCGACTCTTCCGCCGCTGCCGAGAGACTGCACCGACCGGAATCGCACATCCCCGTTCGCCTTCACGGGCAACAAGTTCGAGTTCCGCATGGTCGGCTCGACGCAGTCCGTTTCCGGTCCCAGCTTCGTGCTGAACACGATCGTCGCCGACGCGCTCTGCGATATCGCCGATGAACTGGAGAAGGCCAGCGACGTCAAGGCGACCGCGCAGAAGATCCTCCAGGAGATCGCCGTCAAACACGCGCGGATCGTGTTCAACGGCGACAACTACACGGCGGAGTGGGTGGCCGAGGCGGCCCGGCGCGGCCTGCCGAACATCCGTTCGACGGTCGAGTCGCTCAAGAGCATTCCTTCGAAAGAGAACATTGCGTTGTTCAGCAAACATGAGGTCCTCTCGGAGCAGGAGCTCAGAGCGCGGACGGAGGTTCTGCTGGAGGTTTACAGCCGACAGATCAACATCGAGGCCCAGACGATGTTAAGCATTGCCAAGCGACAGATTCTGCCCGCGTCGTGCGAATACTCCGCTCGCCTGGCCGGTGCGGTGGCGGCCGTCTCTGGCGTCGGCGGCCATGCGGAGACGCAAAGGAAGATGCTGACGCGCGTATGCGAGCTGATCACGGCCCTGGAGCATGGAATCGCTGCACTGGAGGAAGCGACGGCCCGTGCGGCTGCCATGAAAGGTGGCGAAACCCAGGCGGAAAGCTACTCCCATGACGTTATTCCGGCGATGAACGCCGTACGGGCGGCCGCCGACGAACTGGAGACCCTCGTCGACGCCAAGCTCTGGCCCTTGCCGATCTACGCCGAAATGCTGTTCCTTCGATAGAACAACTTGAATCATACGCCCGGGTGACTGGAGGGCTCGCCTTCCTGTGCGTGTCGTGCGGATCCTCCGGTCTCCGGGCGATGTGCTTTCAGCTCGTCAACGGCCGGCTGATGTGCCCGCAGGATGTGGCGACCCATGCTCGTCAAGTCGGTCGAGACGAAGCCGCATTCGTAGCAGCACCAGCACCACCCGTGATAAACCGGTAGCGACCGTCGATGCTGCGTCAGCTCGACGAGGACGGCCAGCTCCGCGTCGCTCAGGAAGCCCGCATCGATCACACCTTCGGGTATCGTGCTCCATCCGCACTTGGGGACCGCCGCTTCTCTTCGGCTCATGTCCGACCCGCCGTCATTGGCCCGAGGCGCGTGCCTGACGCGCATCCCCCTTGGGCAGTGGCATTCTGCTCTTTCAGGTTCGATGCACATTCCTCCGGCAAGAGGGTAATGCATGGCTACCGACGGGCGACAAACGTACCACTCCGGACGTGGCCGTCACAAGTCCGCAATTGCGCTGACAGACTTTCCGTTGACCCTGCCTGAGGGGCCACCGAACCGATCGGCGGATAGGAAGTTGCTTTTCCCCCTTCGACGCCGTAGATTCTGTGTTCACATGGAATTAGCGATCGAGACAGACGGGTTGACGCGTCGGTTCGGAGACCTTGTGGCGGTTGATGGCTTGGGGCTCGGCGCCGGCCGGACCGGTCAACGTGGCGGCCTCGGGGCTGCTGCTCGTGGTGCTGGTCCTGTGCTATCGATTCAGCTTGCCCGCTCTTGGCGACATGCTCGAGCGAGGCGAGAGACGAATCCTCGACGTTGTCGCCCGCTAAGTGGAATAACGTGGCGACGGATTGCCTCCGCAACGAAACAGACCAAGGGCAGATGGTAAACATGGATCAGAACGGATCGATACGGGGCGATGTGGGACAACGGACGGAAGGGGCACGGGCTCACTTCGATGAGGCGGCGGCGACCTGGGACGACAATCCTGCGCGGGTGGAGTTGGCGAAGGCCGTGGCCGGGGCGATTCTTGCCGACGTTCCACTGACATCGGAGATGGCGATCATGGACTTCGGGTGCGGAACCGGCTTGATTACGCGCGAGCTGGCGCCGAAGGTCGCTTCTGTGACGGCGGCGGACACGTCGGCCCAGATGCTGGCCGTACTCGAAGCCAAGGCGAAGGCGTCGGGCTTGGAGCATGTCCGGCCTCTCCTGCTCGAAGATGGATGTCCGTCACCGTTGGATACCCAGTTCGACGCCCTCGTCAGCAGCATGGTCTTTCACCACATCGAAGACATCCCGTCGCTGCTGTTGCAGCTGGCTCTGTGGATTCGGCCGGGAGGGTGGATTGCCGTCGCCGACCTTGAACCGGAGGATGGGACATTCCACCGAGGGGATACGCACGTCGTCCACCGTGGAATTGATCCAGCCTGGCTGCGAACACAGCTCGAGGCGGCGGGCTTCACGGTCGAAAGTACCCGAACGGTCCACGTGGTCCGCCGTCAACCCGAAGGAGCCGACCGGCCCCGAGACTACCCCGTTTTTCTGCTGGTCGCGCGCCGGACGACAGCCGGACCAGCGGGCGCTACGTCCGCCAGGTGAGTGAGGTCACCTGGCCGTCGATGCTTGTGTTGCCGGCGACCGCGTGCAGGGCAAACTGGGCGCCTCGAGCGCTCAGGTTCGCCTCGACCCAACCCACGGGCATCTCGCGATTGAAGTTATAGCCGACCGCCGGCAGGTTGATCAGGGCAATCCCCTTGTGCGACGCGAAGGCGTAGTCGTGCGAGTGGCCGTAGACCAGGGCCTTGACCTTCCGCACCGGCTCGATGATCTCGAACAGCCTCGGGCTGTCCAGGAGGTCGCCGTCGCTGTCCCGCAGGGAATGGTGGAAGCACAGCAGCAGAGGCGTGTCGTCGGACTCGGCCAGATAGGTCCTGAGCCAGTCCCGCTGCACCTTGCCCAGCAGCCCCGGCGTCTCATTCGTCTTGAGAAGCGAATCAAGAAGAATCAGGCGGACGGGACCTGCGTTGACGATCGTCACGTGTTTACCTTTGACCGGCTGGATCTGGCCCGGCGGATTCTTGAACTCGGCCAGGATGTTCGCACGGTTGTCGTGGTTGCCCAACGCCATGTAGACCGGCACCTTGCCTCCGAGGGGCGCCAGCAGCCGACGGACCTGGGCATAATCATCTGCCAGACCCTGAAGACGCGCTACGTCGCCGGCGATCATCATCCCCTCCGGCCGCTGGGCCAATACCTGCTCCAGCGCTTTCTCCAGGTTGCGATCCGGATAGAACTCGCCGCTGTGGTCGTTGGGATCGGAGGCAATGTGCGTATCGGCCAGGAACGCCCACCGACTCGCGTATGTCGGTGTTTCGCTTCGCCGACCGGTGACGCAGCCCGGCACGCCCAAGGCGGGCAGCGCCAGTGCCGCAGCGCCGGCACGAAGGAATTCACGTCTGTTCAGCGACCGGTTGGATCGTGTCGTCATAGCCTGCTCCATAGCTCGGGTCCGTAGATCGTGCTGTCATGGCCCGCTTATAGCATCGATGGACCTCACTTCGCAATACCCTTGCGATGGATTTGACAGCCTCTTCTGCCGATCGGGGTCGGTGGATTTGCCGTGACCGCGGGTCGGGCATGGTGCCTCTCATTGGTGAAGCCGGCTTTGTTTGACGTGCGGAACAGGCCCGATTACGATGTGACCTGCGGTGCGTCACGAGCAGGCAGAAACGACGAATCCCAATGCGGTGTGACTTGAGGGAAAGGAGCCAGCAGTATGAACAGGCAGGTGCCAGCGGCATCGGCGGGTATCATCGTCTTGTGTGCGGTGTTGGGTCTTGTGCTGAGCGGCTGTATTTCGAGCCGGTCCGACGTCAGCTACGGCGAGAAAGGCCCGGTTGTGGGTAGCGAGACACTCCGTCAGATCAGGGTAGGCGTCACCACCAGAGAATGGCTGCTCGGTACGCTGGGGGAACCTACCAGCGAGACCCAAACGCCCAATGGGACGGAGATCCTCAAGTACGTCTACACCAAGAAGGTCGACAGTGATCTCGACGTCTTTATCTTCCTGGACTTCGACGACAAGCGAGAGGAACGCACGGTGCTCTACTTCGAAATCGCCGACGGTGTCGTCAGTCGGTACTGGAAGGAAGAGCGGTAGGCTCCGCACACCCGTACGAACCTGCCCCCAGTAGAGATCGGCGGCCCATGGCTTGTCGGGTGATGCCGGAACCGTTAGAATTCGGCTGTCTTCTTCCGAACGGGTTCTGGTAGTCGCAGGGAAACGTCTGTGGCAGGCAGGTTTGCCGACAAGCGTGTGATCGTTACAGGGCCGTTCCTCGATTGGCCGGCAGCTTGTGTACGGCCGGCTACCTTCTGCCTCGCGGCAGACGCCTGCTGCGACCGTGGCTCCAGCGGCGAGGCCGGGCCCGAAAGGAGCAGTACATCCGGAACAAGATGCTGCGTGGGCTTTCGCAGACACCTTCCCCCCAGGATACGTATCGCAGGACGCCTCTGACTTCGGGTGAATGTTGAACGTTGACGTGCCATCTCGGCCCTTCAGGCAACGAATCGGTCCGATCGACCTGGTTCATGCCATCCGCTACGCGCAGCGTTGCCGGCAGGTGCGGCGTCTGATGGCCATGACGCCGCACGAGCTGGAGCAGTTCCGCCTCGAACGACTGCGGGACATCGTCGCGCATGCCTACGAGAGCGTCGAGCTCTATCGCCGTAAATGGCGACAGGCGGGCGTCCGACCGGAGGACATCCGGACCCTGGGAGACATCCACAAGCTCCCCGGGGTCACGAAGGACGATTTCCGGCACGCCTTTCCCGACGGTGTTCTGTCCCGCCGGTACCGCTCGAACCGCTGCTATCTGGTGGGGACGTCGGGTTCGACCGGCAGTCCGGTGAGCCTGTTTGTGGACATCGACAAAGTCCTGTTTGATTTTGCGGTCAATCTGCCGCAGATCATGGCGGGACGCCGCGCGATCACGGTGGCTTCGGGTCTGCGTGACTTCCTGTTTCGAAGGAACATCCGGCAGTTGTTCATCGTGGTGGACCAGCCGCGGGCCTACGAGAGTCTGCACGGACGTTTCTTTCCGCAGATGCGGCATGCCGTGGTCGACTCGCTCCTGCCGGCGGCAGAGCACATCGCGGCGCTGAATCGCAAGCGGCCGGTGTTCCTGATGACTTACCCGAGCGTCCTGCGCAATATCTGCCTGACACTCCGGGCCAGCGGTGCGACCGTTCATCAACCCGAGCTGATCATGGTAATCGGCGAAGTCTTGGATCAGCCGCTGCGGGCGCTGGTCCGCCGAACGTTCAGCAGCGACCTGATGGACGTCTATGGTTCTACTGAAGCGGGGTTTATCGCCGCCGAGTGTCCCGAGCATTGTGGTTTGCACGTGCTGACGTGGAAGGTGCTCGTCGAGCTGCTGGACGACGACGGCAGGGAAGTGGCGCCCGGTCGCACCGGCCGAGTGGTGATCACCGACCTGTTCAATCGCGCCACCCCTGTCATTCGCTATTCCGGTCTGGGCGATTACGCTTCCCGGGCGGTCGAGCCGTGTCCTTGTGGAGGGGTGTTGCCTCTGTTGACCCGCATTGAGGGACGGTCGGTGGACTCCATCGTCCGGCCTGACGGCCAGCTCGTTCATCCCTATCATCTCACGTTGGCTCTCGAAGACGTGCCGCATCTGGCCAAGTTCCAGATTCGGCAGGAGCGGCGCGATCACATTCGGGTCCTTCTGGTCAAGGACCTTGTCCCCGAGGCGGCGAACGTCTCATTTGCTCCCGATGGCGAGTTGGGGCAGGTTATCCTCGAACGCTTCCGACGCATTCTCGACAACCAGATCACGGTGGAGCTTCATACCGTCGCAGACATTCCCTCTCGTCCCGGCTCGCACAAGCACGCGACGGTGCTGTCCCTGGCAAGTTGAGACACGGCAGGTATCAGGATATGGTCGTGCGGACATACGCCGGGCCGAACGTTCTGGTCAACACGCCCGGCAGCCGTCCCCGTCGGCCCAGGCCGATTACCCATGAGACCAACGGGTTCTTGCGTCGCGATGCGGCCTGTTTCATCGCTTCGAGGTTGGCGCCGGCGATCTTTCGGGCCACCTCCTCGAAGGACTGATCTGTCTGCCGAGCCTGGGCCGTCAGGCTCTCCACCTTGGGCGTGAAATACTGCCGGATGAACTGGACGATCTTCTCGTGGTCGAGAGTCAGCGAACCGAGGATGCTGCCGAGGACACCGCCGCTGTTGGAAACGAAATCCGGGAAGTACGTGATGCCTCTGGCGGCAAGGGCCTCCCGGGCTTTCTGCGTGACGGGGTTATTGGCCCCGCAGACGATTGTCCGGGCCTGCACGTGCTCGGCGTTGGCGCTGTTGACGCTCCAGGATAGCGCGCACGGGACAAAGAGATCGGCCGGCACCGCCAGCACGTCGGCCGCTGCGATGCGGCGCGAGGGATCGTATCGGTTCACGCAGTCGCTGCCGGCGGCTGCCCGCTCGCGCAGCAGGTGCATCACGTCGAGTCCTTCGGGATCGTACAGGGCGCCGCGGTCTGTGGAGACAGCCACGATCCGGCATCCAATCCCGACAAGCTGCTCGGCCAGCGCGCCGCCGACTTTGCCGAAGCCTTCAATGGCCACGCGGCAACCGTTCAACGGTAGCTTCCGCGCCGCCGCCATCTGCTCGATGCAGAGCCGCACGGTCAGGGCCGTGTAGTATCCCGAATCCCGCGCCGATTGTGGTCGCATCAGACCGGCGGTCCGGCAGATCAGACGCAGGTCTTCGTCATTCGTCCCGGCGTCTTCGCCGGGCAGATATCGTCCCCGGAATGGCGCAAGCCGCTCGGCAAACGACCGCACGATCTGCTGCCGATCCTGTGGTGACATCGTGTCTCGATGCGTGAGAATCGCGGCCTTGGCGCCGCCGAACGGCCACTTCAGGAAGGCGTACTTGAGGGTCATCGCCCGGGCCAGATGGCACAGGTCGGCCGTGGACATCTGCCGAACCATCCGAATGCCGCCGCCGCTGACGCCACCGATGGTCGAATCGATGACAAGATGGCCCAGCACGGTTCCATCGGGGCGGTAGAACGAATGCAATGCCTCCGGCGTGACCTCAGGATTCTCTGCCTGCATATGGATGCGTCCTCATCTCAACCGCGACGCACGTCGGGATTGCCGGAGGAGGGACTCGAACCCTCACCCTGTTGCCAGGACGGGATTTTGAATCCCGCGCGTCTGCCAATTCCGCCACTCCGGCTCGGGTGTCTGTTTCCATCGAGCGAGCCATCATACGGAATCAACTACCGGCCGTCAACAGACAATTCATCCGGCCCCGGATAGCCGGACGGGCCTGGAGACGCCCGCAATTGCCCAGGCGCGGGCGAGGGGCTATAATCGACGCCGATAGGGCGTCGAAAGGGGGCTCGTGATGTGCAGGCGAATCGGTAGAAGGAAGCTTTTGAAGGCGATTAGCGCGGGCGCCGCTGCGGGTGCCTTGGCGCCGATGCTTGGGCGGGGCCAATCGACAGGCAAGCACCGCTCCGGCGGAGGTGCAAAGCCCAACCTGCTGTTCGTCTTCGCCGATCAGTGGCGCGCGCAGGATACCGGCTACGCCGGCAACATTGACGTCCGAACGCCTCATCTCGATGCGTTGGCCGGGACCAGCGTCAACTTCCGAAACGCGGTGTCGGGCTGTCCTGTGTGCAGTCCGTTCCGGGCCAGTCTGGTCACCGGGCGATATCCGCTGACGCATGGCGTCTTCCTCAACGATGTCCTGCTGAACGACGACGCGGTCTCTATCGCGCAGGCCTACAACCGTGCGGGGTATGACACCGCCTACATCGGCAAATGGCACCTCGACGGCAACCATCGAAGCGCCTTCATCCCCCGCCAAAGGCGACAAGGCTTTCAGTTCTGGAAGGTCCTCGGCTGCACACACGACTACAACAACTCGTTCTACTATGGCGACGAGGACGTCAAGCTCCGCTGGGACGGCTACGACGCCATCGCCCAGACCCGCGAGGCCCAACGCTACATTCGCGAGCACGCCACCAACAAGCCCTTTGTGTTGTTCCTGTCCTGGGGGCCGCCGCATGCGCCGTACCACACCGCGCCGGAGAAGTATAAAGCCCTCTTCAACCCTGATGCGCTGTCGGTCCGGCCCAATGTCCCTGAGTCTGACAGGCAGAAGGCCCGCGAGGTGCTGGCGGGCTACTACGCCCACATCGCAGCGCTCGATGACTGTCTCGGGGATCTCCTGACCACGCTGTCGGAGCAGGGGATTGCCGAGAACACGATCCTGGTCTTCACGTCCGATCATGGCGACATGCTGTATTCCCATGGCCGGCAGAAGAAGCAGCAACCCTGGGATGAATCGATCCGGGTGCCGTTCCTGTTGCGGTATCCGGCGGCATTGGGTCCCGGCGGGCGAACGATTGACATGCCGATCAACACGCCGGATATCATGCCCACGTTGCTCGGGCTTTGCGGAATCGACGTTCTCGAGACGGTGGAGGGGACGGACTTCTCACGGGTTGTGAAGGGCGAATCTCCCGCCCCCGACAACGCGGTTTTGATAAGCTGTCCATCGCCATTCGGGCAGTGGAACCGAAAGATCGGCGGCCGCGAGTACCGAGGCGTCCGCACGGAACGATACACCTATGTGCGCGACCTCGACGGTCCCTGGCTGCTGTACGACAATGTCGACGATCCGTACCAGTTGACCAACCTGGTCAACCGGCCCGAGCACGCTCGATTGCAGGAGCAGTTGGAGGAGCGGCTGAAGGCCAGGCTGACGCAGACCCGTGACGATTTCCGCTCGGGCTGGGACTACATCCGACAATGGGGCTACGAGGTGGACGACTCCGGCACGGTGGTCTACACGAACTGATTCCGATCGAATTGATGAAGAGGTGACATCATGCGGCGATGGATATGGAGAATGGCCTTGTGCCTGTTCCTGGCGGTGGTTCCCCTCTGCCGCGCAGAGGCAAAGCGGCCGGAGAGTTGGACGCGGACGGAGCCGCTGGGGCCCGTACCCACGCGAATTTCGGATCGTCTGCCGCTGTCCGATCAGGGCAACGAAGGCCGCTGGCTCCCGTACGAGCCGATGACAGACGAGTTTGAGGGCACGGCGCTCGATCCGAACCGATGGTGGCCTCGGAATCCCGGGTGGCTGGGCCGCCAACCCGCCTACTTCTGGCCCGGCAATGTCACTGTGTCGGACGGCAAGCTCCACCTGGTCATGCGCCGCCAGGAAGTGCCCGAGATGCCCAAAGACAAAGGCTACCATACCTATACGTCCGCCGCCGTGCAGAGCAAGGGCCGCGTCAAGTACGGCTGCTTCGAGGTCAAGGCTAGGGCGATGAAGTCGCACGGGTCCAGCTCCTTCTGGTTCTACGACAGCACGCCCGAGGAGTGGACGGAGATCGACGTCTTCGAGATCGGCGGCAAGTCGCCGGGGTACGAGCGCAAGTACAACATGAATGTGCACGTTATGCGGACGCCCACGGAGAAGGAGCACTGGTCCTGCGGCGGCGTGTGGGTCGCGCCGTCGGATCTGGCGGATGACTATCACGTCTATGGTCTGGAATGGGACCAGGACAAGATCAAGTGGTACTTCGATGGTGTGCTGGTCCGCTGGGTCGAGAACACCCATTGGCATCAGGCGCTGACGCTGAATTTCGACAGCGAGACGATGCCGGACTGGTTCGGCCTGCCCGACGACAGCGATCTGCCTTCGACCTACAGCATCGAATACGTGCGGGCCTGGAAGCGGGCGGATGCTGCCGGGCAGCCAATGGAAACGGCGCTGCCGGTGGGCAACGAATACAAGCTCGTCTGGTCCGATGAGTTCGACGGGCAGACGCTCGACCTGACCAAGTGGGATTATCGCGGCCTGGGGCCACGCCGCGATGCGGTCAACGTCAAGGAAACCGTCTCGCTCGATGGCGAGGGGCATTTGGTCCTGACCACGAAGCGCGCGGGCGATGCGTATCAGACGGCAATGATCGGCACCCAGGGCCGGTTCGAGACCACCTTCGGCTACTTCGAGTGCCGCATCAGGTTGCAGCAGCAGGTGGGGCATTGGTCGGCCTTCTGGCTCCAAAGCCCGAGCCTGGGGCAACCGTTGGGTGACCCTGCCGCCGCGGGCACCGAGATCGACATCTTCGAATATCTGCGCAAGGACGGCGATCGTGTCCATCACAACCTGCACTGGGACGGTTACGGCGAGCACCACAAGCATGCCGGAACAACCGTGACGGTCGCCGGGCTGCAAACGGGCTGGCACACCTTCGGCTTGCTTTGGAGCGACGCCCAATACGTCTTCTACGTCGACGGCAAGGAAACCTGGCGCAGCGACGAGGGCGTCTCTCGTCGCAGCCAGTACATGATCCTGAGCCTCGAAGTCGGCAAATGGGCTGGTGACATTGCACAGGCCCAGTTGCCGGACCACCTCTACGTCGATTACGTCCGCGTCTACCAGAGGCAGGGACAGTAGTTCGGTTGCTATGCGAAGCTGTGGCGAACGGGCTGTTTCTTCAGTTCCGCCAAGGTGGGCAACAGCTCGAATGACAGGACGCCAAACGCCTCGGTGAAGCGGTCGATGGTGTGCTGGATCTGGGCCATGGTCCGACCGTGCATCATGGCGAAGAGATTGTAAAGCCAGCGCGGCACCATGGACGGTGGGATCTGCCGCTCATAGCAATGGCTGACGAGACCCGAGTGGGCGAGCCAGCGGCCGGCCTCGACGATGTGCCCGGGATCGAGCTGTCCGACGAACATGACGTTGGCGGTGAAGCCGAGCTTATGGTGGTTGAGCACACCTGCAATGCGTCGGATCACGCCGGCCTCCATCAGTTCGGCCAGCAGCGCGAACATCTCGGCCTCTGCCATCGTCGCCGGAAGCACCGCATCGAACGGACGGCTGGTCACATCGAGACCGTCAGCGAGATTCGTCAACAACTGCTTCTGTTCTTCACGCAAGACGACCGGCTCCGTCCCGGGCACCCGCTCGACGTCGCGCAGCAGCACGTCGTCGTCGCTTTCGGCGTCAAAACGCACGTCCAGCTTGAAGACGCGCGTCACGGGAAGGCTGTGAAACTCGATATCGAAACGGGCCGCAAGCTCGATTAGATGATGATGGAGCTGCTCGGGGGATTCGGCCTGGAGGGTGAACCACAGGTTGAACTCGTGCCGGCGCAGGTAGTTGTGCGAAACGCCGGGAAGGGCGTTGACCGCCGCCGTTACGGTCGGTACCTGTTCGTCCGGCACGTGGGCGGCCACAAGCGTGCTGGCCATGCCCAGTGCGCGCTGGTTGAGCACGGCACAGATGCGCCGAAGCACGCCGCTGGCCTGGAGCTGCCGCGTCTGATCCAGCGCCTCGGCCTCGGTACAGCCCAAGTCTGCCGCAATCGCCGCAAAGGGTCGCGAAACGAGCGGCAGGCCTCTTTGCAGGCGATTGCACAGGCGTTTCTGGAAATCGGTCAAGGAGGCGATCATGGCTGGCCCTTTGGCTTATACCAGCAGACCGGGTCTTCGGTGAGATAATCGCCCGTCATCGTGTAGGCGCGGGCGCGGCAGCCGCCGCACACCCTGACGTAGGCGCATCGGCCGCACTTGCCTTTGTAAGCCGGCAGGTCGCGAATCTCGCGGAGAAACGGCGAGTGGTCCCAGATCGCTGCGAAGTCGTAGCCGTTCTCGACGAGATTACCCGCGGACACGTCAAGGAAGCCACATGTCTGGACGTCGCCCCGGTGGCTGATGAAGCCGAAACCTCGGCCCCCCATGCATCCGCTGATGTGCACCTTGGGCGATTCGGTGTTCATCTCGCGGAAGAGCCGGGCATACTGAGGTCCACAGGTCACTCGCAGTTCAATGCCGAGATCGGACCGCAGCCGGAGCAGTTCGCCCAGCAGTTCGGCATACTGATGTGGTTCAAGAATCTCCTCAGTCATCTCCTCGCCTCGCCCGGTGGGGACCAGGATGAAGGGGTTGTGGCAGTAGGCTCCCAGCCGGCGCGCGAGATCGGCGATGGCGGGCACCTCGTGGAGGTTGCTGCGCGTGACGGTTGTGTTGATCTGGAAGCGGACGCCCACCCTCCTGGCAGTTTCGGCGGCCCTCAGGACCGTGTCAAACGCACCTTCGGTGCGGCGGAAGGCGTCGTGCGTCCGGGCGGTAGCGCCGTCGAGCGAGAACGACAGGGCCATCACGCCGGCATCCTTCAGAACTGCCAACGAAGTGTTGTTGAGAGTATAGCCGCACGTGGCCATCACCATACGCAGGCCGAGGTCTCGCCCATGCCGCACCAGTTCGATGATGTCGTCGCGCTCGGTGGGCTCGCCCCCGGTCATGATAACGACGCACTTCTCGTAGGCGGCCACCGCATCGAGGATTCGCTTCCATTGCTGTGTGCTCAACTCGTCGCGTCGCGTCGCGCCGTCTGCGTCCGCCCGACAGTGCCGGCAATTGAACCGACAACGCCGCGTCACCTCGAATGCAAGCAGGCGAGGCTTGTTGTTCTGCTCGTCTTTCATGATGCGGTGCTACTCTAACGAACGGTCCTCTGGCCGTCAATCCGCCCCCGACTACCGTGTCCGAATATGCCCTGCGGGCGGCGAATACGAAGTACAACCTCCCCCGTGCCCCGCAGCGCTTCCCAGTCTTACGCCTGGGGTGCACCTGCGGTTCGCGATACGCGTCAGGGGAGAGGGGTTCTCGGCACGGCACAGCGGCCCGCTATGGCGCGCCTTCCGGAACAGATTGGCGCGAACAGGAACCAGGTTCCCGATGGCAAGAGCGCGGTGCAGATTCTCTGTTTCTTGGCCATTCTTACGCTTGCGCCCTGTGGCCGACCCGCCTGAAGTACCGGACGTGAGCCATGGGCGGCACAAGATCCAAGAGCATGAGGTGCAGGGTTTGAAGTGCTTCAAAGCCACCGCGCCGCTTCGGCTGGAATGAGTCAGCACGATGTCATGGTTCTGGCCGAACACTCGAGCTTCTCGACCACCCACGAATTCTGCCTTGTCGGGGCGCGTAAGGATGTTGTGGATCGGGCTCGCCAGGCCGCCAGTTTCTGGTGCCCTGCGATTTTCAGGCACAGGAAGTTGACATGAGGTCAGAGAAGTTGTTCAATGCCAAGGACTTAGAAAATAAGCGCCCGTAGCTCAGTTGGATAGAGCAACGGATTTCTAATCCGTCGGTCGCAGGTTCGAATCCTGCCGGGCGCGTTCAACTCATGCGAATTCAATCCGCTTTCGCGAGATCGAGAGAGACGATGATGGACGGATTGCCGAGCGGCGTGTAATGGCCGGTGAAGGCCGGCCTTTCTCAGGATCTTCGTCGCCCACGCGGTCCGTTTCGTTGGCGGAGTGCAGAGGGGTGCGTCTGCGGGGGCCAGTCCATCTGGGTCGCCCGCACGTCACGAAGTGGCGAACTGAACATGCCCACACAGGCTGTGCGCGTGATCATATCCTGCACGTCGCCGGCCCTGCACGGAAATGTGCACGGACTGCAATACGGCTTGGGCGGTCAATATTGCTTGATAGCCGCCGGTGGATCGCATACGATTGTGTCCGACGCCGTAAGATCGTGGCATCATGTGACCGTGCGGATGGCCGATCTGAGGCCCGGCACGGGAGGTTTGGAATCGATATGACCCAAAGCAATCATTCCCATTGACCCCAGGAAAGGATCGACACGTGGCAGAGCAGAAGAGCAAACCAACGCAAGACCGGGGTATGTCTGCCGGTCGAAGGGCATTTCTGAAGGCAACGGCGGCATCGGTGGCGTTTCCGTACGTGATTCCGGCATCGGCGTTGGGCAACACCGGCACCACCGCGCCGAGCAACCGCATCGTGATGGCCGGCATCGGCATCGGCAACATGGGCAGCGGCGACCTGGGTTCCTTCCTGGGACGCGATGACGTCCAGTATGTCGCCGTGTGCGACGTCAAGAGGGACGTCCGCGAAGGCGCCGTGAACCGTGTGAACCAGAAGTACAACAACCGGGACTGCAAGGCCTACCGTGACTTCCGCGAGGTCATGGTGCGCGACGACATCGACGCGGTGCATTGCGCCACGCCCGATCACTGGCACGCGATCATCGTGATCGAGGCCTGCCGCAACGGAAAGGATATCTATTGCCAGAAACCGGAGACCAAGACGCTTCGGGAAGGCAAGCTGATGATCGACGCCGCCCGGCGATACAATCGGGTTGTCTCCGGTGGCAGTCAGCGTGTGCTCGAGGACTACCGCCAAGCGGTTGACGCCTGCTGGAGCGGCAGTAAAGGCGCCGTCCGGTCGATCAACGTCAATGTGGGGCCGTTCCCGACTGACTGCAACAAGCCGGCCGAACCGATCCCCGACGGCTTCGACTGGGACATGTGGCTGGGTCCGGCCCCTTGGGCGCCGTACCATCCGCATCGGTGCAGCGGCAGCTACAGCATCGATGGCACAAGCTGGCGGTCCTTCCGAGACTACTCCGGCGGCGGGATGACCGACTGGGGCGCCCATCATTTCGGCGGCGCGACGTTCGCCATGGATGTGCGGGAGATGGAGCCGGAAGAAGTCATCTTCCACAACGAGAACGGGCGGAAGTTTGCCACATGCCGCTTCCCGAATGGCAAGCTTCTGCACCACAACTACCCGGGCCGGGGCAATCTGGATGTGGAATTTGCGGGAGATCCAATTCCTTCGAAACCGGTTCCGGGCTACGCCGGAACCGGCGGCATCTACGGCGACTTCATCGATTGCGTCAAGACGCGCCGCCGGCCCTTCCGTGACATTGAATACGCGGTCCACACCGCGAACGTCTGTCACCTGTTCCTGGCGGCCTACGAACTGGAGCGGTCCCTCAAGTGGGATACAGCCAGGCAGCAGTTTGTAAACGACGACGAAGCCAATCGCCTTGTTGATGTGGCCAGACGAGAGCCGTGGGTGATCTGAAAACGCGACCATTGCGACGTGGAGAAATGACGATGACGAACGAACAGATTGCGAAAATGACCCTGACGGCAGGAGCGGCGACCCTGGTCGCGGCCGGCGCAGTGGCTCAGACGAATTCGGCCGAAGTGAATAAGGCATTCGAAACCCTCAAGACCTATGACTGGGGCGCGGACCGCGCGACGTTGAATCCGATCGACCATGCGATTATTGCGACGCACAGCGATGCGGTGGCACGACAGGCTTTGGAGAAGAAACTGGTGGACGCGCTGGCCGGTGGCCTTTCCCGGTCCGCACAGGACTACGTGTGCCGCAAGCTGAGGGTGGTGGGCACGAGCCAGTCGGTAGATGCACTGGCCGCTCTCTTGACCGATGAGAAGACCTCACACATCGCCCGCTACGCTCTGGAGCGGATGCCGGGTGCCGAGGCGATCGCGGCGATGCGGGACGCGTTGCCGAAGGTCGGCGGCAAGCTTCGGGCAGGGGTGATCGGCTCGCTGGGCGTACGTCGTGACGAGGCAAGCGTCGCGGCCATCGCGGCGTTTCTCGGCGACCCCGACAAAGACGTGGCCCGGGCGGCGGCCCAGGCGCTGGCCATGATCGGGACGCCGGCGGCGGCCGACGCGCTGAGCGAGTTTGCGAAGACGGCTCCGGCCGACATGAAGGTGCCGGTCGCCGACGCGCGCCTGCTCTGTGCCGAGCAGTTGCTGGCCGACGGAGCCAAGTCCGAGGCGTTGGCGTTATACAAGGCGCTCAATGGCAGCGACCAGCCCCCGCAGGTCAGGGTCGCCGCGATCAAGGGAATGCTGGCCGCTTCGACAAAGAAGTAGGACCGCAGGGTGCAGGCCGGCGAATCCGTGAGGGCCGGTGGCCGAGGCGGCCGCATCGCGCGGGTCGGGCGGTCCGCCGCAGGCGGATTGCGATCGTGCATGTCGTCGTCCGACGGGTTTATCGTTGTGCCTGGAAGACACGGTAGGAATGCGGCGGCAGGGTGACCTCGAACATGCTGCCGGAGACGCGTTGCCATGGACTCTGCGGCAGCACACGGGCGGGAACGGCCTGGCCGCTGATTATGTCCGTCAATGCGGCCGTCTGATTCTTTGTCCACACCTGTACGTCCACCGGTTCATCGCGGAAGGACTCCACGATGAACGTGCCGTTGTCGTACACGAACAGGGAGACCTGGGCTGGTCCGTGCAGACGCACGGACAGATCCCGACAGAGCGTGTCTCTAATCCGGTCCAGGACCCCCGCCGGCAGGTGGTACAGGTCCGTGAAGCTCTCGGGAATGGTCAGCACGTACAGGGTTCCTCCGCCGTAAGAGGCCGAGTGCAGCATGGGCCAGCCGTTGGTTTCGTCCAGGGCCGAGACCTCTTCCCATGAGTCGTTGGTCAGGTACTGGATCTGCGGGATAACCATCGCAGCTCCCGCCTCGGTGGTGGGGCCCCAGCCCGCCCGGAAGTCTTTCACAATCGCTTTGCGGCCGGTGACCTGCATCTCCACGATTGACTCGATGCCCTTGCCCTGCAAAGCACCGAGCAGGCCCGACGTGATCATCACCTGTTTGCCCTGCATCAGATGCGCCTTGATCTTGCCCACGAGGTCGGGGTCGGATTTCGCGGTCTCCGCCAGGAAGACCATATTGGCGTCCGTCGGAAACTCCGGCGTCAGATCCATGGGCACGCCGCACATGCCCACGTAGTTGTGCAGAAAGTCCTCACCGGTGGAGTGACAGGGCTTGTAGCTCCTGATACCCACCGGCTGGCCGAGCTGGCCCAGGAAACGGTCCACCCGCTCGAAGGTCACGCCCGCCGCCCGGGCGAACATGTTCGGCTGATATGTGCTGCCGTCGGCCAGTTGGATGGGCGCCTTGATCGCGTCGAAGTCGAAGCTGGTTTGTTCGTCCTGCCACGTGGCCCGCAGGTTCGACGGGACCGGACGCGTGATCTGGCGGATGTCGAACAGGGTGATCTCCGGGGCCTTGGCGAACAGCGTCAGCCAGAGTTGTTCGGCGTAGCGGTCCATCGTCGGCAGGCCGCCGGTATCGACCCAGCCGCCGAAGTTGCCGCCGGGCTTGAGGTTCTCGAAGTAGCGGAAGATCAGATAACCCAGATACGGCTGGAGGTGCTGGTTGCCGGACGGATCGCGGGTCTCGGTGCCGGTGTAGAGGCCGTCGAACAGGGCCGGCTCTTTCTCCAGATGGAAGCCCAGGCCCTGGAAGTGTTCGTACCAGTTGGGGTACTTGATCACGACCTTGACCTTGGGGTTGACCGCCCTGGCGGGCGCGAAGATCAGGCTCCGGGCCGCCTCTTCCATGAGGTCCAGGCGATATTTGGTCCAGGATTTGTCGCCTTTGCCGGCGATGCAGAGCCGGCATTTGCAGTTCGTGAAGAAGAAATCGTCCAGAATCAGCTCGTCGAAGTGGCGCGCCGTGTGCTCGACGATTTCCTTGACCTTTTTCCGGTGTTCGGGATTGGTGTAGCAGAAGGTCTCGAACCGGTTGCGCTCGTTGACTGTCAGGGTGATGCCGCCGGCGGTGCGAATCCCGCGCTCGCGGAAGTAAGCCTTGGCCTGGTTGAGGGTCTCGTCGTCGACGATCAGCAGGTCGCGATGGGTCTCCAGGTACACCTTGTCCACGTGGACCTGCTTCGTGATGTCCTGCCAGCGTGAATCCAACCAGTTCCGGTCCGCCATCTCTCTGGTCTCATACGCCCGGCAGTATACTGCCACGGCGAAGTTCTCATAGGCGTCCGCTCCAGGACACCACATGGATGCGAGCAGGATCATCCAGGCCGCGTTGCGTGTTCTCATCTTGTCGTCTCCGCTATGCCGTCACAGTCTCCACGGGCTGCGCGTGGCGCGGGCCAGCAGGCGCGTGGCCTCCGGGTCGCCGACGAACTCTTCCTTTGCGGGATCCCATTTCAGCGAGCGTCCGAGCTTGTAGGCGAGGATGGTCAGATGTCCCAACGAGGCGCCGCGATGGCCGATCTCCGGAGGGCAATTCGGCTGGCGTCGCGTGCGAATGCAGTCGAACCAGTTGGCGTGATGATCGTTGTCGCCGATGTTCACCTCGCGCGTCGTCAGTTTCATCCGCCCGAAGAGGTCCTCGGGGCCGCCCTCGATTGGCCCGCCGGTGCTCATCGACGTGACCCAGCCTTGCTCGCCGACGAACACGCCGCCGAAATTGCCTTCCAGCCGGGCGTTTGAGGGCACGGCTTTGTAGACATTCTTCACCATGCCCCAGTGGTCCACCAGGTGCAGGAGCGTGCCGTTGGCGTAGCGGCAGGTGAGCGTCGGGTACTGACCCGCGCTCGGGTGGATGAACTCGACCGGCCCGCTGTTCTCGGCGCCCAGGGCATACTGAATCACGTCCGCGGCGTGCGAGTGGTACCAAGTGACTGCGCCGGCGCCGAAATCATCGTGGAACGCCCAAGGCACTACGCCGGGAATCGGGTTTCGGTGGAAGGCGCTATTGTACGGTTGCCAGGGGGCGGGACCGACCCACAGGTCCCAGTCCAGTCCCTCGGCCGCCGGCTCGGCCGCCAGCGCCGGGCTCACAGGCGCGTACGAACGACCGAAGTTCTCGCCCAAGGGCTGCCAGAGTGTGAAGACCGACTTGACCTTGCCCAGCCCGCCGCTTCGCACGAACGCGCAGACCTGGCGAATTGTCGAAATGGAGCGGTACTGCGTCCCGGTCTGGAAGATCCGGCTGTACCGTTGCGCCGTCTGGACCAATCGGCGGCCTTCGCGGATGGTCAGCGAGATCGGTTTTTCGCAGTAGACGTCCTTGCCGGCTTCCATTGCGTGAATCGATTGCATCGCGTGCCAATGGTCCGGCGTGACGATGACGACGGCGTCGATGTCCGGGCGGGCCAGCAGCTCGCGGTAGTCGTTGTAGCTGTCGCAGCCGTGATACGTGCCGGCAGGGCGGCGGGCGGCGTAGGCGGCCTCGACGCGCTGCTTGCCCTCGTTGCGGCGCACCGCGTCCACGTCGCAGACGGCCAGTACCTGGATCTCGGAGTCGCCGGCCAAGCGGTGCAGGTGGCCCTGGCCCATGCACCCGTGCCCGATCAGGCCAACGGTGATCCGTTCGCTCGGTGCAGTGCTTCCTTCCGCACTCCACACGGAGGAGGGAACAACCCAGGGGATGACGACTGCGCTCGAGAGAGCCGCCGTGCGCGCCATGAAGCTGCGACGTGTGCAATGATCGCGACGTGTCCCTTGTGTCATGCATTACCTCCCTTCGCCAGACGCACACTTGCTTCATTGAAGGATGCGATGTCTTGGATCCATTCGTTTCCGGTGCGGCGTCTGTCGCTGCCGAATTCGACGGTGAATATGGTGGGCAGGGGCCCGAAAGGATTGACGCGGGCCAGGAGGGGCGCCATAGCTGTGCTGTGGGCCAAACCGTCCACTGTCACGATCTTCGGGGCCCCTTCCATGGTGAGGCTTTCTGTCTTGGTGATGACCGCGTCGCACCCCACTACCCTGGCGAATGCGACGACCTTCTCGCGATCGGCCTGGCTGGACGGCTCGGAATCTATGTGGTAGGTCAGCAGGCGCACCCCGGCGGCGTCCAGCTTCAGACGAATCCGCCTCCGCTCGTCGCTGCTGAGCCGGTTATCGAACGGCTTGGGGATGTCGTCACTGACTCTCTGGCGGTTGCTGCCACCAACGTACAGGAGTCCTTGTTCGGTGGCCATGTCAATTAGCTCGAAGAGGGTCAATTCCTTGACCGCAGACGGCGCCAGAGCCAGTCGCCATCCGAGTCGCTCCTGGGCGCGGACGGCCGGGGTGAGCTTGGCGCTGGGCGTCGTCGGGGCCGGAAGGTCGCCCAGGGCGAACTGTGTGGCCGCCAGGTAAAACGACAGCATCTTCGGGTCCCAGAAGACGGAAGGATGGTGTGCGATGGTACAGTAGAAGACGCGTCCGCGCCCGTACTGGCGCACCCACGCCAGCGCGTAATCGTTGTCGGCCCGCACGACGGCGCCATAGGACGGCTGCTGCTGCATGTCGGTCTTGGCTGTGTCGATGCTCATGAGCACGCGAACGCGGTGACGCGAGTATGGCTCGTGGACGCGGAAGAACTCGTCACGGTAGTCGAAGTCCTGTCCGCCGAACACCTGGTTGACCGGGTGAGTCGGATCGTCCAGCTTGATGAAAACATGCTCGTTGCTGGCCTTGTGGTTGGCGCCGCGGGCGCCGAGCATGATGCCGAACTCGGGCCAGTCCTCGATCGCGCCGGGCCACTGGGTGAAAGCGACGGACGTGCCGTGAACGCCCATCAATCCGCCGCCGCTGTAGACGAACTCGACCAGGCTTTGCCTCAGAGCGGGGTCCTCGAAGCAATTGCCCACGGTGTTGTTGAAGAACACCGCGTCGAATTGTCGCAGACTGGCCGGCTCGAATACAGCCGGGTCTCTGCTGACCACCGTTTCGAACGCGCCGGTCCTCTTGCCCATGAGTGCGAACGCGGTGTTTGCGGTGGGGATGGAGGCGTGGCCGCCATAGTTGACGTTCAGGTCGAAGATCAGCAGCTTACGCGGTCGGCGTGGCACGGCGGGTGCCTCGGCGGGGATGGCCTGCTCGATGCGTTCTAGCTCCTGCGAATCGTCTCCCGCCTGGGCCATTCCGCCTGTGGCGGACCCGAGCAGGGGCGCGACGACGATGCCGCCTGTACGCCGCAGGAACGTCCGTCGCGTCACGATTGGTCTGAACATAGTTCTGGTGTCTCCCGTCTACCGGCCGCTCGTAGTGTGCCCACAAGGGCATACGGGAAGGGCGAAGCATGCTTCGCCCCTACGAGCGACAGTGTAGCGGCCGGTGACGAGATGGGCAATGGAGTATATCGGAGTTGCGGCTGCCACGTGTGAGAATCGTGTTTCAATCGGCGGCTCGGATCTCGTATAATCCGGACCGTCGCTGGACAGTTCGCAGTTCTCAGTTGGCAGTGGGCTGGGAACTGACAACTGGCAACTGGGAACTGCGATTGAGGATTGGCTATGCGAGTGATGACCTTGGTTTGTTGTGTGGGCGTACTGGCCTTTGGATTGCGGCCGGCCGCCGCAGCCGGGACGGCCGAAGTCGAATACCTTAGCGATGTGCCCGAGCGCATTGCCAGTTACAGTCAGTCCTGGGGTGAACTGGGGATCAACACCGCCGCCTACGATCCCGGTGTCCGCCCGGACAAGACCGGCGACCCCCTGCGGATCGGCGACCGGCAGTTCGCCAGGGGCCTGGGACATCATGCCAGCGGCACGCTGGTCGTGCTGCTCGACGGCGAGTTCGCCTGGTTTGACGCCGAGGTCGGCTTGCAGCCGTGCGGCGCCGGCGGCGGAAGTGTCGTCTTCCGTGTGTCCGTCGATGGCGAGATGCGTTTCGACAGCGGGATTCTCCGGCCGCAAGACGGCGCAAAGATCGTACACGTGAACGTCGAGGGGGCACAGGAGCTTCGACTGGATGCCGGCGACGGCGGCGACGGGATCGCCTGCGACATGGCGAATTGGTGCAATGCCCGGCTCACGCGTTCCGGTGTCGCGACGGTCGCGCGGCCGCCTGCCGTGGACATGGCCCGTTTCGCGCGGGTGGTGACCTGGGACCCCGACCGCAAAGACGGCTGCCGCGCCAGCCGGCTCCAGGAGTTCGCCGCAGAAGACCTGTTCCTCGAAACCGATCTGGTCCGCGAGGCCGACGGCAGCTATGCGATACCGGCCGGAGCGAGCGGTCATGGTTGCATCGGGCTCCAATGGTTGAACCGCCGCGCGCTGCGCGAGCTTCGGTTGCGTCTGTCGGACCCCGTCCTTCCGTCCGCCGTTGGCGACATTCGAGTGGAGGGCTGGTTCGGCGAGTCCGCCTGGCAGGGGCAATGGAAGCCGCTCAGCGGCGACATCGCTGCCGAGGGCAACGATGTGATCTGCCGGCTATCCCCGCGGTCCCCCGAAGGCGACTACCTGCTGACGCGGAAGGTCCGTTGGATTCTGCCGCCTGTGGCGGCCTCGTGGCGCGTGCGTGAACTGATCGCATTCACGCGAACCCGCTGGGACACGGCGCGACTGCTGGTGCAGGCCGAGTCCGCATCGGCCCAGGCCCCTGTGGGGATTGCCGTTTTCAACGGGGAGTTCCTCGGACCGGTCGGGCCGGAAGTGGCCTTGTCAAGTCCTCTGCACTTGGAGGTTCGTTATGCCAGACCCTCATCCGTGAATGCGGACCAGACGGTGATTCAGTTTCGATTGCCCACAGGGGCGTTTGGCGTGGCGGTCGAAGACGTGCTCGCGAACGAGTGCGTGTATCTGCCCGATCACGGTCTGTTCGTCACGCGGGATCCGGCGCCGATCAGTCCGGCCGACTACCGTCGGAAGGTAGCCGCCCGTCGCACAATCCTCGAAGAAGTGCGGGTGCGGCCGGACCAGACGTTGGCCCAGGCGATGGCGCGGACGCACAACCCGCTCCAGTGCGAAGGCCCGGTGATGCTGTCGCTGGCCTGCGACAACACGAAGTACGTGCTGGAGCGGGACGGCACATTGCGTTTCCACGCGGCCGCCGGCGAAGGCGGAGACTGGTTCGCCTCCGCCGGCAGGATGCAACTGCGATGGGGACTGGGCCAGGCCGACAGACGGACTCGACAGCTCGACGGGGGCTGGCTTCCCATCCCGGTCATCACCACGGAACGGGACGGGATCGTCTGCACGCAGCGTGTATTCATCGCGCCCGTCGATGATCCTGGCAGCAATCCGGCTCGCCTGAACCGCAGGGCCGTCTGTGTGGCCGAATTCACCTGGAAGAATCTCCGAGAGGATGCCAATCCTGTGTCGGCCGGCCTCGATATCATGCTCGACAGTCGAGGAGAGCGGCCGGCAGGGCTTGCGCCCATCGAGGGCGGCTTCCGGCTCGAAGCCGAAGGCGGCGTGCTGGGTTCGGTCGCCGTTGCCCCCTCGAACGTTCTGAAGCTGCAACTTTCGGACGGTCGGCTCCAATTGAGTGGCACGCTGCCGCCCGGTGGAAGCGCCGGCTTCGTCGCCATCCTTCAGCCTCCTGCTGGCGATCTGCCGCTCCTTCCGGCTGTTTCTATATTGCGGCGCGACGCGGAGTCGTACTGGCAGGCCGTTCTTGCGCCCGCCATGCAGATCGAAACGCCCAATTCGTTCATCAACGATCTGGTTCGTTCTTCTCAGGTGCGCTGTTTGATTGCGGCACGCAACGAGGCCGACGGTGCCCGTGTCGCGCCGTGGATCGCCGCGATGGCATACGGTCCGTTCGAGAGCGAGGCACACTCCGTGATTCGCGGAATGGACTTCTTGGGCCACGGTGAGTTCGCTCGACGCGGCCTGGAGTTCTTCATCCACCGCTACAACGCCGATGGTTTCCTGACCACCGGTTACACGACCTTCGGCACCGCGTGGCACCTCTGGACGCTGGCGCAACACTGCCAGCTCACAGGCGACCGGGCCTGGCTGCAGACGCATGCGTCCGAGATCGCCCGCGTGGGGGACTGGATCGTCCGGCAACTGGCCAAGACGAGGACGCTCGATTCGCGAGGGCAGCGCGTGCCGGAATACGGTCTGATGCCTCCCGGCGTAATGGCCGACTGGAATGCGTTTGCCTGCCACTTCTGCATGAACGCCTATTACTATGCGGCGCTTCGTGACCTCGGGGCTGTACTGGGGGACATCGGTCACCCGCGGGCGGCGGTCTTTCAGGAACAGGCGGTCGAGCTGCGCAACTGCCTGATTACCGCCTATCGCTGGACGCAGGCGCAGTCGCCGGCTCTGCCGCTGCGCAACGGCGCCTGGATTCCGCATTACCCGTCGCAGGTGCACAGCCCCGGGCTGCTCGCGGACTTCTTCCCCGGCCAGGACTTCGGCCGCACGTGGGCGTATGACGTGGAGTTGGGAGCGCATCAGTTGGTTCCGACTGGTGTATTCGATCCGAACGATCCCGAGGTCACACGCATGATGGACCACATGGAGGACGTCCACTTCCTGGGGGACGGATGGTTCGACTATCCCGCCGAGCGCAACCGGCAGGACTGGTTCCATCTGGGAGGGTTCTCCAAGGTGCAGCCATACTACGCCCGCAACGCGGAGGTCTACGCGCTGCGGGATGACGTGAAGCCCTTCCTCCGCACGTACTTCAACTCCATCGCTTCCCTGGTGAACCCGGAGGTGATGACTTTCTGGGAGCATTTCCGGCACAGCGGCGCTTGGGACAAGACGCACGAGACGGGATACTTCCTCTACCAAACGCGTCAGATGCTGGTCATGGAGCGCGGCCGGACGCTGTGGCTGGCGCCGTTGATCCCGACGGAGTGGCTGCAACACGGCAGGGAGTTGATTGCGAGCAATTGCCCCACGTGCTTCGGGCCGGTCAGCTACCGGATTTCGTCGCAGGTGGACGTCGGGCGCATCGAGATTGCCGTAGCGGCGCCGCGGCGCGTCAGGCCGGAGGCGATCGTGATTCGACTGCGGCACCCCGAAGGCCGTCGGCTCGACCGCGTGGAGGTCAACGGGCGCCCGCACGATCGGTTCGACACGGATCAGGAAATCATTACGCTGCCGTCGGACCTCGATGCGTTGACAGTCGTCGCGCATTACCGATGAGTTGCCAGCAGTCAGATTGGAGCGCAGCGGTACATCAAAGGAGTCTTTGCATGAGACTGCATGGGGTCAACAAGCGGTTCTTGCTCTCATTGTTCTCGCTGCTCGCCGCCGTCGTCACGCATGGGGCGGAATCGAGTTCCACGATGGTCCATATGGCCAAGCCCATGCCGGCCGACGAAGCGCCGGGGGCTCGTCCCTATGAGATGGTTTGGGCCGGCCGCCAACCGCCGCACGCACCGCTGGTCGATTTCGACTCGCTGGAAGGCTGGCGGGTCGAATGCAGCAACGGGGCGGCCGCCGAGCTGTTCGGCTCGCAGAGGCAGCGGGTGTGGGACTCGCCGGTTGCCCGGCTCGTCTATCGGGGCACATCGGACGCCAGCACGGTGGTCCTGCGCCCGCCGGCGCCGATGGCGATCCCGGACGACGTCTCGGCGACCACGATCTGGGTCTATGGAAACAACTGGTCGTGGGCACCCGAGCCGGGGACGCCCCGAACGACCGTCACGTTGCTGGTTCTCGACCGGGACAACGCCGAACGCAGGCTCGATCTTGCTCAGGTGGCCTGGAAGGAATGGTGGCTGATCCACAAGGTGCTGCCGGCCGGCTGGTTGGACAGGAAGCCGCTGCGTTTCGCCGGACTGCGGATCACCGGCGGCTCCAACACGGACGACCGGGAACTTTTCTTTGAGGACCTGGTATTCTTCAAAGAGAGTCCGGCTCCACTTTCCTTCGAACCGCGTCCGAAGCGCGGCATCGATCCATTCCCCGGCCAGTCGGCCGGCGCCAACACCGGTCCGGGCCTGTTGCCTTTCCCAACCCGCGAGCAGACCATCCTGCCCGACAATCTGACGACGAACTTCACGGTGAACCTGGCGCAGGCGGGCGAGGGCTGGCGGTTCACCTACCAGGACGCCGAGACGCAATTGTCGTATGAGGTCAAACCGGGGGCGAGGTTCTGGGAGCCGGTCGTCGTCAGGCTAAACGGGACTGCCGTGGCGAAAGCCATGACAGACGCAGGACTGAAGTTCATCGACGAGCCAAGAAACGTACGGCTGATCGAGGTTCGCAGTGTGCCCGTAAGGGCATCTGATGGGAACGCCCCACGGCGTCACGACGAACAACTGAAGGCCTCCTGGCAGGCGACTGTCAATGGGACCGACGTGACGATCCACTCCACGCTGCGTCTGTGGCAGAAGAGCCTCGTCGTGGATTGCATCTGTACGGGCGGACTGGCGACCGAACTCTCCTACGGCCGGATCGAGGGGGTCGAGAGGCCGGAACTGCTGATGCTGCCCTATATGAACTACGGAGGTCACCATCTGAATGTCCTGATGTCCAAGGGTGCGGTCCCGTACTTCGCCTCGGTCTGGATGGACTGGTACCGCTCGAACGCCTCGGCGCCGTTCGCGGTCGACAAGATCGACGGCGACAAGGTCCAGCTCAACGGCGGCGTGCGATACATCCCGAAGACCGATGGACTACGCAACGACCTCTACGAGAGGTTCTTCGTGACGTTCTCGCCGGTCTTCGAAGAGACGCTGGCGACGATCGACAACCCGCCCGCCAAACGCGGTCGCGAGGCGGCCACGCGGCTGTGGCAGGAAAGCTGGGGGCCGCATGACTACCAGAGCGAGCACGAGCGGTCGAAGAGACTGCGCGCCTATGGCATCGAGATGCTGACGCAGTGCAACCACGAGATCACCTGGCGTGACAGCGGCGAGAGCTTCACGTTCCGCGAGATGGCCGCGCCGGGCAAAGGCGGCGACGAAGCGCTTCAGAAGTACGTGGCCGCGCAGCGTTCGCTGGGCTGGCGGTCGGGCCTGTACACGAATTACACCGACTTTGCCCCGGTGAATGCCCACTGGGACACGGACCGCGTGATGCGCGGCCCCGACGGCAACCTGGTCCGTGCCTGGGCGCGGTGCTACTCGCCCAAGGCCCTCTTTGCCGTGGAGATGGACCGCCGGCTCGCTCCGTTGATTCAGGCCAAGTTCAACACGAACGCCGCGTACACCGACGTCCACACGTCGGTGAGCCCGTGGGATCGGACGGACTTCGATGCTCGGGTACCCGGCGCCGGGACGTTCGCCGCGACGTTCTACGCGTATGGCGAGTTGCTGCTGCATGATCAGGATGTGTACGACGGCCACTGCTGGTCGGAGGGCCATCACCAGTGGCTCTACGCCGGCCTGTGCACGGGCAACTACGGCCTGACCTACAGCGGGCTGCGGCTGTGGGAGTATCCCTACCTGCCTCACTTCGACCTGCTGAAGATGCACCCGCTGTCGGTCGATATCGGCGTGCCCTGGACGGGCCAGTTCTTCAGCGGCAAGGAAGGCTGGAACAAGCCGGAGAACATCATCACCAGCATCGACCAGTTCCTGGCGGCGACCATCGCCTACGGCCACATCGGCTGGCTGGTGGAGGAAGCCCACGGCATGCGCCAGACTTGCCGGTCGTACTACATGCTCGGCCCGCTGCAGTCGCGGTACGCCATGCTCAAGACGCAGGAGATTCGCTATGGCACGGATCATGGCCTGGTCAGCTCCTCCGAGGCCTTCCAGAGCGGCGACTGGCGAAAGTCGAAAATCTTCATTCATTATCCAAACGATCTCCGTGTGTGGGTCAACGGCAACGCGACCGAGCCGTGGCCGCTTGCGGACGCCGGATACGATCTGCCGCCGTTCGGCTGGCTCGCTCTGGGGGCGGACGGCTTCATAGAGTGTTCGGCTTTGCTCGATGGGCGACGCTATGACCGTGCCAGTTCACCGGATTGTATCTTCCTCGACGGCCGGGGCACCTGGCGCCGCTTCGACGGGGTCGCGACCAGTGGCAGCGTTGCCGTCCGTCGTATGAAGGAAGGCGAGGGCATTTCGGCCACTCTTGTCGATGGCGTCGAGCGTCTCACGATCGCCAAGCCCGAAGGCTCATTCGGCCCGGACGATGTGCGGACGGCGATTGCCGCCCTCATAAACAAGCCGGCGATTATGGTGGCCGCATATGACCAGGACGGCCAAAGGACAGGCGAGGCCGAAATCCGAAAAACTGAATCCGAATGGGAAATTGTGCCGCCGGCCTCGGCCGTCCGGCTGGATATCACCGCAGGCCTGTAGGGGCAAATCCGCCACGGGCGGATTCGTCCCGACTTGGTGGATGCATATGCTGACATCACACGCGTCGATCTGCGTAGTGTATCTGACAATAGCCTGTGTTGCGGCCGCCGGCGCGATATCTGAGGACGCCGCACTGCCGCCGGGCGTCCAACCGGTCTGGGACATTTCCACGGCATACCGAGAAGCCACCGCGACGCGTGAACGCGTCTGCATCAACGGTCTCTGGCGGTGGCAACCGGCACAGACGGATTCCGAGTCCGCGGCAGACGTACCGCAGGCCAATTGGGGCTACTTCAAGGTCCCAGGGTGCTGGCCCGGGATCACCGATTACATGCAGAAAGACAGCCAGACGGTGCACTCGCACCCAAGCTGGCGGGACTGCGCACTGCGCGATGTGGCCGCCGCCTGGTACGAACGGGAGATCACGATCCCGTCGTCTTGGGCTGGCCGGCACATCTCGCTGTGTCTGGAGTATCTGAATTCGTATGCGGCGGTTTACGTGGACCGTGTCCAGGCGGGCGAGGCTCGATTCCCGGGGGGCGAACTTGATCTGACGGCCTTCTGTCGTCCGGGCCGGACGCATCGGCTTAGTCTCCTCGTTGTGGCCATGCCGCTCAAAGGCGTGATGCTCTCCTATATAGACACGGCGTCGGCACGCGAGGTCAAAGGAACCGTAGCTCGGCGAGGGTTATGTGGCGATGTCTATCTGATCGGCATGCCGGCCGGACCGCGCATCACCGATGCGCGAGTGGCCACGTCGATCCGCCGGCAGCAAATCTCGCTCGATCTGGCTCTGGAAGGACTTGAAGCCCGGAACGAATACGCCGTCGGCGTTCGGATCCTCGACCAAGACCGCGTCGTGAAGGAATTCACAGGTCGCCCGTTCCGCGCAGGTGACGTCCGCGAGGGTCGCATCACGTGCACCGACATGTGGATGCCGGACAAGCTCTGGGACCTTCACACGCCGCAGAACACGTATGACGCGGAGGTCTCCCTTCTCGACATGCAGGGCCACGTGCTGGACACGCACTGGCCCATTCGCTTCGGGTTCCGAGAGATGTGGATCGAGGGCCGCGATTTCTACCTCAACGGCACGCGCATCTTCCTCTCGGCAGTGCCCCTGGACAACGCCCAGGTCGGTGCGGCGTCGGCCACCTACGAGGCGGCCCGCGAGAGTCTGGAGCGGCTCAAGAGCTTCGGCATCAACTTCGTCTACACACACAATTATGGCTGCGAGCCCGGTTCGCATCTGAGCTTCGCCGAGATTCTCCGGGCCGCCGATGACACGGGGATGCTCGTGTCGTTCTCGCAGCCGCATTTCAGCCACTATGACTGGCAGGCGCCGGACGCCGATCGCGACAACGGCTACGCCCGGCACGCCGAGTTCTACGTTCGAGTCGCCCAGAATCACCCGTCCGTCGTGATGTACTCCATGAGCCATAACGCGACGGGCTATAACGAGGACATGAACCCCGACATGATCGACGGCCTTCAGGACGCCCGTGACAACTGGGCACTGCGAAACGTTAAACTCGCCATGCGGGCCGAGGCAATCGTCCGGACGCTGGACCCGTCTCGCATCGTCTACCATCACGCCTCGGGCAACCTGGGCTCGATGCATGCGATCAATTTCTATCCGAACTTCGTTCCCGTGCAGGAGATGTCCGACTGGTTCGCGCACTGGGCGACGCGGGGCATCAAGCCGGTCTTCCTGTGCGAGTACGGCACGCCGTTTACCTGGGACTGGGCGATGTATCGCGGCTGGTACGAAGGCAAGAGGGAATTCGGCAGTGCGGCGGTGCCCTGGGAGTTCTGCCTGGCCGAATGGAACGCCCAGTTCCTCGGCGACCGTGCCTTTGCGATCAGCGAAATGGAGAAGCGGAACCTGCGCTGGGAAGCCCAACAGTTCCGCGCCGGCAGGCTCTGGCACCGCTGGGACTATCCGCACCAGTTGGGCTCGACCGATTTTCCCGAGCGCGAACCGGTGTTCAGTCTCTACCTCACGGACAACTGGCGGGCTTTCCGCACGTGGGGCGTCTCGGCCATCTCGCCCTGGGAGCATCACATCCTGTTCAAGCTCCGCCCCGGCGTGGACAGAAACCACCGCGAAGAATTCGAGGTGGATTGGCGCAACCTGCAACGGCCCGGATTCAGTCCCGACTATCGCGAGCAGCGCTACGAGCGGATGGACCTGGCGTACGAACGCGCGGACTGGGTTCCCACCGGCGCCGGCAACGCCATCCTGCGTAACAACCAGCCCTTGCTGGCCTACATCGCCGGCAAAGCGGGTTCTTTCACCAGCAAGGATCACAATTTCACTGCCGGCCAGACGGTCGAAAAGCAGTTGATCGTGATCAACAATTCGCGGCAGCCGGTTCGTTGCGCCTGCTCGTGGCACATCGGGTTGCCCGAACCGGTGGCCGGCCACGAAGAGGTCACCGTTGAGACGGGTCAGCAGACGCGCGTACCGATCCGCTTTGTCATCCCGACGAACGCGAAACCCGGCTCGTACGAAATGATTGCCAGAGCCGTGTTCAGCAGCGGCCAGTCACAGGAGGACACCTTCACGATCCACGTCGTTCCGCAGCCGGCGCCGGTGCGCAACGGGGTCAGGGTCGCGATCTTCGACCCCCGGGGGGAGACGGCGCAATTGATGGAAGACATGGGACTGTCCTGGGAACGTGTCGATGCGACTGCCGATCTCGCTTCGTACGAGGTGCTCGTCGTGGGCAAGGCGGTGTTGACAGTGGATGGCGCAGCGCCGGACATCAGCCGGGTGCGGGATGGGCTCAAGGTGGTCGTGTTCGAGCAGACGCCGGAGGTGCTGGAGAAGCGATTCGGTTTCCGCGTGGCCGAGTACGGGCTGCGGAACGTCTTTCCGCGCGTGCCCGATCATCCCGTCCTGGCCGGACTGGAAGTCGAGAACCTGCGTGACTGGCGAGGTGAAGCGACTATTATCCCGCCTCGATTGAAGTACGAACGCTCCGCCAAGTTCAACGGCGCGCCGGCGGTGACGTGGTGCGGCCTGACGGTGACGCGTGCGTGGCGATGTGGCAATCGGGGAAACGTTGTGTCGGTCCTCATCGAGAAACCCGCCTGCGGCGACTTCCTGCCCATCGTGGACGGCGGATTCAGCCTCCAGTACAGCCCCCTGATGGAGTACCGCGAAGGCAAGGGAATGGTGTTGTTCTGTCAGATGGATGTGACCGGGCGCACGGAGACGGAACCGGTGGCGGAGATTCTCGTCGCCAACCTCCTGCGGTACGTCGGCGATTGGAAGCCTGCGGCGCTACGCAAGGCTTTCTATGCCGGTGCGACTGCCGGCCGCGAACACCTCGAAGCGGCTGGGTTTCCCCTCCATGCCTACGAGGGCGGTGAGATCCCCACAGACTCCGTCCTGATCCTCGGACCCCAGAGCGAAGCCCTTTCCGCTCAAAGAGATGCGATCGGTGTGTTCCTGGCGTCGGGCGGACGCGTGCTGGCCGTCGGTTTGGCGCAGGAGGACGTCGATACCGTGTTGCCAGTCCGGGTCACTATGAGGCAGGCCGAACACATCAATGCCTTCTTCGATCCTGCGACGATGGACGCGCCGCTGGCCGGCATCGGGCCGGCGGACGTGCACTGCCGTGACCCGCGGACGCTTGCGCTCGTCTCGGGAGGCGCCGAGCCAGTCGGGGATGGCGTGCTGGCGGTCGCTCCGGGAGGAAAGGTCGTCTTCTGTCAGCTCGTGCCGTGGCGATTCGAGTACCGCAGCAACTTCGGGCTCAAGCGGACCTTTCGGCGAAGCAGTTTCCTTGTCACGCGGCTGCTGGCCAACCTGGGTGCGCAGGCCCAGACTCCGTTGCTCGGGCGATTCTCCCGCCCGGTCGAAGGTGATGAGCCGGGCCGATGGCTTCAGGGCCTTTATCTGGACGAGCCGCAAGAGTGGGACGATCCCTACCGATTCTTCCGCTGGTGACCAGGTACGGGCAATCCGCCTGTGGTGGATTTGCCCTCTACAGGTCTTTGGGTTGTTTCAGATAGGCAGCCAGCGGGCCTGCGTCATGTGGTATAATACAAAGCTGGGGCGAGTGATTATTCGCCCCCACATGATGGAAATGTGTACTGTACAAGCGGCGGAGGCGGTTGATGGCTGAACATCACGAAATCCAAGGGTGTCCGGTACCCTTCTGCGACCAGCGATCGCAAGGGAGATCGAAAAGAGGTACCGGACACCTTATCCCGGTCCTGTTCCTGGGGCTGGCGCTTCAACTGTGCGCGCCCTGCGCACTGCTGGCCGACAGCGTGGTGGTTATCAACGAGATCATGTTCCACCCGCGCGAAGGGGAGCCGGAATGGATCGAGCTGTACAACCAGATGGGGACGCTGGTTGATATGTCCGGCTGGTCTCTGGCGGGTGCGGTCGAGTACACCTTTCCGGCTGGCACCGTCCTTGCGCCCGACTCCTATGTGGTCGTGGCGTCCGCCATCGGCCGAATGGCTGTGCCGGTCCTGGGGCCGTTTGAGGGGAAGCTCTCGAACGGGGGCGAGGAGATCCGGCTGCTCAACAACAGCGGCCGCCTGATGAATCGCGTGCGATACGACGACGGGGAGGACTGGCCCGTTGCCGCGGACGGCTCCGGCTGCACTTTGGCCAAGATCGACCCCACACGCGAAAGCGACACCGCGTCGAATTGGACCTGGAGCGGTCGGATTGGCGGTACGCCGAACGCGCCCAACTTCGACGACGCAACACCGTTGCCGTCCGCCACAAGCGGACTGCGCCTCAACGAGGTCTGTCCGGCCGGCCAGTCGGCCTTCTTTGTGGAGATCGTCAACGCGGGCGTCGAGCCGGCCAGCATGGCAGACGCCTGGCTCGAAGTCCAGTCCGCCTCTGGCGGACGAGACACCATATACAGCTTCGAAGACGATGTCCTGGCACCGGGTCAGTACGTCACGATCACGCCAAGCGATCTGGGATTCGTTCCGCAGCCCGGCGACCGGCTCTTTCTCGGCTGGGGCGAAGATCGGGTCTGCGATGCCGTGCGGGTTGGTGACATCGTGACAGGCCGGCATCCTGCCGGCACGGGGCCGTGGCTCTTTCCCGCGTTTCCCACTCCCGGACAGCCCAACGAGATCGAGCTGTGCACGGATATCGTGATCAACGAGATCATGTACCATCCCATGGCCTTGCCTGCGCCGGACACCGCACAGGGCCTGCTGCTGTTCGACGAGAGCGCGGCTGTGAAGGTCCTCGTCCCGCAGGACGACCACCTCGGACGGCGGTGGACCGGCAGTTCGGAGCCGTTCGACGACGGCGCCTGGGTCCAGGGCGAGGGAACGGGCGTCGGTTACGAGGCCAGCTCGGGATACGAGCCCTACATCGACGTGGATGTCCGCGCCGCGATGTATGGTCGCCGCAACACGGTCTACATCCGTATCCCCTTCGACGTGGCTGATCCCACAGTGTTTGCGACGCTGACGCTCAACATGCGATATGACGATGGTTTTCTGGCCTTTCTCAATGGGGTGCTCATCGCCAGCGCGAACATGTCCGGGTCCGAGGCGTGGGACGATCCGGCCGCCGGTTCGAACGACGATCTGGCGGCGGTCAGCTACCAGGGCTTCGACGTATCGGCTCACCTCGGTGCATTGAAGGCGGGCGTCAACATCCTGGCTATCGAGGGACATAACATCGAGGCGAGCAGCTCGGACCTGCTGTTTCAAGCCACGTTGGAGGCGACCTTGGCCGATCCTTCCGGCGACGAAGAACAGGACGGCGAATCGAAGACCTGGGTCGAACTCTACAATCGAGGGAGTGCAACAGTCGATCTGTCCGGCTGGAGCTTCGACAAAGGGATTACGTATGTGTTCCCAGAGGGAACGTTCCTTCCACCGGGCGAGTACCTCGTGGTGGCACGGGATCGAGCGTATCTGACCGCCCGATTCCCGGACGTTCCTATCGTGGGAGACTTTCAAGGGCGTCTGGCTAACGGTGGAGAAGAGCTGAGACTCGTGGACGCTCGAGGCAATCCTGTCGATCGGCTGCGCTACTATGACGGCGGGACCTGGCCCGAGGCGGCCGACGGCGGCGGCAGCAGCCTCGAGCTGCGCGATCCGTGGGCGGACAACGACTGCGGCACCGCCTGGGCCGCCAGCGACGAATCGCCTCGTTCGGGCTGGCAGACGATTTCGTATCGTGGCGTCGTACAGGCCAGCGCGGTGGGCAATGACAGCCTCTATCACGAGTTCGTCATGGGACTGCTGGACGCCGGCGAGGTCTTGATCGACGACATTCACGTGATCGAAGACCCGGACGGCGCCGCGCAGGAACGGCTTCAGAACGGCGACTTCTCTCGCGGGCTCGATCACTGGAGGATCGTGGGCAACCATCGCCACAGCACCCTCGAGGCCGATCCGAGCGATGGAACGAATCCGGTTCTGCGTCTGGTCGCGACCGGGCCCACCGACCATATGCACAACCATGCCGAGACGACGTTTGCCAACGGCGCACGAATCGACAACGGGCGCGAGGTCGAGATTCGATTCCGGGCCAAATGGATCAGCGGCTCGCCGCTGCTGCATACGCGTCTGTTTTTCAACCGGCTGGCGCGTACGACGGTCCTGGCGGTGCCCTCGTTGTCGGGTACGCCGGGATGTGAGAATTCCCGTCGCCAGCTGAACATCGGTCCGACCATGACGGCGCTTCGCCACAGCCCCGCGGTTCCTCTGCCCAATCAAACGGTGGAAGTCACGGTCAGGGCCAGCGATCCGGACGGTATCGAGAAGGTCACGTTGTGGTACCGGCCGGACAATGGTTTGTGGCAGTCTGCGGATATGAGCCGGCAGGAAGATCGGTTCACCGCCGTCATCCCACCGCATGCCAGCCACACCCTTGTGCAGTTCTACGCCGAAGCGCAGGACGGACGCGGGGCCGTGGCATTCTGTCCAGCCGCAGGCCCGCAATCCTTTGCCCAGTATCGGGTCTTGCAGGTCGATCTGGCGACAGGGCGGCCGTCCCAACCTCCACAGGCGAGCGGTCCATTCGCCCCCAGGACCACCGGTGTGTTCAACTATCGCATCGTCATGCGCGACGCCGAACGCGACTTTTTGTACGAGCCCACCAACCGCATGAGCAACGAGCACCTTGGGGCCACGCTGATCGTCAACGAGCAGGATGTGTACTACGACGTGGGCGTGCACCTGAAGGGCAGTGAGCACGGCCGGCCCAAGGAGCCGCGCATCGGTTTCCACGTGCGCTTCAATCCCGAGAAGCTGTTTCGAGGCGTGCATCGCACCATCGGGTTCGACCGCTCCGACGGCCAGCAGGTGGGTCAACGTGAGATGCTCCAGCATGTTGCGATGAATCGCTTCGGCGGATTCTCCAAGTACCATGACCTGGGCTACCTCATCGCCCCTCGACAGCAGCAGTGCAGCGGCGTCGAAGTGCAACTGGCGCGGTACGGCCCGGTCTACTGTGAAGAGGCCTATGGCGAAGACGGTGGCGCCGGTACGCTGTACGAGTACGAACTCGTGTACACGCTGGCCGAAACGGTGGGCAACGATCCGGAGGGACTGAAGATTCCGCAGGAGGGAGGCGGCGTATACGGGCGCAGTGTCACGGACTATCTGGGCAGCGACAAGGAGAAATACCGCTGGCACTTTCTGATCAAGAACAACCGGGACCGGGACGACTACGAGCCCGTGATCCGGCTGACACAGGCTTTGGGCCTCAGCCAGACGGCATTCGAATCGGCTGTTTCTGAGACGATCGACGTCGAGCAGTGGCTCCAGGCCTTCGCGGTCGGCTCGACGTTTGGCATCACGGACAACTGGATCAGCAACTCCAGTCACAATGCGATGTTTTACTTTCGTCCCACCGACGGTCGGTTCACGTACTTTCCCCATGACCTGGACTACTACAATGCGAACCAGGCCCTGGAGAGCAACAGTGTGCTGAGCAAGCTCCTGCGAAAGCCCGCGTGGGCGCATGCCTTCTACGGAAACGTCTACGACTTCCTCCAGGTCAGCTTCAACAGGGTGTACCTGTCTGTCTGGGCCGATCACTTCGCGCGGTTGCTGCCGGAACAGGCGTGGTCGAGTTGGCTGACTTATGTCGACCAGCGGTACGAGCGGGTTATGGGCGAACTCCTGGCCAGAGCGGGAAACCCCATCCCGTTCGAGATCACTTCGCCGTCGGCGAAGGAAGTGGCGTCGTCGTCTGTGGCAGTGCGCGGTCGCGGGTGGATCCACGTACAGCGGATCGATGTGCTCCAGACCGGACAAACCCTGGCGGTGGACTGGCTGGATCTGACCACGTGGGAGACCCACCTGCCCGACGACCTGACGCCTGGTGCATATATCCTGGGTGCCTACAACAGCCAGGGCACGCTCCTGGCGACCGACACGATCACTCTGATGCCGCGATAATACAAATCGAGGCTTGACTTCTGGGACAAACCGGTCAAAATGCATGCCATAGGTGCTTTGTGGTGGCCGGGGCCTCGGGCGTATTCGAAGCTGGGCCACACGGGAGGAGGCTGTGTGCAAGTGTAGTATCTAAATGCACTTGTGAGACAGAGAAGCGGCCCTCCCCCAAGCCACAGGCCGAATGAAGCTCGGCTGGAGGCGGTCTCATGGAAGCGACGATGGCGCGCCTCGATGGCGGGGCGGTTTCGCCATGCAATCCGCCGGCGGCAGTGCATAAGCCACTTTAAGAAAAGCCTTTACAGGGGTCTCGTCAGGCTGATCCGGATTGTCTGCGCACGCAAAAAAAGTCTGCGGACGCCGCAAAAACCGGAAAAACCGTTACGAAATCGGTCGATATCGGCACCAGTGCGTTAGTAAACGATCCGTCCAGCGTCTGGGACCGGACCAAGATCGGTGGTTTGGGCATAGATAGAGAGAGGAGTTCGACATGAACGGTCTGAGTCAATCGCATGTGAGAGGCCTGGTGGCCCTGGCAGCCCTGTGCCTTGTGGCTTCGGCGGCCTACGGCGCTCCGACCAGCCTGAGCAACGGTGTTCCGGTCACGGGCATCTCCGGGGCGGCCGGCAGCGAGCAATTCTACATGATCGTCGTGCCGTCGGGACAGGACGAGCTGGAGATCCAAATCTCCGGCGGAACCGGGGACTGCGATCTGTACGTACGCAAGGACGCCGAGCCGACCACCACGACGTATGACTACCGGCCCTACAAGGTCGGAAACAACGAGACAGTGCTCATAGAGAGCCCGGCGGCCGGTACGTGGTATACCATGCTGCGCGGTTACAGCGCATTCTCCGGTTTGACCCTCCAGGCCCGCTACTCGGCCAGCATTACTGTTGTGACGCTGAGCAACGGTGTGGCTCTGACTGGTCTGAGTGACGCGGCCGGAGGCGAGAAGTACTACCAGATCGAAGTGCCCAGCGGACAGACCAAGCTCCAGATCAGCATCTCCGGCGGGACCGGCGATTGCGATCTCTACGTCAAGCGAGGCGCTCTGCCGACCAAGACCGATTATGACTACCGGCCGTTCCTCTCCGGCAATAACGAATCCGTCAGCGTCGACAACCCGACCGCCGGGACGTGGTATATCATGCTCCATGCATACAGTACCTACAACGGATTGACGCTGCTGGCCGGCTACACCGGCGGCGGGGTGGGCACGCTCCTGAGCAACGGCGTTCCCGTCACCGGCTTGGCCGGCGCGCAAAACAGCGCGCGGATCTTCGCCATCGAGGTTCCGGCCGGCGAAACGAGTCTGCAAATCAAGATCTTCGGCGGGACCGGCGATTGCGATCTTTACGTCAAGTTCGGTGCGGTTCCGACCAATTCGGATTACGACTATCGACCGTTCCTCTCCGGCAACGACGAAACCGTTTCGGTCAACAATCCGACGGGCGGGATGTGGTATATTATGCTGCGAGGCAGCAATGCCTACACCGGCGTGACCCTCGTCGCAACCTATGGGAAAGAGACGGTTATCGAAGACAATGTTCCCGTTTCCGGCATCTCCGGGGCCAGCGGCAGCGAGAAGGTCTACAAGATCGACATCCCGTCGGGCCAGTCCGCGCTGGAGATCAAGATCTTCGGCGGCACCGGCAACTGCGATCTCTACGTCCGCTGGGACGCCATTCCCACCACCTCGAGCTGGGACTACCGGCCCTATCTGTCGGGCAATGACGAGACGGTGACCATTGAGAATCCCCAGGGCGGGACATGGTACATCATGCTGCGGGGCCGGACGGCCTACAGTGGTGTGACCCTCAACGCCGATTACTGGTTCACCGGAACGGTCACCCTCCTCGACAACGGTGTGCCCGTGACCAATATCTCCGGCCTCGAAGGCAGCGAGAAGTTCTATCGTATCATCGTGCCCAGCGGCCAGACGAAGCTCGAGATCAAGATGTCCGGGGGCACCGGCGACGCCGATCTGTACGTCAAGAAGGACGCCCCTCCCACGACGTCGGACTATGACTACCGTCCGTACCTGATCGGCAACAACGAGACGGTCACGATCGACAATCCTCAGGGCGGCAACTGGCTCATCATGATCCGCGGCTACCACGCCTACACTGCCGTGAGCCTCGTGGCCACCTATGGTACCGGCGGGGGGGACACGGTCACAGCCTTGGTCAATGGCGTTCCCGTGACGGGGCTGTCCGGTGCCAGCGGCAGCGCAGCGTACTACAAGATCGACGTGCCCACCGGCCAGGCCAGCTTGGTGATTGAGATCTCCGGTGGCACCGGCGACGTGGACCTCTACGTTCGCAAGGGCAGCAAGCCTACGACCGCGGAATGGGATTACCGCCCGTACTTGATCGGCAACAACGAGACGGTTACGATCAACAATCCAACGTCCGGCACCTACTACATCATGCTGCGGGGCTATCAGGCGTACACGGGCCTGACCCTGGTGGCGACGTATGTGCCGATGGCGAACCCGGTGGTCACGCTGACCAACGGGGTCCCGCTGGCGGGTCTGTCGGATACCGGGGGCGGCGAGAAGTTCTATCTGATTGTAGTTCCGGCCGGACAGGATTTTCTGAACATTTCCATCTCCGGCGGCACCGGGGACTGCGACTTGTACGTCAAGAGAGGTTCACAGCCCACCACTACCAGCTATGACTACCGCCCATACCTGGTCGGCAACGAGGAAAGTGTGCAGATCGCCAATCCCGCCGCCGCCAATTGGTACATCATGTTGAAGGCTCATCAGGTCTACTCCGGCGTGACGCTCCGGGCGTCCTATGGGGCGATCGGTGCCGGCAACAACTTCGCCGGCGACATCCACTGCGCCGCGGTGTGGCGGTTTGAAGACGGGCAGTTGGGCACCGATTCCATCGGCACCAATACGCTCACCAACAACGGCGTCCGGGCCAATACGGTCGACTTCAAGGAGGGGGCCAGCGCCGGCGAGTTCGTGGCGACCGAGGGAGATTGGATGAGCATCGACGACGACGATCTGTCGGCCAATTTCCCGACACGCAGCGACGATTCGAACGTCGAGATGTCGATCTGCTTCTGGATGAAAGTCAGGAGCTTCGCCTATGAGAACACGGTGATCAGCAAGTACCTGATTTCGACCGACGATCGTTCCTGGCGGATCTACGTGGGCAACTTCGGTATATCGACAGGTGTGCTGTACATCGGTCTGGCGACGGGTGTCGGCGCGACCTTCAATACGTACACCTTCGACGCGCCGGATCAGCGTCTGTCCGTGAACCACTGGTATCACGTAGCGTTCACATACCGCGATGCGGACCGCAGCTACCATGTGAGGATATGGGATGCCACGGCCGGTGTGCTGGCGTACGACGTCACAGGTACCGCCAAAGAGCATCTCGCCATCAACAACGCGCCGGTGGTCCTGGGTAACCTGCCGCTGGAGACGAGGTACTTCGACGGCTGGCTGGACGAAGTGGTTCTGTTCGACGACATCCTGACGACGGCGGAGATCGACCTGATTCGTCAGGGGGCGTACGGCGGGCTGTAAATCGACCTGTGGCAGGGGTCTGACCCATGGCCGGAGGGTGTCGCTGGGGGGCGCCCTCCGGTTTTCTTTTTGCCCGCGCCGGGTACGAGCCGATTCCGGGTTCTGCTGCCGGTCGGAGGGCGTCCCGTTGCCCCGCCGATTGTGCCGCAGGGGCTCTGCCCGGAGGGAATCTGCGGTCTGGACAAGAGGTGTTCCGGTGTGCCCGGTGTTCGTCCCGGGCCTGGCTCCTTGCACCCGCCGGAGAACCGGACCGTATCGGCGTGCGTATCTCATCTCAATGGTGTGCTGAACCCGATCCGGACGGACGTCATGCTCCGGATGTGTGCGATCGGATGTTAGGCACTCCTCCATGGTAGGGTAAGCGCATTGCCTATTACATATGGAGTTTTTTCCTTAGGCAGAAGCCCTCGTTAACGCGTTAGCATAGAAGTGGTTTTTCAGGTACACCGGCCAACAGGAGGGTGGCCGAATCAGAGGGTATGGATATGAACACGACGTGCTTGGATCCTGTCAGCATTCCCCTTGCGTCGATTCATCGGCTGCCGCTGTGTCCGAAGTGCGGACGCACCCTGCACGAAGTGGACCGCGTTGTAAAGAGAGGGTCTCTGTACCTGTGGTATGAATGCGACGGCCCGGAGTGTGAGGAGCGGTGGTACGAGAAGGTTCCGGCCAGACTGGGGTAGGAGTCGGACGACAGCCGGGCGTAGCCTGGATGGTGCGCGCGGATAAGACGGTCGTGTGACTTGGACCTGCCGGAAGGGCGGTGGTGCCACAGCGGGGGGGGGATTTGTGCGTCGGTCAGTGTCGGCTGCTCGTGTCGGATGTCGCCGAGGCGACACGCACGCAGATCGAAAGCGCCAGGGATGGCACGGAGGGGATAACCACGCTGGAGGGCAGGTGATTCCAGGCGGCGGCCCTCTCGCGATGAAGGAGCATCGTGAGAGGACAACGCCGTTTCGAGGAGGCTGTGGGCCCGGCCGTCAGAGCCGCAGGAGACGTTTGGTTCGTACTTTGTCCGCGCCACCGCCTGGCAATGTCCGCGTCTATGGGCCATTATCTCGGGTCAATCGGACGGAGCGGTCGGCACCCAACTCGAGGATGAGATCAGTTCCCGTCCTGCGAAGGGCGCTCCGGTCCAGCCCTTCCACGCGGTAGGGAGCATCGCCGAAGGGGTTCTGCAATCGGCACGTGCCGCCGGCTTCCGCGCGGATTTCGACGAATGTGACACGGCCGGCCCGGCGTTCGGCCGAGAGCACGAAAGCCCCCTCGGCGCGCAGCTTCTCGAACGAAACATCCTGCCAGGTGTCGGGGATGGCGGGGAACAAACGTATCGTTCCGCTGTAGCTTTGCAGGAGCATTTCCTGCAAGCCGGCCGCGGCGGCGAAGTTGCCTTCGAGCGTGAACGGCCGGTAGCGAAAGTTGCTGTAGCCCTTGTCTGTTTGGTCGCCGTTGCAGTGGAAGCTGTTCCGCAGGCAGAAGGCCGTCGAGAATATCTCCAGAGCGCGTTCGGCCGCTGCGCCGTCGCGGGCCCGCGCCGCCAAGTTCGCCAGCCAACTGAAACTGTACCCGGTCCACCACTTCGAGCCCTTCTCTTTCAGTTCCGCCAGCGACGCCTCGATGATCGCACGGTCACGCACGCCGTTCTCCCAGCGGATCAGGCCGAGCGGGTGGATCGCCATCAGATGCGAGAAGTGCCGGTGCGAGTCGGGCAGTGGGTAGTCCCTGGCGACCAGCAGCTTATGGTCGTTCGGGTCGAGCACCAGGTCGGGCATCTGAGCCAGAACGGCACGCCAGCGACTTGCTTCTTGCCGGCGGCCCAGCTCGTCAGCCAGTTCCGCCGTCTTTTCGAAGTTCCAGCGAATCAGCGCCAGGTCATAGTTCGTGATCGTGTCGAACCAGGCGTCGATGCGGTTGTCGTTGATCTCCGGCGATGAGCTCAGCGGCAGCGTGCGTTTGCCGTCCGGACCTTCCTCTGTGATCGCTTCGAGGAAGATCGAGACGTCGCGCAGCCATGGATAGGCGCGGTCGCGCAGGAACTCGCGGTCCATGCTGTACCGCCAGTGGAGGTAGAAGTGGTGCGCCAGCCAGGCGCCGGTGGTCGCCGAGTGCGTGTATTGATGCCAGCCTCCGATCTGCTCCTGGTTCAGGTCGGCGGTCATCGGGACGTTCAGGCCGGGCAGGTCGAAGAACCGCTTCGTCCATGCCTCTGCGGTCGGCCTCGTGTCCCAAAGCCACCTGACAAACCCCGCTGCGCCGTCGAGCCGGTTGCCGCTGTAGGCGGGCCAGTACGACAACTCGGTGTTCAGGTCGTGGTGGTAATCGCCTTTCCACGGCGGGATCTTGCGATCGTCGGCAGTCCACGGACCCTGGAGGGTGATCGGCGGCGTGTCCGACCGGGCGGCGGCGCCGAACTTGTAGGTCTCCAGGTACCACTGGCGTTCGACAATCGGATTCGGCACGCTCACCGAGGCGCCGTCCCAGTAGGTCCGCCACCAACGGGCGTGCTGCGCAAGGGTCTTCTGGAAGCCTTGGCGGAGGGCCTTATCGCAGCTCACGCGGGCATGGGCCAGCGGGTCTTTCGCTTCGCCTGATGTGGCGATCGACCAGACTCCCAGCCAGCCTCCGTCGGTCTGCCGCCAAGCGAGCCCCACGGCAAAGCGGAATCCGCCCCATCCTTTCTGTACATATCCGGTCCATCCGTCGGCTTCGTGGATTTGGGGTGGCTCGTATCGCAGCGTGGCCAGATCGCCGGCGCTGATCTTGCCTGCCCCGGCCTCTTCCGTGATCTGGCCGGAGAATGGCGGTGCCAACAGCGTCACCTTCTCCGGCGTCACGCCGCTTAGACGAATCATGCCGAACGGTTCGGTGGCGTGGACGAACACCTCGGCGGTTTTTCCATCGGCAAAATGCACGACCGTGACGGCTTTCGTCAGGTCCAGCGATGCGTTCTGGAAGCTCGGATCGGTCCCGAGGGACAGTTCGATGCGTCCGGCGGGGATCTTTGTCGGGCCCGCATTGCCGTAGGGATCGTCGTACAGTCGGTGCAAATCGTCGATCCGGCCCTCGCGCACCCACTGTCGCATCTTTGCGTATGAGTAGTCCTCGCTGTGGAATTCGGGAACCGGGCGCAGGTCCCACAGGTCGGTTCGGTCCAGGGAGATTCGCAGCGGAGCGCCGTCGCCCCAGACCAGTGCGCCGAGCAGTCCATTGCCCAGGGGCATCGCCTCGTCCCAGGTCGTCGCCGGACGGTCGTAGTGCAGCCCGTGCTCGGGTTTGGGGGCCGCCGGAGCGTTGGTTATCCTCAACGCCAGACAAAGGAATAACGTCGCAGTCGCCGCCGTCGAACCGGTCCTGTTCATACCTTCGTCCTCACTCTTCAGACACGTATCGGTCATCAGGTCTGCCCCATGTTGGGACAACTTGTTGATAATTGTAGCATCGCGTCCCCCCCGTCGAAAGGGGGGCAGAGGGTTTGCGATAGACGGGGTCTTCGTCGGCTGATAGAATCATGCCATTCGTGTGGAACAAACTTGCGTGCGATTCTTGGGAGGTGTCTCGATATGGCTCGAAATCTTCTGGTTCTGGTAGCCGCCTCGCTATTGCTGGGTGGATGCATTTACGTCGAAGAGTGCGAGCGGATCCGTGACGAAGAGCGGGAAGTGAGCTACGCGCCGGCCGCGACCCAAGCCCCGACGCGGCTGCTGCGACACGTCGTGCTGCTCAAGTTCAAGGACGAGGCCAGCGCTGCCGACATTCGCCGGATCGAGAATGCCTTCAGTGCGCTACCCAGCCGGATCGACGCGATCTACGATCTCGAATGGGGCACCGACGTCAGCGTCGAGAACCGTCAGAAGGGTTTCACGCATTGCTTCATCGTCAGTTTTCGCAGTGAGGCCGACCGGGCCGAGTACCTGCCCCATCCGGCCCACCGGGAATTCGGTGAACTGCTCGGGCCGTACCTGGACGATGTGCTGGTCGTGGACTACTGGGCGAAGTAGGCCCTTCAACGTGAGGAGCCGCCGGCCGTCACGATGTGGCAAGAGGCCGGCCGGATCGGTATGAGAATCATCGCAGGCGCCAGACGCGGAATGCACCTTCTGTGTCCGAAGACGCAGGACACGCGCCCGATCACCGACCGGGTCAAGGAGTCGCTGTTCAACATCCTGAACAACTACGGCCTGCTGATCGATCAACGGGTCGCGGATCTGTTCAGCGGCGTCGGATCGCTCGGTCTGGAGGCCCTGAGCAGGAATGCGGCCTTCGTGACGTTCGTCGAACAGGACCCGAAGATCGCGGCCTATCTCGAAAAGAACATCGCCAAGGCCGGCTTCGTGGCACAGTCCCGTGTGGTCCGTGCCAACGCCTTTCGCTGCGGCGCGCCGCTGGAGGCGGCCGGGCCAAAGTATGACTTGGTCTTCGTCGATCCGCCCTATGCCCGGACGCGGGAGGTCGGCGTCGGCTCGCCGTTGGCGCAGTTGTTCGAGGTGCTCGCCGGCCAGGTCGTCGAGAAGGGAGTCGTGGTCGTGCGAACGGAGGCGGGTGTGTCGCTGCCCCAGACCTATGGCCCGTTCACGGTGATCGACGCGCGCCGCTGGGGCAGCATGTCCATCGTCCTGTACCAGGTGCGAGGCCATGACGAATAGACGGGCGGCTATCACCATCGTTCAGCGGTTACGGGCGGAGGGTTTTTGCGCGTTGCTGGCGGGCGGGTGCGTACGCGACATGCTGCTGGGCCGCCGACCCAAGGATTACGACGTGGCGACGGACGCGCGCCCGGAGCAGGTCATGGCGCTGTTCCCGCGCACGCTGAAGGTGGGCGCGCAGTTCGGCGTGGTCATCGTTCTGGCGCGGTGCGCGCAGGTGGAGGTAGCGACGTTCCGCTCCGAGACCGGTTATGAGGACGGGCGTCATCCCGACCGCGTCGCGTTCAGCGATGCGGCCACCGACGCCGCCCGCCGGGACTTCACCATCAACGGCATGTTCTACGACCCACTCGAAGAGAAGGTCATCGACTATGTCGACGGCCAGGCCGACCTGAAGCGGCGGATCGTGCGGACCATCGGTGATCCCGACGAGCGATTTGGTGAGGATTACCTGCGGATGCTCCGCGCGATTCGGTTCTCGACGCAGCTCGATTTCGCGATCGAGCCCCAGACGTTCGCCGCGATCGGCCGCAATGCGCAGCACATCACCAAAATCAGCGGCGAGCGAATCGCCGCCGAGCTGGAAGCGATGCTGGTCCACCCCAATCGCGGCGCCGGTGCCTCGATGTTGCGAGCGAGCGGATTGGCCGAGCGGATCTTCCCCGGACTGCCGGACGAACAGGCGGAGCAGGCGCCGGCGGTTCTGGAACTGCTTCGCAGACGCGTGGATTTTGCGCTGGCGCTGGCGGCGTTCTTTTCGGGCTGTCCGGCCGAGGCATCGCTTCGGCTGTGCCATGTGCTCAAGCTCAGCCGCCGACGCACCGGACACCTCCGCTTCCTCCTGACCCATCGCGGCCGGCTGCTGGACCACGAGATGACCCTGGCGTCGCTCAAGAAGCTGCTGGCCGAGCCTTACTTCTGGGATCTCTATGAGTTGGAGCGAGCCACGCAGAAGGCCGCCGGCAATGCTCCGGCCCTGGCGGCGCTGGCGAAGCTGCACCGGCGCGTGCAGGCCCTTCGCGGCGTCGACGTCAAGCCCAAACCCTTGCTGAACGGGCACGACCTGATCCGCCTGGGCGCCCACCCCGGCCCGCAGGTGGGCCAATTGGCCGAGGAACTCTACATCGCTCAGCTCGAAGACCGCCTCGACAGCAGGCAACAGGCCGAGCAGTGGGCCACCGACTGGCTTGAACAACACCGTCTGCCCGAGTGACGAACCCCTCGTCCTCGCGGGGTCTGTCTATCACACCGTCGCTTCAGGCATTGAGTGAATCGGGCTTTCCGGATATAATAGCGGTGTGATTCAGATGCGTTCACGGAGGGTGAGTCGAGATTCAGTCCCGTCTGTAGGGGTGGTATCGGTGTATCGATGCCTGTGTCGGCTGTTGTGCGTGCTGGTGGTTTCCGTGGCTGTTTCCGCGGGCGAAGGTGACCCGGAAGCTGTCTGGAAGAACCAAATCCAGTTTCCCGACGAGCCGTTCCAGAGCTGGACGTCTCCGGCCTACGTCAAATTCACCATCGTCATTGCGGAAGGCTTTGACCCGAACGTTGTGTATTACCAGGATTCGGGGCAGTACGAGTACCACTACGATTTTGCGGTGAGCTGCCTCGATCCGTTCGCGCGCATGACGATCGAGGAGTTCGACGCAGCAACGCTGCACGCGGGCGGTCAGCAGGCCATCCTCGGCGCCGTAATCCTTCCGCCCTGGGCGAGCCCGGCTATACGCGAGTACGGGATTCAGCTCGTGCGTCAGGATGCATACTCACGCGAGGAGGTCGTTCGTCTGTTCAACGTGGTGCGCGCATCGGTAATCGCCGAGCCGAACGTCACGGCGTACTACTTCCCTACCTACGAGCAGTATCCGGTCGCCGAGCAGAACCGTCAGTGGCTCCAGGAGCAGGATGTCTCCGTCGGCTCGACGGCGCGATGGGCCCAGGACAATACGAGCTACTCCAAAGGCTGGGCGCTGGGGACATTGAAGTTCGTCGTGGGGTCGGATATCCAGGCGGCGTACACCCACGGGGACCTGACGTGCGGCGATATCCTCCTGACCGATGGGGTGCCCGCCGAGGTGCCTTCGGTGGCCGGCATCGTTGCGCTGACGCCCGCTACGCCCAATTCGCACGTCGCGATCCTGGCCCGCTCGCAGGCTGTGCCGTTCGTGCATCTGAGGCTCGAAGAGGATGTCACCCTGGCGAAGGGTCTTGTGGGCCACACGGTCTATCTGAGCGTCGCCGAGGATCGGTTCGGCTCGGGCAGCGGGATCGAACTGCTCGACGTTGACTCGCTTGGCCCGGAGGATCGGGCGTCGCTGCTGGCTCTGAAGCAGTCGCCGCCGCTGACGATTCGTCCGATGGTCCATCAGGGACGCTTCTGGGCGGATACGAACGACTTGCGGCCGGAGAATATCGCCGGTTTCGGGGGCAAGGCCGCCAACTTCGGTGTGCTCCGCGACGCGATCCCGAACGATTCGCCTCGTGCGATGGCCTTCTCCTTCGACCTGTGGAACGCGTTTCTCGACCGACCCGCGTTCGACTCGATGCTTCGCGACCAGATCGCGCAGCGCCTGTCGAAGTACGTGACGTACCCTCCCTCGGATATGCAGGCCCTGTCGGCGGACCTGGCGATGATTCGCGACTGGTTCACCGATTCGCGCGTTACCTCGTTTGGCGACGAGCTGGAGATGGTCGTTTTTGGCGCGCTGGGCGAGTTCGGATTCGATCCGAGCCGGAAGATTCGCTTCCGAAGCTCTACGAACGTCGAGGACAGCGACCGGTTCACCGGCGCGGGGCTCTACGACAGCTTCAGCGGGTGCCTGGCCGACGACCTGGATGGTGACGCGGCCGGCCCATGCGCGTGCGACCCGACTGAGAGCAAGGAACGCGGCGTCTTTCGAGCGATTCGCAAGGTCTTCGCCAGCTTCTACAACGACAACGCCTTCCTGGAGCGGCTCAGGCACCGGATCGACGAGTCGCAGGTGGGCATGGCGCTGCTCGTGCATGGCTCGTTTCCCGACGAGATCGAACTGGCCAACGGCGTCGTGACGATGGAACGCCGCGGCGACGACTGGGATATCGAGATCGTCTCGCAGAAGGGGGCGGTTTCCGTGACGAACCCGCCGACAGACGTCGTGCCGGAGACGGTGCAGGTCAGCATGTCGTTCATGGGACCGATGCCTTGGGTGGTGCAGCGGTCGAGTCTGGTCTCGCTTCGCGAAGACACCGTGCTCGAATGGGAGAGCGATTACCTCCGCCTGTACGAGCTGGTGGTCGCGGCAGCCCGGGAATACTGCCGGGTCAAGCCCGCCGACAGCCCCGTTCTCGACCTGGAGTTCAAGAAGGTCTCGCCCGGCGGCCGGCTCATCGTCAAACAGATTCGCGAGATCCCACAGGCCGGCGAGGACGAGTACACCACGCCCTTCCTGCTGGGCGAGGCCAGGCAGTACTGCACCTTGCAGGGCCGGGGCAGCAATGTCTTCACCAACCACCGGCTCAAGTCGCGATGGACGCTGACATCGGGGAGCACTTGGCTGGACGACGATACTCTACGCAGATGCCTCTACGATCGCGCGCGGATCGAATACGTCGCGGACGGACGCGTGCAGGAGGTGGCCGGGCCGATGTCGCTGTTGCCCGGCGCCAAGCACGAGTATGAAGCGCCCCAGTGGGATTCCGACCGGTACGACCTCGTCGACTCCTGGCGGCCCGATGGCTTGTGCAATCCCCGAACGATTCGTCTTCGTACCAGGCCGGCGTTTGCCGAGACCGTGTCCGACCCGATCGTCACGATGGACGACCTGCGGCTGGCGGTTGAGATCGAGTATGACCAGCCTGTGCCGACAGGCGAAGGCGCAATGACGACCACGGAGGAGGTGACGCTGTACCGTCCGTGGGAGCCGGGCGAGCAGGATTGGCTCGACGTGTGCGAGCTGGACGATCCCAACACGGGTGTCTCGATCCGGGTGGAGTTCTACATGCGATGGAGCTGGGATCCATCGTCTCCGACCTCGATTCAGATCGAGCGAACGCGAATCGAAGGTCTGACGAGCGAGCCCATTGAGCTGACGGGTTTCTTCTCGCAGAGCGTCGGCGGCGGGTCGCACCTGTGCCCGAAGAATTTCCTCTTCGAGCCGGCTCTGGAGCCTGGCATCTCCCCGCAGATTCTGGACGAGCTGAAGGCCAGGGACATTCGTCTGATCTACTTCACCACCGGCGCCCGCGAATGCCGGCCGACGGAGTGGGAGGACACACCTCCGGCGATTCGCTTCTACGGCTTCGGCGACCCCATGGAGGGGTCTGCCTGCACGCAATGATCGACGGCGTGTGTGGCATCCTCAATCGCAGCGCCCCTCCTGAGTCGATCGAAGGATTGAGGATGGCGACCCTGAAGACTATCCCCATCCCGATGGACATCGGGATGGGGCTGCCACCCAGCACCGACGCCGTGTCAAGGCCGGGAAAAGGCGTGGCGGCCTATTGCTCCTGCTGGTATCATGATCTTGCAGATTCGTACACACTCTGCCCGGCGAGAAGGTCCGTGCCGGGCGAAGGCAAATGGGGTGTATGGGGCAAGAGGGGCATAGAAGGAGATGCCGATGGATGGACCAGATCGCTTGTCGGGACGATTGGCTGGTGTGATGGGTGTGCTGCTGATCGTAGTGGCCGCCGTGGCGCAGCAAAACGCTCCGGCGTCCGTCGTTGAGCCTTGGCGGTTTCAGGTGGGGGTATGTACGCATTTCAGCCAAGGCAAGGGCATTCTCGAATTGAATCTCGACAGTCTCAAGAGTGCCGGCATCAGCGCGATCCGCGACGAGGTCGGGTGGGGCACTGTCGAGGCCCAGAAGGACCGGCTTGAGATGCCCGAGCGGTACGACACGTACGTTCGCTATGGGGCGGCGCGAGGCCTGACGGTCCTGCTCATTCTCGACTATGGCAATCGCTTCTACGACGACGCCGACCGGCCGCAATCACCGGAGGCGATCGAGGGTTTCTGCCGGTACAGCGAGTTTGTTGTGCGCCACTTCGGCAAGGATGTGCGGCTGTACGAGATCTGGAACGAGTGGGACATTCCCATCGGGTTGCCCGAGCGCCACCGCAAAGAAGGCTCGCCCGAAAGCTACGTGAAGTTGCTCAAGGCCGTCTATCCGAGGATCAAAGCGGTCGATCCGAACGTGACGGTGATCGCGGGCGCATCGACCAGCAGCGCCGTCAAGAAAGGCTGGCTTGAAGAAGTCGTCAAGCTCGGCGCGCTGGACTACTGCGATGCGATCTCGATCCACAGCTATAACTACAGCGAACCGTTTCCGCAGCGGGGGCCCGAGGCGTGCTCGGCCTGGATGGCTGATGTCCAGGAGATGCTGCGGCGCCACCACGACGGCAAGGACGTCCCATTCTACGTCACGGAAATGGGCTGGCCCACGCACGTGACCAAAGGGGGCACCGATCCGGAGTTGTCTGCGTCGTACTTGGCGAGGCTTTATCTGCTGGCGCGCACGTCGGCGTCATTCGCGGGGCTGTGGTGGTATGATTTCCAGGACGACGGCTGGGACCCGAAGTACAACGAGGACAACTTCGGCCTGGTGCGACCCGACCTGACGCCCAAGGCAGCCTACTATGTCATGGCGGACATCTCGCAGCTTGTCGGCAAGGGGCAGTACGTCGGCCGCATTGAGACGCCCGACGTGCACGTGCGGGGATTGCGCTTCACGCGCGAGGGCCGCGACTTCTGGACGCTGTGGTCGGACGACGACCAGGATCGTCAGATCGTCCTGCAAACCGAGCGCCCCGAGACGCCCGTCCTGGTGTGGCGGCTGGGTCACGACGCCGGCCTGATGCAGTGGGGCTTTCGCGACTGGGCGGAACAGCGTGGTGCGGAGGTAGTCCCGAACCGAATGTCGATCGTCGTCGGACACCGGCCCTTCATGCTCAGCGGCGATCTGGCGGGACTGTCCGTCGTCGAGGTGATTCCGCGCTCTCGCCAAGTCGATCTGGCCGAGCAGAAGTAGGTGACAGAGGATCAGGAGGCATGCATGAACACAAGACGCATAGCCATGACGTTGTGCGCCGCGGCAGCGGGCGCAGTCCTGTTGGTGATGCTCACGGGATCGACATTGGCCGCAGAGGAACGTTTCAAGCTGCGCGAGCTGTATCCGCCGGAGAAGATCGAGCAGGTGCTGGTCTCTCGCGAACGATGGCGGCCGTGGCCCAAGTGTGGCGAGCGGTCCGCGTGGGAGAGCCTGCCCGCGGAGGTTCGCAAGGACCTGATCGCGACCGGCCAGGAGTATCTTGGCTACCAGTGGCCCGCACTGCCCGCGACGCTGTTTCTTGAGTTCGCGCGCAACGGCAATCGCAGCCGCTACGAGGGGCCGCACTTCGCCAGACGCAGCGCTCTGAAGGCGCTGGTGATCGCCGAGTGCGTCGAGGGCCAAGGCCGATTTCTTGACGATATCGCCAACGGTGTCTGGGCCCTCTGCGAGGAGTCCTTCTGGGGTGTGCCCGCCCACGTCGGTGCGCAAAAGGCCGGCTCGGGCCTGCCCGACTGCGAAGAGCCGATCGTCGATCTGTTCGCGGCCGAGACCTCCGAGAGTCTGGCCTGGACGAGCTACCTGGTGGGCGAGCAGCTCGACCAGATCTCGCCTCTGATCCGCCGGCGGATCGCGTTGGAGATTGACCGGCGCATTCTGACGCCATGCCTGGAACGCGATGATTTCGGTTGGATGGGCTTTCGGGGCGGGCGTGTCAACAACTGGAATCCGTGGTGCAACTCAAATTGGCTGGTCTCGGCACTACTGATCGAGCCCAACGAGCCCCGGCGCGTTGCGGCGGTGGTCAAGGTCGTTCGCAGCCTCGACCATTTCCTCGACGCCTACGAGGACGACGGTGGCTGCGACGAGGGGCCGGGCTACTGGAGCCGGGCCGGCGCGTCGCTGTACGATTGCCTCGAGCTGCTGCACAGCGCCAGCGCCGGCGCGATCGACGTCTACGACAAGCCGTTGATCCAGCAGATCGGGCGGTACATCTATCGGGTGCATATCGCCAATCGTTACTTCGTGAACTTCGCCGATGCCTCGGCTCGGGGCGGCATCCCCGAGTCGCTCGTCTACCGCTACGGCAAGAGCATCGGCGACGACAAGATGATGGGCTTTGCCGCCCATTTCTTCGCCGAATCGGGTGGCATGGCGCAGGCGTTCGAGGGTAAGCCGGGCTATGGGATCGGTCGATATCTGGCGGCGATCTTCGGCGCGGCGGAACTGGACGGGGCCGAGGCGAAGCTGCCTCTCGTGCGTGACGTCTGGATGGACGGAATTCAGGTCATGGCCGCGCGCGACCGCGAGGGCAGCACCGAGGGCCTTTACGTCGCGGCCAAAGGCGGGCATAACGCCGAGAGCCACAACCATAACGACGTGGGCAACTTCATCGTCTATCTCGACGGCACGCCCATCATCATCGACATCGGCGTGGAGACCTACAGCCGCAAGACGTTCAGCTCGCAGCGATACGAAATCTGGACGATGCAGTCGGCCTACCACAGTCTGCCGACCATCGACGGTGTGATGCAGTCCCCGGGAAGGCAGTTTGCCGCCCGTGACGTCCGCTATTGGGCCGACGATGCAATGGCTCGGCTTGCGCTCGACATCGCCGGCGCGTATCCCGACCAGGCGCATCTGAAATCATGGGCGCGCACGATTACCCTGAACCGGGGCCGCGATGTCACGGTCACAGAGGACTACACGCTGAGCGAGCCAGTCGGCCAGATCACGCTCAGTCTGATGACGCCGTGCCGCGCAGAGGTGCGCCGGCCGGGACTGGTCGTGCTTTCACCAGTTGATACAGGTGAGTCTTCCGCATCGGCGCAGGTGTTGTACGATCCGGGCAAACTGGCCGCGACCATCGAGGTGATCGATGTCGAGGACGGCAGGCTTCGCGCGGTCTGGCCCGAGAAGATTGCGAGGATTCTGCTGAAGGCGGACAAGCCTCCGCTCCGGGACATCTGGACGCTTCGAATCGAGCCGGCGAAACCGTAGGGACGAGTCGATGCAGCCATTCACGCTCCTGATCAAGCCGTCCGGCTCCGACTGCAACGTCGCGTGCGAGTACTGCTTTTATCGCTGCCGCGCGGCGGAGATCGGGCAGGGCCGCCAGCGGATGAGCGACGAGGTGCTCCACAAGCTTGTCAAGGATTACATGGAGCTGCGCTTGCCGATGTCGGGTTTTGCCTGGCAGGGGGGCGAGCCGACGCTGATGGGCCTGGAGTTCTACCGCAAGGCGGTCGAGTGGCAGATTCGATACGGCGTCTCCGGTCAGCAGGTCGGCAATTCGCTCCAGACCAACGCGATTCTGCTGGATGACGAGTGGGGCCGGTTTCTGCACGAGGCGAAGTTCCTGGTCGGCATCAGCATCGACGGGCCCAGGGAACTGCACGATCGTTATCGGCGCGACCTGGGCGGCCACGGCACGTGGGATCGCGTCATGGGGGCCATCGACTGCTGCAAGCGGCGCGAGGTCGAGTTCAACACCCTGACGCTGGTCAACAACCTCACCGCCGAGCATCCCGACGAGATCTTCGATTTTCTCGTCGGTCTGGGCGTCCGCTATCTGCAATTCATTCCATGTGTGGAAGTCGATCCGCAGACGAGGCAGGTCGCCGGGTTCTCCGTCTCGCCGGAGCAATACGGGCGGTTTCTGTGTCGCATCTTCGACCGCTGGCTGGAGGTTGGGCCGGACAAGCTCAGCATCCGCGATTTCGATTCACTGCTGAGCTATTGCATGGCCGGCCGCCACACGATCTGCACGTTCGATCGTCAGTGCAGCCAGTATATCGTTATCGAGCACACGGGTGACGTCTTCCCATGCGATTTCTTCGTCGCGCCCAAATGGCGGCTGGGCAGTATCCTCGAAACGCCTATTCAGGAACTCGCGGCGTCTGCGAAGAAGAAGGCTTTCGCCCGCAAGAAGCAGAACCTGTGCAACAAGTGCCTGGCCTGTCGGCACCTGGCGGTCTGTCGGGGCGGGTGCATGAAAGACCGGGTCCCATTCGACCCGGAAGGTTGCGGTCGCGAAAGCTATTTCTGCGAGAGCTATCAGCGGTTCTTCGATTACGCGTTGCCGAGGCTGATGCAGGTGGCGGCGAAAATCCGGTCGGGGTCGCTTGTCCGGCCGGAGCAATTGACCTAAGATGGGTGCCGGCCGTCGGCGGTCCAGGCTATGTCCGATCACGAGAAAGGATGGATAAGATGGATACAGTGAATCGAAGAGCGTTTCTGGCAGGCGCCGGTGCCGCGCTGACCGGTGCGGCGATCTCCAACCGAGCCATGGGACAACCATCGGCATCGAACGGCGACCGCTCCGGGCGGGGCAATCCGATTGCCGTCGCGACGTATTCCTTCTGGCGGTTCAAGGACAACATGAAGATGCCCATCGTCGAGTGCATCGACCACGCCGCCCGCATGGGATTCGACGGCGTGGACATCCTGCTGATCCAGATGGACGACCAGAGCAAGGGCGCGCTGAACAAAATCAAGCGTCACGCCCTGATCAACGGGCTGGACCTGTGCTGCATGTCCACGCACCAGGGCTTCGTCTCGCCCGATGAAGCCCGACGGCAGAAGAACGTCGATCTGACGATTCAGCAGATCGAGATCGCCTACCAGCTTGGCGTGCCGATTGTCCGCATCAACACGGGGCGCTGGGGCACCAGCGGCAATTTCGACGAACTGATGGCCAATCGCGGTATTGAGCCGGTCCTGCCGGGCTACACCGAGGACGAGGGGTTCAAGTGGGTGATCGACGCGATCGAGAAGTGTCTGCCCAAGGCGGAGGAGTGCGGCGTGATCCTCGGGCTGGAGAATCATTGGGGTCTGGCGCGGACGCCCGAGGGATTGCTGCGGATCGTCAACGCGATCGACTCGCCCTGGCTCCAGGTCCTGCTCGACACCGGCAATTTTCTCGAAGACCCATACGACAAGCTCGAAATGTGCGCCCCGAAGACGGTGTTCATGCAAGCCAAAACCTACTACGGCGGAGGCCTCTGGTACACGCTCGACCTGGACTATCCTCGCATCGGACGGCTGATGCGGAAGCACGGCTTCAAGGGCTACGTCTCGCTCGAATTCGAGGGCAACGAGGACTGGCAGACCGCCATCCCCAAAGGCCTGAAGCTCCTGCGCGAAGCCTTCAGTTGATGCCGACCGCGCGCGTCACGAGGGTGGAAATCAAGCGGCCCATTTGCTATGATGGTCGCTGAAGGCTTTTTGTGTGCGCTGATCGAAACGGCTCCCGGCGGGACAGGCGGTCGGAGGTGGCGATGAGGCATCACAAGACAGGTCGGACCATCCGGTTGTCAGGATTGCTCCTGTGCGTCGTCCTTGCCCCTGCGCCGTTTGTTCTGGGATATGCGGCGGCCCAGACTACGCTGACCGACCCGAACGCGGTCACCTTCTCGTATGGCTTTCTGGAACGCGACGATCCCCGTGTGATCGCGGATGCCAACGGCATGGCGCTACTGACATTCGCCTGTTTCGACGAGGACGACAACCTCCTCTGGACGCGGGGCTTCACGAGCATCGACGCGTGGTGTGCATACGCCCGCAATGATCCGAATCTGTCGGCTCATAAGACGGAGCAGACCGGCTGGGCGCTATGCCTGGGCGATGAAGAGATCTTCTGGCCGCTCCAGGCGCTGCTGTACATCTGCCCGAGCGTTCGCGACACGGTGGCGGCGATTGAGAGCCGTCCGCTGGTCTATGACCGCTTCGCCCGGGCGTACAAGGCCCCGCACATCGAGTTGACGGCCGGAGAGAACCTCTGCCAGCAGCCCTCGGCGGTCGTGCTGTGGAACCCCACCATTACCCGAGCCTACGGCGCGCCGGTCGCGTGGGATGCCTTCCCGCCGTTGGTCGGCCTGGCCCACGAACTGGTCCATGCTCGCCAGCGCGTGGTCGAGGACAAGCAGATCTACGGCTCGGTGCTCCAGATCGACGCGATGAAGGACGAGAATGTCGCGCGGTACGCGTTCTATCGTAAGGTCCCGGGCAATGAGTGGCTCCGCCCGCGCCCGGGCAACAAAGGCTACTACCGCAATGGCGAGTTCATCGCGTACCTCGAGGACATGGAATGGTCCGAATGGTCGCCCGGCTTCAACCCGTCGCTCGACATCTTCGAGGACGAACCATGATGCGTGCGGGGGCGTTTCGGATACTCTGTCGTGGCACGTTGCTTTTGCCGTGGTTCGTCTGGAACGCGGCGGGCGCCGAGTTTGCCGGCGGGACGGGCGAGCCGGCTGATCCCTATCGCATCGCTACCGTCGAGCAACTCGTCTCGATCGGCGACGACGCGGACCTGCTGAGCAGGCACTTCCTGCTCGTCGAGGATCTGGACCTTGATCCGAACCTGTCCGGCGGGTCCGCCGCAGGCGGATTCGATGGGGCGGTGATTGCCCACGATGGAACGCCGAACGCGGCGCCGTACCCGGCCTTTGTCGGACGCTTCTATGGTGACGGTCACACAATCCGAAACCTGACGATTCGCACCGAGACGCTCCAGTACCTGGGATTGTTCGGCGCGGTCGGAGAGGGTGGACGCGTTTACGATCTCCGTATCGAGAACGTTTCGATCGAAGGGCCCGGACGCGCCGGCGCCCTGGCAGGCTCCAACAGGGGCTCGCTCGTCAACTGTCACGCGACCGGCACGATTCGATGCGCCGACGAAAGCAACTGGGTCGGCGGCCTGGTCGGCGTCAACGAAGGGGGCATCGGCGGTTGCAGCGCGGCCGTGACGGTGACGGCCGGCGAGCGATGCTTCCTGCTCGGCGGACTGGCTGGTCTGCATCGCGGCCGCATCGCCAACTGCCGGGCGACCGGCGACCTATTCGTCGGACGCAATAGCTTCGACGCCGGAGGTCTGGTGGGCGGCTGTCTGGGCGGCGCGGTCGAGAACAGCCACGCGACCGGCTCCGTCACGGCTTTGGACGGATGCTGGGGTCTTGGTGGGCTTGTGGGCAGCGCCGATTCGAATGCCTCGATGGTCTTCTGCCATGCCGGCGGCCGCGTGATGGCGGGCGCCACTTGCCGGGACGTCGGGGGATTGATCGGGCGTCTTCAATGCGAGGCCAGCGGTTGCTATGCGACCGGCGATGTCACCGCCTCCGACGGCAGCCACAGCCTCGGCGGCCTGGCCGGCTCGCTGGCCGGTGGGCTGGTTGTTGACAGCTACGCTACGGGTGCTGTCGCGGGCGGCTCGGGCAACCACTCTCTCGGCGGCCTGATCGGGCGGGTCAGCACCGCAGGCGATGTGATGAATTGCTACGCGGCCGGTCGTCTTCTGCGGAACGGCGCGGCTCACGACCGGGGAGGACTGATCGGGACTATCGAGAGCGGACAGCGGGTGCGTGTCACCGGCTGCTTCTGGGACCGGCAGACGAGCGGTGCTTCGCAGAGCGCCGCCGGAATCGGCCTGACCACGGCGCAGATGCACGACGTCGAGACTTTCCGAACGGCGCGATGGGACTTGGCGGAGGCGCGGTCGGACGGCACGGCCGACACGTGGCGGATGGCCGACGAGGGCGGATACCCGCAACTGGCGGCCTTCGGCGATCCGAACGATCTGCACGCGCTCGAAGGCGCCGGCACTTCGTACGAGCCCTACGAAATCGGCACCGCAGAGGACCTCGGCGCCGTCGGGCGGTACAGCCGGTACGCCTGGTACAAGCTCGTCGCCGATATCGACCTGACGGGCATCACCTGGGCGCGTGCCCCGATTCCTGTCTTGCGCGGGTACTTCAACGGCAACGGGCATCGCATTGCGAACCTGACGGTTGAAGGCCATACGGCCGGTGATCTCGGTTTGTTCGGACGGATCGAGAGCGGCGCGTGGGTCTACGATCTGGGCCTGGATAGAGTGTCGGTCGTTGCCGAGGGTGATGTCACCAACGTCGGCGGTCTGGCGGGCACCAACGCGGGCTACATCGTCGCCTGCTACGTGACGGGGTCTGTCGTGGCCGGTCCGGGCGCGTTGGCGGTCGGCGGCATCGCCGGCTCGAATCACGAGGGCATCGTCGCCGACAGTTACACCACCGCTGGCGTCTCGGGGGAGCCGGCGGACTGCCGGGCCGGGGGCTTGGTGGGCTTCAACTACACCGGGACTGTCTCGGGCTGCTATGCGGCAGCCCACGTGACCAGCGCCCCAGACAGCCGATACGCCGGGCCGCTCGTGGGCAGGGACATGCAGTCCTCGCGGATTGCCGGCAGCTACTTCCTGGCCGCCTCTGCCGGCATCTGGGGCAACAGCCTTGGCACGCCCCTGACCGACGAGCAGATGAAACGGCAGGCCAGCTTCGGTGACTGGGATTTCGCCAAGACTTGGACCATCTGCGAGGGCCGGACCTATCCCCACCTGCTCTGGGAACAATTTCCCTGCGAGCCCTGACCTTCGACACGGCAGTCTCGATGCGTCCGGCGCGCTGCATACCCAGGTCGAGACTTGCGTCCGGGCCGAAGGCTTTCGCCAGGACCATGCGAATGCGCCGCGCGTCCCGCTCATTGCAGAAGCCCAACTCATTCGTAACCGTCCGGCGTCTTTGGAGGACCCTGGCTCAGTTCACCGCGGCGCCGCGCGACGACACGAGTTGGCAGGAGCCTCAGGAGCGCCCACTGCCTGTCAGCCGGGGAATACGATCGCCGGAATCGACATTATCTTGAACCGGTGAGTCGCCCCGGTGTTCCCTCGCGTGCCGGGACAGAGTACCTGCCAGGGGGTCTGGTGTCTACGGCACGACCGGAGCGGTGTTCTCGGTTGTGGTGATGCCCGGCGGCAGTTCGAGGATCCAGATGTTGCGGAACTGGATCTCGGCGCCCTCGGACTCCAGGCAGAGGTAGCCTTTCCTGACGGAAGAATTGCGGATGCTGTTGACGAACTTGCCGTTGACCGCCAGCTTGACTGTGCCGTCGACGCAGACGATGTCATAAACGTTCCACTCGCCTCTGCCCTTGCAGCGGTTTTCGAGGGACTTGCTCCGGTTGCCGCGCGGGTTGTCGGGCGTGGCCTCCAATCCGCCGGCGCCGAACAGCTCGCCGTGGACGTATGCGATGGGCGGCAGCGTGCCGTCCGGCCGCTTGTGCTGGTTGACCCAGTCGAGCTCGAGCATCTGGACTTCCATGCCCTTGGGAAGCTGCTGGCCTTCGGGGACGGTTCCCTCGCTCCAGACGAAGACGCCGGAGTTGCCGCCCGCCTCCATGTGCCGCCACTCGATGTGCAGGAGGAAGTTCTCGTACTGCCGGTCGCTGCGCATGACACCGATGGGGTGTCCGCTGCAAACGATCATGCCGTCGCGCACGCTCCATGTGTCCGGAGCGGTGTTGACGTTTACCCAGCCGGTCAGGTCCGTGCCATTGAACAACGGTCGGAACTGGGGCAGCTCAATGCCCTCGGCCCAGGTCATGGACGGCAGCAGCATCGCGACGCACAGCAGAATCTTCACTTGCTTTGTCATGGTTCGGTCTCCATCGGTGTTTGTGATTTCCACTCCCGCCGCCCGCGGCGGCGCGAGAGGTTCTATGGCCCGGTCCTGCGTTCCATCATCGCGCGGATGCCCGCCAGGGGCAGGGCGGCGCTGGCCAAGTAATTCGGAAGCTGGCGTCTGTCGCCGAGAATCCATTCGCAGGCGCCGCCGGCTTTGAAATCGTTCACCAGATCGATCACGGTCCGGTCGGCCAGGGCCGGGTCGGCCAGATCGAGCGTGTAGACGAACCATCCGGTTGGCGTCGCCCAGTAGGCGCCGTTCTGATACGTGCCACGATCGCAGACCGCCTTCTCCCAGTAGACGCCGCCAGGCAGGTGGCGGATTTGGCCGTGTTGGACGATCTCGTTGTAGTGATCGCGGAAGTACCGCGCGACGGCCTTCGACTGCTCGGTGTCGGCGACTGCGAGGTAGACGGCGAACGCCGAGCCCCAGATGTCGTGCTCGCGGCAGCACACCGTCGCAGCGCGGAACAGTCCGATCTGTCCGTCCCAGAGGACCCGGCAGATGCTCTGTGTCACACGCTCGCCTTCCGCGGTCCAGTGTTTGGCATCGGCATCGCGGCCGGCGGCCTGAAGCAGGTCGGAAAGCTGACGGCACGCCTGAACGTACAGCAGCGAGCAGAACAGCACGTCTCCCTGCTTACGGATCGTGTCGGTGAAGCCGTAAGGACAGCGCTCCTGCGGCTCGCCCGGGGTGATGTGGACCAGGCCCGTGTCGCGACTGCGGGGGACCGCGTCCATCGTCCTGACGAGCGGTTCGACGATCTCGGCGAGGAGCTGCGCATCCCTGGTTCGCTGGTACGTGTGCCAGGCGACTGCGACGGTGAACTGCGATCCGTCCGCCACGGGATGGACGCCCATAGAACCGAAGCCGGGCTTGTAGATTGGTGTGCCGTCGAACGTGATGCAATCGACCCCGGCGCCGTCGGCGTCCAGACCGCGCACGAAGAGCCGGCACGCGTCGGTCAGCTCCTGGTCGGAATAGGAACCGACGGCCCCTTCGAGAGTGTACTCGTAGTCGCGCAGCCAGAATGCCTCGTAGCCGATCCCCACTTGGGGTGGGAACGCCGCGGCGCCGTCGGCCATCGTGCGCCTCGAGGCGCGGATGAGGCGGTGCGCCTCCGTTTCGAGCCACTGGACGGCTTCGGACAGAGAATCAGACGAACCGGCCAGACTCGCTTTCGCTTCAGGGACAGCGATCAGGGTCAATAGGAGCATCACGCATTGTCGGAACATCGAATGGCCTCGCATTTCCGCCATCGGTTACTGCAATTTCTCATAGGGCCACATCGCGATGCCTCCATCCAGCACGCGGACATCGTCGAATCCGGAAGCCCGGAGGATCAGGGCCGCCTCGTATCCACGCAGCGAGATCTGGCCAAACGTCACGATAGGTTTGCCCTTCGGGATCTCTTCGATCCGTCCGCGCAGCGTCGCCAGCGGGATCAATGTCGCGCCGGGCAAACGCACCTGCTCGTGTTCGCCGGGCGTGCGCACGTCGAGGAAGACGAAATCCTTCTTGTCCTGGAGCATCTGGTGGACCTCGGCTGCCGAAACGCCGACCATGTGGCCGTCCAGCTTGTTCCGGGCGACGTTGGCGGCGGTGACCAGGTTGTCCATCGCCGGTGAGTAGGGCGGCGCATAGCCGAGGTCGAGACCCGCCACCTGATCGACGGTCATTCCGGCGGCGATGGCGGTGGCGGCCACGTCAATCCGCTTGTCCCCGGCGCCGGGCCCGACTGCCTGGACGCCGAGAAGCCGCCGCGTGTCGTGATCGACCACGAGCTTGAGCAGGAGCATACGGGCGGTGGGCAGATAGTTGGCCCGATCCGGTGCCGGGGCCATCGCGACGGTCACCGTGTAGCCCAGTTCTCTGGCGGCCCGTTCCGTCAGGCCGGTGCGGGCAACGCAGTAATCGAACACCTTGCAGACGGTTGTGCCCAGGATGCCGGGAAAGGAATCTTCACCGCCGCAGAGGTTGACCGCCGCCACGCGTCCCTGCTTATTGGCAGTGGAGCCCAGCGGAACGTAGGCCGGTCGGCCGGTGAGGATGTCGGTGCATTCGACGCAGTCGCCGGCCGCGTAGATGTCCGGATCGGACGTCTGCATGTGCTCGTCAACCTTGATTCCGCCCGTTTCGCCGATCTCCAGTCCGGCGGCGCGCGCCAAGGTGGTGTTCGGACGAACCCCGATGCCCATGATGACCAGATCGGCCGGCAGTACCCCGCGATCTGTCACGACGCGATGCACCTTGCCGTCACCTTCGAACGAAAGGACCTTTGTGCTCGTGAGCACCTTGACGCCCTTGGATTCGAGATGCAGTTCGACCAGCCGCGCCATCTCGGCATCGAGTATGCCCAGCGTCTGCGGCTGCATCTCGACGATGGTCACACGGCATCCACAGCGGGCCAAGGCCTCGGTTGTTTCCATGCCGATCAGGCCGCCGCCGACGATGACGACATCGCGAGCCCGCTCACCGGATAGGACGGCCTTGATCCCCTCGGCGTCCTGGACGCCGTGGAGGCAGAAGATGTTGTCGAGGTCGTGCCCGGGGATCGACGGGCGGATGGGCGAAGCGCCGGTGGCCAGCACAAGCTTGTCGTATTCCAGATACGATTCTCTCTGGCTGCCGAGTTCCTTGATGCGGACTCTCTTGGCGGCGCGGTCGATTTCGGTGGCCTCGGTCCGGCTGAGAATACGCACGTTCTTGACCTTCTGAAAGAACACGGCGTCGCGCAGCGCTCCCATCGGCGTGCTCATCAGCTCCGCATGGCTCTTGATCTGGCCCGAGATGTAATACGGCAGGCCGCAGCCGGCGTACGACAGGAACTGGCCCTTCTCGACCACGGTGACGTTGGCATGCGGGATCAGCCGGATTACTTTGGCCGCGACCTTGGGACCGGCCGCCACGCCGCCGATGATGACGACCTTCACGCCGTCGGACCTCTCGGCTTCCTTGCCGCTTTCGATCTGGCTCGGCGTCGCCATCGGAAGCCGGACGTCGATCCTCGCACCGCCGAGATCGGCCTTTCCCGCCTGGACTGTCCCTCCAAGTTCTTCTACGACCGCCTTGACGAACGACAGCCCCAGCCCGGTCCCTCCGCGGGTGGAGCTTCGCGCTGCGGCGGTGCGGTAAAACGGCTCGAAGACTTTCTCCCGCATACCTTCCGGGATGCCCACGCCCGAATCAGCCACGCACAGGTGCACGACGCGCGCCGACGGGTCGGTGGTCAACGTCAGGCGGACGTGGCCGTGCGACGGCGTATACTTGAATGCGTTGTCGATCAGGGCGTCAAGCACCTCGGCCAGGGCCGGCTCCGTGCCGCGTACGTACACTGATTCGTCGTCGGTCTCCACCACGAAGGTCAGGGCATATTCGATCGCCCTTTCCTCGTATCGCGTCCGGGCGCTGCGGACGATGCCGGCGATGTCCACGACGCCGCCGATCTCCTCTCGCCGACTCAGTGCCGAGACAATCGCCAGCATGCGACGTACCGTGGCGACGCCTTCCTCGCATCGCAGATTCGCGCGGGCGATCAGGTCCTTCTGTTTCGGCGTCAAAGGTCCGGCCACCTCGGTGGCCAGCACATCCAGCAGCGTGCTGATGGTGCTGATCGGGCTCTTGAGCTGGTGCGCAATCAGCGAGGCGAATTGCAGGATCTCCGACTGATCGGGTTTGTGGTCCGTCTCTTCGGTCATCGTTTCTTCCCTGCCCGTATCCTATCCTCACGAATCGTCGATGTATTCATCACGCGTCTGTAGTATACCGAATCGGCAGCGAGGACCATAGATGCAACTGAGCCGGCCGATCAGAAACGGATGGCCAACTGGATTCCGGCTCCTGACTCGACCGGGAAGGTCGTCAGGCTGGCCCGCTCGGGGTCGGGAAGGTTCAGAAAGGCATCGTGGATGAAGGCGGTCACGAAGTGACCGAGGGCCGCCCCGAAAAGCACGTCCGACGGATAGTGTTTTCGTCCCTCGACGCGGGCCCACGCGACGCCGCCGGCGAGGATGGCGTTGCCGGTCTGTAACACCGGTCGAATGCCCGTCGGCAGGTCGATGGAATCCAGATTCCGGTTGGAGAGCGTGGCGTAGGCGAAAGCGGAGGAGCTGTGGCCCGAGGGGAAGCTGTTGTCGTTTTCCTGGTTCGGGCGGTCCCGGTTGACTGCGCTCTTCAACGCGCCGGTCAGAGTCTGTGTCAGCCCGATCGCTCCGCCCTCGACGGCCAGTCCCTTCAGCTTGGCGTGCGCCCACGGCCCGGCCTCGTCGCCGCTGGGAGTGGCCAGAGCCGTAACCAGAGTCTCCACGCCGAGGAACGTCTTTAGATCGTTGCTGGCCTGGCGGGCGTCTTCTTCCGAGCCGAAGACCGGGGTGTGTTTCGTTGCCCAGTCCGAGGTTCTCTCATCGAAATCGTCGATGGCGAACACCGCCGCCCCGGCCAGCGGGATGAGCGTGTGGGGACTGAGCAAGGCATCTCGCGCCGCCTTGGCGATCCGGTTTGAGTCGAAGCGGGTGAAGGCATCCTGGCCCCAGCGGCTGCCGTCCGGCAACGTGCCGCAGCCCGCGGTCCCCAGGACGAGGCTGACCAAGACGATTCGCGTTTTACTCATGGTTCCGTCCTCCATCGTGCTCACCGAGCGGATGGCATTGTCGATCCGATGCGCAGGACAACTGAGCGGCGCAGGGACGGGATCGTGACAGCGCCGTTGTGCAGCGTCGTGTTCGATTGTGTATCCGTCCAGGGATCGTAGAGCTGCACGCTCGCTCCAGTCGGAATCGTCGCACTCGACAGGTCGATTCGGATGTTGCTCAGCGTCTCGGGTTTGCGGCCCTCCTGCAGTTCCGCTCGCCAGTCGTTTTGCGCATCGCGGCACCAGGCGAGGAAGGTGTTGCGGCCGGCGAGGCCATAGATACGCAGACGCTCGTGGGGCACCGTGACCGGTTCGAACGCTTCGGCGGGCGGGTCGATCCCTTCGATCGCTCTGGCGAACCGTGCGAAGTGGTGCCACAGGTTCGGCTCGTCGATGGCCTGTCGCCACCACCAGACGTGGCCGGGACCGGCCGCGCCGCAAAAGAACGGCGCGAACAGCATGTCGTGCAGGAGCGTACCCTCGGGGTCCTTCGCGTAGAGCTCCGAGCAGCCGGTGTGACGCGGCTTGACGGCGCCGGTCTCGGTCAGGATGATGGGCTTGCCGGCGTCGAACGCGATCAGCTCGCCCACCGCCTGGGCCGCCAGCACGTCGACCGGGCCATGGCAGATCTCCCAGCCGGCGCCCTCGTCGAGATAGCGATGGACCTGGGCGACGTCGTTGTCTTCGAGCAGGCATAGCGTGCGATAGCTGTCGCGCTTGCGCTGCCCGTCGTAGCTGCCAAGGCTCTGGATCGCCAGATTTCGCGGGAATCGTTTGTGCAGTTCGGGCAGCATTGCCCTGGTCCAGTCGAGCCATTCGGAATCGCGCACCGCGTCCATTTCGTTCCACAATTCCCAGGCGAAGACCGCCGGCTCGTCGCCATAACGACTCGCGTACCAATCGAGCTTCGCCTTGAAGTGATCGCGGCCCCGATCGGAAGAGAGGTACTCGTGCATGCTGTCATAGAGGCCGCCATTGGCCCGATGGTAGATCAGGTTGTCAGACCAGCGGTTTCGCTCGGCGCAGATGTCGCGGAAGTACTCCAGGCACATCTTGACTCGGATGCCGTGCTTTCTTGCCAGCGCGAGGAATCGGTCGATGACCTTGGCGCGGTCGGCATCGAATTGCAGCGGCTTGGCGTGTTCGACGTTCCAATCCCCATGCCCCAGCCAGACGCGAACGTAGTTGATGCGGTTGGCTGCCATGATCGCAAAGAGCCGGTCGAACTCATCCTCTCGCGGCGGCCCGACCAGATTGAACCCGATAGGGACATAGGGACTGCCGTTGGACAGTTCGAAATAGCGGCTGTCGCGCGGACTGACTACCACGAACGAGGCCAGATCGTTCGGGGCGGCCTTCGCGAGCGGGCCGAGCGCCAGGCAGACCAGGATCAGGAGGACTCTCTGCGGTCTGTTCATAGGTCAGTACTCAATTGCAATCACGGAGGCGATGGCGTCGGGCGCTTGGCTCGGGACCTGGATCGTCACACCGTCGGAGTTCGTCTGAGTCTTGAGAGCGATGCGGCCCGCATCGGTCAGCAGGTACGCCTTCGTCACACGCTGCCCCTTGAGCGGGACAAGTAGCTGGCCGTCGGCAGGCCAGTCGAAGACGTGGGCATAGAGCATGCCCGGCTTCTTTGTGTACCGGCCCCAGGCGGGCTGCTCGAACGGGCTGGCGGTCGTCTCGTAGATCGCTTCGCCATTGATGCTCATCCACTTGCCGATGGCGCGCATCGAGTCGATGCTCTGCTGGGGGATCGAACCGTCGCCCTTGGGGCCGATGTTGAGCAGGTAGTTCCCGCCTTTGGAGACGATGTCGACGAGGTTGCGGATCAACGTCTCGTTGGATTTCCAGGCGTCGTCGTGGTCGGAGTAGCCCCAGGTGGTGTTCATCGTCATGCACACTTCCCAATCGACGCCGGGGATGCCGGTGGAGGGGATGGTCTGCTCCGGCGTGGTGAAGTCGCCGTGCTCGGGTTTCCACTTGCGCAGCCGATCCGACGAATCGTCCTTCTCGATGTCCGGAATGTGGTAGAGACGGTTGTTCGAGATGATCGCCGGCTGCACCTGCCGCGCCATCGCCATCAGCTCATCCGACCGCCAGAAGGGCCCCTCGTTGCCCTCCTTGGAGTAGTCCCACCAGATAATGTCGAGTGTACCATAGTTGGTGAACAGCTCGCGGGCCTGATGATGGAGGTAATCCAGATAGATGTCGTGGTTGCGCGGGCCATTCGGGGAGGGCTGTCCTCGAAGCGGGTGGGGCAACTGGCTGGCCTTGAAGTAGTCGTACTGCGGGTGATGCCAGTCGATGACCGAGTGGTAGTAGCCGACCTTGAGTCCCTCGGCGCGAATCGCGTCGGTGATCTCCTTGCACAGATCGCGGCCGACCAGGTCGTACGCGTCGTAGTCGGTGTACTGCGAATTGAACAGGCAGAACCCATCATGGTGCTTGGTCGTGAAGACCACGTAGCGGCAGCCCGCCTCTTTGGCGAGCTTGGCCCACTGTGTGGCGAAGCCCTCGGCCGGACGGAACTTGGGAACCGCCTGATGAGCGTATTCCCACGTGTCGACGCCGACCCGCTGCTGGATCCACTCCATCCCGCCTCGCGTGCCGACGGGTTTGTCGTTCCACGTGCCGGCTAAACCCGAGTATAGGCCCCAATGCACAAACATGCCGAACCTCGCCTGTCGCCACCATTGCATCCGCGCATCCCGCTGTTCCTGGGTCTCGGCGTGGGTGCTCTGAACGAACAGGGAGCCGGCCAGTGCCATCGCGACGGCTATTATCACGCTTGTTCGCAGACGGAACGGTCTTCGTCTCATGGTGCTCTCCTTCGTTTCTGGTGCGTGCGCATCGATGATGAGGTCTGGCTCATCGCATTATGAGGTCATTGTGTTTCGTGCGGCCTCAAAGGGCAAGTGAAAACCGGCGGTCACGGAGATGTTGCAGACGCCGCGCTGGTCGTGATCAACCGGACCGGGCCGAGGAGGCCGGAGGGGAGCAGAGGGGTGTCCTTCCAGGGGACTTGCCAAGTCAGGGACTTGTCGATGTTGGTCCGGCAGAACTTCGGGCCGTCGGGCGATTGCGCATCACCCACGAGTCGGTTCGACCACGTGTTGGCGACCTCGACGACGAGTTGATTTGTGCCGGCTCTGACGGCGTCCGTGACATCAATCTGGAAGGGGGGCTTCCACAGGATGCCCTGGCTCTGCCCGTTGAGGTAGACCTCGGCGACAAACCGCACTTCGCCCAGGTCGAGAACGATCCGCTTGCCCGGCACGATCTGGCCGGCGTTGACGTCGAACGTGTTGTGGTAGGACGCGATTCCCGAGAAGTACTTCACGCCTTCGTCGTCGACGTCCGTCCAGGAGACGAGTCTGTCGAAGGTCTTCGAGGCCGGTGCGCCCCAGCCCGGCGCGAAGCGGACTTCCCAGGGCCCGACGATCTCGCGACCGGTTTCGGACAGAGGCGGTTCCTCCACCATTGGCAGAGTCTCGGCGGTCTCGCGGAACACGACGAATACGCTGCCATAGGGGGCCAATCGCAAAGATACGCGCGTGCCGCTGTCGCCATCGCGCTCGAACCGGCACGCTCGGAGCCGGCCGGTGTCGGGCATCCACAGTTGTGGGACTCGACCTGACACGCGGAATGCGCACGTCACGTTCTCCCAACGGTCGGTCTTGTTGCTGACGAAGTAGATCTCCGCGTCCGGTGTGCGGCGGTGGATGTAGTCCAGCGGGTATTGAACGTCGCTGCGAACGGAGAATGCCTGGAAGTCGGGGCCGATCCCGCGTTCTTCGAGGATGTCACGCAGAGGTCTGCCCCAGATGATCTTGCCTTGGCCGCAGGCGTGCTCCTTCACCGTCCTTCCATCGCAGGGGCCCCAGAGGAGATCAGCGATCTGCCGGACTTCCGCATCGCGCCGGACATGATCGGCCAGGCCGTTGGACCGCGTCGGCTTGCGCCCGACGACGGTCGCGCCGTCTTTGACCATCTGCTCGATCTTCTTCAACACGTCCAGCTCGATGTCGTCGCGCTCGGGCAGGACCAGCAGCTCGTAGCTGGTGCCGTCAGGCAAGGTGATCCTGCCGTCCTGGACGCTCATCCGCGTCAAGATGACCTCGGCGTTGGTCACGTCGTAGTCGTAGCCGAAACCGAGAGATGGATCGATCTGCTTGGGCGGCACGAAGTTGTAGCCCTGATCGCCGTAGTAGTAGCACACGTCGGCGACGAACAAGCCCTGCTGGAGCATGTAGGAGCACCGCGAGAGGTAGTCGATCCAGGGCTTGGCCTTGGGCCACCACGCGATGCTCGGGCTGATGTGCGTGCCGGCGTGATAGACCCAGCCCGGCCGATCCGTCGCCGAGGGGTTGTGCGACGCCGTGTGGAACGTGAAATGGTTCGCGCCGTCGCAGAACGCGCGGTCGGCGATGGGCTTGAGCTCGAAGGGCCCATCCTGCCAGTGCCGCCAGCTTGTGAATGCCTCCATGTCGACCTGGCTCTTGCCATAGATGTGGGCGGCGCAGGCGGTCTCCTTCACGACCCAGACGTTGTGGTCCTTCCAGAACTCGCCTCGCGGAATGTCGATCGCCCCGAGGGCCTTGAGTGCATCGACGGGCACCTGATGCAAGGGCGGCCCCGGCCCGCCCGCTTCGGCGCACAGGAGCAGGCCGTGCTCGTTCGACAACTCTGTCGCGGCCTTGTAGAACGCGTCGACCAGCAGATCGCCCAGCGTCTTGCGGTAGTCGTACTCGAATCGCTTTGCCGCCTCGCGGTCCTTCAGTGCACAGCCCGCCAGGACGGGAAGATACCTGGTCATGTCGTAGCCGCGACGCTTGGCGAACTGGGCGAGAAACTCCGGCGTCCACGTCGAGCCGCTCAGCTCGTAGCTGCACACGTACATCTGCTTGAAGGCCGTATCCTTGAAATCACCGAGTTCCTCGTGCAGCCGATCAAGCAGGTACTGGAAATGGAACTTCGTCGCTTCGGCGCTGAAATGGTCGATGGCGAGCCCGCCGGAATTGGGGCTGGGCAGTCGCAGCGACAGACCCGTGTTGGCGCAGACGAAACGCATGATGATCCATTCGCCCGCCGGGATGTCCCAATCGAGATGGCCTTCCGCATCGATACGATCCGTCACGTCGACCACGGTGTCCGGATTCTCGATCACCAGCGGCGGCAGTCCCGCGGACGACCAGCTTCCGGCCGCGCCCGACTTGACGCCATCGTGGATGTTGGCGGCGGTCCAGTTCTGCTCTGTTTCGCTGCCCAGGGCGGAACTGCTGTGCAGCAGACTGGCGGCGGTCTTGCTGCCGTCGGGGTGATAGGCGTTGGCGACGTTGACGCCGTCCGTCGAGTACACCTCGAACTCACCCAACTGCACGCGGTCGAATTTAGCGTTGTGGCCCGATAGGACGACGAGCTTGACGTAGCGGGCCTGGGTCGGCTCGAAGCGGAACGTCTGTGCTTCGGCATTGGGCTCGAGCGCCGCCCGCACGATCTGGCGGAAGCTGTTGGGCTCCGTGCTTTCGGGCGACGCGTAGACCGCGAAGTCTTTGGCGAACAGATGCAGCGGGCCGTAACGCTTCTCGTCGCCGCTGGGGGTGTTGTACAGTACCACGCGGTCGACGGTATGCGTCCCGGGCGGCGCCAACTCGAAGAGAAACTCGTGGCCGGGCAGTCGCTGCGGCGACGGGATTGCCAGGACTGCCACGTCCTTGGCATACGCCGGTTTGCCGTCGGGTCCTCGCGGCGCCGCGGCGGGCAGGGCGGGCATAGGTAGGGGAGCATCCAGACGCATCGGGCCTGTCACGGCGAGCTGGCAGTGGTAGAGGCCCATGCTGGCGTATTCGGGCGGGACCCACGGCCCGCCGCAGTTCCAACTGCTCGAGGTGACCAAACCCACCTCCATTCCAAGCCGCGTTGCCTCGCGGACAGCGTGGCCGATGGCGTCGAGCGACTCCGGTCCCATGAAGGCGGGACCGGCCGGCACGATGCGCCTGGGGTCCTGTGCGCCGATGTCGAAGATGTACACGCCCCCGATGCCCTTGGCCTTCATCTCCTCCAGCTCGGCGGTCATGCGGTCCTTGTTCGTCAGGCCGTTGACCCACGCCCAATAGACCGACGGTCGAGCCGGCAGCGGCGGCTCCACGAATCCTTCACGTAGGCGGTCCGCCGCAAGCGCACTATAGAAACACACCTGCAACAGGATAAGGATCGCAGTTCGGACGCACGACAGGCATCGCGGAGCCACGGGACCTACCACCACATGCAGGGATTGTCGGAGGTTCCAATACGCCAGCGGACCTCCATGTCATCGAACTTGCGCCAGTCGACGTGGCCGTCGAGGAAGAGGATGTTGCCTCCGGAAGGTTTGGTGCTGTTCTTGAGGTGGTTGCTCCTGTCGTACACCTGCCAGCGCGACCAACAGCCTCCCGTGGCCTGCGTGAAGTCGGCGGTCTCTCGATTCGGTCCGTTGCTGGCGGTCACGTCGGTGATCAGTTCGACTGTCGCCGGAGGCGTCTTGTACTTTGTGGAAGTGGTGGACCTCACCCATTGCTTCTTGGGGCCATCATAGCTGAACGGGTCCGGCTTCCGCCCGTCTTTGAAGTCGATGAGCCAGTAGTAGCCCATGATGCGGTGGTAGTCTTTTCGAATTGCCTCGGCGGTGGGCTCGGGCGTCAGAGCGCTCTCGGGCGTTCCGAGCGGGAAGTTTTCGCTGTAGCGCCAGAAGAGGATGCTGTCCCGCTGCTTCCAGGACGGGCAGTAGAAGATGTGCCGATCGAACGCGCCCGTCTTGAGGATGATGTCCGTGGTCCAGTAGGAGACGTCGAACAGCCAGCGGTTGACCTCGTTCATGGGCAGCTTGCCGTCGTTGTCGTTGGCATAGACGAACAGGCCCAGCCCCATGTTCTTCTCGTTCTGGGCGCAGACCATCCGGCGGCCCTGCTCGCGGACGATGCCCAGCGCGGGCATCAGGATGCTCAGCAGCACCGCAATGATGGAAATCACGACGAGAAGCTCGATCAGCGTGAAACCCCTCCTGGCTCGCCCTGCCCCGTAGTCATACGTCATGCGAGTATCCCTCCCTTTTCCCAGGATAACCACATCACAGCCGTTGGAGTCGCCTGATGCGAACTCTATCATGGCCCGAACGAACGGCAAAGGCAAGAAAAAAGTGCCGCCAGGGTGGGGTGCACTGCGTGTTTGTAGGTAGGTTCCTGCGGAGGCCAGGAAAGGGGGCTGTCATCTCGAAGAGCGTGGCGGATGTCATTTCGACGAAGGGCGAAGCCCGCACGGAGAAATCCGGCCGGGGATAAGGCAATAGCCTGTTCGCAGCCGGATTCCTCCACTCCGCTACGCTCCGGTCGGAATGACAAAGTCGACTGCAACCCCGCGTGACGGTCTACCTACAAACATCAAGTGCACCCGTGCGGAGGGACGCCTGCACCGGTTCTCGTGCAGGACCCCTTTCCGGCGTGCAGAGGGCTGCCGCTCGCGTCAGAAGGCGCCCAGCAGGACGGGAGTGGCGACGACGTTGTAGACGGCCGCCCGGGCGTACAGGATGATGACGGCGATGAAGAGGTAGACCGCCCAGGAGCGCAGGAAAACCGTCAGCAGGATGACCGCCGCGAATTGGGCGAGCTTGCCGACAACCGGGCTGCGCATGGGACCCAGGGTGAGAGAGAGCAGCCGGATGACCGGGCCAGTTGTCTCGCAGTCGCCTGGCCGCATCGCCGATGGATCGCCCCTGGATCATGGGCAGATTGAATCCTCCCGCTGCCTTCAGAGAGTTGGCCGCCCGAGCTGCGCCACCTCGTTGTATCGAAAGCAATCGGTG
>Ga0209407_1000162_pt1 | contig 95376 bp, 91 predicted proteins | sample AD_JPNHG3_MetaG_FD_184410 | JGI IMG/M metagenome (GOLD analysis project Ga0209407, IMG submission 184410) | Active sludge microbial communities of municipal wastewater-treating anaerobic digesters from Japan - AD_JPNHG3_MetaG (SPAdes) (version 2) | ecosystem: Engineered > Bioreactor > Anaerobic... | reverse complement strand
GATCAATTTTCACAAGCACGGTATAAAGTATTACGATTATGGAAAATCGTAAACTTTATACGGCTTGTCAGGGGAAAATTCCCCTAAGACCCCTGAGAGGTCGGCACAGCCGACCGAGATATAGAAAGGAGACACAATGTCAATATTCAAAAAGCCCGAAAAGGGCTTCCTTGCAAAGCTGTTCAAACATAAGCAAGTCGAGGAACTTGCGGAGGAACTTGCCCACGCTTATGCGGACGAAATGCAGGAAGAATTGCAGTCCGAAAATGACGAGCCTACCACCGCCGAGGACACCGCAGCCGAGCCTGTCCCAATGCTCGAAGTCACGGAAACAGGAGAGGTTGACTTCACAGAACCGCCCGAAACCACCGAGGGCGAATCACCACCGCAGGAAACTGAGCCGAGTGAAGTACGCAAGCACCTTATCACATTCCGAGTGAACGACATGGAACTTGAAGCGATCAACCGCCGATATGCTGAAACATCGTTCAGAAGCAGGGGTGATTTTTGCAGATATTCTGCACTCACCGTCATGAATGTTGAGGAAGATACCGAGGACATCAAGCAGATAGCACGGTACATATCGTCTATCTCCAATTCGTTCAATCAGGTAGCCCACAGAATCAACAAAGGCGGCAAACTTTACGATGAGGATATTGCCGATATGAAAGCGAGGTTAGAAGAAGTTTGGCGATTACTCGTATCCATACGATCCACACGGGAACATACGGTGCAATTGCTTATATCTGCAACCCGGACAAAACCGCAAACGGCAAATATGTTGTTAGCAACTTGTGCGTATCTTCTCCATGTGGAGCATCAGAACAATTTAGGAACATCAGGCAGTCAGTCGGCACAGGACGAAGCCGAAGTGAGTGCCAGCACATAATTCAGAGCTTTGCACCCGGTGAGGTTACTCCCGAACGGGCTTTGCTTATCGGACAGGAACTTTGCAAGGCACTTTTCAATGACGAGTATCAGTATGTTTTAGCTGTCCATGTAGACCATGAGCATATCCATAATCACATCATCGTGAACAATGTGAACTTCTATACAGGACACACCTTTGAAACCGAGCATAATCAGGGAAAGATACCCGACCGTGCGTGGAGCAAACTCCGCACGATTTCGGACGAACTTTGCAGAAAGCACGGACTTTCTATTATCGAGAATCCGCATCTTTCAAAGGGCAAGAGCCATTGGGAGTGGGAGCTTGACAAGCAGAATTTGTCATGGAAGGAACAGCTTAAAAGGGCTATTGATGAGGTTATCAAGGTCAGCGAGGACTTTGAGGATTTCCTTGCAAAATGCGTCGATTTTGGGATTTTGGTTGACTACAATCCCGACCACAAAATAGACCTGAAATTTATGCTTGCGGAGCAGAAAGAGCGCAATCCGAGGGCGAAATTTACACGAGCGAAAACACTGGGCTACTTCTACGGGAGCCAGCAGATCAGAAGGCGTATCGAGAGTTACAAGTATCAGATGTCGCACCGACCGACAGCGAGAATTATTCGCACCACAGCCGAGAAATTTCAGCAGTCTCAGGGCTTGACCAACTGGGCAGACCGTGAGAATATGAAAGCGGCGAGCAAGGCACTTAACGAGATGACGGCAAGCAACTCCACCCTTGAAGAATTGGAGAGTGCAGCTCATAAGGCACTTGCGAAGTTCACCGTTATGTCAACTCCGCAAATGACTATGAGCCGTCGTATTCATGAATTGGAGGAGCAAATTCCAGCTATCGAGAAGTATCATGAATTTGTGGAGTATCACAAGAAATATACTTCTCTGGAGGGCAAGGCAAAAACCAAGTACAAGAGCGATTTTTGCTATGAACTTGACGAGTATAATAAGGCTTACAAGAAGCTGATAGAGCTGTTTCCCGACGGTCATATACCGAAACTCAGCAAGCTGAAAACGGAGCTTGAAAATACCCGAAAGGAATATGCCGAGCTAAGTGCGGAGCGTACCGCATATAAAAAAGAAGCGGACAGGCTTTCAAGGCTTGCACAGCAGAAGCGTGACAGTCAGAGAACGCTTGCACGATATATGCAGAACGAACAGGCTGCCAAAAGAAAGAAAGGTCAGCTTGAATAAAAAACGGCAGGGTGTTGCCCTGCCATTATATACCATAGTATTGCATTCATCTGCGGAAATAGATGCTGATTGCTACAAAGGCAATAAATAAGGCAACAACAAAAGAAAAAATTGCTAAAACCTTATTTTTACGCCATTCTCTAATACCTTGTGTAATCATGGCTATACCCATACCTATTTCTGCTACATAATTATTATCGACCACATCGGCTATAAACAATATGGCGTAAACAATTACAAATACAGAAACAATTATTTGCACGATTATTGAACATTTTTCGATTTTATTATACTGATTCCAATTATTAAGAATGGTTTTCATAATAACCTCCATGAAGATAGGACTTATGCTAAATATAGGAAAATTCTGCAAAACTTATCTTGATTATAATTATACACCCTCATCGCCAATATGTCAATATAAAACCCCAAAAAGAAAGGAAACAACAACTATGAGCAAAATAGGTTATATCCGTGTTTCCACGGAGCATCAGGAGACAGCGAGACAGCAGGAGATCATGTGCGACTATCAGGTTGACCGCATCTTCTCCGAGAAGATTTCAGGAGCGAATAAAGACCGACCTCAGCTCAGGGCTATGCTGGACTATGTGCGTGAGGGCGATACGCTCTATATTGAGAGTATCAGCCGTCTGGGGCGCTCCACGAAGGACTTGCTGAACATCATTGACACTCTCACCGAAAAGGGTGTCACTCTCATCAGCCATAAGGAGAACATCGACACGGACACGCCTGCGGGCAAATTCATGTTGACCGTGTTCGCAGCACTCTCACAGTTAGAGCGTGAGCAGCTCAAACAGCGACAGCGTGAGGGCATCGAGATCGCTAAGGCACAGGGCAAATACACAGGACGGAAGCCCATTGAGATCGACTGGACGAGGTTCGGTCAGCTTTATGGGGAATGGAAATCCAAGAGCATCACGGGCAGGGATTTTATGCGGAGAATGGGCTTGTCGGCAAACACCTTTTATCGCCGTGTCAGGGAGTATGAGATCACCCACCACATCACCGAGCCGACATCTGCATAAGCATATTGCACCGAATATGTTGGCATATGCGATGTTCACTTGAACCACATTTTCATGGTGTCAAGTATTTGAATAAGCTCGGATTCGCTTATTACATAAGGAACCATAGCATACATATATTTTAGGAAAGTTCTGCTGAATACTCCGTGTTCGTATGCGAACTTCTTAAATCCTTCAAGTACCTTTGAGTCATATACCTCAATGCAGACACAGCCGCCCATGATGCGTACCTCTTTTATGCGAGGGTCGGTAAATCCCGACATTTCACGGCGGGTGATCTCCTCTATACGACGTATTTTAGAAATGTAATCCTCTCGTTCAAACAGCTCTATGGATTTTAATGCTGCGCAGCAAGCAAGAGCATTTCCCATAAATGTCGGTCCATGCATGAAAGCATGAGTAGGATCATCGCTCATAAATCCCTCCCATACTCTGCGGTTAGCTACTGTAACTGCATGACCTATATATCCGCCTGTCAGAGCCTTTCCGAGAACAAGTATATCCGGCAGAACAAGATCAGCCACAAAGCGGTTTCCTGTGCGACCGAAGCCTGTTGCGACTTCATCAAAGATCAGCAATACGTCATATTGATCGCATAACTGCCTTGCTCTTTCAAGAAAACTAATATCATACATACGCATTCCGCCTGCACCCTGAAGAAGCGGTTCAACGATAAAACAGGTAAGGCGGTCTCCATATTCTTCAAACGCCTTTTCAAGTGCAGGTATCTCCGTAGGTATATGGACAACACCACGCTTTTTCTCGCTGTTAACGCCGAAGGCAAAGTGATAGTCCTCATCATCACCGACTTCCATAGCCTTAAATGTATCTCCGTGATAGGCGTGTTCAAGCGAGAGTATCATATCCCGTTCAGAGCCTCGGTTTGTATTGAACTGCAATGCCATTTTCAGTGCGACTTCCACAGCTACGCTGCCTGAGTCTGAGAAAAAGCAGTAGTCCAGATCTCCGGGCAGCCATTGCGCCAGTTTGTCAGAGAGCTTCCGGACAGGTTCATGTGTCATTCCACCAAGCATAACGTGTGCAAATTTTTCAAGCTGACCGCTGATAGCGGAATTGATCTCGGGGTGATTGTAGCCATGAATAACACTCCACCACGAAGATACCGAGTCTATCAGGTCATGACCGTCCTCTGTGTAAAGATGAACGCCCTTTGCATGTGATATTTTTATTGGTGCATCAAGTGTTTTCATCTGAGCATATGGATACCAGATCATTTTTTCTCTCCTCTGTAACATATTCTTTTCAGTGTGTCTTCTGAAATGTCAATATCGGTATCATTCTTACCGACACAGGCAATAACAGGCACCTCTGTGAGTTTTTCACACATCAGCTTGTTATCCTCTTCCATTACATCGCCTCGGTGGAAGTTGTTAAGTATCAGTCCCCGTATCTCAAGACCGTGAGCCTTCATGTATTCACAGGTAAGAACCACGCTGTTGATCGTTCCAAGCCCTGCATCTGCCACTATGATCGTGGGAAGTCCGAGGGCTTTGATAATATCCTCAAGCATTATCTTTTTATCATCATAACGAATGGGACATACGATACCGCCGCTTCCTTCGCAGATAACGTATTCATATTCATCGCAGATCTTTTTGTACTGTGTCTTGACCGTACTGATTTCCACAGGATCACCCTCTATCCTTGAAGCAAGGTGAGGAGATACTGCCGTTTCATAAATATAAGGACACATTGTATCAAGCGGCTGCGTTATTCCCGATATTTTCTTTACATAAGCAGCATCACCCGGTATGAGTCTGCCGTTTTCATCACGTTTGTTTCCACTGACTGCCGCTTTGAAATAGGCAGTGTTGCAACCTATTTCACTAAATTTTTTGACAAGCAGTGCTGTGACAAATGTCTTTCCGATATCCGTCCCCGTGCCTGTAACAAATATTCCTTTATGCATTGTTATCCCTCCCCGTAGAATATCCGATCCGATTCAGCATAGCAATATCTTCACGTATACGGTTTCCCGATGTAGTCAGCATATCACCCGTGATAGCCGAATTTGCACCAGAAAGAAAAGCTCTTTCACCACAATTTGTCATAAGGTTTCGACCTGCGGCAAGGCGGATATCGGCTTCGGGAACGATAAAGCGAAATATCGCAACAGTCCGCAGAATATCAGACTCGGTGATACGTTTGATATTTTCCAGAGGTGTGCCTTTAATGGGGATCAGAGCATTGATCGGTATCGAACTTACGCCAAGCTCGCTGAGTGTCAGAGCTATGTCGATACGATCCTGCCAGCTTTCGCCCATACCTATGATACCTCCCGAACATACTTCAAGTCCTGCCGCCTTCGCTCTGCGTATACATTCGAGCTTATCCTCAAATGTATGTGTTGTGCAGATGTTTTTGAAATTAGCTCTCGAAGTCTCTATATTCGCATGATATCTTGTAACGCCTGCCTGCCGCAGCATAGCAAACTGCTCTTCTTCCAGCAGACCGAATGAAGCGCATAATCCCACGCTGTGTTCAGATGAAAGGGTACGGTAGGTATCAAGTGCTTTTTCAAATTCATCACCGCTCAGTCTGCGTCCTGCGGTAACGATCGCAAAGCGGTGTACGCCCTGTCTTTCATTATGCTGACATTCAGATACGATCTTATGCTTATTAAGAAAAGCATATTCTTCGATACCCGTACAGTGATGGGCGGATTGCGCACAGAACTTGCAGTCCTCGGAGCATCGGCCGCTTCTGCCGTTGATGATACTGCAAAGATCGGCTGTGCCGCCGCTGAAATGTTTACGCAGTTTATCTGCACATTCTGTAAGCACGTCTAATTCAGTGTTCAGCAGAAAACCCAGATCATCATTTTCCGTCAGTCTTCTGCCGTTGATTATCTGTTCGGTCATATTCTTGATATCCATTATATTATTCCTTTCGCATAGATTACAGGCATAAGCCGTTTTGCTAAAGCAGTAGATAATAAGCAGAGTGCAATATCTCCCGGAACTGCAAGTACAAAGCAGTACAGGAACAAAGCACCGATACCGATAGGGTCACGCAGGTATACTGCACTTATCATATAATAATATAGCATCCCAAGTGCATAAACGACCGCAAGTCCTGCAAAACAGCCGCTCAGGATACGTTTTGTATCAGGTTTTCCGCTATGGGCGATCGCTCCGGTAATATATGAGCCTGCTATAAATCCGATAAGATATCCGAATGTCGGCTGCAGCACATAACCGATACCGCCTCCGCCTGTAAAAACAGGCAGTCCTGCAAGCCCAAGAATAACATACAGAGCTGTTGCCGCAGCACCTTTGTTTTTTCCAAGAATTATCCCTGCAAGAGTGGTGAACAGAAACTGCAATGTGAACGGGCAAATAGGAACAGGGATACGAATATATGCGCCTGCTGTTATCAGAGCGGTAAACATTGCTGTCAGAACCATACTTTTTGTTTTGTTTATGTTGTTAATATCAATCACTTCCTCCATTCAATATTATAGCACTGTGCATTTCTATTGTCAACCGTTATTTACATAATGGTTGACAATAGAAAACCGAAACAATTCGCCCTAAAAAGAACAGCCCTCAGAATTACTGAAGGCTGTTTAGATATTCAGTTCCAAAAGGGTATGCCGTCATTGTGGCGCGCACCATAATGCTGATTTGAACCTCAGCGGAACGGTTTACAGGTGCGCCAATAGACCACGGTCAACCGGCACACATCAATATTGTACCTTAACGCAATCTTAACACAGCACCCGTAATCTTAACAGCACCTTAACCGATTATATGATATAATAAGATTATAATTTTATCGTGAGGTGTACGATGTTACATAAAAATAGAGTGAAAAACAGAAATCATATGACTTCATTTCAGGTCATCATTATCAGTTTCTTTTGCCTGATTCTGGTAGGTACGCTGCTTCTGATGCTGCCGATCTCATCAAGGCAGCGGTGTGTGACGAGATTTGATGATGCGATGTTCACCGCTGTTTCCGCAACCTGTGTGACAGGACTTGTTGTAAAAGATACTGCCACCTATTGGTCATTGTTCGGGCAGGCGGTCATTCTGATGCTGATACAGATCGGCGGCATGGGCGTTATCACCATAGGTTTAGCTATTATCAGAGCATCAGGCAGGAAGATAGGTCTGTGGCAGCGCAGTACGATGCAGGAATCCATCTCAACACCGCAGGTAGGCGGTATCGTGAAGCTGACAGGCTTTATACTCAAAACCTCGCTCATCATAGAGCTGATCGGTGCAGCTTTGCTCGCACCTGTTTTCTGCAATGATTTTGGTATTGCAAAGGGACTATGGTATTCTTTATTTCACAGCATATCCGCTTTTTGTAACGCAGGATTTGATCTGTTCGGAGTCAGGGAACCTTTCTCCTCTCTGACATCTTACCATAGCAATATCTATCTTAATATTATCATTATGCTGCTGATCATCACAGGCGGCATCGGCTTTCTCGTGTGGGGCGATATCGGAACACACAAGCACAGATTCAGGCGTTTTTCATTGCAAAGCAAGGTCGTACTGATGACATCTGCTGTCCTGATAATACTTCCTGCGCTGTATTTCTTCTTTTATGAATATGACCGTGAGACTATCCATGACCGGACGATCCATTCACTGTTTCAGTCTGTCACTACACGAACTGCCGGCTTTAACACAACTGATCTCGCTGCTATGGACGAATCAGGTACAGCTATTATGATCATTCTTATGCTTATAGGCGGCTCTCCCGGTTCCACCGCAGGCGGTATGAAAACAGCGACTTTTGCTGTTCTGTTCCTTTCTGCGATCACAGTATTCAGCCGCAGAAATGATGTGCAGTGCTTCAAAAGAAGAATATCCGATGAAGCAGTCCGCAGTGCAGGCGCTGTTTTGTTTATGTATCTTGTATTGTTCTTTACAAGCGGTATCATTATCAGCAGAGTGGAAGATCTTCCGTTGCTGACCTGTCTGTTTGAAACAGGCTCAGCTATCGGTACTGTAGGGCTGACACTCGGCATTACAAGCAGTCTGTCTGCTGTATCCCGTGTGATACTGATGATACTGATGTTTTTCGGGAGAGTTGGAGGACTAACACTTATTTATGCTGCTCTGCCATCAGCAGACGGTCAGAATTCACGCTTACCGCTTGAAAAAATATCCGTAGGATAAGGAGTCTTATATATGAAAACAGTTTTAATTATCGGAGTAGGACAATTCGGCAGTCATATTGCCAGATGCATGGAGGAGCTGCGGTGTGAAGTCATGGCAGTAGATGAAAATGAGGAGCGTATCAACGAGATCCTGCCCTATGTGACCAACGCAAGGATCGGTGACAGCACCAATGAGGAATTTCTCCGTTCGCTTGGAGTAGGAAACTATGATGTTTGTATCGTTGCCCTCGGCAGCCTGTTTCAGTCCTCTCTGGAAACAACATCTTTGCTCAAGGAGCTGGGGGCAAAGAAGGTCATATCCCGTGCGACAAATGATGTACAAATGAAATTCCTGCTTAAAAACGGAGCCGATGAGGTTGTCTATCCTGAGATGCAGATGGCACTTCGCATCGCTACAAAATATGCTTCAGACAGCATTCTTGATTTTATTCATCTGGATAACAATTACTCGATTTATGAACTGAAAGTGCCGAAGGACTGGTTCGGAAAGTCGCTTTCACAGATCGATATACGAAAGAAATTCCAGATCAATATTCTGATGATCAAACGTGGAGCAGAGGTATTTATCCCTGCACCGGACACCGTAATAAAAACTGATGACATTGCATTTGTCATAGGTGAGGTTCGGGATATCCAGAAATGTTTCAGAATTTAGGAGATGATCGTGTGAGAGATATTCTGCTTGCACTGTCTGTAGGAGTAATGTTTCTCTACGGCTTTTACATTATGAAAAAAGTTGATGAATTCCTCGAGGAAATACGAAAGAGCAGCCGTGGACACAACCTGTCAGAAGATGCTGTTGACGAACACAAAAGTGATATGTTATAATAACAAGGGTGATCCTTATGACTGCTGAATCTATCAAAAAATCTAAATCATTGTCTGTGTTCAAAGACTCCGCCGTATGTCTTGTGGTGCTGACCGCTGCAACCCTTGCCGGATATGCTTTCAAAGCCTTTCATCTTGCCGATGCGAATATCATTATGCTGTATATCATCGCTGTACTCGTGATATCCATTTTCACGTCTAAGATACAATTTTGTCTGATCTCATCGGTAGTGGGCGTTGTGCTTTTTAACTACTTCTTCACCTATCCTGAGTATTCTCTTTCAGCTCACGATGCAGGCTATCCCGTCACATTTGTTACGATGTTTATTACAGCATTTATTGCAGGAACGCTTGCCAATAAGCTCAAATGCAATACCCTGATCGCCGAGCAGAATGCCCGTGAAAAGGAGGAGGCAGCACTTCTGGCGCAGAATGAACAGCTTAGAGCTAATATGCTCCGTTCCATATCCCATGACCTCAGAACACCGCTGACTTCCATATCAGGCAATGCCAGTACGCTACTGTCAGGCGGCGATACGCTTGATGAATCAGCACGTCAGCAGATATACACGGATATTTATTCCGAATCAATGTGGCTTATCGGAATGGTGGAAAATCTCTTATATGCCACACGAATTGAGGACGGCAGAATGCAGCTCAATATCTCGGTAGAGATACTTGATGACATCGTGCAGGAGGCTGTCAGACACACCGAACGCACTCACTCAAAGCGAAATATCATAGTAGATATGCTTGACGAGATAATCTCTGTCATGGCAGATGCGAACCTTATCGTTCAGGTCATAGTCAATCTTATGGATAATGCAGTCAAGTACAGTGATGATAATTCTGATGTTACCGTTACTGTGCGCCGTGAAAATGCGTATGCAGTGATATCCGTGTCCGATCACGGCACAGGTATCTCCGATGATGAAAAGGAAAAGGTATTTGATATGTTCTATACGGGCGGCAGCCGTTCCTCAGACAGCAGAAGAAGTCTGGGGCTGGGGCTTGCACTGTGCAGGTCAATTATTACTTCACACGGCGGTACTATATCTGTCAGCGACAATATACCAAACGGTACAGTTGTCAGCTTTACTCTGCCAATAGGAGAGGTCGATCTGAATGAATGAATATCTTGTTCTGGTGGTGGAGGATGACAAGCCCATCAGAAATCTTATAACCACGACACTGAAAATGAATGACTATCGCTTTATCACCGCTGTCAGGGGCAATGAAGCGATCATGCTCAGTGCTTCGCACAAGCCTGATATTATCATACTTGACCTTGGACTGCCTGATATTGACGGCGTTGAGGTGATAGAGCATATACGCACTTGGAGCGATGTTCCTATCATCATAGTCAGTGCAAGGAGCGAGGACAGGGATAAGATAACAGCACTTGACAAAGGCGCAGATGATTACCTGACAAAACCTTTCTCTGTCGATGAGCTTCTCGCAAGGCTCAGGGTGATGCAAAGGCGGCTTATGAAGTCCGAAAATATCTCGGTCACGGAGTTTGTCAACGGCAGATTGCGGATAGACTATGCTTCGGGCTGTGTTCACCTTGATGATGAAGAACTTCACCTGACACCGATAGAATACAAGCTGCTTTGCCTGCTTGCCAAGAATGTCGGCAAGGTGCTGACACATAAGTACATTATCCAAAGTGTATGGGGAACTCCTGCGGATAACAGCGAAGCCTCCCTGCGTGTATTTATGGCTACCCTGCGAAAAAAGCTGAGTGACAGCAGTCAGGCGCTGATACAAACACATATCGGTATTGGGTATCGTATGATGAAATTATAGCTTTAGGGAGCAGTACAAAGCAGACACTTTATTTGATGATCTGTATTGCCTTCAATGGCTGCAAAAACAATTGAACTTATTATTTCTAAAGGCAATAAGGGCAATGCCTTCCACTCACGGAGGACATTGCCCTTTTCCTTATGCTGTGATTATATCAGTCCTGAATTTCCTGCATCATAGTCGCACCGTCCTTGAAGCCGACCTTGTAAGCAACTCTCATCTCAGCGGCGGCAGTATCGCTCACGCAGTCGAGAAGCTTGTAAAACACATCAATCTGATCCTCACTCAGCGAATTTTCAAACGGTATACAGAGCTTGTTGAACTCGTCCGAAAACTCAGAGGAGTGGATTTCACCCTGTCTGTAATTGTATATCGCATCAATCATTTGTATCTGTCCTTTCGGTTTTATCGCTGTAAAACCAACCGTCCAAACTTTACCAAATAATCGTTGCTAAGGTGTTGCTTACGGCACTCCAGTAAGTAACAGTATGACTGAATTATATGTTATGACACGTTATCTTCGCCCGGACTTACTTGAAGATTGTGGCTGCGCTCGTTTCGATGATTGGGCAGCAACTTTCGGAATGATAAAGACACAAAACAAGAAAACAGCAACAGGAGAGTTGAAGTTAAAAACTTGTTTTGCCGGATTCAAGAACAGACCAGAGCTTATAAAAATGTATAAGGACTTTGCTGATCTTGTAACGATTGAAAAGATAGCTGCACCTGACAAAAACGGTAATGCTCCTACGATAGTAGTGCCAAAGGTTAAGACAGGCAAACCGCAGATAATTGAAGTTGAAGCTACACCAGAGCAGCGTGAGATTGTCAAAGATTTTGCAAGACGTGGCAGAGCTATTCAGCTTGGTAATGTCAGACCTGACGAAGATAACCTGTTAAAGATAACAGGTGAAGCTCGATTAGTCGGTTTAGGAAATCAGGCAGTTGCGTCCGTTTATGAAAAGAATGGTTGGGAACTTCCGATTGGATTTTTGAAAGATGATAAGTCAGGTAAGATTGATGAGTGTATAAGACAGACAGCTCAAAGATATCATGACAGATATGATGATAAAGCAGTACAAATTATCTTTTCGGATATTGCAGTTAATAGCAATGACGGAAAATTCTCAGCTTATGAGTATATCAGAGATGAGCTTATAGCCAATGGTATCAAGGAAGATGAAATTATTTTTGCTCCGAAATCTGATGCAAAAAACAGAGCAGAAATATTCAGAGACATTAATGATGCTAAGTATCGTGTTGTTATTGCAAGCACAGGAACACTCGGAACTGGAGCAAACATTCAGAAAAACTTGTATGCATTACATCATCTTGATATTCCGTGGCGTCCGTCAGATTTTGCCCGTGCGCCCGTAAAGGCGGCATAATAAATATACCTTTGGCAAGGTATTAGGATAGTATCTTAAAGTCCTATCATCAACCGATTAACCTGTGAGGGAAACCAAATATCAGGAAAAATAGCACGTCGGTAAAGCCATAAGTCAGCTAATTACCAAGCTGCGACTGAATGGGGAGATGAAATGTTAAGTATGAGGATAAAGCCCATACTGGTTAAATGATAGTCTGAATGGTCTATGTCGGGACTATGGCGTAAGGTAGTTATAAATCGCCATATCACAACACTTATGTTCCGCTGGTCAGGAGCATAAGCAAGGATAGGTTGTGACGTATATGCAATAAGCATAAAAAGACGGAAGTCATATCCGACAACTTAACAAGCCAAATAGTTATTATGTTGCTAAACGGGGATTACCTAAGTCGAAATGCTTGAATATAAGCTATTAAGCGTAGGCTTATGAATATTCGATATGGTAACGGAGCCTTCATAGTAGTCCGAGAGTGTTAACGACACTTACATGGCGAAGGAAGGCAGTTTATAACATTAACATCATAGAAAGGAAAATGTGAGATACATTATGAGAAATCCCGAAAATGTGTTAATCAGTCTAACAAAACACAGCAATCAGAAAGATTACAAATACGAGCGTTTATACCGATTACTCTACAATGAGGAAATGTATTTAATTGCTTATCAAAACATTTATGCTAATGACGGAAATATGACAAAAGGTACTGACAATCAAACAGTTGATGGCATGAGTATTGAAAGAATACAAAAAATTATTCTCTCATTAAAAGACGAAAGCTATCAGCCCAAACCTGCAAGAAGAACTTATATTCCGAAGAAAAATGGAAAACTGCGTCCGCTTGGCATCCCGTCTTTTGATGACAAATTACTTCAAGAAGTTATAAGAATGATATTAGAGGCAATATATGAGGGATATTTTGAATATACTTCTCATGGCTTCAGACCCAACAGAAGCTGTCATACAGCACTTAGCAGAATTCAAAAGACATTTACAGGTGTAAAATGGTTTATAGAGGGTGACATTAAAGGATTTTTTGACAACATCAACCATAATACACTTATCAATATTCTAAGTGAACGCATAAAAGACGAAAGATTTTTACGACTAATAAGAAAATTTCTTAATGCAGGATATGTTGAGAACTGGACTTTTTACAATACTTATTCAGGTACACCGCAGGGAGGGATAATCAGTCCAATACTTGCTAATATATACTTGGATAAGTTTGATAAGTATGTTAATGAATATGCTCAGCGTTTCAGAAAAGGTGAACATCGTATGCGTACAAAAGAATACCGCAGAAACGAAGTTGAACTCAGAAATGCAAGAGCAGCATTAAAAGCTGCTAACGATGATTTGGAAAAAGAAAATGCAATTGCACGAATAAGGCAAATTGAAAAAGAACGTGTTAATATTCCTCAAGGCGACCCTATGGATAAAAACTATGCAAGACTATTATATGTAAGATATGCAGATGATTGGCTTTGCGGTGTTATAGGCTCAAAAGAGGACTGTAAAACTATAAAAGAAGATTTTAAAACTTATCTTTATAATAAGTTGCATCTGGAACTATCAGAAGAAAAAACATTAATTACAAATGCCCAAAAAAGTGCAAAATTTCTCAGTTATGAAATCAGAGTGCGAAATAGCAACCTTACCAAAAGAGACAAAACAGGTAGACTTGTAAGGAACTACACAGGTAGAGTTGTTTTGGAAGTATCAAATGACACAATAAAGAAACATTTACTCAATATAGGTGCTATGAAACTAACCTATCATAATGGCAAAGAAATATGGAAACCAAAAGCAATGTACAGACTGAAAGACTGTGATGACTTAGAAATACTTGATTATTACAATAGTATGATACGAGGTTTTTATAATTATTACTGCATTGCAAATAATAACTCAATAATAAATAACTACAAATATATCATGGAATACAGTATGTACAAAACCTACGGCACTAAATACAGAACATCTATAAAGAAAATTATTGGTAAATTCAGAATAGGCAAAGATTTTGCAGTAAAATTTAAAAGTGCCAAAGGGAATGAAATAATAAGAATATTCTATAATAAAGGTTTCAAAAGACAAGAAAAAGCATTTTCCCCCAACGAGGACAATGTTCCAAACTATATGAAATACTTTGGCGGTACAAGTTTAATTGACAGAATAAAAGCAAAAAGGTGTGAAGTGTGTGGAAAGGAAAATGAACCTATAGAAATACACCACATTCACAGACTTAAAGACCTACAATGAAAATCTTTCTGGGAGACACTTATGATTGCAAGAAAACGTAAAACATTAGCATTATGCGAAAAATGCCATAAAAAATTACATTGTGGAATGTTAGATTGAGTTTATAAATGGAGAGCCGTGTGCATTGAGAGGTGCAAGCACGGTTCGGGGGCGAGTATTTGGAAACCTACCATAGCAATATGGAAAGGCGCTGGGTACTTAGCCTACAGCGTGAAGGAAGAATTGTACGTCAGGGCAACCTGAATGATGAAGTTGAAATATTAAATTACGTTACAAAAGGTACTCTCGACAGCTACTTATATCAGGGCGTTACTGATAAGGCAAGAGGAATTGCACAGCTATGGAATGACACTTGTATCAGTAGAACATCTGAGGATATTGACGAAAAAGTACTTACATTCGGAGAGCTTGAAGCAGCTGCGGAAGGTAATCCTAAACTGAGACAGTTCTCAGAATTAAAGAACAAGATAGACGAATTACAAGTCATTCGTGCTGAGTATAACAAGGAAACTACAAGAGTTGAACGTAGAATTAAAGAGCTTCCTGAGACAATAGAAGCTAAGAAGTTATTGATAGCATCTGCGAAAAATGACTTGATAACTGCTAAGAAAATGCAGACTGATGGTAAGCTCGAAGAACTAAAACTCATCACTCACGATAGTAAAACACTCACAGAACGTAAGCATATCAATAGCTATCTTGCAAAACTGATACAGCTCAGAATTGAAAAGCCATATGATGAAATCCCATCATTCAAGGTGGGAGATTTCAAAATAAATGTGGCTATGAGTGCAGACAGAGCGCATCCTGACTTTGCAATTAAAGGAGAACGAACTGCAGCATACAGAATAGGAGTAGGCATTGGTGAGAACACAGATAACTGTCAGCGACTCATGAATTTCTTTGACAAGGGTATCGAAAAAATAATTGAAATTGATACACAGTCAGTAGAGAAAGATGAAACAGATCTCACACAGGCAATAGAGAGAGCTGCTACAAAATTCCCAAGCGAGAATGAATATCAGGAGACTTTAAAAGCATTTGAAGAACTCGAAATAGAACTTACTACAGGTGGTTATCTTGACAACGGCGAAGAGCTTGCCGGTTCAGAGGACTTTGGAAATTGTGAAACAGAATCTATAGAAATCAACACAGATTATGACGAAAACGATTTAACACAGGAAGAATATAACAGCACAATATAAGAACGAAAAATATCAAGTACCATGATTTTTCATGGTACTTGATACAATAGTATTAACAGGAGGTCAAGAATGAAGGAACAGGAATTCGATGAATTAATTGAACAAGCTCGACATGCTGATCTTGTAGATTATTTCAGAACCAGCGGGTACACTTTAAAGAAAATCAGCGGAGAAATATACATAAACGAAATAAAAGGTCTTTCAATAAAGCCTGAGACTAACAGTTGGTTCTCACACTATCATCAGGTGGGACGAGTAAATAATTCTGTTGATTGTCTCACTCTTATACTTGACAAATCCTTCAAGGATGCCGTCTATGAACTTACAGGACAAGATGTATCACGAACACGTTCCGGTACAATTGCTCAGAAGAAAAGTACAGTTCCTGTTCGTCAGTCTGATAAGCCACAGGAAAAAATCAAAGAAACAAAAGAAATGATAATGCCTGATCACGCACCAACTCAGCGAAGGGTATTCGGATATCTCCACACTGGCAGAAATATCCCGAATGAGATTATCCGTGAGTTTATCGATGAAAAAATATTATATCAGGCTGAACAAGATATCAAGGGATCACTTCAAGATAAAGAACAGATTTTCAAAAGGACAAATGCTGTTTTCGTTCACAAAGATAAAGACGGAAAAGAAGTTGGCGGAGAGATTCAGGGACTCGACATAAACAAAAGGTTCAAAGGCACAGTTGGAGGAACAGGAGAATCATTTTTCAAGTTTGTGCCTGTAAAAGATGTAAGACCTGTGAGAGCCTTTATATTTGAAAGTGCAATAGATCTCATGAGTTTTTACAGCATGTGCAATGATAAGTCTAAGCTAAAAGGAACAATGTTTGTTTCAATGGCTGGTCTGAAAAATTTTGTAGTAGATCAGCTCAGAGAACAGGGACTTAATGTGATTTCTGCGGTGGACAATGATGATGCCGGAAGAAAATTTGAAAAGAACAACGAGCTTACTCGTTCGAGTTTTGTTGTTGAGAAGCTTGACATTCATAACTTTAAAGACTGGAATGAACGTCTTGAATATCAGAGTAAGCATCCTGATTTTCTGACAGAGGAACAGAGAGTCATCAGTGATTATCGTCAAAAAATATCAGATGAACATAAGCAAGAGCATACTCAGGAAATGACAAGGAGTAGATAATGGCAGAAAAAAAGGAAAACAAAAAGTCTGCTGCGGTTGAAATGTATTTCAGCCGCAACCAGACCAATGGATTGATGTATGTTTTGGATTGCTTTGTAAAAGCAGACAAAACAAATAAGTATGGAAAGTACGCAGAAGCATTAAAAAAAGCAATAACAAATTACAGTCGAATATTTGTTAGTGACGGCGAGGAAATGATAGCTTTTCATCTTTTCAACAAAGAAGCAGCTACTATAATAAAACTGTTTTCAATTTATATTGCTGCTGTTCAGGAAATGCCTGAGCAGTATTTTGATAAGGTTATTGAAGCTATAATGAACAGGAGTGATGAGAATGAGTAATAAAAAAAGGGTTTGGGAAATCCCAAAAGAAGCGGAGCCAACAGAACAAGTTTCAATATTTTTAGGAGAAAAATATGTCAGTTTTCAACCTGACACGAAACGCAGTTATGCAAGGTTAAGGAAGGATTCCTTACGCAAAAGTGGCGAAATTCGCCACGCTCTGTTTTGTTGTACCTTTAAGGTTATGACAAAACAGGTATTGCGTGACAGTACCCTTTTTGACAAAAGGGTACATTTTGCCGACTTTTTTGAAAAAAAAGAAAGGATTAACCGCACATGGACAGCTACAGCATAAGCTTTACTCTTGGTAAGGGAAACGCACCTCATGGTGGAAATATACGTCATAATAATAGAGACTATTTCGCTGGTAATGTACAAAAATATAATACATCTTTGAATGTAGAATATAGGAGGCAAGATATCGAGGATGCGTTTCATGAATTATTCGATGGAGCGTTAAAAGAATATAACGATAAACAAACAAGAAAAGATCGTATCATTGATGATTATTATGAGCATATACGTAATAGCAAAAGAGAATCTCCATTCTATGAAGCAATTATTCAGTTTGGTAACGCAGAAGATACTCCTTGCGGAAGCGACCGTGGCGAGATCGCTAAAAAAATGTTAGACGAATATATGAAAAGTTTTCAGGACAGGAATCCAAATCTTTTTGTTTTCAATGCAGTGCTTCATATGGACGAAGCAAGTCCTCACATACATATAGATTTTATTCCCTTCTATACTAAAGGAAGAACTAATGGACTTTGTAAAGGGGTTTCAATGAAAGCTGCTCTCGATGAACAAGGCTTTAAAGCTCATGGACAAAAGCTAAATCGTTTAGTTGCATGGGAAGCTTCTGAAAGAAGGGCTATGGAAAAAATCCTACATAATCACAACTATGTTCGTGCTGAGAAGCAAGATTATCATAGACACATGACTGTAGAGGAATACAAATATAAAATGGCAGAAGCTCCGATGTGTGAAGCTCTGAGGAAGCAGCATTTCATCTCACCTGAATCGATTACAGAAGAAAATATCCGTAAATTGAAAATGGCTGCGGAGAATTCAGAAGAAAGGATTGCTAAACTGGAAAAAGAAAAATCTTCTCCGCACAAGTCATTTTTCTACTCTGATCCTGATAAGCAAGCATTTATTCAGTCCAGAATGGATGCTGCAAATATACCTTACGTTGAAACAGAAAATGGTTTCGATGCTCAGGAATGTTATGTCGAACAGATCAGACAGTGGGAAAAGGAATTCAGATCTTCATCGATATCTTTCCGTGATAAACTAATGAATGACATTGATAGATTGCTTATGCAATGCACTGACGTGGAAGATCTGTACCAAAAACTTCAAGCAGATGGATATACGATAAAGTTCGGAAAGTATATCTCGGTCCGACCTCCAAAGGCTGAAAGGTTTATACGTTTGAAGTCTCTCGGTGAGGAATATAATGAACGTGCTTTACAGAACAGAATTCAAAACAGCATTAAGTTCGAAAGAGAGCTTAATGAAAAAATTAATTCAGCAAAAGCTAATAATCATCCTACATACAAAACACTAAGTACGATGCATTTCTATACAGTTACTTTTAAGAAGGGACTTCTCCCCTGTCACAAAAAATATAAGCAGCAACCTTTCTCATGGACTAACGATGCTGAACTGGATAAGCTTCTTTTACTTAACAAAAAGATCAACGAAGGCGCTACTATCCAATCTATGAAGGAAGATTTCGCAAAATCTGAAGCTCAATTGAAAGAAAAAAATGAAGCTGTTAATGAAGCACGAAATAAGGTTCAGAGACTTTCCAAAGGGCAGGAAGCGTTTGAAGTCTTATTCACCGGGAAGGAATCCGATATAATTACTAAGGAACAAGCTGAACTGTATCATAAACGTTATCCGAATATCAATGCAACTAATTATTATAAAGCAATAGAGCTTGCCGATGAAGCGAAGCATGAATACGATGAAATAAAAAATGAAGTTAAATCTCTTGAAAAAGAAATACGTGAACTTAGTGGCGCTATCTCTATTGCCGAACAAGTTCGTGCCGGAACTTACGTTCAGGAACTTGTCAGCAAAGAGAATATTCACAGAAATGCTGATGTTCTTCCGAACGGTGAGTTTCAGTTGTGAGAAAAAATGGTATTGACATTTTGTTTATAATATTATATAATGTATTATAGAAGTCATGAACATGACTTTAAAAATATTATATAAAGGAAGGCAAAAAAGAATGAAGAATGTATTCAAAAAAATCGCAGCAACAGCTATGGCATTAACTCTGCTTGGTGCAGGTACTGCAATCACAAACACAATCTCACCGCAAACAAGCAATACTCTTACAGCAGTTGCAGCTTGCCACTATCATGGTCAGTTTATTTATAAGAAAGGTGGAACATATACAGAGACTACAGTGGTTAGCCCATTCATAGTAAGACAGGAGTATCAGAATTATTATTGTAGAGAATGCGGTGGATTTGTTTGTGCCAGAAGAGTGAGCTATTCAGTTTCTTTATTGTAACAATCAAAATAAGAATTATTATAAAAACAGGCGGTTCGTTTGAACCGCCTTTAATAGTTATTCACATCTTAGCGAATTTTATTATCCTCTTGTGGTGTAATTCTTTATTGGCTTTAATTTTGAAAGCTCTCCATTAGGACAGCGCTCATATAGAAGTTTTCCAAAAAAACTATAAGCAAAGACCTTTACAGCAGGCTATAACAGCCAAAGGACAGATACTTCCATTTGAGAGGTATCTGTCCTTTTTTTGTTATTTATCAGTGCCAAGTCCCCATAAAGGGTAATGTCATTAAGCTAAGGAAAAACAAAATAGTCACAGGAATCAGAAATGAACCTGTGACTATTTTTATGGATATAATGTAAACTTTTGCAAATAGGTATTGACAAAAAGCCGAAAATGTGCGGCGAAGCCAATCAGATATACACATCTGATTGGAGGACTTTATCATGCAGAAATACTGTAATATCGTCAAAAACAAGCTTAACACGCTTATTCAGAACATGGAGGGAAATGTCTCAGCTTTTGTTGCGGATCCTAAGAGGGACTTTGTTCGTAAGAGCGAGCTGTCATTCTCAAAAACAATGAAATTCATTCTCGGAATGGGGAGTCAGACACTTGGCAAAGAGCTTATGGAATTCTATGATTATGATTCGAAGATGGTATCTGTTTCAGCTATTGTACAGCGAAGAGCAAAGATACTTCCGGCTGCTTTTCAGTATCTGTTTCATAAGCTCAACGATGCATTCTCTCAGACAGATTTCTTTCATGGCTATAGACTTCTGGCTGTTGATGGTACTGATATACATATTCCAAATATTTCCGATGATTATGGTAGTCATTACTGTGCCAATGATATTTCAAAAGGCTATAATCTGATACATCTCAACGTTTTATATGATTTACTGAACAGACGATATATGGACGCTGTATTGCAGGACAGCCGTAGTGAAAATGAACACTCTGCTCTTATAATATGCTTGAAAACGTAAAGCACAGTTCGATAGTTATTCCTGACAGGGGATATGAAGCATATAATACCATTGCACACCTTGAAAACAAAGGATTGAAATATGTGATCCGTATCAAAGCTACTATAGGAATAGCTAAGAAATTTGATATCCCAGCCGATAAAGAGACAGACTTTACTGCTGATATTCTGCTTACAAGAAGACAAACAAAAGAGGTGAAGTCTAATTCCGAAAAGTATCGATTTATTAATTCAGAATTGATTTTTGATTTTCTTCCGAAAGGCTCAAAAGATACTTATGCAATGAAATTCAGAATAATCAGGATCAGAATATCTGAAGGTCTGTATGAAACCATTGTTACTAATCTTTGGGATAATGAGTTTTCCGCAGATGATATCAAGAAGATCTACAAAATGCGCTGGGGCATCGAAACCTCTTTCAGGGAAATAAAGTATCATGTTGGTCTTATTGCCTTTCATTCTAAGAAAAAGGACTGCGTGATACAGGAAATATTCGCAAGCCTGATCATGTATAACTTCTCTATGCTGATCACCGAAAATATCCTCATAGATGACGATAAGCATAATGATTACCGTTACAAAATCAATTATGCCACTGCTATACATATATGCATTGCTTTCTTTCGCTGTAGTAACGTCAGTCCTTCGAATTTAGAAAAGCTGATAGCAAGAAATAAATGCCCTGTCAGACCTGATCGTAACGCTGTCAGAAAAACTCGTTACCATTCTGCCATCGGCTTCAATTACAGATTATCATAATTCCTAAAGCGTGTCAATAGCTTTTTCAGGCAGATCTTTGATCTGTCTTTTAGTCGTGCCTTTTTTCAGAAATGGATGAACAGGAGTATGTCATCTTTCATTTTACATACTCCTGTTTCATTCACTTTAGTTTCTTAGCTTAATGACATTACGCAGCTGCGGGGACTTTCATTTTTATTCATCATCATCACCATTGAATAAGGCGGTGAAGCAGTTTGTGATATAGTCCATTTCAGTTTTCTTAGCTGAACCATTGGTGTGAATGTACACGTTAAAAGTTGTGAGGGAGTCTTCATGACCTGCATAGTCCTATATCTGCTTCATTGTAAACGCCGTGTTATTAGCGAGAAGACTGATGTGGAAGTGCATTAGTACATGAAATTGTAGATGCGGCATATTGTTTACGTCAAGTAACTTTCTGAACGTAAGAGTCACTGAGTCAGGTATAATATGCGTACCTACGGCATTTACAAAAACAAAGTTCATACATCATTTGGTCATGATCATCTGTATACAGGTAATGAATCTATCAATCCTGCATCGTACTGCTGTATAGCAAGTGCGTCCATAGGTGTTATGCCGTCACCGGTATTATATACGTCAGCTTGTTTTATTGCTTCCTCACTTAGTGGATATTTGCTTGAATTGGCAATATACTGAAGTATAGCCAGAGCATCACCCAGATCAAGCTTACCGTTTCCGTTTACGTCACCGTAAAGCTTGACACTTACGCCAGGCTCTGTGACAGGTGTGTATACAGGCTGAGTGGTAGTTGCAGTGGTGGTTGAAGTAGTTGTTGTAGTTGTTGTGGATGTTGTTGAAGATGAAGGCTGTGAAGAAGCGCCGCCTGTGTATACTGAAGCAGGCTTGGAACCCTTCATAGCACTGAAGAATATCTGTCCCCACTCGGTGAGGCTGTTGCCGTCCCAGTCGTTAACGAGATCGAGATATTCAACTCCGCCGCCGTTGCCTTTCCATGACCATGCGAGGTAGCCGAGTCCCTTTTCGTCGCAGTAGCTCATAAGATATGCTTCATCAACGTCGCCGTCGCTGTGGTTGTAGCCGAATTCGCCTGCAAGTACGGGAGCACCTGCGGAAAGAGCGCCGTCGATATTGTTCCTGATAGTGTTTGCATCCTTGCCGGCTGTGCCGTAGAAGTGGATAGAGAATACTGTGTTCTTGTCAGGGTCAGAATTGAATACGTTCTTGCCCTGTTCCTTGATAGCGTTTGCATACTGTCCCCAGCTTGCTGCGTCTATCATTATCATGTTCTTTATGCCTGCGTCACGGACTATCTTTATAGCCTGCTGATTGCCCTGTGACCATGTTGAGCTGTCCCATGTACCTACCCATTCATTTGCGATATTGAGGATGACGTAATCTTTGTTCGCATTGAGGATGTCCTTCATTTCTGTCCAGTAGTTTGCAGCAGCTACTACATCGGAGATATTATCGCTGCCTGTAGCGTCATGTGCTTCAAGAACACATACAAGCTTATTCTCCTTGCACCAGCCGATTATCTGCTGTATCTCGGAAGCAGTGGTCTTTGTCCACTGTCCGCCGTCGGCACATACTACACGGACGGTATTGCAGCCCTTTGCAGCGGCAGCCTTGAGAGTCTGCTCTGTGTAGCCCTGATACCATGTATGAGCTACGTTTATGCCACGCATGATGAACTCATTTCCGTTTGCATCGAGTATCTTCTGTCCTGATACGTGGAATCCGCTGCCTGTTGACTGCTGCTGTCCGCTGCTGCCGGATGGAACTGCAGGAGTTGTTGTTGCAGGCTGTGTAACAGCAGGTGTTGTCGATGAAGGCGTGGACGATGAAGCTCCGCCCAGTGCATATACAGCCTCGATAGTTGTCACTCCATTAAGGTGAATAGTCTCGGTCCGAAGTTGCTGAGACAGTATATCGATTATGCGATTAACGGTCCGAAAGCTATTATTGCCGAAATACAAGCAGATGAAACGATATCATTCGATTCTCCCTTTGAAGAATCGGTATATACGTTCCTTGTTGATCAGGGATATAATGTCGCAACACAGGTCGGATGTTCTGGCTACCGCATAGATATGGCTGTCCGCCATCCAAATTACAATGGTTGCTTTGCTATTGGTATTGAATGCGATGGAGCTGCATATCATTCTGCAAGAACAGCTCGTGAACGGGACCGGTTACGACAAGCCGTCCTTGAAAGTATGGGCTGGAAAATACATAGAATTTGGTCTACTGATTGGATTAAAGATCCATACTCCGAAAAAAGAAAGCTTGTTGAAGCAATAGAACAGGCATTGAGATGCTATAATGAGTCTTATATTTCAACTGAAAAAAATTAGCTGACAGTTTTGAAGAACAATATTTAGACATAGCTGAGCAAGATAATACTAATCAAATATCCGAATACTTGAAAGTTGTATCTGTTTATTTAGGGATGAACATTCAGGATATACCAGATAGTGATATTGAGGAAACAATAATTAAAGTTCTTAAAACTGGATACGGATATAATATGGAGTCACTTATCAAAAATACAGCTAAATTTGGGTATGGTTGGCAAAGAACAGGTAAAAATATTAAAGCTCGCTTTAATACAGTATTAATGCGGCTACTAAAAAATAATAAGATAATTATTGAAAATGGAATTATCAAAATCAATGAATGACGCTACAGCAGTAAAAAGTTTTACCATTTATAGCCGCAAAAATCATTCATCAAAACTGTTTATTTTTGCTTAAGATATACGGTTTCTACGTTGCTTGATGAGATAATAAGTAATAAGATCATCCTTACAAAAATATTAAGGGTGAAAAGTGCTTAATTGCATAAGTGAATAATGATATTGTCAAAAATGGAGGTAAACAATGATAATGAATGCGAATGAAATCTTAAAAGAGAAACGACTGGAATTAGGGCTATCTCAAAAACAATTAGCCGATAAAGCTGGGTTAAGCCATAATACAGTATATAATTTAGAGACTAATAGGGTGTCAACTAATCTTGAGACTTATGAAAAGATATGTAAAGTTCTTGGAATAAAACTATCAAGTCTTCTTGAATAATAACAAAATCTCCCGACTTTCCACAGAAAATCGGGAGATAAATTTTTTATATAAAGCCTATTGACTTTCCCATTGTGCTGTGATATAATGGAAATGTACTTAATAAAAAAGCACCTCGCGGGGAGCATTAGAATTGGCGTTCTAACACTCCCCGTAATCAGACAGATGTCGCAAGCATCTGAATGACTTAGCAAGATGACTATTTTGCGTGTATTATTATATCACGTTTAATATAGTATTGTCAAGCCTTTCAGGAATGTGTCCGCATCTTCTGAAAGGTTTGTTTTTTGTAGTATAGAATCTTGATAACTGAATACCAAGATTTGAAGCGAATTTACTCATGCTTACTCTTGTTCGATTTCTTCAAATCCGTAACCATTCGGAGAGAGGACGAACCGGGGGAGTGAGCCGTTAATGTGAGCCTGTTCAGATAACTGAATCAATTCCTGTGTTTGTCAGGATAAGGCAGCAGTCTTGTTGATACAAATATCAACCTGACCTCACAAGCCACGAAGTTATGAGTAATGCGGAAGCGTGATGTGAAATAGCGTAAACGCTTACCGAGTACAAACAAGAGTTGTCAAATTATTAAATATTGCAGGTAATAGAATAAGCTGCACATTACTGTACAGCTTATTACTGCTTTGGTTGGGGTGGAAGGATTTGAACCCTCGAAATGACGGAGTCAGAGTCCGTTGCCTTACCGCTTGGCGACACCCCAATGTATGTAGCTGTTATTGATTCAGCTTTATTATTATATCACCATTAAAAGGAAAAGTCAAGCGCTTTAAAGATATTTTTTTATTTTAATTATATTGGCGCTATTGCAAAATAGTTCAAAACGTTATATAATAATAAGTGAACTGATAATTGACCGCTTTTCATTTTACGGTTTGATAAAACATGAGATATGAAATTTATTGACGTTACCTAAATGGAGATAATTTATGAAGAAAATGTTTTTTATAGTGAACCTTATTGCAGGACGAGCTGAAATAGGGGGGAGGCTCGGAGAAATAATCGACCTTTTCACAAAGGCAGGTTATGAAGTTACGGTCCACATAACGCAGAACAGTACGGATGCATCGGTCAAAGCAAAGTATGCCTGTGAAAACGGATTTGATATCCTTGTATGCTCGGGAGGAGATGGAACTCTCAGTCAGTGCCTTCAGGGCATAATGAACAGCGAAAGACGTATCCCTATCGGGTATATCCCGGCAGGTTCCACCAATGACTTTGCGCGAAGTCTCGGAATACCGAGGGACGCAATGAGTGCAGCAAGGTGGGTGGTTGACGGAATCCGTACTCCGTGCGACATAGGCGGCTTCAACGATGAATATTTCACATATATCGTCGCTTTCGGAGCCTTTACCAATGTCACATACGAGACTTCACAGCCTCTGAAAAACGTTTTCGGACACGCTGCTTATATATTCAGCGGACTTATGCAGTTGAACAGTATACGTTCAAAGCGTATGAGAGTTGAATACAACGGCGAGGTCATTGAGGACGATTTCATCTTCGGCATGGTAACTAATTCCTCGTCGGTTGCGGGACTTCTCTCAATGAATGATTTTCTCCTTGATGACGGACAGTTTGAGGTAACTCTCATCAAGAAGCCTACTAATATACTCCAGCTTCAGGAGATAGTTCGTTCGCTGATGAATATCAAAATAGCGATAGACAAGGAGTATATCAAATTCTTCAGAACGGACAAGGTGACATTCACTTCGCTGAGTGACGAGCCCCTTACATGGACTCGTGACGGTGAATACGGCGGAGATTCTCCCGTAAAGACGATAACCTGCTATAACAAGGCGGTGGACTTCATTATCGGCGACAAAAAAGAAATAAAGCTGTCCTATCTTGATGATTACGACAGCTCGGATTTATTCTGAAAAAAGTAAGCAGTCACGCTCACTCGGTTTAGCTGAGAGCGGACTGCTTTTTGTTGTTATTGACTGTTTTCGGATTCGTCCAGTAGTTTGTATAGGATCTTGTAAAGACAGGCAGCTTCATCAGGAGAAAGAACGATACATTTTCCAAGCTCCTGTGGTACGGAAATGGCTTTTTCCTTCAGAGCGTCGCCTTTTTTTGTTATCTCGACCATGAGTACCCGCTCATCTTCCGTACTTCTGTTACGGGAGACAAATCCCTTTGCTTCGAGGCTTTTGAGTACAGGAGTCAGAGTGCCGGAATCAAGATAAAGCTTTTTTCCGAGTTCCTTTACGCTGAGCTTTCGCTGTTCCCAGAGAACCATCATAGCGATATACTGAGTGTAAGTCAGGTCCAGCTTTTCAAGGAGCGGACGATATTTCTTTATTATCTCACGGGAACATGCATAGAGCGGAAAACAAAGCTGATTTTCCAGCTTCAGCGGATCATACTTCTTGTCCATTGTTCCCACCTTATCAGGAGTTAGCTTCGTTATATGCGGCTCTTACAGCAAGGCAGAGCTGGTCGGCGCATGAAGTGGGACGTCTGCCGCAGAGATTGCCTTTCAGCTTTTCCTCTATCTGTTCAACAGTCCAGCCGTCAACGAGCTTGGAAATAGCTTTGAGGTTGCCGTTGCATCCTCCGTAGAAAACGATATTTGTAATAACATTGCCCTCGATATGGAAGCTTATTTCCTGAGCGCAAACCATACTTGTTTTATATGTGTAATCCATAATGAGACCTCCTTAAGTGAAATGTGAAATTTGTTTGTGTCCAATTTAATTTTACACTATTATTACAGATTTGTCAAGTACCTGTCGTATATTTTAGTTATTGATAACTAACTATGCATAATTCTCCGCACCGAGGGAACAATACCTCCAAAAGGAGGTATCGGTTTATGGTATTCAATGAAAGCGAAACAAGAAAGAACCTTATGAGGGCGTTTGCAGGAGAATGTCAGTCCAGACAGAGGTACTATCAGTCCGCACTTATTGCTCAGCAGCAGAAATATATAGGCATCGAGAGGATGTTCAGATTCACAGCGGAGCAGGAGGAACGTCACGCAATGGTGTTCTTCCACCTTATGAAGGAGTCGGCAGGGCAGAAGATAGAGATCTGTGCAGGCTATCCTGCGGACGTGTTTACCGATCTTCAGCAGCTTCTGGACGCAGCGGCAAGAGATGAAGAGAAGGAAGCATCGGAGATATACCCCGAATTTGCACGTATAGCAGCCGAGGAGGGCTATCGTGAAGCGGCGGCGAAGTTCCGCATGATCGGCGAGATAGAACAGAGCCATAGGGAGCGCTTTCTCTACTATGCGGAGCTGATGAGGTCTCAGCAGCTTTTCCGTTCGGACAGCACAGAGGAAGTATGGATATGTCTTAACTGCGGACACATCCACAAAGGCAGCGAACCACCGAAGGAGTGTCCCGTATGCAGAGTTGAACAAGGCTATTTCATCCGTGAAAAAGAGGCTGCATTCACGAAATAAAGGGAAAAACAGCGAGTCGTCCGGCGAAACGGCTCGCTTTTATTTTGTTATATAATAACATTACATTAGTTCTGTCAATTAGCGGAATAAACAAAATATTACCACTAATTTCAGAAATTCAAACAATAATGTGTTAACCATATGCAACAAATAAGAAAATGAATTTCGGATTGAGTTATAATAATTTACAGATTAGCACTAATCATAAAACGATGGAAAAAATTTCAGAAAACTAATGAAATAATCATAGTAAGGAATGATGGTAAAATGAATAACATTAAAAAGGCAACAGCAGCTATAGCTGCAGCAGCTCTCTGCGCAGTTTCTGCACTTTCTACATCACTCACAGCTAATGCTGCAACTGCATACAAGTACACATACAGACACGTATATGCAGCAAGAAATACTGCTCCATATGCAGGTATTAAGATCAATAGCATAAGCTTAACTTATAAGGTAAAGAATAAGTACGATTTAGGCACTCTTTCTTTAAGCGGTCCCGGACGTTTCTTCGGTACATTTAGCAATGCAGGCGGATATGAGATCTTCACAGGTAACTGGGGTCCGAATGCAACATTCTCAAATCAGGGTGAAGTATTATTCTCACTCTCGACACAGGCTCAGGCAGCAGATTTCAACTATAATTCGTATGTTATCAATATGAGCTTCAGCGGCACTGTTCCAAAGCACTATCCTTCAACTGCTTTCCTTGATCCATTCATAGTTGGTGATATCAACGGTGATAAGCAGGTAAATGACAGCGACTACTGGGAAATGAAGACAGCCGTTGACGCTGGTAAGCTCTACGCTTCAGGCAGATCTGTAAAGTCTGATCTTACTAACGTTTCATGGCACGGCAGAACCCTCGGACGTTATCAGTATGATATCAACAACGATGGTCAGGTCAACAACAGCGACCTCGTGCTCCTCGGAACACACAGAAATGGTTATGCAAACGCTGGCAAGCCATTCCAGTCATGATCTGAATCGAACTGAATAAAAAATGTACAAACGAAAGGCTCTCGTTCATCGGGGGCTTATTTTTTATAAAATGCAAGTGACGACTTTTTTTGACGTTCGGGCGTCGGTTTGCAGTTGGTTTTGTTATATGATAATAACTTTTTAGTTTTGTCAATTAGCGGAATAAACAAAATATTACCACTAATTTCAGAAATTTAAACAATTATATGTTAACCATATGCAACAGTTAAGAAAATCAATTTCGGATTGGGTTATAATAATTTACAGATTAGCGCTAATCATAAAACGATGGAAAAATTTTCAGAAAACTAATGAAATAATCATAGTAAGGAATGATGGTAAAATGAATAACATTAAAAAGGCAACAGCAGCTATCGCTGCAGCAGCTCTCTGCGCAGTTTCTGCACTTTCTACATCACTCACAGCTAATGCTGCAACTGCAAACAAGTATACATACAGACACGTATATGCAGCAAGAAATACCGGTACAAGCACAGGTATTACTATTAATTCACTGACATTTACTTACAAAGTAAAGAATAAGTATGATTTAGGTGCTCTTAGTTTATTCGGACCCGGACGTGTTTATGGCTCATATGATTTTTCAGGCGGATATGAAAGCTTTAAGGGCGGCTGGTATCCAAACGCAACATTCTCAAGCAAGGGTGAGGTACTGATCACTATTTCAACAGATTCTCAGACAGCAGATTTCAACTATAATTCATATGTTATCAATGCAGGATTCAGCGGTACTGTTCCAAAGAACTATCCTTCAACTGCTTTCCTTGATCCATTCATGGTTGGTGATATCAACGGCGATAAGCAGGTAAACGACAGCGACTACTGGGAAATGAAGACTGCTGTTGACGCTGGTAAGCTTTATGCTTCAGGCAAGTCTGTAAAGGCTGATCTTACTAACGTTTCATGGCACGGCAGAACTCTCGGAATGTATCAGTATGATATCAACAACGATGGCCAGGTCAACAACAGTGACCTCGTGCTCCTCGGAACACACAGAAACGGTTATTCAAACGCTGGCAAGCCATTCCAGTCATGATCTGAACCAAACTGAATAAAATAATGTACAAACGAAAGGCTCCCGTTCATCGGGGGCCTTATTTTGTTCCCCGAAAATCAAATGTGTCATCATGGGAGCTTTTTCTTGCTGAGAAGAACGTTTTTTTCGGTATTTATTCAAATTAACTATTGAAATGTGGGGAACAATATAGTATAATAAAGGTAATAGCATTTTTTTGAGGATAGTTTTCCTCTGTATAAGTTTGAATAAGGATCGGTGATATATTTGGATATAAATATATTAAAGGATAAAAAGCATATACATTTTATAGGTATCGGCGGTTCGGGTATGTATCCCCTTGCACAGATACTCCACGGTCAGGGCTATTATCTTACAGGCTCTGACAATAACGAGACCGAGACACTTGATGCTGTAAGGAATATGGGCATCCCCGTATTCATCGGTCAGCGTGCTGAAAATATCGAGGGCGCCGATCTTATCGTACACACGGCAGCTATCATGGCTGACAACCCCGAACTTATGGCAGCAAGAGCAAGCGGAGTTCCTGTACTTGAACGTGCTGACCTGCTGGGTATAATAACAAGCTGGTATGAAAATGCGGTATGTGTTTCGGGTACTCACGGAAAGACTACCGTTACATCCATGATAACACAGATACTCTATACCGCAGGGGTGGATCTTTCCGCGTATATCGGCGGCAAGCTTCCATGCATAGGTGGAAGCGGAATCGCAGGCAAGAGCGATATACTCGTATGCGAGTCATGCGAATTCGAGGACCACTACCTTAAACTCTTCCCGGATATCGGCGTTATCCTCAATGTAGACGCCGACCACCTTGATTATTTCGGTACACTTGAAAACGTTATCAAGTCCTTCCACACCTTTGCAGGCAACGTATCAAAGCGCCTTATAGTAAACGGTTCGGACGAAAATACAATGAAGGCTGTTGCAGGATACGAGGATAAGACTATCACATTCGGCAAGGATGACAGCTGCGACTATTATCCTGCTGATATCAGGCACGAAAACGGACTGCACTCCTCCTTCACGGCTATGTGCAAGGGCGAGGCACTTGGTAAGATAGATATACACGTTGCAGGTATACACAATGTTCTCAACGCAATGGCAGCTGTTGCAGCTTGCCGTGAGCTTGGCATAGATTTCGCAAGCATACAGAAGGGACTTGAAGAGTTCCGCGGAGCCAAGCGCCGTTTCGAGAAGCTCGGTTTCGAGAAGGGCATAACAGTAGTCGATGACTATGCTCATCACCCTGCTGAGCTTGAAGCTACACTCCGTGCAGCTATGGAAATGGACTTCCGCAAGGTATGGGCAGTTTTCCAGCCATTTACCTACAGCCGTACCAAGATACTTCTTGACGACTTCGCAAGAGTGCTTCAGATACCGGACTATGCAGTGCTGACCGATATAATGGGAAGCCGTGAAAAGAACACCTACGGTATATTCACCCGCCATCTTGCTGAAAAGATCCCGGACTGCATCTGGTTCCCGCAGGATGAGACCAAGGAGTGGGACGACGAGCGCAAGTACGCTAATTTCCAGCAGATATGCGACTATATATGCGAAAACGCAAAGGAGGGCGACCTGGTTATCACTCTCGGCTGCGGTGACGCTTACAAAATAGCTAAAATGATACTGAAGAAGCTTTCAGAGGAGGCTTAATATGCTAAAGGATAAGGAGATCGAGGTCTTTAACTATATAAAGAGCCGCCTCGGTGAAGGTATTTCTCCCTCCGTCCGTGAGATCATGGACGCAATGGACTTCCATTCAACTTCTACAGCACACAGATACATCAATGCACTCGTGAACGAGGGACTCATCGAGAAAAGCGGCAATATGAACCGCTCGCTCAGACTTCCCAACAGTACCTCTGCATCTGTACCGATAATGGGAACAGTAACGGCAGGGCAGCCTATAACGGCCGTGCAGGACATAACGGGTTATCTTGGGTTTGAAGCTCCCGGATGTGATCCGAACGATCTGTTCGCGCTCCGTGTAAAAGGCGAAAGTATGATAAACGCAGGCATCCTCGACGGCGATATAGTAGTCGTTGAGCGGACCTCATATGCCGAAAACGGCGATATAGTCGTTGCTTTCATAGACGGCGAGGAGGCTACGGTAAAGACCTTCTACAAGGAGAGAGGTCACTATCGTCTTCAGCCCGAAAATGACACGATGGATCCCATTATTCTTGACGAGGTCGAGATACTCGGCAAGGTTATAGGTCTTAAAAGATACTATTAATAATGTGAAAGGATGAAAAAATATGAAACATACTAAGATCATAGCAGCAGCTCTTGCAGGCTGCATCGCAGGAACAGCGGTATATGCAGTTGAAAATACTGTAAAACTCGGCAATACAGGTGCCGATACCAATAAATTCGGAGATATCAACGGCGACGGTAAAATAGATGCCGCAGATGCATCCGACATACTCAGATACTATTCGTACCTTTCCACGGTGACAGGTGATGCCATGACTCTCGATGAGTACCTTGTGTACGGCGACAGCGGCAAACCTCAGCCTGTGACAGTGCAGCCGACGGTGTCGGATCAGCAGCCTCAGGGCGGTAAGACTACCCTCATGAACGGCGGTGATACCTTTACTGTTGCGGCATGGAACGGCGACGATGTGCCATTCCTTCTGTCTAACTGGCTTGACGGTGATATGAAGATCACCGCCAATGACGATTTAAAAGGTCTTACGACGCCGAGCGGAGCAAAGGTAAAATTTGTTAATATGGGTACAGCAGGTTCTTACGCTTCAGAAGAATATGATCGGCTGTTCGCTTCGGGCGAGGATCTTGACGTTTATTACTGCGAGGAAAACTGGTCCCGCAAATTTATCGACAACGACGAGAGAACTGCGCCGATCTCGGCACTTGGTATTTCCGACAGCGAGCTTTCCGATATGTACCACTACACTATTGATGTAGGAACAAACAGCGACGGAGTCCTTAAGGGACTTGCTTTCGGTGCTTCACCCGGAGGATTTGCCTACAGAGCAGACCTTGCAGACGAATATCTGGGAGTAAAGACACCTGCAGAGATGCAGGAACTTATAAGTAACTGGGATAAATTCATAGCAACTGCTGAGAAGTTATCAAAGGAACATGGAATAGCACTTGCCGATTCCTGCGGAGGCGTATTGAATGCGTTCTACGATATGCAGACTGTGCCCTATTACTCCAACGGCGAATTCAATGTGGGTACGCACATAAAGGATTGCTATGATTACCTGCGACACCTTATTAACTGCGGCGGAGTCGCAGAATACTATCAGTGGACGGATGAGTGGAGACAAATCGGTGCAGAAGGCAAGACTATGGGATATTTTGCTCCTGTATGGGGCGGATACGTTATACTGGACGGAGCTTCGGAAGGTTCGGAGGGATGCTGGGCAATGACGGAAGGTCCTTCGCCTTACATATGGGGCGGCATGTGGACTCTCGTTAATCCTAAGACCGATAACGGCGATGATGCGGCTTCATTTATCAGAAGCTCCTGCATAAACGCTGAGAAGATGAAGAATTATATGAAGAATTCTCCGACGAATACATATCTTGCTAACAACGTAAGCGTTGTTGAGGAACTTATGGCAAGCGGAGAAGTATCGAAGGAACTCCATTCAAAGGCTTTCGGCACAAGTACCGCTCATATAAAGCCGCTTGATATCAATGCAAAGACTGTGGACAGAAAAGGTCTTGGCAGTATTTATGACGATGAAATGAAGATAGCTATAGCCGGTGAACTGCTCAGCGGTCTCCGTGACGGGAAAAGCTGGGAAAAAATAGAGAAGGAGATACTCTCCTCAGTTGGATGACAACTATCAGAAAGGAACATGTGAAATGCTTAATGATGTAAAAGTAATGATCTGCGGAAAAGAGTACAAGCTCAAGACCTCGGAATCTCCGACATATGTTTACGCTCTTGCAAGAGCGCTTGAAACAAGGATCAACGAGCTTGTGAATACGGGAAGCGGTTCATCACCTTACAGCGCTTCGATCATGGTGGCACTCAGCCTGCTGGACGATCTTAACAAGTCCAATCAGCGCCTTGATGCTATCCGTAATCAGACAAAGGAGTACGTCAACGAGGCAGGCAAGACTCGTATAGAACGGGATGCCGCACAGAAGGAGATAGAGGTGCTCAGATCGAAGATAGATCAGCTTGAGAATATGGTCAAGCTGAGAAAACTCAGCGACAGCATCGGATGAGAAAGCCCGAAATACTCGCTCCTGCGGGAAGTCCCGAGACTCTTTCCGCCGCTCTCAGGGCAGGTGCGGATGCAGTCTATGCAGGCGGCAGAAGCTATTCCGCAAGAAGCAGTGCGGTGAATTTCGATGACGATCAGCTCATCGACGCTGTACGTCTTTGCCATAAGTACGGTGCAAAGCTGTATCTTGCGGTGAATACCCTCATTTCCGATACAGAGGCTGAGGTCTTCTGCAATTACATAAAGCTCACATCATCTATGGGCGTGGACGGCTATATAGTTCAGGACTGGGGCGCTGCGGATATCATACGTCAGGCTGTTCCCGATGCGGTGCTACATGCTTCAACGCAGATGTCCGTACATACTGCCGCAGGCGCGGAGTTGCTGAGAGATATGGGATATGTCAGGGTAGTTCCTGCCCGTGAACTTGATAAGTCAGCGCTGGAAAGGATATGCCGCCTTGATGTTGAGACCGAGGTTTTCGTACACGGTGCACTGTGTATGTCGGTCTCGGGACAGTGCTATATGTCAGCCATGATGGGAGCTCGCTCAGCTAACAGAGGATGCTGCGGACAGGCTTGCAGACTTCCTTTTTCAGCCGCAGGCGACAAGAATAAAGCCGCTCTTTCGCTTAAGGACCTTTCGCTCCTTCCGCGCATAGAGCAGCTTGTGGATACAGGCGTAGATTCCCTGAAAATAGAGGGACGTATGAAGCGTCCCGAATATGTTGCGGCAGCTGTCCACGAACTGGACAATGCCCTTGAAGGAAAGCGTCCCGATATGCAGCTCCTGAGAGGTATATTCTCACGAAGCGGCTTTACGGACGGCTATTTCACGGGGGAGCGCCGTGATATGTTCGGAGTAAGGGAAAAAGAGGACGTTACTGCTGCCAGAACTCTCATACCGAAAATACACGAGCTCTATCGCTTTGAACGTGCCGTGTGGGATGTGGATTTCTCTGTAACTGCCGTAAGCGGTGAACCGCTGAGGATAAGCGCATCCTGCGGAGATATTTCCGTATCAGCTGTCGGTGATATCCCCGATAAGGCGCAGAATCGTCCGACGGATGCCGCTGCATTTGAAAAGCAGCTTTCAAAGCTCGGGGACACTGTATTCCGTTTCAGAAGCCTTAACGCCGACATCAGCGGAGATATATTCGTCCCTGCTGGCAGGCTCAATGAAATGCGCCGTGAACTTGCGGACAAGCTCACGGATGCCGTAATACAGCGGAATACTCCTGTATACAGCATCACGGACTATCGTCCGCATACGGATGAAACACGTCCTACAGGCGGCGGGGGACTGCGTACCTTCTGCCGTACACGGGAACAGGCGCTTGCTGCTGCGGAGCTTTCCGAGTTTGTAATGCTGCCTGAAAAGCTCATAACTCCCGAGCTGATGGACCATATCCATGCGGATAAGCTCATGGTATCACCTCCGAGGTTCATTACCGATGAGGACAAGCTTGCAAAAAGCCTTGAACAGCTCAGCAGTATGGGTATCTCCCATATACTTTGTCACACTCCCGACAGCATTGCTCTCGGAAAAAAGGCAGGAATGAAGCTCCACGGCAGCTTCTCCCTGAATGTGTTCAACAGCTACAGTGCAGAACGTCTGAAAAGTCTCGGACTGGAGGACTGTATCGCATCCTTTGAGCTTACAGTGCGGCAGTTAAGAGAGCTTCGCACGTCGCTTCCTCTCGGAGCTGTGACCTACGGAAGACTTCCGCTGATGCTCACAAGAAACTGCCCCATACAGAACGAGGTTGGATGCAGTAAATGTACGGGACAGCTTATAGACCGTACAGGCAGACGTTACCCCGTAGCATGCTCTAAGGAGTATGTAGAGATATTAAACCCCGATGTGCTGTATATGCCCGAAGAACTGGACTTCATGAACTTCAGGGCGGTATGGCTCAGCACAGAGGATAAAGAACAGACAATGGCTGCCCTCAGAGGCGAAAGACCTGAGGGACGTCCCACAAGGGGACTCTACAGCCGCGGACTTCAGGAGGTATTATGAAGCTCATCTTCAAGAAACTGGACGAAAAAGCAGTTATACCGAGCCGTGCAACGAAATGCAGTGCAGGTATGGATATATGCGCATGTCTTGACGAGCCCGAAGTGCTTATGCCCGGGGATATCAGGATGATACCTACGGGACTTACCGCCGAAACCGATGAAGATGACGTTGCTCTGCTGATATATCCCCGTTCGGGACTTTCAACAAAGTTCGGCATATCGCTTGCCAACTGCGTAGGAGTCGTTGACAGCGATTACCGCGGAGCGTGGTTCATACCGCTTATAAATAACGGAAAAGAGCCGTTTACAGTAGAAAACGGGATGCGTATCGCTCAGCTCATCCCCACAAGAGTGCTCTTCCCCGACATAGAAGTGAGCGACAGCCTCACAGAGACAGAAAGAGGCAGCGGAGGCTTCGGCTCTTCGGGAATATAAGGAACAAAACAGCCTTCGGGCAGATAGGAGATATTTATGAAAAAAACACTTTATATGGGATTCCTCGTTATCTCGGGAATCGTTATCGGCGGACTTATCAGCAGCGGTGTTAACGGTGCTGCCGCTCTGAACTGGCTCAGCTACAGCAAGAGATTCTCTTTCGAGCCCGGTACATTCCTTAATCTGGACGTGCTCCAGCTGACATTCGGTATAACCTTCACAGTAAGCGTTGCACAGATAATCATGATAGCTCTGTGCCTGTTTGTTTACGTTAAAACGGCTCCGAAGGTCTGCGGCTGATAAAGACATGCTGTCTTTTTCGACAGTTTTTTACATATTTTTACCGCAGCCATTTCCGTATTTTTACAAATTTCGGTTGTGGAAGAATTTCTCACCTAAAAATATTGTCTATATCGGCGATTGGTGATATAATATACATTGGTGCGTTCTGAAAAAATGTTTTCCGCTGTATCCGATGCGGATAGTTCAGCCTGCACCCACCTGATAAAAAAATGATCCGGAACATAAAGAAGTATTAAGGAGCTTGAAATGTTTACTAAAGATATTGGTATCGACCTCGGAACTGCCAACACTCTCGTATATATGCGCGGAAAGGGTATCATTATAAGAGAACCCTCTGTTGTTGCCGTTAATACAAGAACAGATAAAACAAGATATGTTGGTATGGAAGCCAAAGAAGTCATCGGACGTACTCCGGGATCGATAGTTGCTGTCCGTCCGCTTAAGGACGGTGTTATCGCTGATTTCGATATTGCTACGACTATGCTTCAGGAATTTATAAGAAAGGCTCTTAAGGGTACTATATTCACTAAGGCTAATGTAATAATATGTATCCCGTCAGGCGTTACAGCCGTAGAACGCCGTGCCGTAAGAGAGTCTTGCAAGAAGGCAGGAGCAAATAACGTCCTTATCATAGAAGAGCCAATGGCTGCTGCTATCGGTGCGGGACTTCCTACCAACGAGCCTGCAGGAAGCATGATAGTCGATATCGGCGGCGGTACCAGTGAGGTTGCCGTTATTTCTATGGGAGGCATAGTTGCTGCACGTTCTGTAAGATGTGCGGGAGATAAATTCGATGCTTCCATTATCAATTACATCAAGAAGAAGTATAACCTCCTTATCGGAGAGCGTACCGCAGAGAATATCAAGCTTGAGATCGGTTCGGCTTTCCCGAGCGAAAAAGAGGAGTCTATGGAAATAAAGGGAAGAAACCTTCTTAACGGCCTTCCCGAGAATATAACCATCAATTCGGCTGAGATACGTGATGCTCTCGTTGAACCTCTTGCTCAGGTAATAGACGCTATCAAGTCTACTCTTGAGGAAACTCCGCCCGAGCTTTCAGCTGACATAATCGACCACGGCATCACCCTCGCAGGCGGCGGAGCACTTCTCCGCGGTCTCGACCGTCTCATCGGACGCGAAACAGGTATGCCTGTATATATCGCCGAGTATCCTCTCGACTGCGTTGCAGAGGGTACAGGTAAGATACTTGAAAATATAAGCGACTATCAGGACGCTCTCACAGATAACGTCAAGTATTATTAAGGAGGCTTCTGATGCGTGAATTCTTCAAAAGCGCCCGTTTCAAGGTGCTTCTTGGTTTTCTTGCGCTGCTTGTGGGAATAATGATCTATGCCGTTACAAAGGGCGGATATTCGGTATCTGCGGCTTCCTTCGTGAATACCGTTACAAAGCCTTTCAGGATAGCATCGAACAGCGTCAGTATGAAGATCGAGAGTATTGCCGACAAGCTCAGCAATGCTGATAAGTATTACGAGGAAAACCAGAAGCTCAAGGCGCAGATAGGTGAACTCAACAAACAGCTTACAGAGTATGACGACCTTAAGGAGGAAGTCGAGGAACTGCGTAAATTCGTTGTTATCAAGGAGCAGCACCCCGACTATATCATATCTCAGCCTGCTGAGGTACTGGGATATATAGCCAACGATCCTTTCAGGTCGTTCACCATCGACAAGGGCTCGGCTGAGGGCATAGAGCCATTCTGTCCCGTAGTAACTGCCGAGGGACTTGTGGGCATAACGATAGATGTTTCGGGGCATGTATCTACCGTGAGAACGATACTTTCTCCCGACCTTTCGATCGCGGCAGTATCATCCTCTACAAATGCCGATTACGGTATAATCGAGGGAACTGTTGCAACTGCCGAAAACGGCAATACAAAGCTTATCCACCTGGATATGGATAACGAGCTTCGTGTAGGCGACCTTATGGTAACATCGGGCAACAGCGGACTTTTCCCGAAGGGGTACGCTATAGGTTCGGTAAAGTCGCTCGGATTTGAAACCAACGGACTTTCAGCCTGTGCGGAAATAGAGCCATGTTCTGATATAACACGTCTGGGTTCGGTAGTAGTAATAACCGATTTCAGCGGCAAGAACAACGAATACGGCGAAGAGAATACGGAAAGCGGCGAAAAGGAGGACTCAGATGAGGCTGAAAACATCCCGTGAGCGCAGGATCCTCCACGTCAAGACCTTTTTCCGCTGGCTGATATACTATTTCCTTATCATAGCATCGTTTATACTGATGACCTCGGGTACATGGCTGAAACCCGTGCTTCTCGTACCGATCGCGCTCTGCATCGCTATGGAGAACGACCTTATGGGTTCGGCTTTTACGGGAGCATTCTGCGGTTTCCTTACGGATATAGCCTGCGGAAGGCTTTTCGGGTATAATGCGGTGCTGCTGACGGTGTTCTGTGTCGGCTTTTCGCTGGTGTTCGAGCTTTATCTCCGTCAGAGGTTCATTACCTATATTGTAATGACGGCGGCGGTATCATTCCTGCAATGCTGGCTTGATTACAAGTTCTACTATGAGATATGGGATTACGAGGACGTCGGAAGGATATTCACAGGCGTTACTCTTCATGTATGGGTATATACAGTAATAGCCGCAGTGGTGATATACCTCATCACAAGGCTTATCAATCATTTCCTGATGCCGAAGGTCCACCTTACCATTGAGGAAGTGATACAGACGAATTAAGGTACAGGGGACTTTCCGACGGCTTCGGAGCGTCCCCTGTTATTGGTGTTTTAATGGAGGTATCATATTGAAAAGTGTTTCGGATACTATCAAGTCGATAATAGTGATACTAATGGTCATATCTCTCAGCGTACTGAGCGGAATGAGACTTATGAAGATACAGGTAGTCGGCGGTGAAGACATTGCGGATCCGAGAAAATTCGGTTCGGATGCAGTAACCTTCGAGCGTGAGGTAAGATCCACACGAGGCGAGATAGTTGATTTCAACGGAAATGTAATAATAGCAAATGATACAAGATGCGATATAGTTCTTGAACGTGCATTTTTCCCCGAGGACCTGAAAACAGGCAACGAGATACTGCTGAAGCTCAGTTCTGCACTTGCCGAGCACGGTCATCCCTTCGAGGAAAGCCTTCCCATAACAAAGGAATGGCCATACGTGTTCACAGTCGAGGACGCTTCTGAGGTAGTTGAAAAGCTCAACCTCAACGTTTACGCTACTGCCGAGAACTGCATAGACAAGCTCATATCCGATTACGAGATAAGCGACGAGTATTCTCAGGAGGAGCAGAGGATAATTGCAGGTATGCGTTACGAGATGCTTGCAAAGGACTTTTCCTACAGCAACGACCTTATCCTTGCGAAGGATGTAGACTCGGCAACCGTCATCGATATGAAGGAACTCAGCAACTTCTGCAAGGGCGTTGAGGCGGTAGATGCGGCTGAACGCTATATCGTCCGCGGAGATATCCTTCCCCACGAGATAGGTACAGTGGGACCTATCTACGCCGAGGAATATGCTGAACTCAAAGAGCAGGGCTATGCTCTCAATGATGAGGTGGGTAAGAGCGGTATCGAACAGGCTATGGAAAAACAGCTCCGTGGTGAAAACGGAACCGAAGAAGTCACCATGCTCAACGGTTCGATAGTTGACATAAAGACCAAGAAGGAAACCGTTCCGGGACAGACAGTCAAGCTTACTGTTGACGGAGCATTCCAGCTTAAGCTTCAGGGCATACTCGATAACTTCATTGCAGAACGTCCCTACTATAAAGGCTATGCCGCAAACAAGGGCGCACTTGTGGTCCTTGATGCAAAAACAGGCGCAGTAAAGGGAATGGCTACAGCTCCCACATATAACCTCAAGGATTTCGCAGAACACTATGAGGACCTTATCAAGCAGGAAAACGCTCCTATGTTCAACCGCTGTACATTCGGACAGTACCTCCCCGGTTCTACATTCAAGACCATTACCGCTACAGCAGGTCTCAATGAGGGCGTAGTAAATGGCGAAACATCATTTGTGTGTCATACCGATTACGAGTTCTATGGTTCATGGTACAAGTGTACGGGATATCACAATGCAATATCCGCAAGACGTGCCATAGAGGTATCCTGTAACGTTTACTTCTATGAGGTATCAAGACTTCTCGGCATCGATAACATCACAAAGTACGCCAAGCTTTACGGACTCGGTTCACATACAGGCATCGAAACAGGCGATGCAGAGGGATTCCTCTGTAACCCCGAGACCTTTGCGGAACGAGGTCAGCCGTGGTACATCGGTTACGTTATCCAGGCAGGTATCGGTAACCAGGACTGCGGATTCTCTCCGCTCCAGCTTGCAAACGTTGCATGTACCATTGCCAACAGAGGCGTAAGATACAAGCCTTATCTCGTGGACAGTCTTTACACCTATGGTTCAAACGAGCTTGTAAGCAAGACCGAGCCTGAGGTTGCAGGACAGATAGACCTTAACTACGATTACGTTTATGACTATATCATCGGCGGTATGATGGATGCCGCAAGAAACGTCCCTGCACCGTATTCGCTCTACGGACTCGGATATGACGTAGCTATAAAGACAGGTACTCCACAGACAGATGCCAACGACCTTAACAAGCAGAACTCGGTATTTATCGGTTTTGCACCTGCAAACGATCCCGAAGTTGCATTCGCAGGCGTTATCGAGGGCGGTGAATACTCGAAGTATATGATAAGAAGCATACTTCTTGCTTATCAGGAGTGCTACGGTATGAACGGCGTTGCACCTACAGCGGAGCTTCCCCCCGAGAATCGTCCAAACGAGACAACAACTGCTCAGACAGGTACAGCAACTACAGCTGCATCCGCAGCACCGCAGACAGATACAGCGACTACAGCGGTAACAACAACAGTACAGTAAAAAACAGCCTGACATGTTCGGTATGAACTGTCAGGCTGTAATTATTTATGTTTCATGACCTGCTGTCGTAGTCATCGGTGAAGCGGTGAACTACTCCGCCTTCCTTGTATGCGATGACTGTACTTAAGTTTACGTTCTCAACGCTCCGGAAGATATTCTTTTCCACCTGAGGGTTGACTTTCTTCATCTCTGCGATAAGGTTCTTTATCTCAAGGCGCTTTGATACAGATCGGCTGTCTGGATCGCAAGTGGTGCATGTATCGGTGAACTTGCAGGCGCACTGTATGAAGTGCAGACCGTTGTAGTCTCTCCAGTGTTTTATCTCATCCTCGCGCACAAGATACAGCGGACGGATAAGCTCCATTCCCTCGAAGTTGGTGCTGTGAAGCTTGGGCATCATGGTCTGGACCTGTCCGCCGTAAAGCATACCCATGAGGATAGTTTCTATAACGTCATCGAAATGATGACCGAGTGCTATCTTGTTGCAACCGAGCTCCTTTGCCTTGTTATAGAGGTAGCCTCTTCTCATTCTTGCACAGATATAGCAAGGGTTTTTCTCGATATTATAAACCGAATCAAATATATCCGACTCGAAAATCGTTATCGGAATAGACATGGATTCGGCATTTTTTTCGATTATCCGACGGTTTTCGGGACTGTATCCCGGATCCATTACAAGGAATACGACTTCAAAGGGGAACTTGTCATGGCGTTTCAGCTCCTGAAAGAGCTTTGCCATGAGCATAGAGTCCTTTCCGCCTGAGATACAGACTGCGATCCTGTCGTTTGGCTGGACGAGTTCGTATTCGTTTATAGCCTTGGTGAATTTGCACCATATGCTCTTTTTGAACTTCTTGCGGAGTGAGAGCTCTACCTGTTCTGTCAGCTGACGGTTTTCCATTATGTTTCTCAGCCAGTCCACATAACCGCCCTGAAGGTCATAGGCATCGTAGCCCATTTCGCAGAGCTTATCGGCAGTCTCACCGCTTATTATACCGCTTTTGCAGTATATCACGAGCTTCTTGTCACGGGGCAGTTCCTCGGAGAATATGCGCTCCTGAGGGATGTTTACAGCGCCGTTGATATGTCCGTATTCAAAAGCGGTCTCATCCCTGATATCTATAAGTAAAAAGCTGTCATCGGTATTGTTCAGCTGCTCTGTTGTGATAATATTACTCATTAAAGCACCTCTTGGCATTTTTGTATCGGTATGACCGCAGTTTGTATCCGGAATTCTTCTGACTCGTTATCCGTATAATTCAGCGGAAAAGCTTCGCACCGATAGTTTCTCTCAGTGAAACTGCATCTCCGTCATCGCCGACTATAATATGATCCAGTACAGTTATATCGATATGCTTCATTGCCGCAACGATAGATTCTGTAGCACGGATGTCTTCGGGTGAGGGGGTACAGTTGCTCATAGGATGAACGTGTGACAGGATGATGGTATCCGAATTGTTTTTTACGGCGAATTCCGCAATAAGACGTTTTGAAAAGGAAACATCAGTGCTGCTGCCTTCAGCTATTTCGGCTGCGGCTATAAGTCTGCGGCGGCGGTTCAGTGCGGCAACTACCAGTTTTTCTCTTCTTATTCCCTTGTAATACGAAGCAAAGAACTGCTTCCTCCTTGAATAGGTATCCAGAAGGATGTTTTTGCTGTTGATAGCACAGAATCTGTCTATCTGTGGGATAAGGTTTATAAGTACGGCAGTCTGTATAGAGACATTGCAGTTTTTTGCGAGAAATTCAGGATCGGCATCTGAGGCTGATTTGATATTGCCGTATGTTTCGAGTAACCTGTCGGCTTTTTCTTCGATGCTGCTGTGTTCCGAGTAAGAGAGCAGCAGTATCATTCGTTCCCTTTCGCTCAGACTGTCAAAATCACCTGATTCCAGCCGCTTCCGCAGCATATCCACTAATCCTTTATTCATCAGCGCATCTCCCTGAAAGAAAAAGAACCGTTCTGACGGAAAGAGAAGATATTTTCCCCTTTACATATCATGGTATCGGTCAGATATATACCGATAGGTTCAATAGCATCGGCAATGTTACGAGTGATAAGATAATCCCTTTCGATCGGATAGAAGTCGTCCGACGGGTGATTTATACCGAGGAACATTCTTTCTGAACCGCTTTTAAGCAGCATCAGGGCTATCCTTTTCAGATCAAGCTGATGATTCCTGATCATATCGGGAGTAAATGAGAAGCGTACCTGAGGTCGGATCCCGCTTGTTGTACCTATTATGAGGTACAGTTCGGAGTTATTGCCCTTAAAATAATCAAGGAACCACTGTGAAGCAAGCTCATAGGTCGATAAATGAAGGGCGTCCTTGCCTGAATAACCCGAATCTTTTCTGAGTTCTCCCATCAGCTTAAGAAAACCTGCCGCAGTTTTTCCGATGCCTTTAACTTCGGTAAGCTGTTCGACAGGAGCATCAAGTACATTTTTGAGACTTCCGAAACGGTCGGTTAGAAGGTGAGATATCTCGTTGGTATTTATACGCGGCAAAGCATAAAAAAGCAGCAGTTCAAGAAACTCGTGTTCACAGAGGTTTTCTGTGCCGTTTTCGAGATACCGCTGTCTGAGACGTTCGCGGTGACCGCTGTGCAATCCGTTTTCACTCATGTAGGTCACCTGCTTTCCGAATATTAGGGATGAATAACTTCGATCACTATCTATTATACAGCACACGGTATGAATTGTCAAGATATCCATTTATACGAACCAAGGCATTACCGGTCGGGCTGAGAAAAAACAACATGAAGGAAAATAGGATGCGAACAATCGGAGGGCAGGGTGAATTCTCAAAGTGTGAGGACTTTTTTCTTGACATGCCGTTATCAGAATGGTATAATAAATGCGGTCTCAACAACCGTCTTCGGTGAGTTGAGCAGACAGCGATTAACGATCCAAGGACGTATTCAACAACAGTAAGGAGAGAACGTATGAAATATTCAGAAGTTAAAAAGAAGAAAAAATGGCCGAAGGTGCTGCTGACGATAGTTATAATTATTGCAGTTCTTGCGGGATGCATAGGCTTTAACGCTTCAAGGAACATGAAGGTCATGAACAATACCCTTGATGCAGGTATGGAAACCATATCAGAGTATGCAAAGCTGACACCTGTTGACGCAGGGGAGTATAAACAGATAACCATGTACGGTGCTATGAAGTTTGATGTTTCACAGTATGATATAGAGGATATCGGAAATCTTTCCGTAATGAAGGTCAATATGGGATTTATGCAGATGGTATCCTATATTATAACACCTTTCAAAAAGGATATGCCCATGCTTTCAATGGACTTCATGTACATGTTCGGAAACCGCAAGGCATATGCGGAATTCTATGATCTTACACCTGATAAAACATCCCCCGAATATACGGCAGTTCTCGAGTCTATAAAGAAATTTGAGGAAAGCTGCAATGACCTCGAGGATCTAACAACAGAACCTGCATGGTATGACGAATATCTGACAGTTGTTCTTCACAAGGCTGCAAAGCGTGACAAGGACGAGAGAGTTGACAAGATGTTCTGCGATGCTATACGCTGTTATATGGAGACTGCCAAGGACCTTCCGCTGCTTTCCGACGAGGAAAAGGCTGCCAAGCTTGCTATAACTCAGGAATACTGTGATAACCTTGTAGAAAAAGGCGGAGTTTCCACAGACGTGTTCAAAAAAGCACTCGGAAGCGAAACAACAAAGGATTTCTTTGACAAGGTATTATTCGGTACAGCACTTTATTGAAAACTGAAATAAAAACATAACGATCGTGGGGACCTCTTTAAGAAAGGTCCCCACGATCATTTATAAAGAAAGTGTGTGCAGGCAAGTTACGCGGAAGGCGTTTCCTGCTATTGAGTTATTCATCATTACCGTCGTCAACGTACTCGAGGATGTCTCCCGGCTGACAGTTCAGCGTTTTGCAGATAGCGCACAGAGTGGTGAAACGTATAGCGCTTACCTTTCCCGTTTTCAGTTTTGAGAGGTTAACGTTGCTTACGCCGACATGCTCGCTTAGTTCGTTGAGGCTCATTTTTCTGTCCGCCATAACGCGGTCAAGTCTTAATACTATCGACATTTTTTACCTCCTTACAGTGTTTCATCGGATTCCTTCTGAAGCTGTGCGCCGTAATCAAAGGTGTAAGCGAGTATGCGGAAAAGTCCATAACCAAGAACTATATATACAGGGAAACTAAGATCAAAAGTACGCTCTGTTTCGGGGCAGAAAACTATATTGAGTACGACTAATATGATATATACAAGTGCGCCGGCGAGAAGTGCTTTTGATGCGCCTTTGAGTTTATCAGCTGCATCGAATGTGAATGGTGTTCTTTCCTGTGAAAGCCTTTTGAAGAACTGACACATAAAGTTGAATACTATCCATAGTGTAAGGGCAACGGTACCGCTTAAGAGTGAACTGAATATACCTTCGATGTTGTGGGATACAGCCTCTCCGATCACGGATACACCTGACAAAACTGTTATTATGACAGCGATCACTTTTACGATAGTGCCCATAGTCTTGTATTCTTTGCAGGTCTTTACAAATTCTTTTTCTGAAATAGCTTTACGTTCTGTGTTCATGATAATACCTCCTGAAATTTATCGGATCAAAGTGTTTCGTCGGATTCCTTCTGAAGCTGTGCGCCGTAGCTGAATACGAATATGAAGAGTATGATGATGAGTATAGCAAGTACAGAGAGAAGGCCGACACCGTTAGTGAAGAGACATGCAACGCCGAATGGGATAAGTGAGAAAGCGAAGTGCTTCATAGCCTTGATAACTTCCTCATGGAAAGGTGAATCGCACTTAGAGAGAGCCTTTGTGAGCTTCTTGCCGAAGAAAGCAGGGATGAGAAGAAGAGCACACATAAGAGCAAGAATGAAGAAGCTTGAACCAACGGACGCTTTGAAGAGAGCACCGTTTATCTGGTTGATCTCGCCGTTTATAGTGTAAGCGTAACCGTTATCTGTCTTCTCTACCTTTTCTACCTTATAGCCCATGTCAAAGCCTGCATTTTTGATATCGATGTTTTCTTCGGGGATATTAACTAACTCTGAGTCGCCTGAATCGAACATGCTCTTTGCAAAGCTTCCGAAATTGCTTTCGTCAACGGTTATAACGGATGAGAAGTTTCCTTTGATATCGAGTGCGTTATCGGGGAGCGAAAGGAATGTGACGCCTGCAAGCAGAGAGCCTACGATTCCGGCGATAAGTCCTATGATAACGAGGATGTCGATAACGAATGCAACTGTACCTAATGTGTTGATCTTTTTTACTGTTGGGTTTTTCATAATAATTCTCCTTTATAAATGGTCGTGATGTTTATTCTTTTCAGATCTGACCGGCGGGAACGTTTTTGTTCCCTTCGGTGATTCTATAATACCACGGCTTATTACGTTTGTCAATAGAAATTTATCGTTTTACGATAATTATTGTATGTTTGCATATAAAAGATTATCGTTTTGATACTGTGTGTTGTGCAAAATCAACGATAATTATTTATCGATAAACATTAAAAACTTATCGTTTCTGAAAGTGCGTATATTTTACGGAGTTCTGTCAACACTATTTTCGGAGGTGTTATACATGAAGAAAAATCTGTTTTCAGATAAACACAAGGGCTCTAAAGGATTTTACGCCGCACTGGGTATCAGTGCAATAATGATAGGAGCTTCATGTTATTACGCATACGATCAGGGCGAAAAGCTCTCACAGGACTTTCTTTCGCAGAATATCATAACCGAGGAAAATGAAGCGGTAAACAGGCGTGTAACAGGTCTGCCGAAGGCTACCCTGCCTCCTGTAAGGCACACTACAGCAGTCACAACAGCCTATCCTACGCTGACAGCAGGTATCGCTGCACCGCCTTCAGCGACTGTCCCTGCGGCAGCTATAGAAGTTATTCCCCAGCGTCAGGCTGCGGAGGAAGCAGCGGCAGTCACTCCGCCCGAGCTGAATGGTATGGTCACACGCATGGAGAACGTAAAAGCTCCGCTTTCGGACATGAGCGGAGTAATAAACGGATTCAGCGGAAGCGAACTTGTGAAAAACGAGACCACAGGTTCGTGGCAGACTCATAACGGAGTGGACCTCTCGGCAGATGTTGGCAGTGAGGTCTATGCAGTTTCCAACGGATGCGTTACCGCAGTCGAAAACGATCCGCTCTGGGGAGTTACAGTAGTAATAGACCACAATAACGGCTTTATAACAAGGTATTGCAGTCTTGCGGATGACCTTTCCGTGCAGAAAGGGGACATGGTCACAAGCGGCGATCTTCTCGGAGTTATCGGAAATACAGCAGATATAGAAAGCTCGGAACCTTCGCATCTTCATTTCGAGGTAATGCATAACGGCAGATACGTTGATCCTGTCGATGCTGTTGGAGAACATTGAAACAGGAGGGGACGGATAAAGAACGTCCCCCGTACATAATCAGCCTGTAAAACGAGTTCGTCCGCTGAGTGAAGGCGTTGTACAAATTGGGTATTGAAAAATAATTAAAGGTGTGCTATAATAAATGCTGTACTTAATTCGTATACTGTTTTTCAGTATTCATGACGGTATACCAAAATAAACTATTGGAGGTCACACCAAATGGGCATGTTCGACAAGCTTATCGCCAATCTTAAGGCAAGCAAAAAGACTATCGTTTTCACAGAAGGCAGCGACGCAAGAATCCTTTCAGCTACTGACAGACTCCTTAAGGAGGATCTTATGGGAGTTATCCTCTGCGGTAATCCCGATGAAGTAAAGGCAGCTGCTGCAAAGGGCAGTTTCTCTATAGACGGAGCAGAGATAGTTGATCCTGCATCATATCCCGAAATGGACTCACTCGTAGCTCAGATGTTCGAGCTCAGAAAGGGCAAGATGACTGAGGATGAGTGCCGTGCTGCACTTGCTAAATCAAACTACTTCGGCACAATGCTCGTAAAGGCAGGAAAGGCAGACGCTCTTCTCGGCGGTGCTACATATTCAACTGCTGATACAGTAAGACCTGCACTTCAGATAATCAAGACAAAGAAGGGTTCTAACCTTGTAAGCTCATCCTTCATCCTCTTCAGAGAGAAGGACGGCAAGGAAGAAAAGATAGCTATGGGCGACTGCGCTATCAACCTCAGCTATGAGGATACAGTTGACAAGGAGGGCAATGTTGTTCTCACAGGTGCAAGAAAGCTTGCAGAGGTTGCTGTTGAGACTGCAAAGACAGCTGCTTTCTTCGGCATCGATCCTAAGGTAGCAGTTCTCAGCTTCTCAACATACGGCTCAGGCAAGGGCGGCACAGTACAGCTCAGCCACGATGCTGTTATCGAAGCAAGAAACATCGATCCTGATCTCGTTATCGACGGCGAGTTCCAGTTCGACGCAGCTGTTTCCGCAGAAGTTGCAAAGACAAAGTGTCCTGATTCAAAGGTTGCAGGACAGGCTAATACATTCATCTTCCCACTTATCGAGGCTGGTAACATCGGCTACAAGATAGCTCAGAGACTTGGCGGATACGAGGCATACGGTCCTATCCTTCAGGGACTCAACGCTCCTATCAACGATCTTTCAAGAGGATGCAACGCTGACGAAGTTTACAAAATGGCTATCATCACAGCAGGCATGGCTTGATAAATGCGTAATTAATGATATAAAAATCGGGACTGCTTAGTGCAGTCCCATTTTTAGTTTATTGAACGTTTTCCTCGTAATTATCGCTTTCAGGTACGTCGTAGAGCTCTTCATCAGCCTTGCTTATGCGCCAGCCGTCCGCTGTATTTGTGATAGTAAACTTTGTTTTAAAAGCATGATCGGGATCAACATCTAAATCAATATGGCTTCGTGTAGTGATTATATTGCCGTTTTCATCAAATTCGCCCTTTACTTCATCATCAAGCCATTTATACAGTTTATCGCTTATATCACAAGTCTCTGTATTGACGTAATACCCTTCATCTGTAGTATAGATCAAAGTGCGGTAATCAATATCCTCTTCTTTTGCGCAGGCACAAGCATCAAGGACTGTTTTTCCAAGTTCTGCATCACAGATCTCGTAACAGTATTTTTCCAGATCCTCCCATGTTGGGTATCTTGGATCGGTAACACGATAAAAGTCTCTCGTGAATTCATCTTCACCGTCAAATGTGGTAATTGTTTTAGTAACAACCGATGAACGGTCAACTTCAAGAGTTCTTCCGTGAATATCAAATAGACACTCCATCCAGGCATCTGTAAGCTCTTTAGCTATAGCATCTGCATCAATTTCCTCTGTTTCGGTGGCTTCCTCTGTTTCTGTTGCTTCCTCTGTAACTTCTTCTGCTTCTGTAGTATCGGGAACGATCTCCTCTACCTCAGCCGAGGGAGAATTGGAGTTGCGGCTTATAAATGCCATACTTCCGCCTATTCCGCCAACAAGTAGTACGGCAGCAGCGGCAATGCTTGCACTCTTGTACCATTTTGGTCTGCGGTATTTTTCAACTCCCGATACATCATTAAGTTTATCACTGAACACATCATTCATATCATACTTTCTTTTACTCATAGCATATAACCTCTCTTTCCGGTCGTCTTTCAGGACGGGATATTCCTCAGAGAGTCTGTATGCTGTATTATTATCGATATCATTGAAAAGATCATCAAATCTCATGTATATCCCTCCTCTGTTATACCTGCCTCACTCAGCAGCTTTTTAAGCTTTTTCCGCGATCTGCTCAGCCTTTTCAGTACGGCAGTATCGCTCATTTTTAAGATCGAAGCGATTTGTCTGGTTTTCATACCGTAATAATAGAAGTAAACGATGATAGCAGAGTCTGGCTCTCCGAGACTGTTGATGATGTTGAGCACTGTTTCGTTGAGAAGTGATCTCTCCGCAGATTCTTCAACACTGTTATCGGAAGCAATCTCACCGAAGCTGTCGGAATCAATTGAGACTGTTGTATCACTTTTCGGGGAAAGCCGCCTGAAGCAGCTTATTGCAGTACGTTTTGCTATAGTGCCGATTATTCCTCTGAGGTCTCCTTCCACGTCCTTGCAGCGGTCAAGATAGCGGAATACCGCCGCAAAGGTATCGCTGAGACATTCTTCCATGTCCTCTTTTGTACCGCAGTTTTTCAGCTTGTTGGCGCATATAGCGTAAACATATCCGCAGTATTCATCAAACAGCATCCGCCTCCCTTCTTCGGGAGACTCCGCCATTATCTTTCTCAACTCTTTGTCTGTCACCGTTTCACCCCTTTGAATGCATTCATATATTACACTCGCTTTACGCTGCTTTTTCCTGACATAAAAAAACGGTCCAGAAATTCTGAACCGTAAAAATGCATTGATGACAGTACCGTAAGCGAAAGCAGACTGACAGTTTCGTACATAGTGAGCGAGACACGAGCATATAATTTGAGCCCGACGGTAAAACTGTCGGGCGTTTCTGTGTTATCTGTACTAAATAGATGACAGTGCCGTAAGCGATGTACAACTATCATTCCCGATAACGGTAAGCGAGCTTTGCGAGCGACAACGTGGTCGCAGGCACAGGCTCTGTGCTGGTACGCCTGACTGGAATCGAACCAGCGCACGCGGCGTCGGAGGCCGCTGCTCTATCCCCTGAGCTACAGGCGCATATATGTAAGTATAGTCTACCATATAATTATATCAAAAACCCTTGTAATTTGCAATAGTTTATGTTATAATTAATAGAAGAATTTCTTTTCACACCCTTACAGAGGTTTTAGCGATAATTACTGAGACAGCGTAGATATTGCTGACATTAACAAGTCGAAAAAAACATTATACTGGAGGTGACATTTTGGAGGAATACATTTACCTGATCGTCGCTCAGACAGGCACAAGACCTGCAAGGTTCTTCCGCTTTATAACCAAGAAGCCCTATAACCATGTTTCACTATCAGGCGATGTAAGTCTTTCTGAAATGTACAGTTTCTGCCGTACATATCAGCCTTTTCCGCTTCCTGCAACATTCAATAAGGAAATAGTCGGCAAAGGCACTCTCGGTAAATACGATTTCATACCATGTGAGATATACAGGATATCGGTTACCGGAGAACAGAAAAAGGAATACGACCGCATCATACGCCATTTTTCAGATAACAGGAATATCTATTCATATAATGTCCTCGGACTTCTTGCAGTTTACCTGAATATCGAGTGGAACCGCAAGAAAAGTTTCGTCTGTTCGCAGTTTGTGGCATACACTATGGATAAGATAGGCATACCGCTTGAAAAGCCATTCTGCCTTTATAAACCCGATGATTTCCGAAAGTTCCCGGGAGCTACTCTTGTGTATTCGGGCGAGTTGAACAGCTTTTACGATGATATGCATGCTTTATACAGATATCCCGACCGTTCGGGCTCTAAGGTCTGAGTATAAGAGTATACCCGAACGTATCTCATCAGGGAGAAGAAGGTAAGCCGTAAGATAAGAATGGCTTTCCGTTGATATGTGTGGATAATTTAATTCCAACCTGCTGCCGAGAACTTCAAATGTCATATTTCCCTTATCGGAAGAGAAATATGCAGGAGTTATCTTCTCGGATGACAGCCTGTTGTGGGAATTAGTACATGAATCGATAAACATTTTACATCCGACGGTCAGTACAAGGTAGACTATGATCAACCTGGCTGCCGTTTTTTTCTTCCTTGTCATCATTTCTCCTTTATAGATAAAAGCAGTTCAGCCAGTGAACGTCCCACAAGCTGTCCCGCATACTGTACCTGATCGAGAGTATTGCAGTGGGAACCTACTTCGATGAGAAGGCTGCCAGTGGTAAGATCCTGGTTGTAGTGGCGGTAATCGAAGAGTATGGGACGGGTGAGTCCCGGGTGGTCACTTTCAATTTTCTGCTGGAGGCTGCATGCAAAGTGGAAATTCTTCATATATTCGGGCATACCGAGAGTACCGTCGTCGCAGCCCGATATTATCATGACCTGAGCCGCTTCTCTGCCGTCAGCTTCTATATACGGCTGATAGGAGATACCCTCGCCTGCAACAGCATCACGGTGTATGTCGAGAGCGACTTTTATATCGGGGTACTGTTCAAGTATGGGTACAATAGTTTCTCTGCTTCTTGCGTATGAACCGTTATACGAGGGATAATCGTGGATAGTCCTTACGTGTATAACACCTATGCCCTGTGCTTCGAGTTCTGCCTGTATTGCATCACCGACCATTACGACGTTTTTTGTGGGATCGGTGGTTCTGTAGTTGAATCCTGCATCGTACTCGTCACGGACAAAAGGTTCAAAGCTTTCAGTGGTGTGAGTATGATAGATAAGAACCTGAGGTTCATCCGTATCCTTAATGGTGAAATTTGGCAGGCATCTGCTTTCGTTCAGCAGAGTTTCATTCGGGATATCGGTCTTGTTGTTCACCTGTCCGCATTTTTCAAGGTCGAAGTAAGTATTTCCGCTGTATATCCCATAGGTAGTGCGTATAATGCTTCCGCCGCCGCCCCATTCGGTCGGGTAGGGCTTTTCACCTGCATTTTCCGCAGTCATATCCAGAGGACTTATCAGGTCTGTATCTGTTTTATCGTCGGCTGTTTCGGGAGTTACTCCATAGCCTTCCGACAGGATAAGTCCCTCGTTGAGGACGCTTTTTATTCCGCTGTCTGATACGTTGTATTCAGCCTGTCGGAAGCTTACTGGTTCGGCGTCTGCCTTGACTGACCTGCTATGTAGTGCAGGCAATACCCATGCGGCTATGACGGGCGTTATTACCAGTGCCGCAGACCTGAGTAAAGCAGACGATACACTTTTCTTTTTATGAGTCATATCCTCACCTCTTCATTAATGTCTGCTCGAAAATAATTGCAGACACATTTATTATATCCTTCTGTTCAAATATATTCTCAGTTCAGAGGAATTATTTCTGCAAAGAAAGATATATCCTGTTTTTTTCTGTCATATATTGAGAAAAGAAAAACTACTTCTGTAATGAGGTGATGATATGTACAGATGCTGCAATATAAAGCATTTTTGCAGATTGCTCGTGCTGGATGCGGTGATCTTCACCGTGTTTGCAGCAGCTTTTGCAGTCGGGAGGATAATGATAAGGGTAGCAGCAGGTGAAAGGGACGAAATGTCCATACGTCTTCCTGTGATAATGTATCACAGCGTGTGCGATAAACCGCCTTCGGAGTATGTAGTCACGCCAAAGCAGCTTGAAGATGATCTGAGATACCTGCGTGAAAACGGATATACTGCGGTATCTGCACAGCAGCTTGTGGATTATACACGGGGCAGGGGAGAACTGCCTGAAAAGTCGGTCATGATAACCCTTGATGACGGTTTTTACAATAACCTTTCGGAGGTACTTCCGCTTCTGGAGAAATACGATATGTGTGCAGTTGTATCTGTGGTGGGCAGCTATACCGACAAGGACGCTCCCCTTGATCCACATATACCGGTATATTCCTATCTGACATGGGATGATATAAATGAGCTTATCTCATCAGGCAGGGTAGAGATAGGCAGCCACACCTATGATATGCACGGACTCGGCAGCAGTCGGAGAGGCTGTTCAATAGCTGACGGAGAGTCCGAGGAGGACTACCGCAGAGCACTGAATAGTGATCTGTCTCAGCTTCAGCACGAGATGTATGCACATACGGGATGTGTACCATTTGTATTTGCCTACCCGTTCGGAGCGGTAAGCCGTGAAAGTCTGCCTGTCATAAGGGAAAACGGTTTCCTTATGACACTGACCTGCCGTGAGAAAGCCAATACGATAACCCGTGATCCGCAGTGCCTTTTCGGCATAGGACGTTTCAACCGCAGCGGAATGTATACTACCGCTGAATATATGCGAATGATCTTTGAGGAAGAATGATATGAAAAACGAAAGACGCAAAAATCTGAAAGCGGCGATACTTCCGCCTGTACTGATGCCGCTGCTTTATATAGTGTTCAGGGCGTATAAGAGCTATTATCAACGCTATGTGCTGTTCTGCGAGATACGCACCTTTACAGGTATATACTGTCCCGGATGCGGAGGAACTCACTGTATTACTGCGCTTTCTAAGGGCGATATCCTTTCGGCACTGCACTATAATGCAGCCCTCTGTCTTGGGATAGTGATATTCCTTTTGTGGTGGATAGAGAATGTAGCAGCGGTTTTCGGCAAGAAAATAAAACTGATCCCCGATAACCGCATATTTCCATACGCCGTAACGGGGATCATAATTGCTTATTTAGTTCTCAGGAACATCATTCCTGCATTAGCACCGTTATGATGCTTTATGCGAACAATGGTACGAGTTCTGTAGACTCTTCCTCAGTATAAGTGAAGCTTGTCTGTGAAGCCTGCTGATTTGCGCTCTGCTTTACAGTATCGATAAGGTAAGCATAGAAGCTGTCGAAGTCATCAACACCCTCAATGCCGCTGTTAGCCCAGATATCATCATACTTAGGATCGTTGTACTTCTGGAATTCCTCAGGAACTTCGTGAGTTGCCTCATAGTCATCGATATAGAACTGTGCGTTGCTTGTGAACATCTTCATATCCTGGATGGGCTCACGGAAAACAACTGCAACTGTTCCATAGATTATAGCAGCGATAAGACCGATGATTATAGCTGCGATAGCAAGGCCTTTAGCTCCGCGGTGAGTAGCAATAGAGATTATTGCAAGGATGAGTACGATAGGTACAAGGATGATACTTGCTGATGTGAAGCAGCAGATAAGGTTGATAAGGCTGATAACGAAGGCTGTTATAGCCAGGCCCTTTTTCTCAGCATTTGGATTGTCCAATGCTGAATCGTAAGTTTTTGCGCTCATGTTTAAACTTCTCCTTTAAAATAAAAATAATATATAGATCATCCGCGGTATGCGGCGGATCGCATGGAAATTGATTTATGCCAATGCAATTGACATTATTACGCGAAAAATAAAAACTACGATGACGATTACTATTCCGATAACTTTATAGGTTTTCATTTTTTCTTTTGTAAAAGGACCGTCGGGCTCGTCTGAAAGGTCATTGATACCGGTTATCATCTCTATAATCCCTGAGACGAAAAAAAGCATTACAAAAGCGATAAAAGGATCGATCAGGACAAACAGGATCCAGATCGAAGCAATTACAATAAAGACAACCCCCAGATCCTTTTTTCGTTCCTCATAGGAAGGTTTACGTCTTTCATCTTCGGAAAAAGGTGTGTAGATATCAGTTAACGGAGAATGTCCTGTTGACTTTTTTTCATACATCATCGCAGCAACCTTTGCCATTGCCTCTTTTTCCTTAGGGGTATTCGTCACTGTGTTTTCGGGAAGGTTTCCGTTTTCAAGACCTATCTCACTTACCTTCATGCCGAGGTCGGCATCAGCGCTTTCGCCGTCGGGGTAGAACGATTCCTGCGGAGCAGGCGGACTTCCTGACGGATAGTCGGAATAGGATGATAACCCGGGCTTTTTTACGCTCTTCTCGGACTCATGGTGATCATCCTCTTCGCAGAGATGACCGCCTTCGCTTTCTTTAGCGAGTTTGCGTTCAAGATGAGCACTTTTTCGCTCCGAAAAGACATCATCGTATCTATTATACCTTTCTTTAAATGATTTGTCAAGTACATCATGTTCATGTCCGTCTTCACAAAGATGATCGGCGGAACCGCTGCCTGTGTAGTCCTCGTCGCCGAAGTAGCCTTCTTCACCGAATTTTCGGGTTTCATCTACCGAATCGACGTCCATTTCGTCCACAAAAGTGTCATCCATCTCATCGATGATATTTTTTTTCTTTCCAAACATGACAACATGCTCCTTTTACGTTCAGTCCTTTTCGCCTGAGCCGAAAAAGACGTTTGCGGCTAATTTGGCAGGAGCTGCGGTCTCGGAATCCCTGATCTTTTCAGGGGTATGTTCAACAAGCTTTCTTACAGCAGGTGAAACCTTCTTTTTGATCCCCAGTTTGCCTGATATCACTGCAAGAGCTATGATCTCTGCGGTTACCGAGAAGGAAAGCATTACAGCTATCCTTTTTATTAAAGTATTTTTTTCATTACCCATATAGATCCCTCTTTTCATGTCAGAACGGCGCTTCCCATGTCCAGCTGCGTATCTCCAGCTCGTCCAGATTGTATGGAGTTTTCTGGTATACACAGTAGTTGAGCCAGTTCGAGAACATAAGGTTAGCAGCGCATCTCCATGAGAAAACGGGAGTTTTCTCAGGATCGTCATCGGGGAAATAGTTATACGGTATCTGTATATCTATACCCTTGGCAACATCGCGGAAATACTCCGAAGCAATGGTATCACGCTCATATTCCGAATGGCCTGTTATGAAATACTGCCGTCCGTTTTTGTTTGCGACTATGTGAACTCCCGAAAGCTCTGATGAAGTGAGTATCTCCAACTGGTCCACTTTCTCGATATCCTCTCTGCGGACCTCTGTATTCCTTGAATGAGGCACGTTGAATATATCATCGAAGCCTCTCAGGAGCTGACAGTTCTCTACCTCTGCGTGGTGGGGGAATATACCGAACATTTTCTGCGGCAGAGTATACTTCGGTATGCCGAAGTGGTAGTAAAGACCTGCCTGAGCCGCCCAGCAGATATAAATGGTCGAGAATACATGGGTTTTGGACCACTCGAATATCTGAGTTATTTCGTTCCAGTAATCCACCTGTTCGTATTCAAGAAGCTCTACGGGAGCGCCTGTCACTATCATTCCGTCGTATCGTTTGTCCTTTATCTCATCGAAGGTCTTATAGAAAGACTCCAGATGATGATGTGAGGTGTTTCTTGAAACATGAGAAGCCATCTGAAGCAGTTCGATATCCACCTGAAGGGGAGTATTACTGAGAAGGCGCATTAGCTGGCTTTCTGTTTCTATTTTCTTTGGCATTATGTTGAGTATTATGACCTTAAGGGGACGGATATCCTGATGCTCCGCGCGCTCCTTGGACATAACGAATATATTTTCTTCTCCAAGCGTTTTGAATGCCGGTAGCTCGGATGAAATTCTGATTGGCATTTCAAATCGCTCCTTTCTTAGTTAAATTGCTATTTTTTACCGCAGGACTCACAGCCGTTCATGAAGCTGTCGAGGTTCTCGCAGAGCTTACTGTCTCCCTGAAGGAAGCGGAGTCTGCGGAGCGGTGTATATTTTTCCTCATCGGGAAGCTGAAAAAGCATATTTTCGATGCCTTTCAGCGCACTTTTGAACATTACCGACCTTACAAGTCCGTCACAGAGCATAAGGTCGCCGCCGTCGTCATAGTCATGAACTGTTGTCTGTTCCTTGCCGTAGGAATAGGCGATAAAGCCTATTGGACGTCCGCTGTCGAGAGCTTCGGTTATATGCAGCTCCTCTGCGGCGGAATTCAGATGCTCGTATCCGACGGTATCGAATCTTTCCTGTATTTCAAGCATATCATTTAGCCTTTCCTATTGCAGTACGGAGAGCTCGCAGCTCCTCGGCAGTCAGCTCACGCCATGCGCCCGGTTTCAGCATACCCAGCTTGACAGGTCCCACACTTATGCGGCGGAGTCTTGCAACTTCAAGTCCCACAGCCTCGCACATTCGTCTTATCTGACGGTTTCTGCCTTCCTTTATGGTCATGAGAAGAACTACACGTCCCTGCTGTTTTTCCTTTACGATAACAGTTGCGGGAAGAGTCATTTTGCCGTCTATATCAACACCTTCGGAGAGCTTTACAAGCTGCTCGTCGGTTATATCGGGACGAACCGTAACACGGTAGGTCTTGGTTATATGTCTGCTTGGGTGCATTATGCTGTTGGCGAATTCGCCGTCGTTGGTAAAGAGGAGAAGTCCCTCGGAGTTCCTGTCAAGGCGTCCCACAGGGTAAACACGTTCCTCAACGTCCTCAAGAAGGTCCATAACGCAGCGTCTGTCCAGTTCGTCTGAAACAGTGGTCACGTATCCTCTCGGCTTGTTCAGCATAATGTATACGAAGTTCTTTTTTCGCGGCATATAGAGCCTTTCACCGTCAATAGTGATAAGGTCCTTGAATCCGCGCTTGTCACCCAGCTTTACGGGATGACCGTTGAGTTTGACTCTGCCTTTAGAGATAAGCTCCTCTGCTTTTCTTCTTGAACAGTAACCGCTGTCTGCGATCATTTTCTGTATCCTGATCTTTTCCACGTTTATCCTCTTTCTATGTCAGTCTTAAAGACCGAGTATTTTCTTAAGTTTATCGATTATTCCCTGTTTTTCGGGTAATACTGCCGCAGGAGCATCCTCGGCGGCATACAGGGGGATGCGTTTCAGTTCTCTTCCGCTTAGAGAAATGCTGAGCTGAGCCACGTTTTCTCCCTCTGATACGGGAGCGTATACAAATGGCGCTGACAGCACCTGATAGCTGAGATCACCGCTCTCCGCACCTGCCGACGTAAAGGTGATATCCTCCTCTGTTTTAAGGGGAAGCCTTTCCTTTTCACCGCCTGCAAGGGGGATTTCAAGCACCTCGGGAGGTACAGCACGTATAGTTTCCACTTGACCGAAGCCGTAGTCGAAAAGTGCCATATGGTCATTCCAGTCGTTGGGATCGTTGAGAGTCACGCAGATAAGGCGTTTTCCCTCACGCTCGCAGGCTGAGACGAGACAGCGTCCCGCTTCGTCGGTAAAGCCTGTTTTGACTCCGTAAGTGCCGCTGTAAAGACTCAGCAGTTTATTGGTGTTTTTCAGCCACCGCTTATATGGCGGTGCGCCGAATTCGGTCTGTATAGTCTCACTTGAACATATACTGCGGAAGGTATCGTTTTTCAGCGCTTCTGCCGCAAGCACAGCCATATCGCAGGCTGACGAACCGTGTCCCTCGCCTTCAAGGCCAGAGGGAGTAACGAACCATGTATGAGAAAGTCCCATTTCACGGGCACGGTCGTTCATCATTTCGGCGAATCGCTCCGTACTTCCTGCTATCCTGACAGCAGCGGCATTTGCGGCATCGTTGCCCGAAGGCAGGAGCATTCCGCAGCACAGGGCGTACTTTGTTACGGTATCGCCCTCACGGAGTCCCATAGACGAGCCCTCTACGTGTATAGCCTTGCTGTCAACAGTGAACGGTTCATCAAGTCCGCCGCTTTCTATGCAGAGAAGTGCGGACATTATCTTTGTGGTGCTTGCCATGGGGAGCTTCTGACTGCCGTTCTTCTCCCAGACCACCTCGCAGGTGTCCGCAGAGATGACAGCTGCCGCTTTTGCCGAAACATCGGGAGGTTCAACAGCGTGAACGGACGTACATTCAACAGCTGAGAAGCAAAGCACCGCCGACAGGAAAAAATGACATATCTTCATATATTACCTCCGAACATAATCTGTTGTTACAGAGTATGCCGCAGCCTGTCGGTATATTACATGTCAGTCGTTAAGGACTACAGCGCCGTCCTCAGTATCTTCTGCGGAAGTATCAGCTCCGCCCTTTCTGCCTGCAACGAAGCTCTGCACCTTGTCTATTATATTAGGTACGTTGTTGAGTATATTGCTGATAGGATCGTTCGAGCCCTCCATAGGCACCATTCTTGCGGTACCGTCGGGGGATATAACGAGGAATCCCTCAGGCTTTATCGAAACTCCTGCACCTGCACCGCCTCCGAAGAGGTCCTTGTCGTACTTTGAAGGCAGGTCCGAACCGCCTGAAGCGAAGCCGTAGCTCACCTTTGAAACAGGTATGATAGTAGTACCGTCATCAAGCTTCATGGGGTTGCCGATAATTGCGTTTACGTCTGCCATTTCCTTGACTTTTTCCATAGAAATGCCAAGAAGTTCGCTGACCTGATTTTTCTTTGTTTCCATAATGTATACCTCATTTCTGCCTTGCGGCGGTTCTTTTTCTTCTGAATGACTGTAACAGTCCGGGTAAGAAATATCTGAATATATATGTTATCAGGAACCAAACTCCTGCGATAACCAGAGTTCCGAGGCGGAAGCTGACCTTTGCGGCGGCATCCCAGCGGCTTTTTTCGAGTCCGAATCCAGCGTTCACGTCGATAGTCTGAAGCCTTACGGTGAAAAGAGTGCTCATAAAGCCAAGCAGATTGTAGACCAGACCGCTGATCTGACCGTAGTTCAGAGCGCATTTGTAAGCGTCCTCGTTAGCTATAATGAAATCGATATAGAGGTCGTAGAACCTGAAACCCTTGAATATCTTCAGAAGGGGACGGTCAGCGGCTCTCCAGAGATCAAGGAACATCTCGACCTTTTCGCCGAGAGTTTTAGGCTCTTTGACCTTTTTTTTCTTCTTCGACTTTTTCTTTTTTGGAGTTGAGTCTTCATCGGGGACTGTTTCAGCCGCTTCACTTTCAGTCTCTGCGGCTGTATTCTCCTCTGCCGTATCGGTTACGGGGACGTTATCGGCGGACTCGGTATCCTGTACGGCATCCGTTTTATCGTCCGTATCGGGAGTATCGTCATATTCGGGAAGCTCTTCCCAGTCCTCATCATCGTCACCGCTGTCATTTCCGCGGCGTTTTTTGAGCCAGCCCATTATGCCTCCGCCTTCGGAATCCATAACGGGTATCACCGAGAATTTCACCTTGTAGCGGAACTTCTCGTCTATAAAGCTTGCCTCTGCCTTTACGGGCAGAATGAAAAGGAGCAGCACTATGCCGAGCACGGCAAGAAGTATATAAAGCAGTATTTTCAGAACTATCATCCTGCCGTCTCTCCTTTCTTAGTCGCTTATATCATGTTCTGCGGCATCCTCTGCCGCTTCAGTGTTAGTAGTTATTGTTTCGGCGTTATCGCTTTCCTCATCTGTTACTGTATCGAAGCTTATCTGTTCTCCTTCGTCGTCTATTGTAACGTTCTCGTGTCCCGGAAGGGGCGGAAGATCGGCTATGGAGCTGAGTCCGAAGCTTCTCAGGAAAACGGGAGTGGTCTTGTAAATTATCGGTTTGCCGGGGACGTCCAGACGTCCTGCCTCCTCCACCAGACCTTTTTCCACAAGGTTGTTGACTACGGATGAACTGTCAACACCGCGGACATTTTCCACGAAACCCTTTGAAACAGGCTGGTTATAGGCGATTATGGTAAGCGTTTCCATAGCCGCATTTGAAAGCGGTGTAGACTTCTTTGTTTCAAGAGCGGTCTTTATCTGCGGAGCGAATTCCTCACGGGTACACATCTGATAGGAGCTGTCCAGCTTCTTGATGCAGATGCCGCTTCCGCAGTCGTCATAGCGCTCGTTAAGGAGCTTTATCAGTGAAGGTACAGAGCCTACTTCAACGCCGCAGGCTTCGGATATACGGTAAAGCTCGATAGGTTCACCGCTTGCAAAGAGAACAGCTTCTACTGCTCCGAGCTTTTCTTTGATTTCCATTTGGTACGTCCGCCCCTTTCGCCTTTGAAGAATACGAGGGTATTATCCTCACTTATTGTGATGCGTCCGAAACGGGTAAGCTCCAGAACTGCAAGGAATGTGGCAACTCGTGCAGAGCGGTCCGTAACGCCCTCGTAGAGCTTATCCATGTACACCTCGCCCGTAGCATAAAGCTCGCGGAGGATATGCACCACCTTTGTAAGCACGGGAACTATCCTGCGCTTTACGACCGAATTAATCTTATGTTCTATCCTGTTTTTCTGATTTTCAGGAACTATTTTCTTGTTGGATACGGCCGAATAGGCTTCCACAAGTCTTTCAGGCTCGTGAACGAGACTGTAGGTCATATCAACTTTTATTTTCATCGGTCTGCGGACGAATATATCTCCGCCGACGTTTCTTTCAGCAAGTTCTCTTGCAGCAGCTTTGCAGAGGGAAAGCTCGATAAGAGCGCCCTCCAGTTCCTTTTTCATCTGCTCCGCCTCTTCGGGACGGGGGAGAAGTGCGGCAGTCTTTATATAAATGAGCCTTGCCGCCATTTCAAGGAATTCGCCTGCAAGTTCGAGGTCCTGCTTATGGGCTTCCTCTATAAACAAGAGGTACTGCTCCAGCAGCTTTGATATCTCTATATCATAGATATTCAGCTTATGCTTTGTAATGAGGTTCAGAAGGACGTCGAGAGGTCCCTCGAACACATCAAGCTTGAAAGAGATAGTATCCATTTCTCACCTGCCGAAAATAAGGTGTACCCACGAAGCCGCAAACTCTATGAACATAGAGAAAAGACCTACCAGGAAGCCGAGAGGATCGATGAGACCGTTTGTCAGAGTCGGCAGGAAGAAGAGTGCAAGGAGGATGTACATGGAGTATCTTCCGAGCCATGCGCCCTTTGTGTAGTACCACTGTCTGAACTTGCCGCCCGAAAGCTGGAAGAGTATATTGAATCCGTCCATAGGAGGGATAGGCAGAAGGTTTATTACGCCGAGGCAGATATTGATGCTTGCCAGTGCGGAAAGGAGAAGTGCGACGCAGTATCCCATTGAGAGCTTTGAACCGTCGCCTATTATAGATGGGTAGCAGTACATTATATTTACTATTACCCTGCACAGCCAGGCTGATACAAAGTGAGTCAGCGGACCTGCAAGGGATACGAGTATAACGCCCTTTTTATAGTTCTTGAAGTTTGATGGGTTCAGCGGGAAAGGCTTTGACCAGCCGAATCCGCAGAGGAGTATTGCGAGAGAACCGATAGGATCCAGGTGATCCATAGGGTTGAGGCTTATACGTCCTTCACGTTCAGCGGAATCGTCACCCTGAGACTTTGCAACGAGTCCTCTTGCCGAGTTGGTGATAGGGAGCACCAGAAGAAGCATCAGGACACGCGAAAAAATTCTGAAAAACAAATTTATATTCATATTTACCTCTTTAAAACGAAATTGCAGCGCAAGGCTGTTAAATTAATTTTACTATTTATGCATACTTATAGATAGACACCTTATATTATACAACAAATGCACAAATTTTTCAAGTACCTGAGCCAAATTTCCGACTGAATAAAAAAAAATGAGTTTTTTTGAAAAAAAGGCTTGCATTTTCTTTCAGTTTATAGTATAATACTAATGTTGTCTAATTTTTTAGAGTCAATCAAGTGTAATAAGGAGGTGCAGCCTGATGGCAAAGTGTGATATCTGCGGAAAGGGTGTAACTTTTGGAATCAAAGTTTCTCACTCACACAGACGTACAAACAGAACATGGAAGCCTAATGTAAAGCGTGTTAAGGCTATCGTCAAGGGTACTCCTTGTCATATCTACGCTTGCTCAAGATGCCTGCGTTCAGGTAAGGTTGAGAGAGCTTGATCATTCAACGTACATTATGCAGATAAGAGCGTTCCGAAGTGGAGCGCTCTTTTTTTGCGTTTTTTATTGTATAGCCGTTTGCGGGACGTAAAAACCTTCAAGTTCGTCATCGTTGATGTTGTAGATCATAACAAGCGGCATACCGTTTATGTTTGCGGACTGGTATATCCTTCCCTCATATGTTGAATACGAAGGTTTGATGTTTTCGCCTGAGAAAGTGTCGGAGAAGAGCTTGTCTATAACGTAATTTACGCCGTAAACTCCGTCTGTAGTGCTTATCTGCGCCACAGGAAGCAGAAAAGGATCAAGCCAGAAACGTACAAGCTGAGGATCGGCGGCATTGTATGGGAAAAGTTCCCTCGACGCATCATACAGCGAGTTGAAAACATCGATGAGGGCATCGTAATCGCTCGGAAAGACGAGAGAATCATATGCCTCTCCGGAAAGAAGCCCGTAAAGCTCGGAATCCTCCTCGGTCAGCACATCGGACTCCAATGCGGTATTTTCGATCTCTTTCATCCAGACGTTCTTTTTGTGGAAGAAATTATCCGAACAGGAATCAAGCTTTTCAAGTCCGCTGTTGATTTTCTCGGGGGAAAGCTCTGGAACATCGTCCGTATAGAACCGCAGATACGTTACCATGTATTTTTCCGTATCTATTATGCAGTCCACATAGCGTGGAGAATCGGTGACGTTCGTATATTCGGCATGCTTCAGGAAGAGATCGCCATTTCCGTTGCTTTCCCACTTATCCATGAATTCGGGTGAGTTCATGTTTTCTGGTACGTTGTTAAGCGAGAACCGGCTGAGTACCGTCACCATAGCCGTACATATATTCCGCTTGTCATAGAAGTCCTTTGATACGTCATTGCTGACAGGTCCGCCTATCTCTGCAAATGGATCGAAACCTGTCTCGTTGTCTGACAGGTAAATAGCGTTCCTGTCGGAATCAGTTCTCTGTACCGTGACTATCTCATCGGCATTGCGTGCAAGGACTCTGTCCGCAATATCGGTGCTGTAGAAGCCTGCGGCGGCAATAACAGCCAGTATCAGTAGAAATGCTATATCACCTTTCACGTATCTCACCTCCGTCTATAGTTATGTATACTGTGGTACCCTCTCCGGGACTGCTGTCGATCTCGAGGGTAGTATTATGTAGGTCCGCTATCCTTGCGCAGAGAGCGAGTCCGAGACCTGCACCGCCTGCCTTTCGGCTTCGTGACTTGTCAGCCATGTAGAAAGGCTCGAATACCTTTTTAACTTCCTCGTCTGTCATACCGATACCGCTGTCCGTAACGGTTATAACAGCGTTTCCTTCGGATACGGCTTCGTTAAGCACTATTCTGCTGTCCTTCGGTGAAGCCTTGACCGCATTCTCGATTATATTGTACAGCAGAGACTTGAAAAGCTCCGCATCCGCCATAATTACAACGTTCTCGGCGCTGCATTCCAGTTCCACGGAGTTTTTGCTCAGCAGGGGAGCGAGTGCGGCGGCGGTCTCGTGTATCATATCCGAAAGACTGACGGGCTTTTTCTCTATTTCTGTACCTCCAAGTGCCACAAGTTCCATAAGCTTGCCCGAAAGGGAACGAAGACGCTTTGTCTCGTCCACTATCACACCTGCGTACTCACGGCGCTCGTCGTCGGGAACGTTCTTCTTTATCCGCAGTATATCTGCAAATCCGAGTATCGATGTCAGCGGAGTTTTCATCTCGTGAGCAAGGTTGGCGATGAACACCTGTCTATCCTCGGCGATCTTTTCAAGCTTGTCCGAACGTTCCTGTACAGCCTCCGCCATTTTGTTCATGTTCTCTGAGAGTTCACGTATCTCCTGACTTCCGTGAGGCTTTATCCTCACCTTATAGTCTCCGCCTGCGATGGATTTTGTGTAGATGTTGAGCCTGTTCAGCGGACGAAGAAGGAGTATGGTAGTCATCAGCAGGATAAGGGACACGAAGGCTGCCGCAGCAAGTCCAACACGGCGGATATGCTCGGTCTGTTTCTGCCTCATGTCATATATCTCGGATATATCCGAGGCTGTGGCTATCACGTAGGTCTTTCCCTCTGTTTTCAGCGAGGAACAAACCGTCATAAGGTACTGATCCTTGAAGCGGAAACTGCATATGTTGTAGCTGTCGCCTTCTGTATCTGCTGATTTAAGGCTTTTCGAGAATTCGGGACTGCGAAGGATATCTTCAAAATCGCTTCCTGCAATCAGCAGTCCGTCCTGATCGAGTATCACCGCGGGAGTTTGCATCCTGTCCCCGCCCGAAAGCACTCTTTCAGCAATATCCGCTATCTCATCGTCGCCAAGTATGACCTTTTCGGACTTCAGCTTCTCGTACACCACAGCATTTGAGAAGGATGCCGCAAAATACTCATACTCCTTTATGGCATGGTTCCTTTCACGTTCAAGAAGCAGACGGCTGCTGCTGTTGAGAAGCGTTATGGATATGATATTTACTGTCAGGATTATAAGTGCCAGCGAGCTGAGGAATATCTTCTGCCAGAGCTTCATTTTCCTGCCTGTCTTTCAAGACGGTATCCCAGCTTCGGGATAGTTATCAGCCTGTCTTTGAGTCCGAGCTTTCGCCTTACCTGCTGAACGTGGATATCAACGGTACGGCTTTCGCCCTCAAACTCGAATCCCCATATGGTAGAGAGAAGTCTCTCACGGGATACCGCAATGTCCTGATGCTGAAGGAAATACACTATAACATCGAATTCCTTCGGCGTAAGCTGTACGTGTTCGCCTTTAAGGGTGACTTCATGGCGTGTAAGGTCCACTGAAACGTCACCGTAGTTTATGATGTTCTGTGTTTTGTTGGAGCGCCTTAGTACCACATCGATACGTGCAAGGAGTTCAAGCGCCTCGAATGGCTTTACGATATAATCCTCTGCGCCGAGACGGAGTCCCTTGACCTTATCCGCAACATCCTGCATGGCTGTAAGGAAGATAACGGGTGTTCCGCAGTCCTTTATTTTCTCCATTACCTCGAAACCGTTCATTTCGGGGAGCATTATATCAAGGAGTATGAGGTCATAGTTCCCTTTAAGAGCTTCCTCGGAGCCTGTTTTGCCGTCATAGCAGCATTTGCCGTTATAATCCACCATTGAAAGGGCGGCAGTTATCATTCTTGCGATGTTCTCATCGTCTTCTATAATAAGTATGTTTATCATTTTAACCTCCGATAATCACGAATAAAAAAAGCTTGACTTTTTCCTTCAAATGTAACATAATTATATTGTGTGTCACTCGGAAGAGTACATATACTATTTTACATACGCTGACCATATTTGTCAAAGGCAAATGCGGATTTTTGCAAAAGTTTTGCATTTGTCTGCGATGACTATACTTCAGGGGGAAAACATGAAGAAGACCATTGCAGCTCTTCTGGCTGTTATAACGCTGACCTCGTGCGGTGCTTCGGCAGTAGTTGCTGAACCGCAGACAGCTTCCGTGAACGGCAATATCATCTCGGCAGGCATGAAAGCGGTCAAGGATGCCAAAACAGACAGAGCGCTACTTGAACTTGCAGAAAAAGAAAGCAGAAAAAAGAACTCTGAAGAACAAAAAGAAAATAACAACAACACAAATGAAGATAATAAAGGCGAAGAGGTGTTTCCCGAGCCAGAGATGCCAAATGAGGTGTTCTATCTGGATGTGCCGTATTTCTCTCAGGCGGAGTATCCTACAGGCTGCGAGCTTGTAAGTACGTCGATGCTTCTTGCCTACTATGGGATAGATATAACCGCAGGTGAACTTATAGATAACGGCTATATCGAAACAGGAAGCGTTTATCAGGATCCGAAGAACAGCAGCAAGCTCCGCGGCGGAGATCCTAACAAGGTGTTTATCGGCGATCCTTACGACGAGGGCGGATTCGGCTGTTACAGCGGCGCTATAGTCAGCGGACTTGAAAATATACTGGCTGATGAGCAGTATGCGGACAAGTCCCTTGAGATACGTGATCTTTCGGGCATGGCTATGAAGGATATATGCTCCGAGTACATAGACAAGGGTATGCCTGTACTGATATGGGCGAGCATCAATATGGTGCCGACAGAAAAGAAGGAGTCCAATACATGGTATCTGGACGATACGGACAAGGAGTTCACATGGACTTCAAACGAGCATTGCCTTCTTCTTGTGGGATATAATGCTGATTATTACTATCTGCATGATCCTCTGCGTCAGGAGGCTACACTTTATGAGCGCAAGCTGACGGAAACGAGATACAGCGAGCTTGGAAAGCAGGCAATAACGCTGATACCTCACGAAAAAGAGGAGCCCGATGCCGTGGAAGAAGAGGCAGAGGACAAGGAAGAAGCTTCCGATAAGGAGGAGACTGAGGAAAATACCGAAGCACCTTCCGAAGAAGCGGCAAAGGATAAAAAGGAAGATGAAAAGCAGTCCTGAAGCATAGGGACATTTTTAAGGCAGCACTGTACAAAGCACGTATTATGGCTTTGTGTGGTGCTGCCTTCAGTTTTTCTCACTTTAGAAAGTCAGGATCAGGTTTATCGTTGAATCCCCAGCCGATAAGCTCCAGCTTAGTTATATCAGGATTGCCGACTGTTTCTGCCAGATGTTCAAGGTCTATCTTAAAGTCAACAGGGATGCCGTTCTTCATTTTGATATCAACACCTATCCTTAGTCTGCCCTGACTGTTCTTCAGGTCGTTCATCAATTTGTCAAAGCGTCCGTCATCATACATTGACAGATCTTTAAGTCCGTAACATGCGTTACAATACTTGGTCTGACCAAAGACGTCGCCGTATGCTTCTATACACGGAAAATCATCAGTCACTGCGGCTCTGTAGTCCAGTATTACCGTCTCATATTCAGGCTTTGCAAATAAACCCATGCTTGAATTACCTCACTTTCCTATACGGATTTATCAATGTAAATATTTCCTTATGCTGTGTGGCTCTATGGTCAGATGCCGAGTATCCTTGCAACTTTCAGTACAGCTATCTGAGTTTTGCTGTCGTGTAGCTTTCCGCCCATTACCATTTCAACAGCTTCTGAAAGCGGTATCTTTACAACGTCCAGGAATTCGTCCTCGTCCAGGGACTGTTCACCCTGTCTTCTGAGTCCTCTTGCCATATACACATGTATTATTTCTGTATCGTATGCAGGAACGGGATATATCTTTCCTATGTAAGTGTACTCGCTGCATGTGAAGCCTGTTTCCTCGCGGAGTTCACGAAGTCCGCATTCTCTGTGGTCCTCGCCCTTTTCAAGCTTTCCCGCAGGTATCTCCAGCGTTACTTCGCCGAACGGATAGCGGAACTGCTTCACCATGTATATATCATTGTCCTCGGTGACAGGTATCACACATACTCCGCCGTGGTGTACGAGTACATCACGGACGGCGGTCTCACCGTTTTCCAGTTCAACGGTATTGTGGGTTATATCGAATATCTTTCCGTGGTACACGGTCTCGGATGAAAGAGTTTTTTCGTTAAGATGCATTGTTTTTACCTCCATTTGTGCTGTTATCTTTTCTGAAGCTTCCGCAGTAGAGACGTGACGGTGCAACTCCGCAGACGGAATCGTAATCGTAGCTGTGTGAGATGTCGTATATATCGGGTTCACGGCGCTTGATGCGTGAAATGATGAGATAGCCGAGAAGTATGAGAAGTGCGCCAAGTGATATTATGATGCCTTCACGCAGATAAGGCGTTCTGTAGCGGAAAACAATGGTGTTATCGCCGGCATCAGCCTTTACAGCCATAAGTCCGAATGAAACCTTTTCAACGTCGGCAGCCTTTCCGTTTACCTCAGCCGTCCAGCCTTTGCTGTAGGGAACACTGTACATGACGAGTTTGTCTTCACTGAGTGTTATTTCGGACCTGAAACCCTTTGAGTCGTAGCTGAATGAGGTTCCGCAGAGTCCTGCTTTCTCCGAACATGCCTCGCAGTAGAATTTCTGTGAGATGCCCGAACGCATATCAGAGGGAAGTTCCCCGATGATATCACCGTACTTCTCAGCCTGTTCATCTGTAAGGATAAGTGCATTTATGAGCATTCGCTCTCTTACCTGTTTGGACTTCTTTTCCGTTTCCTCATCGGACATGTAATAGTCGTAAGGTATGCCCATAGGGAGATACAGAGTGTTCCGATAGACTTCATAATGTTCGTTCTCGCCGATATACTCGAATCCCGGAAGCTCCTCCGTGATATTTCTGTCCTTTGCCTTGATCTCGTTGGAGCCTGAAGACGAACCTGCAGAGCTTTCGGAGCTGTATTCGGTTGAAACACCCGACGGGTACTTCATTCCCTCTGTCTTTTCACGGTAGTAGTACTTTACAGAGAAAAGTCCGCGGAGAGTATAGTGTGTTATGTCCGCACGGGAAGCCACATCACGCTTTACGCCGACCTTGTCGTAGAATTCCATGATTGAAGGCTCCACAACGCTCTGGAAAGCCCGCATTGTAGGTATCTTCCATATCATGGGGTAGTTGTCGCAGTTTTCGGAAGTGTCGATGCGGAAGAAATTGTCCTCGGAAACGTTTTCCCATACATCGTCGGAGCTGTCTATTGTTTTGGCAACGTAGTCCTTTGCGTCCTCGGGAGTTACAGCGCCGTAGAGAGAAGCTGTGTATATGCAAACCACGCAGGCTGCGGCAGTTGTCCATAATGAAATGGTAAAGAAGTTTCCGCCCTTTCTTTTTATCCTGAACAGCCATACTGTAAGCAACAGACTGATAACTGCAACTGCAAGGGTTATGTAGAAGTAAACTGGATCGGACGGGAATTTGAACCATTCAAGCTTATCATCGGAGTTCTTTTTGGGGATAAATGATATAAGGGTGAAAGCTCCGAGCATTACCGCGTTTATCTTTACGGCAGGCATTATATCAGTGCCTGCCTCGTCGATAGTACGTGCAGTCATCATGGAAAAAATGAGTATCGGCATATAGAACCAGCGGGCGTAGTAGTAGCCGTTCATTGCCTGGAACGCGCTGTTGATAACAGGGATGAATGAGGCTATGATGCAGAATACCGACAGTGCGGAAGCCCAGTGCTTTTTGTGGTACTTCATGAATGTCAGCACTCCGACCATTGAGAAGAGTGGCAGATATCCGCCGATAGATGCCCATTTGCCGTAATCCGACTTGAAGAGGTTCGGACGGGCAGGAGTATCAACAGGCATGAAGAAGGTCTGTATGATTCGGGGGATAGTTGTATGGTCGGTATAGAGCAACATGTCGATACCGTAAAGGTGCTGGCTCACACGGTAGTTTCCGAGTATCAGCATCGCCGACGGGAGAAGGATGAATGCAGCCAGTGCGCCGCCTATGACAGCCTCGAAGCACAGCAGGAAGAACTTCTTCCAGGAGGTGTGGAAATCGCTGCACCTCATGCGGAACAGGTAGTATATCACCAGAAATACAGCCTGACCTGCAAAGAAGTAGTAGTTTATTACGGCCATGAATCCGACGGTGACAGCGAATATACCTTTGCGGCGCTGATTTATATTTTCCTCCATAGCAATGAGCATGAGGGGGAAGAAAGCAGTAACGTCCTGGAAGTGGTTGAAGAACAGGTTGAATACCTGAAAGCCCGAAAAGGTGTACAGCAGAGCGCCGATGAGTGCGGAGTTCTTTCCGCGTACAAACCGCCGTATGTAGGCGTATGAGGTAACGGCGGCAAAGCCGTGCTTAAGTGAAAGCAGAAAGGGCATCGAGTAGGTCACAAGAGGCCTGGGCAGCAGTGTCGACAGCCAGAAGAACGGACTTCCTATAAGGTAGAATGAGTAGGACGTAAGCAGGTCCGAACCGAGATCGGTGTACCAGTTCCAGCCGAATTGTCTGTTTCTGACGGCATCGTTCGCCAGATTATAGAAAGGTATCTGCTGAGCGTTGTAATCGCCGTAATAGATGAAATATCCGTTCTCGCATATCATCATCGGGATGAAGGTGCAGAGAATGATAAATGTTCCGAGAATGAAAGCGGTAAGATATTTTTCTTTGGTATACCGCATGATTCTGTGATCTGGTGTATTCATTTTTTCCTCCGTAAAAGCAATATATAACTATAAAGTATTATATCATATTGTAAAAGAAAATGAAAGAGAAAAATAAAATTAAAGCTTTAAATAGTAAAACTTTATCGTTTTAAAGCTTTATCGTTGTACTCTAAAAAATATTTTTTTAATTTTTTCAAATTAGTATTGCTTTTTTTAGTTTGATGAGTTATAATATAAGGCAAGTAGTTGTCAGATCGCTTCTGCGTGTGCAGGCGCATAGGCGAAAACAACGGCTTACAGTGAGTTACTTTTTGACATAAGGAGGTCAAAAACATGGAAATTACAGATGTAAAAATCAGAAAAATAATGTCCGAGGGCAGATTACGAGCAGTTGTTTCAGTTGCAGTAGACGATATGCTTGCAGTTCACGACATTAAAGTAGTTCAGGGAGACGAAAGACTCTTTGTCGCTATGCCAAGCAGAAAGGACGAAAACGGTGTGTTCCGTGATATAGTACATCCAATTTCTCCTTTAGCAAGAAAGCAGTTCGAGGAAGTTATCCTTGAAGCATACCAGAGACAGCTTGTCATGATAGAAGCTGAGGAAAAGGCTGCTCAGGCTGAAACATTAACTGCACAGGCAGAACAGGAAAGTTCTGACGCTCTGACTGATATTTACAAGATACTTGCTGACGCAGATCCGGGACAGTCAGCAGAATGATCGGGGTATAAAGCGGAATTTTAAGTCCGGCTTTTTGTTATAAATGATCAACGCCTTCTGCAAGGGGATGCAGAAGGCGTTTTTATGTCTTTTGAAGCAGTTGTGTATCAGCTTTTTTCGCTTATTACTATCGATACACGGTTCTGTATCATGTCGGCAGCCTGCTGTGCAGTCTGACCGCCTTTAAAGAACTTCTCGGCTTCTTCGTAGCATATGTTTTCAACGTCCTTGTCAAGTGAAAGGGAGGTCGCCTCGCAGGAGAGGATGTACTTTTCTATGCGGTCACGTTCCTCCTGCGAAAGGGGAGCGATAGGATGTCCGCTTGCAGTTCTGTTGGTGTGCATTTCGTGGTTGAGTTCTTCCTCGAAGAGACTCTTGCGTATGGGGATGAATGTTCCGTCAAATTTATCATATTCATAGTGCGGTTCGGAAATATAGTAGTCTCTGATGAATGCCCATGCACCTTCCTGTTCCTCGCATGATGAGCTTATCGATACAGGCATACCTGTAGTTATCCTTCCGCCTTTTCCGTCGGGAGAGGGGAGACCTGCAAAGGTGATATCAGCACCGTCGGCTTCAAGGGATCTCAGGGATTCATATGCAGACAGATCGTTGAATATCAGCGGTTCTATGAACTTTTTCTCATTTGCGAACCAATGCCAGTTTTCCGAGTAATATGCCTGATAGGCTTCCATATCGGTCTTGTCGGGGACGGGTACTTCATCCACGAAGCGGTTGCAGAATTCCAGCATCTTTACGAACTCGGGACTGTCGAAATGGCACTCTGCCTTTTCGTAGTCGATAAGCTCGCCCATAGAGTAGAACATAAGCGAAAAAATGTCGTTTTTCGATTCTGCGTCATAGATGTGTTCGGCAGAAGCAGGAGCTTCGTCATAGAGCTTCAGCATGTCCTCCATTGTCCAGTTTTCCTTGTCCCATACTGTAGATTTGGTGGCAATGGTCCTTACTGCGAAATCGGGGACTATCGTATACAGTTTGCCGTCCGATGATTCAAGAGCTTTGAGCACATTCGGAAGATAAGCATCTCTTCCGTTCTTGTCCTTGTCAATGAACTGGTAAAGTTCTGCGAAAGCGCCCTTTTTGCGGAGATTCTGATAGTAGCTGTCTTCAAGTCCGCAGATTATATCGGGAGCGCTTCCTGAAATGAGGTCGAGACTGAGAAGGTCCTCGAAACTGTTGGTATCATCGACAGCGTATTCCTTTGCAACTATGCGGTACTGACTTTGACTTCGGTTGAATTCGCCTATTTTTGAGGTCGGCAGATAACCGCCCGAAGCAATAGTTATTATCTTTTTATTGACGAAATCCGAGGGATCACGGGGTGTCAGCATATACAGCTGTGAAGATGAAGGTTCAACGTCATATGAGTTTATGCTTCCGATGAACTTGTTATCTGACAAAGGATATACTTCCATTGGATCTATATCGGAATTCATCCAGTTTATTACAGTTTCGAGCTTTCCGTCATCAGTAAGGCCCATAAGGTTGCCTGCTTTTATGAAAAAGCGGTATTTCCCTTCGCCCTTGATAAGATCAGCACCGAAATTCTCGGTATTGATATCTGAGAAATCATAGAAGGCATCGCCTATCCCGCCTTTATCAGTATCAAGCTCATGCAGGGAATAGTGGGGGACATTATACTCATATTCCGATTCGGGATCGGCCTCTTTGGTGAATTCAGTTTTCATGAAAACGATCTTTCCGTCCCTGTCGGTCAGAAGGCCGCTGGGAGTGTAGCCGTATTCTTCGTTGTTGAGTTCGGGGGTGTATATATCCTTTATCTTTCCGTCGGAGGTTATCTTTATTACCTTTCCTTCTGTGTACTGAGCTATAATGTGATCTCCGCATGGAACGATGCCGTATATGTCATAGTCGCCCCAATCGTTTTCTTCAAGTCCTTCAATGTCAGCCTTAGAGATCAGTTTGCCGTCACGGTCGAAATGAAGCAGTGTGGTATTCGTGCCGTTTTTGCTGTCATAAAAGCCTTCATAGTCGAAATTCTCGTCGTATTCATCCGGGAGTTTTACACCGCCGTGATCTGTCATGAAAGCGATGCCTATAAAAGTGCCGTCGCTGTTGATGTACGGATAGAAGCTTGCTTCGTCTGCATTCAGATATTCCTCGGGGTATTCAAGCTCTATCTTTCTGAACTCTTTGAAATCAGCATCAGTGTAAAGCAGCGAATCGCCTTTTTCGTTGTATATATCCAATATGAAACCGTCGGGATCGCTTACGTGTTCGATCCTGTTCAGACTATGATCTTTGAGTTCAGGTATATCGAGCTTGTCGATCTTGTAAGCTCCTTGTATATCCGTTTCAGATAATGCAGATGCCTGTGTTTCTTCTCCGTCCGAGCTGACACTGCTGCTGAGACTTGGCGCAGATGAACCTGTTTTGCCCGATGATGAGCACGAACTGAGTATGGAGCATACTGCAAGTGAAGCGGCGGATAATATCAATAAGTGTTTTTTCATTTTTTGTTATTCCTTTCCGTTGCGTGAGGACTGTGCTTTCCAATATAACAATCGTATGGGATATCTCGGGTGTGACATGATACATTTACATATACATTATTATGTTGCATCTGTAACAGATACCTCAGCAAGTTCTATGTTATGATTATATAACACTAAGGATAATAAAGCAATAACTTTTGCAATTTTTTTGCAGAATTATGACGGTATTTTTTCAGCGTTTGTAAATAAAAGCATAGAAATATCGATAATTAACGGTATATAGCGAATGATTTAATCATATTTTGCGGTCGGAGTGCGATATGAACTGCGTTTTTGTACTAAATAGATAATTACCGACTGTATATTTTCAGAATAATTGTTTTGGTTAAATATTTGTAAACTATTGACAAATGTAGGGGGTGATGATATAATAAAATCGGATGATATGTATAAGTCGAAGGCTGATAGTCAGCCTAATCAATGACAAGAAAGAGGATGAAAACAATGAAAAAAACAAGCAAAAAGGGTTTTACTCTGATTGAACTGATAGTTGTTATAGCGATAATCGCTATTCTTGCGGCTATCCTCGTGCCTGCTATGATAGGTTATATCAGGAAGGCAAACAAAACATCGGATAAGTCGATGGCTTCGACACTGATCAAAGCTGCTGCTGCTACCATAGCGCAGAATGATGAGGTAGAAGAATCGTTTTACAGCGATGCTTCAAGGACTGTATCGGCTTCACGCAATGGTGTGAACTACAACTTTGTTGTTGTTTGCAGTGCTGACGGCACCGGATCTTCCTCAGGCTGGAGCGGCGCGGGCGGATCAACTGCTAAATTTGTTGATGCTTTCAATGATACAGAACAGCACAACAAATACAGAGTGAAATTCAGTCCTTCAGGAACGAGAAATGACACGGTATTTGTCGGATACAGTTCTGATGACCGTGAGCTCGAGGTATGGTTCGGTTCAGGAGGAACTCCTTCCAACAGAGTATGGCCCAACCCCGACAATGAATATCTGTAAAGTTAAAAATTGCGACCGACATGACCGCTGTATTCGTACAGCGGTCAATTTTTGCTTTTTCTCCATTTTTTGCTCACTTTTATGCGATTTATTGACATTTTTGCATATGGGTGCTATTATAAATATGTAGGGAAACGTAGATTGATTACTATTTTTACCGCTTTTTGGTTGACTTATAAAAGCAAATGTGACCAAAAAGACCGCACTTTTTCACCAATGTTTCATTAAGATAGCAATTTATGAACACTTTTCGGCATCTTCTTTAAGATTATTTTAAGATAAAAACCGTATAATTACATCAGATGATACGAAAGGAGTTGAGACCGCAGCGGCGGTGCCGTGAGCGGAAATGTATGGCTATTAATACGTTTGCAAGAAAAGAAATCAAGTTCCTCCTTAGTATGGATCAGTATGAAGGCCTGATGGAAGCTATTCCTCAGTATATGAATCCCGATAAGTATTGTATCGGAGGTAAAGAGTACGGTATATACAATATATATTATGACACTCCCGACGATTTTCTTATCCGCGAATCTCTTTCTAAACCATACTATAAAGAAAAGATCAGACTACGCAGTTACTATTCACCGGCTCAGCCCGATTCTCTCGTATTCCTTGAGATCAAGAAGAAAATAGGCGGAATAGTAACTAAACGCAGAGTTTCAATGACTCTTGCTGAATCAGACGAGTATTTCGCTACACGCAGAAAGCCCGAAGCTACCAAGTACATCACAGAGCAGGTTTTCCGCGAACTGGATGTTTTCCTGAATAATTATCCTGTTGCTCCGAAGCAGTATATCAGCTATCAGCGTGAGGCTTTCTTCGGAAAAGACAACAGCGATTTCAGACTTACTTTCGACAGAAAGATCACAGAACGCCGCTATGACCTCGGACTTGACTACGAGAGCTACGGCAACTACATTATCGGCGCTGACCAGCGACTCATGGAGATAAAGGTTTCAGAATCGATGCCCGATTGGCTTATCGATAAACTTTCAGAGCTGAAGATCTATAAGACCAGCTTCTCGAAGTACGGTAAAGCTTATACCAATTACATAAGAGATCAGGTTGCCCAGAAAAGCGGGAGAAGGATCTATGTATCGGGTATTTCTATGGTGAACAACAACAATATCTTTATGAACAGGAGCGTTTGAAATGTTTGAACACGGTTTTTTCGGAAATGTCTTATCGAAGTATTATGAGAACGGCGACTCGGCAGATATATTTGCCAATAACTCAGTAGCCACTCTCGCAACAATATCAGCAGGGGAGTTCTTCCTCTGCGTCGGCGCCGCACTTATCCTCGGCGTACTCATCAGCATCATTTACATGATAACCCACCGCAAAGAGGGCTATTCACAGAGCTATGTACTTACAATGATAATGCTCCCCACAATAGTTGCTCTTATACTGCTTCTCATCAATACAACAGCAGGTGCTCTCAGCCTTGCAGGTGCGTTCACACTGGTACGTTTCAGAAGCGTTGCGGGTGATCCGAAGGATATCGCATATATCTTCTTCGCAATGGCTACAGGTACTGCCTGCGGAATCGGATATGTAGGATTCGCAATAGTATTCTTCATCATCCTCGGAATCGTTATGTTTGCTCTTGCTGAGATCAACTTCGGCGGAAGCAAATCAAGACATATGACACTTAAGATCACTATTCCCGAAAACCTCGATTATCAGGGCGTTTTCGAGCCTGTACTCAACAGGTATACAAACTTCCACAAGCTCAGAAGAGTTAAGACAACAAACTTTGGTACACTTTTCGAGCTTATCTATGCAGTTGACGTAAACGAAGATATCGATCAGAAGAGATTTATCGACGAGCTTCGTGCATTAAACGGAAATATGACTATCAATCTCGTATTCTTCAAGTACGAGGATAAGATATATGAAAGCTAAACTTTGTTAAGTTTATTGGATTTTTACCTCTCCCAATGGGATTTGTCAGATCTTCACAGGTCTGACAATTTCCATATATAGAGGAATTTATGATCGGGGGTATTACTTATGGAAAAAAAGAGGTTCATTGCAGCAGCGGCAGCTCTTCTCATTGCGACTTGCGCTTCAGCGTGCGGAAAAGCGGACGAGTCGGAAAAGGGCGGCAGCGATACGGCAGTTTCGTCCGAAACAGAAGAAAAAGAGTCGGCAAAAACTGCTCCCGCAGATGATGAAAAAGAGCCTGAGACCACAAAAAAGAGAAAATCAAAGAAGACTACGGAAGCATCTGATGCTGCCGATAAGTCTGACACAAAGACAACTGCCGTTAAGGACAGCAAGTCATCAGACAGCGGAAACAAGTCCTCGGGAGGTTTGTCGGGAAGTTCGGGTAACAGTTCCTCAGGAGGTTCGTCCGGAAGCTCAGGTAACAGCTCCTCGGGCGGTTCTTCGGGAAGCTCAGGTAACATCTCATCAGGAGGTTCCTCGGGAAGTTCGGGTAACAGCTCCTCAGGAGGTTCTTCGGGAAGCTCAGGCAACAGTTCGTCAGGAGAACAGTCAGGCGGTTCGGGAAATGAACAGCAGGGCGGTCAGCAGTCCGGAGATCCGCAGACGGAGGAAAATACCTACACAGCAGAGATAACTCTCGGAGGTTCTCCAAGCGGAAAAGGCGAGAACTTCACTGTGGAAGGCAGCAAGGTGACTATAACCTCAGCAGGAGATTACCGCTTTACGGGTTCGTGCAGCGACGGACAGATAATCGTTGCAGCAGATACCGAAGAAAAGGTGAAAATAGTTCTGGACGGAGTTGATCTGACCTGTACAGACGGTCCGGCAGTATTCATAAGGAAAGCCAAAAAATGCACAGTTGAGCTTGCGGACGGAAGTTCAAATAAACTTTCCGACAGCGCAAAGGACAAGGTGAATGACGGCGTTATTTTCTCCAATGATACACTTCGCATCAAGGGCGGCGGTTCACTGGAGATCAATGCGGGAAATGCCCACGGTATATCCAGCGATGATGATCTTATCATCGAGGGTGGCAATTATGTTATAAATTCCATTAAATCGGGAATCATGGCTCATGACGACATCACTATAAACGGCGGAGAGTTTGATATCAAGGGCGGCACAAACGGTATCAAGTCCAAAGGCGGAGACAACGCCAAGGGTAAGGGTACTATCAACATAAACGGCGGACGTATTCTTGCGTCCGGCGGCACAAAGGAAGAGAAGAGCTCGGTATACGCAATGGGCGACTTCAATTACACTGGCGGCGAGTTATATGCCGCAGGAAATCAGGTAACAGCTCCCACTACGTATGCGACACCTTACATAGTAGTTGATGCTTCGTCTTCGATCATAGAAGCAGGCAGCAGTGTGGATTTCATTCTGGACGGCACGGTATATGCTACACTTGTACCGCACAACAACAGCCGCTGTCTCATGATGCTCTCACCTGATATACATGACGGCGCAAGTTTTTCCGTAAGCATAAACGGTAATTCGTCAGAAGATTTTACTGTATCAGAAGGTCAGAACGTGTTCAAACTCAGCTGACATTAAGTTTATTATGTTAAAAATAATCAAATTCCCACATTTTGAAAGTGTGGGAATTTCTTTTTCTAACAAAATGTATAATCAAAACTTGCTGTTACTATTTGTATAAAGGCTGTAAATAGCGATAACGCATGGTAAATTTTGAAATATAGTTAATAAATAACTATATAAAACTTAGTCATAAAAAATTAACGATAAAAAATCAGAAAAAATCGAGAAAAGTACATATTTGTTCAGTTGAGTACACTATTGTGAATTGATTGATTCACAGATTTGCAATATAATAATATCAGCAATTGAAGATATTTGGTATTCAGTATCAAGTACCCTCCCCTCTCATGTGCTTGATACTGGGTATGAATTTAATTGCTCGCCATAGAAATAGAATTAGTAATTAAAAAAACTAATCCCTTTCATTTGTAATTTTTTCATGTTTTCTATTCTCAATAACTTATTTTAACTTATTCTTCTGTGGCTCGGTCCTCAGTGCTAAACGATGAAAATCGTATGGATCGATGCGCTTCCCGTAAGGGAAGCTTTTTTTTACCCTTTTTTCTGATAAAATGCCGTTTTTCAGCCTGTACACAGAATATGTGCAGGTATTTTTTATGCAATGTGAAAATTGTGTGAAAGATTATATAACTCACTTGACAAATTCTATAATGAGTGATATAGTATATATAACAGAGGTGATGAAAATGAAGAAAAGCGTTTATAGCCTTGTGCTTATGGACGATGTTATCCGTGCAGTTGATGCGGAGGCTTACCGACTCGGTACGAGCCGCTCCAACCTCATAAATCAAATACTGGCTGAACGTCTTTCCTGCGTTACACCTGAAATGAGGATGAGAGAAATATTCGACTCGGTCTCGGAACTTATCAGCAGCAGCTTCCAGATACAGCAGCAGCGCTCCGCTTCGCTTATGACGATGCGTACTGCCTTGCAGTATAAATATCGTCCCACGATCAATTATAAAGTAGAGCTTGAAAGAGTGCCTGCGGATTACATCGGTACGGTGAGGGTTCAGATAAGAACTCAGAATCCCGATCTTATCTCGATGTTCAACAGCTTTTTTGCCTATCGTATAAAGCTTGAATCCGCACTGTTGAAGAAAAAAGGTTTTGATAACTACGCCTGCAAGCTTGATGCAGGCAGCTTCACGAGAAAGCTCATCAATTCCCACACAATGAACGACGAGGAAACAGGCGAGGCAATAGGTGAGTATCTTACCGACCTCGACAGAGCTGTAAAAACCTATTTTGCAGCGCCTGAACACTTCCGTGAGGTCATAGGACAGTTTGAAGCGGCATATGAGGATATGCTTCAGAGGTACATTTTATAGCAAAGTTATGAATGTCAAGGATAAAAGTGAAAGTTACAGGAGGGAAATAATATGAATGCAGAGAAATACACTCAGAAGTCCATAGACGCTGTAAGAAAGGCACAGAGTATTGCTGTTATGCAGTCCAATAACGTGATAGAGCCTGTGCATCTGCTTGCGGGACTTCTCAAACAGGAAAATGGTCTTATCCCACAGCTTCTCAGAAGGATGAACGTTGATGCGGATATCTTCGAGGGCGAGGTGGATAAGAAGATAGGCGGACTGCCGAAAATCACAGGCAGCGGCAGAAGCAGCAATATAGGTATATCCGCAGAGGGCGACAGAGTTCTTACCTCCGCAGAGGATATCGCAGGCAATATGAAGGACGAGTTCGTTTCCGTTGAACATATCATGCTTGCACTTATCGACTGCAAGAACAATGACGTTGCTTCGCTTCTCAGGACATTCAACATCACAAGGGACAGCTTCCTCAGCGCACTTATGTCCGTAAGAGGAAATACCCGTGTCACAAGCGAGAATCCCGAGGATACCTACGATGTGCTTACCAAGTACGGTCAGGAGCTTGTGGGACTTGCAAGACGCAATAAGCTGGATCCCGTTATCGGACGTGACAGCGAGATACGAAACGTTATCCGCATACTCTCGCGTAAGACCAAGAACAACCCTGTCCTTATCGGTGAACCCGGAGTCGGAAAGACTGCTATCGCTGAGGGACTTGCACTTCGTATCGTTGCAGGAGATGTCCCCGACAGTCTTAAGGACCGCAAAGTGTTCTCGCTGGATATGGGCGCACTTGTGGCAGGCGCAAAGTACAGGGGCGAATTCGAGGAGCGTCTTAAAGCTGTGCTTAACGAGATAAAGAACAGCAACGGACAGATACTTCTCTTTATCGATGAGCTTCACACTATAGTCGGCGCAGGCAAGACGGACGGCGCTATGGATGCCGGCAACCTTCTTAAGCCTATGCTTGCAAGGGGTGAACTACACTGTATCGGCGCTACCACACTTAACGAGTATCGTCAGTACATCGAGAAGGATCCTGCGCTTGAAAGACGTTTCCAGCCTGTTATGGTCGATGAGCCTTCCGTTGAGGACACTATATCCATCCTCAGAGGACTCAAAGAACGCTACGAAGTGTTCCACGGCGTAAAGATACACGATAATGCACTTATCTCCGCTGCGGTGCTCTCCAACAGGTACATTACGGATCGTTTCCTCCCTGATAAGGCGATAGACCTTATAGATGAAGCATGTGCAACTATCCGCACGGAAATGGACTCTATGCCTACCGAGCTGGATGTTATCTCACGTAAGATAGTTCAGCTTGAAATAGAGGAAGCTGCCCTTAAAAAGGAAAGCGACTCTATCTCGCAGGAGCACCTTGAAGAGATACAGAAGGAACTTGCAGAGCTGCGTGAGAAATTCAACAGCATGAAGGCTAAGTGGGAGAACGAAAAGAATGATATATCCGCTGTTCAGAAGCTTCGTGAGGAGATAGAACAGGTGAACGGTGAAATAGAAAAGGCAGAGCGTGAGTATGACCTGAACAAGGCGGCTGAGCTGAAATACGGCAAGCTTCCTCAGCTCAAAAAGGAACTGGAAGACCTTGAACATCAGGCAGAGGAGGACCTTAAGGGCGAACGTCTGCTCCGTGATAAAGTAACAGAGGACGAGATAGCCAAGATAGTCTGCCGCTGGACAGGTATACCCGTTTCCAAGCTTATGGAAGGCGAAAAGGAAAAGATACTGGGACTCGAATCCTTGCTTCACAAGAGAGTTATCGGTCAGGACGAGGCTGTAACAAAGGTCAGCGAGGCGATACTCCGTTCAAGGGCAGGCATACAGGCTCCCGACAGACCTATAGGTTCGTTCCTTTTCTTAGGTCCTACAGGCGTAGGTAAGACCGAGCTTGCAAAGGCTCTTTCGGAGATACTCTTCGATGATGAACGCAATATCATCCGTATCGATATGAGCGAGTATATGGAGAAATTCAGCGTAAGCCGTCTTATCGGAGCGCCTCCCGGATACGTCGGTTACGACGAGGGCGGTCAGCTTACAGAGGCGGTACGCCGCAAGCCTTACTCGGTAGTACTCTTCGATGAGATAGAGAAGGCTCATCCCGATGTGTTCAACATCCTCCTTCAGGTTCTGGATGACGGACGTATAACGGACTCTCAGGGACGTACAGTCGATTTCAAGAATACTATTATAATACTGACATCCAACCTCGGTTCGCCTTATATACTGGAAGGTATCGACGCAAACGGCGAGATAACAGAGGATGCAAGGGCAAAAGTTGACGGACTTCTTAAAACGCAGTTCAGACCAGAGTTCCTTAACCGTCTCGATGAGATAATCTTCTATAAACCTCTTACAAAGACCGAGATAATGAGTATCGTTGACCTCATGCTTGCGGATCTTCAGAAGCGTCTGGACGATAAGCACATCCGTATAAACGTTTCCGATGCTGCAAAGAACTATATCGTTGACTGCGGCTATGATCCGAACTTCGGCGCAAGACCGCTGAGAAGATTCATACAGCGCAAGGTCGAGACTCTTGCGGCTAAACGTATAATTGGCGGAAATCTCTCGGCAGGGGATACTATTAATATAGACCTTGATGAGAACGGCGAGCTTGTGGCGGATTAAGATACACGGAATGTGTACTGATGTCCGATCGCGGTGCTGATATAGAATGATCTGAGCCATAGTGCTTCCGATGTAAAGTCGGAAGTGCTGTGGCTTCTTTGTTGACATTATGATGTTGTTATGCTATAATTGCTGACGATATATTTTGATTGAAAGGGACGGTCATATGGATGTGCGTGAGTATTTGAATATACTGCATATTGCTGAAAGGCTGAAAGATACACCGAGACATTGTACCACAACAAAAGGCAGAACAGAAAGTGTGGCGGAGCATAGCTGGAGAGTATCTCTCATGGCGTTATTGCTAAGGGACGTTTTCCCTGATGCTGACATGAACAAGGTCGTAAATATGTGTCTGATACATGATCTCGGAGAATGTTTCACGGGTGATATCCCGACTTTTAATAAAACAGATGCCGACCGACAGACCGAAGATTCACTTCTGCGGCAATGGATAAGTGCAATGCCTGCCGAACTGTCAAAGGACCTTTTGGCGTTATACAGTGAAATGGATGCGCAGAAAACCAAAGAGGCTAAAATATACAAGGCACTTGATAAGCTTGAAGCACTGATACAGCATAATGAATCTCCACTCAATACGTGGTCGGAGAACGAATTTGAGCTGAACAAGACCTACGCATTTGATACGGTTGCTTTTTCGGAATGGCTTGTTGAACTGAGGAAAGCTATCCTTGAAGATACGAATGAAAAAATCAATACAGAAGCAAATGTGTAGAGTTTTTTATTTCGCATGACCTGCCCGGCAGTTCAATGAAATCTGCATAAAATCGCCGAAGACGAGGCATAATTAAAACAGTGAACAGTGCCTGACCGACGCAAAAGCCTGCGTGAACCCCCGTACATGACGGAAAATAGCCAAAAACTATAGCTGTTTTCAATAAAAAAAGGACCGCTAAAGGCTTGGAATCGGGCGAAATGTCATTTTTTCCCAAATTCCTTGACAAATCGGCATAAAGGGTATATAATGCAAGTATAAATTTATTATATTGGAGGATAAACACATGACAAAGACTGAACTGATCAGTGTCGTTGCTGAAAAGACTGATTTTACAAAGAAGAACGCTGAGGCTGCTGTAAACGCAGTTGTTACAGCTATCACAGAAGCTCTTGCAAGCGGCGATAAGGTATCTATCGTTGGTTTCGGTACTTTCGAAGTTCGTGACAGAAAAGAGAAGCAGGTAATCAATCCTCAGACAAAGAAAATGATGACAGCTCCAGCTTCAAAGGCTCCTGCTTTCAAGGCTGGTCAGGCACTTAAGAACGCTGTTAACAAGTAATTTCACGGAGGTAAATCATTATGCCAAGAGCAACTAAGAAGGATGCAGAAACTGCTGCAGAGGTAAAAGAAGTTAAGGCTGCTGCAGGCATCAAGACTGCAAAGAAGGTCGATGTATACGTAAAGCCCGAGGTTAACAAGGTATATTACGTTATAAACGGCGAAATCTTCGGCGATTTCGACCTTTTCTGATAAAGCCTTAAAAAACTGAATCATTATTCATGAAAGACTGTACAGTTATTGCTGTGCAGTCTTTTTTGTTATTCAATCAAATATTATCAGTATGCAAATAGTTATATTTCGAGGTGGTTTTTCTAATGGTATACAAAAGAGTTAATCATTTATATGAGAATAAAAATAAAAAATTAATCAGTACACAATCAAGTCTTAAACTTGCGGTTTTTGTACAAAATAGCCATAAATTATCGTAAAAAATCTAAATTACAATCAAAAACATTCTATTGCAATTGTGATTGTTATGTGATATAATAGGTTTATCAAAAATATTCAAAATATTTAAGAAATCTACAAACGGTATATTTTGAGTGTTTTTTTATGATATATAATATTTCAGAAAGGGTGAAAGACTTATGAGAAAAACATTAGGTAAACGCATGATAAGTGGTATTACCTCGGCTTTACTGGCTGTTACCTATGTCCTTCCTCAGAGTATGGGCAGAGTCGGGCGAGAGCTTCTATCTGCTGATGCTGTAAGTGAGAGATATATGGTCCCCAATGCCTACGGACAGGACGCAAATAACGGCTACAGTCCGAAGGCACTTTCTCAGGCGACTCTCCTCGTAGGTGACGGAAGTCCGCTGGCTGCTCTTGATGGTTCGGCAAAGAAATCCATCACGAATGCCAGAAATACCTATTTCCTCGGAATTGCTTCACAGTTCGGCATATTCCTTGAAGGGAACATGAAAACCACAAATAGTGACGCTGAAGGACGTGTTGCTGTCGGCGGTGATCTTATTTTCGATGGCGGCTGGAACTATCAGGTTGGTAATGGCGACTACGCTACAATGGCGGCTCTCATCGATGTTGACGAGTACAGCGGAATAACTAATTTCGCACACGCTATCGTCGGCGGAGATATCGCCAATATCAACGTTTTCGGAGCTTCCGATAAGGACGGCGGCAGAAGCGGATTGTGGCATGGAAATACCGCTTATTATCCTGAGGACGAGGACCGCTATAAGAGATTCGTTTTCCAGAACGGCTATAGTGAATACGATGCCGATGCAGGCACAGGTTCATACCACCATGGTCCAGACGGTACCGAGTTCGCACCTTATGGTATACATCAGCATGATGAGTTGGAAATCAATGAAACAGCCGCTTTCTATGAAGGCACTCTTATTGATTTTCCTGCTGAGTTTGAATGGCTCAGGGAAAGAGGCGCAGAGTTAGCTAAAATTCAAGCTAATGGTGAGGCAGAATGGAAAGATAAGGAACTTGTCCTTACGTATGATGGTCCCAAAACGGATACTATTTATTTTTATGTACCTGAATGGAAGGATAATCCAAAAAATGTAACAATTACCGGAGATGGTATTGACGGAACAGAAAATTACGTAATAACTTGTCCAACTGAAGAAATAAGTATTAATGATAATATCGTGACTGAGATAGCCGGTGCCCCGATTTCTAAACAAGGTGATGATCTAACAACCAATAATAATCCAAAATCATCACAGATACTTTATAATTTTTATAAGTGTACTGATTTGATTTTAGGTGGAGCCGGCGGAAATATGAATGGTACCATGTTTGCACCATCTGCAGATGTGCATACGGATGGTGGGACTAATGGTCACCTTTCAGGTGCGCTGATCGCAAAGTCATACCGCGGAAGTATGGAGTTCGGATATCGTCCGTATCTCGGACCTGTTGATATCCTCGGCGTAACTTCAAGCTACATCATTGATGCTTACAAGTTCGGTCCCGACGGAACAACTCCACTCGCAGGCGCAGAGATAGGTCTTTATGAGATAGCTCTCGATGACAGCGGCAATATCATCATGGACGGTGATGAACCCGAAATGACACTTGTTGATTTCGCTTATTCAAACGAAAACGGCAAGGTTAGCATTCCTGTTTCAGAGGACGGCTACTACTGTATAAAGGAAATTACTCCTCCTGCTGGTTACGCTCTCAGTGATGAGGCTTACTACTTCAAGGTTAAGGACTCATCCACAGAAAATAAGGTAAAATATCCCACAGGTTCTTACTACAATGCAGAGATAAAGATATACGATGCGGCTGATGCTGTCAGTGCGGCAGGTCTTGATTCCGGAGCAACAGTAAAGGAACTTGAAGAAAAGGGCTACATTGCTATAAACGCTCCGAAGGACTATCAGGGCTATAAGATACAGAGTTCGGATTTCGATGTTTATAACAGTGATGCAAACGCAGACAAATACGGTTACTTCACAGGCAAGAATGCAAAGGTAAATTCAGTTACTCTTTATTATGATGAAGAAGTAGAGAAAACGGTATATACCGATACAATTACTTTCCCTGTACAAAAGGAGAGTGATGGCGGATATATTATAAGCAGCGGTGTAAATGTTCCTAATGGTTATATCAGTCCAACTGATTACAGTTCAAAAGGAACTGTAAAGGATATCGTGTTCAACATAACAGTCAATAGCGATGCGACAGGTTATGTCGGAGCATACGGTGGTAAGTACGCCAATTTCGGTGAACAGTACAATAACCCCGGTGATTCTGTATTCTCGTTTGCGGTAGGCGGCTCAGGCGCTTATTCGCTGGCAGAAAACAACATTGATGTCAGCAGCCATGGCGTTGGCAATTACAAATACGGATGCGGTGCTGATCTGCTTTCAGGTGATCAGATGGTCATCTCACCAGATATCACTATCGATTCAATAAACATTATCTACGAATCCAAGTGTATAGCAACCAACGAAAAAGAGAAGGTAACAGAGCAAAGACAGGAAACCTTCACGATCGCTGATAACGGAGAGGTACAGGGCGATAAGAATGCGTTCAATACTGCTCTTCAGAAGGCTTACAAGGTAGAGGCGGACGTTACTGTTAACGCTTCTCCTGCTACTGTTTCAATGGGTAACTTCATCAAGGACAGAAGCGCTGCTTCTTCAGGTACTGTTGAACTCTTTAACAGCAAGGAAGGTCTTGCATCTGCACCTTATAAGTATTACCACTACGATTCTTCAGGCACAACTTACAACAACATCAAGGACAATGCAATTTATGCAGGCGACAGCACTCTCAGACTTATAAAGAAAGCTGAATCCCCTGATGCTCCTGATGATGTTCTCACAGACAGAATCTACACCACAAAGAACGGCAAGAAGTATGATTATAATGATATGGAGATAACAGGCGCTCCCGATCATACAGAAAATGCATACGAGATAGTCAAGTATACAACTGCTGAAGTAGACTACTACTCAGATCCCGAATTCACAAACAGAACAGGTCATAAGAATACGGACCCTCTTGATGTATCCAAAAACGGATATATCGTAAAGCGAGATACATATACCTTTGATGTGGACGATACAGGCAAGATCACAAAGGTATATAAAGAAGGCACAGAAGTTACAGATTCAGACGAAAAGGCAAGATTCACATCAAAGCCTCTGTATGAGCTTGATGCGGATTCTCCTAACGGACAGTACTGGATGCTCTGTGACGGAAACAGCATGAATCCTCTCATAAATATTTCACCTGATGAATCAAATAAATACACATTCACAGATAAGGAAGCATTAAGAATTGCCAAGGTCGATAAGGAGTCTCCTGATGTAACTATAGGCGGTGCAGAGATAATTATCGACAAGGTGAAGCTTGCTCCCGATGGATCTATAGAATCTATAGAAAAGTCGTACACATGGAAATCTGAAGTGGGCGGAGCAAATCTTGCAGACGTACTTAATTCCGAACCCGAAAAGAATGCAGTCTACAGAATGCGCGAGATCAAACAGCCGTCAGGCTACATGCTCACAACAGACTACACATTCTTCAAGACCGACGGTACTTACTTCTACTCCCAGACTATCAGCAACACAGGTAAGGTCAACGAAGCAAACTGGGCAAAGAACAAGATCGAAGGCAGCACACTGGCTCAGAGATCTGCTATACTGGCAGATGAAAAGAGCGCTCCATTCAACCTCAGAAAGATCGACGCAGCAACTAATAATACACTCAGCGGAGCAACGCTCCAGCTCATAAGACTTACTGATCCAGGCGTTAATAAGATAAAGGCTGGCGAAGGAAATGTTAAGTTCAGCGATCTCGAAAGTACTGATTACAAAGTAGTTGAAAGCGATATAAGCAGCGCTATCACTAAGCTCGAACTTACAGAATTTGCTTCAAACACAAATTACTACGCAGTTGTAGAGACAGCAAGTCCGGCAGGTTATTCAGATGCAGAACTTGACAAGATAAACGTCTTTACACTTACTAACGACGGAACAAAGCTCACAGCAAGTATCGGTATTGAAGAGGTTGCTGCAGGCATTACAGTTCCAACACAGGGCTTCAGTGTAATTGATGACAAGGAAGGTCATATCACGGTTTCCTTCCCGAATAACGAACAGGGAAGCAGACTTTCATTTACTAAGGTCAACAGCGACGGTCTCGCACTTTCATCAGTTGATGATGACATAAGCAAACTCAACATAGTTGTTTCAAAGTTCACAAAAACTCCTGAAGGCTATACAGAGGCCGCAGTTCCCGAGTCCGACCAGCGCGGTGCTGATGCAGTAACATACAGCGCTAAGCTCGGAAGAAACGGACTTACAGCAAGTCAGGGTACAAATTATGTATTCTATAAGATAGAAGAGGTCATGGTACCTGAAGGTTATACAGGTGCATCTCCTATATACTTCTATTATACACGGCAGTTAGGTGGGTACAGAGTATACGTGCTCGATACTAACGCAGAAGGCAAGCAGGATGCAGATTTCACAGATGCTTCAAACTACACTGCTGTTACAGCCGAAAGGATCGGCTCTGACAATGTTTACAAGATAAACATGGTCGACAAGGCTGTAGAGACTGATATCTCATTCCGCAAGGAAAATAACGCTCTCAAGGACGATGACGGAACAGTCGTTGCAGATCACGATCCCGTTGCAGGTGCTCAGCTCAGACTTACACTTGATAAGGTCTATGCTGTAAAGGACTTCTCAAAGGTTACTGCTTCTGATACAGACGGAGAGGTCACACTTACAAAGGGTACTGTTGAAACAGTTGACGAGAACGAAAAAACAGTTGTCAAGAATTACATCCAGTGGACTTCAACAGGCAAGGATGTCAAGCTTGCAAATCTTCCTGACGGTGAGTATACACTCTCTGAGGAAAACAGACTTGAAGGCTATAAGCCGTTCGCACCTATAAAGGTAAGCGTTATAGACGGTCAGCTTGCATGCATGTCGACAGATGCTTCTGATACAGCTCGTATAGTTGACTACGGCAAAGACACATACGGTATAGTTAACGAACTTCTTACTATCAACATAAGAAAGACACAGTATTCAAATGCTACAGCAAACAGAGATACTCCTGTTCCGGGCGCTATCCTCAGACTTACAGGAAAGAACGGAACCGCAAAGATCAATCTTGCTGAAAGCGGAGTTGTAATGAGAGACGTTCTCTGGAACGGCACTAACATAGGCGACAGAGTTAAGCAGAACGTTATTCAGGACAGACTTCCTGAGGATCCTTTCACATACGAATGGGAAACAGTATGCAACGCTGTTACATTTGAAAAACTCCCCGACGGTGTCTACACTATCCACGAGGTATCAGCTCCCGAGGGTTACCTCAAGGCTGAAACAGACAAGACCTTCACAGTAAAGAACGGTCAGCTCGTTGAAAAGGAAGACACAAGCATATCCGCAACAGTTACTAATCAGAAGATAATTTCTGTGAACAAGGCAGCCCTTAACGGAGAAGAGAAAGCTGAGCTTGATACATCAAACAAGGCTAAATTCAGACTCTCTGTAAATACGGGCAAGAGCGAATCGCTCACTCTCGACGGCGTAAGGATAAATCCCGGAACAGCTGACGAGATCGTCGCTCCGGAGGGTGCAACATCCATCGAATTCGAGGGCAATGCTACCAATTTCGTAGGACTTAAGGACGGCTCTTACATACTTGAAGAGATCGCAGCTCCCGACGGTTTCACAGCAGTTAAATCCACATTCAATTTCACTATCAAAGAGATCCTGGTATATCCCGACGGTACTCCGATAGAAAATCCTGAGGGCATAGTTTCCTACAGATACGTTCAGAAGATCACTCTCGACGATGCTGAGACAACAGGTATCGCAGTATCGAATGCCGAGAATGATACAAACGTAACTATCACAGACCAGATATCCAAGATAACTGTCAACAAGTTCGACGATGACGGAACCACACTCCTCCCTGCTGATAAGAACGCTGTTCTTCAGATAGAGATGAAGAGTGCATCAAAGACAGTCGTTAAGCCTGATGAGCTCCACTATGATGCTGTATGGGTAGGCGGCAAGAAAACATGGAACATGTCAGAGAATCCTAAGGAATTCACAGGACTTCTCGACGGTACATACGAGCTCTCAGAGATAAACGTTCCTGACGGATATCTTCCTGTTGCTTCCAAGGTATTCACCATTAAGGAAGGCGTAATGAGCTATGAAGTACTGACGGACGATGTTCTCGACGAAGAAGGCAACGTGGTAACTGCGGGTGCGATCGTTCCTGTTACTACAGACGCTATCGGACTTGTAAACCACACAGACACAACTACAACAACAGTTGCTACAGCACATGTAGACATACAGAAGCTTGCTGACAGCCTTACAACAGCAGCAGGCAGCGAAGAGACTTCCGCAGATCTTTCACTTGAGAATGCATACCTCACACTTGAGAGAGTAGTTCCCGAGGGCGAGACTCCTGCACTCTTCCCGATCGGCAGCATAAAGCTTCAGGATAATGACGGCAGACTCGTAAACGGCAGCGGTAACGCACTTGTATGGGTATCAGGCAAGAAGCCTGCTGAGCTCTTCCTCCCTGAGGGCGAGTACTTACTCAGCGAGATAAAGGCTCCTGACGGATACGAAACAGCTGATCCTATTAAATTCTCTATCGTGCAGACAGAGGATTCAGTTCCGGGAGCTGAAAAGCTTCAGATCAAGGTCGGCGGTCAGGTAATGGACAAGATCGAAATGATCGATAAGCTGGTAACAGCAACGACCACTACTACTGCGACCACCACCACAACGACAATCACAACAACTACTACAACTACATCGACAACAGATACTACATCCACAACTACCACAACATCTACAACAACCACAACTTCTACAACAACTACAACAACTAAGGCTACAACTTCAAATACAACATCATCCGCACCGACAACATCGGCTGCAACAGAAGTTGTTACTACAACTACGGTTGCAAGACATAAGGTAAACATAAGCAAGGCTGAACTTGGCGGCAAGGAAGTCAAGGATGCATCACTCACTCTCAAGGGCGTAAGAGAAGACGGTTCTGAAATAGAATTCAGCAAGGAAAACATTACAGTCGGCGAGGGCGGCGAGCTCATAAGCGGCTCAGGCGATGCAATAGTATGGATGTCAGGAAACAAGCCTACAGTTGTAATGCTTGAGGACGGTATCTATACTCTCCACGAAGTGGCTGCACCAAACGGCTATGAAAAGGCAAGCGATATCACATTCACAGTCAGGGACGGCAAGGTAGTAAAGGGCGGCAAGAACGACAGTACAGTTGAAATGATCGACGAGATCGTTACAACAGTTACTACTGTATCAGGTGCAAAGCCTGCAACTACAACCACGACAACAACAGCCAAGACTACTACTACAACAGTCAAGACCACAACAGCTACAACTGCTACCACAGTTTCGGGACAGACTGCTGCAACAACTGTAGCAAGAAACTACATCAGCATCAGCAAGGCTGAACTGGGCGGCAAGGAAGTAAAGGATGCTTCACTGACACTTAAGGGTGTAAGAAGCGACGGCACAGAGATAGAGTTCGCTAAGGATTCTATCGTAATAGGCGAAGGCGGTACAGTAATAAGCGGTTCGGGCGATGCTCTTGTATGGGTATCAGGCGAGAAGTCTACAACAGTTCTCATCGAGGACGGCGAATATACCCTCCACGAGATAGCAGCTCCGAACGGCTACGAAAAGGCTACCGACATTACCTTCACAGTCAAGAACGGCAAGGTAGTAAAGGGCGGCAAGAACGAAAGCACAGTTGAAATGATCGACGAGATAATAACAACTGCAGCAACAGCTTCGACAACTGCGGCTACAACTACAACAGCAACAACTACAACAGTCAAGTCTGAAACATCAGCAACTACAACTGTCAAGACTACCGTATCGACTTCTGTAACAACAGCTGTAAAGACAGAGACTTCAACTGTTGAAAGCACGACCGATACAACTTCAACTACTACAGTTACAACTGCAACATCTGAAAAGACAACTGCTTCGACTGTATCAACAACAGTAACTACAGAGACAGCAGTAACAACAACTACAGCCGAACTCCATAAGATCAACATCCATAAGGCAGAACTCGGCGGAGCAGAAGTTGACGGTGCTACGATCTCACTCAAGGGCGTCAAGAAGGACGGAACAGCTATAGAGTTCACAAAGGATTCAATAACTGTCGGTGAGAACGGCGTAGTAGTAAACGGTTTCGGTGAGACACTGGTATGGATCTCAGGCAAGCAGGCTACAATAGTTAATATCGAGGACGGTATCTATACTATGCACGAAGTAGCTGCACCTAATGGCTATGAGAAGGCTACCAATATTACATTTACCGTTGAGAACGGCAAGGTAGTAAAGGGCGGCAAGAATGACAGTACAGTTGAAATGATCGATGAGCGTATCGTAGAAGTTACTACTTCTGCAGCCGCAGGACCGGTCATCACAACAACTACCACAACAGTAACAGATGCAATAACAGCATCTACTACAACAGCAGCAGATGCAACAACAGCATCTACTACAACAGCAACAGATGCAACTACAGCATCTACCACAACAGCAACAGATGCAACTACAGCATCTACCACAACAGCAACAGATGCAACTACAGCATCTACCACAACAGCAACAGATGCAACTACAGCATCTACCACAACAGTAACAGATGCAACTACAGCATCTACTACAACAGCAACAGATGCAACTACAGCATCTACTACAACAGTAACAGATGCAACTACAGCATCTACTACAACAGCAACTGACGTTACTACAGTATCCACAACCAAGAGTGCTGAGACTGCTATCGTAACTACAACGATAGTAAGAAATAATATCAGCATCAACAAGGCTGATCTCGGCGGTGCAGAAGTCAAGGGCGCAACACTTACCCTCTCAGGTAAGCACAGCGACGGTTCTGCAATAGAGTTTGCTAAGAATTCTATCAAGATCGGCGAGGACGGAGAAGTGGTAAACAGCTCAGGCGAAACACTCGTATGGATATCTGGTTCCGAAGCTACTATCGTTATCATCGAGGACGGCGAGTATACTCTCCACGAGATAGCTGCTCCTAATGGTTATGAGAAGGCTACTGATATCACATTCACAGTCAAGGACGGCAAGGTAGTAAAGGGCGGTAAGAATGACAGCACAGTTGAGATGATCGACGAGATGATCACAACAGCAGCAGTTACAACATCCGCAGCAGCTACTGAAACGACAGTCAAGACAACAGAAACAACTACAGCAGCTCCTGTAATAGTTACCGGAACAACTGAAGCAACAACTTCTACAACAACTGTTACAGTGACAACTGCTAAGGCAACAACTGTAACTACAACAAATGCTGTTACAGAAACAACTGCTAAGGCAGCTGAAACTACAACAAATGCGGTTACAGAGTCCACGACCACAACAAAGGCAACCACAGTAACAACTACCAAGGCAACAACCACAACTGTAACAACAACCACAAAGGCAGTTACAGAGACAACAGTCAAGGCAGTTGAAACAACGACAACAAAGGCTACCACAGTAACAACTACCAAGGCAACAACCACAACTGTAACAACAACCACAAAGGCAGTTACAGAGACAACAGCCAAGGCAGTTGAAACAACGACAACAAAGGCAACCACAACGTCGACAACAACAAGTACTACAACAACTACAAGCACAACAACTACTACATCGACTAAGGCTGCAACCGAGTCGACAACAGAGACAACCAAGGCAGAGACAGAAA